>Ga0233425_10001969_pt1 | contig 42875 bp, 40 predicted proteins | sample Watercolumn_Towu_2_FD_181712 | JGI IMG/M metagenome (GOLD analysis project Ga0233425, IMG submission 181712) | Freshwater microbial communities from Lake Towuti, South Sulawesi, Indonesia - Watercolumn_Towuti2014_140_MG | ecosystem: Environmental > Aquatic > Freshwater > Lake | place...
GGCGGCCGGGACCCCCCAATAATCAGCCACAATCCCCAGCAGGGTTACACCTAATCCACCCGTTCCGATGGCAAATCCGACCATCAAACCCGAGGCCATTCCCAGTTTACCCGGCAGGAGATCCTGAGCCATGACCACGGTCACCGAAAAGCTGGAAATCAAGACGAACCCGGATAAGGCCAGAACAATAAAGGCCCCCCAACCCTGAGCATTCAAAAAAAGGATCAAAAGAGGGAACATTAAAAACATGCCCAGAGTAATGAACTTTTTGTGCCCCCAGCGGTCGGCAAGCGGGGCACCGGCTAGGGTTCCGAGGGTTCCGGAGACCAGAAAGGTCGTAACCATTTTTCCGGCCAGGAGCGGGTCTCCTTTTAAGTAATTGATGTAGTAAAAAGGAATAAAACTGACCAGTCCCATTTGCATCCAGGACCTCATGGTTACTATCATGATCAGAATAATCAGCTTGCCGTAGGAACCGGTAGCCCTGGTTTGGTCCATAGAGGATTCTTTTTTCCCCGCAGGACTTGAATATCGGAGACTCGGAAGCATAAATATGAACAGAAGGGCAATGGCCAGTCCGGGGAAACAATACGCCACTGTTCCGATGAGAGAAAAATGGGTAACCAGGTAGGTAAGGGTAAAAGGCCCTAAGGCAAAACCCAAATTTCCACCCACCGCAAAGATAGACATCCCGGAGGCCTTTTTCTGTCCGATGAAGAAATGGGCGGTTTTAAAACCTTCCGGGTGAAAGGCGGCAACACCCAGCCCCCCCATGACCACCAGGAAGATCAAAACCCCATAGCTTGGAGAAAGTCCGCTCAGCCCGATTCCGATCCCGGCCATTAGAACACCAAGGGGAATCAGCCAAATTTTGGGCCGAATATCAGAAAAGTATCCGAATACAGGCTGAATAACAGAAGAAGTCAGATTAGAAGCCAGAAGGACCATGCCTGCGGCAGTATAGGAGAGCCCTAAGGCCTCTTTCATAAAGGGGAGCAAGGCCGGGATCGCCCCCTGGTTGATGTCGGTGACTAAATGGGCCAGACTTAGAAAGAATAATATTTTTAAATTCACAGGGCGCCTATCTTCAAGTTTTAAGGGTCTTTTTAGAAAATCAGAGGCCCGGTTGTCCACCCAATATTATTGTTTCAGCCGAGCCTGCCTTGCGGGAATCAGCTAATATCATTATGTTACGGGAAAAAAGGTCTAATCGCTGCCCGGTCGGTCCTGCAGGTCCTCCCTTTGACGGGGATCCAGCCCTGAGAGCCGGAAAGTAAGCGGCCGATGGTCTCCGGGATGCCTGATATCCGGACCTCCCTTGGGGGCTCCCAGCACCCGGAGCAAGGCCGGTTCGTTAAAAATCATCAAGGGTTTATCCTTGACTAATCAGGGAAAACACACTAAGGTAAAATGTTTAATTTCTTAATACCTCTAAAATGTTATTTCATCTTAGCGGGTTTGAAGGACTTCGTCAATGGAAGAAGAAAATCAGTTAAGGCAGCAACGACTGAAAAAGGCGGAAGAGTTGCGTCTGAGCGGGATTGATCCCTATCCCAGTTTCAACCGTATCAGTCATAAAATAATCGAGATTCTTGAGCTGTTCGGTTCACTGGAAGAACCCAAGGTCGGCGCCGACCAGTCGGTCATCCGGACCGCCGGACGGCTTATGACCCTAAGGGATTTCGGGAAAAGTCTCTTTTTTCATATTCAGGATGGAACCGGACGTCTTCAAGGATATATAAAAAAAGATCTGGTGGGGGCAGACCAATTCACTCTGTTTAAAAAAATTGATTTAGGCGATTTTCTGGGATTGGAAGGGACCCTTTTCAAAACGAAAACCGGAGAGTTGACCTTATTAATCCAGCATTTTCATTTATTGGCCAAATCGCTCCGTCCTCTTCCGGAAAAATTCCATGGTCTGACCGATGTGGAGCAACGTTATCGGCAACGATATCTTGATTTATTGGTAAATTCCAAAGTCAGGGATATCTTTCAAATCCGTTCCCGGATGATCTCTATGATCCGAAATTTTATGATCGAGAGGGGGTTCTGGGAAGTAGAGACTCCGATGATGCAACCCATTCCGGGGGGAGCCACGGCCAAACCCTTTGAGACTTTTCATAATGCCTTGGGGTTGCCTCTGTTTCTGCGGATTGCTCCCGAATTATATTTGAAGCGGTTGGTCATCGGGGGCATGGACAAGGTCTTCGAGATCAACCGAAATTTCAGGAATGAAGGGATCTCTATTCAGCATAACCCGGAATTCACCATGATCGAGTTTTACCAGGCCTATGCTACTTATGAGGACTTGATCCAGTTGACCGAAGAATTATTTTCCCATTTAGCCGTGAAGCTTAAAGGAGGATTAACCTGGTCCTATCAGGGAGAGACGGTCGATTTAACCCCGCCGTGGAGGCGTCTCCCCTTTATGCAATCTTTGGTCGAGGTCGGGGAAATTGATCCCTCGATTCTGGATGATCCTCAACGAGCGGTAAACCTGGCAAGGTCCTTAGGTGCGGATTTAAGATCAACGGATGGGCTGGGTAAGGCCTTGACAAAAATATTCGAACAGCTGGTCGAACCGAAGTTGCGGCAGCCGACTTTTGTGACCGGTTATCCTTTGGAAGTATCTCCTTTGGCTAAACGAAATAAGGAAAACCCGGAATTGACCGATCGTTTTGAACTCTTTATTTGCGGCCGGGAGATCGCCAATGGGTTTAACGAGTTGAATGATCCTTTAGATCAAAAAGAACGGTTTATGCACCAGATGAAAGCCAAAGAGGCCGGAGATGAAGAGGCCCAGGACATCGATTGGGATTATATTCTGGCTTTAGAGTACGGATTGCCGCCGACTGCCGGGGAAGGGATCGGAATCGATCGACTGGTCATGCTGTTTACCGATGCTCTTTCTATTCGAGAGGTCATTTTATTCCCCCTGCTTAAACCGGAGAGGTAACGTGACCAAAGCCATCAGTAAACAGCCGTCAGCCATAGCAAAGCCAATAAGCTTCAGTCGAGTGCTGATCGCCATACGTTAGTTAAACGGATATGTCTTTTGAATTTTTTGTCAGCTCCCGATATTTAAAGGCCAAGAGGAAGCAGACTTTTATTTCCATCATCACCTTCATCTCCATGGGCGGGGTGGCTTTGGGGGTTATGGCCTTGATAGTTGTGCTGGCGGTCATGAGCGGATTCGAGAACGATTTAAAAAATAAGATTTTGGGATTAAACTCTCATGCCCTGGTGTTAAGTTGGGATAATGCTATCGATAATTATCCCCGGGTGATCGAGCAGGTGGAAACCGTATCCGGTGTGACGGCGGCTACTCCGTTTATCCTGACCCAGGTTATGGTCAGTACCGGGTCTCAGGTGACCGGCGCCGTCCTGCGGGGTATCGATATCCAAAGCGCCCCCAAAATGATCACCATGGATCGCATTATTAAGAAAGGGTCCTGGAAGGCATTAGAGGATTCATCTTCGGCCAAGGAGAACAAAGAACGAGCACTCCCAGGGATTATTTTGGGGCAAGAGCTGGCCAAGACCCTTGGCCTGTCCGTTGGCGATACGCTGACGGTCATATCTCCCCTAGGAGAAGTGACGCCCTTAGGGAGAATACCGAAAATGAGACCCTTTAGCCTGGTGGGGGTATTTGAATCGGGAATGTTTGAATATGACTCCTCCATCGCCTTTATCTCCCTGTCGCAGGCCCAGTCTTTTTTAGGATTGGGGCAGAAGGTCTCCGGGATCGAAGTGAAAACCAGGGATATCTATCAGGCGGCCGAAATTGCCCGGACGATTCAGGCCAAACTGGGTTTTCCGTATTGGACCAAAGACTGGATGCGAATGAATAAAAATCTATTTTCAGCCTTAAAGCTGGAAAAGATCGTTATGTTCATCATCTTGACCTTGATCATCCTGGTGGCGGCCTTTAATATCGTCGCCTCGTTGATCATGGTGGTGATGGAAAAAACCAAAGACATTGCTGTGCTCAAATCCATGGGAGCAACGGCCTCCAGTATAATGAAAATTTTTATGTTCGAAGGCGTCATTATCGGGACGGTGGGTACGATTATTGGCCTGGCAGGGGGAGTGTGTTTGTGTCAGATCCTGGCCAAATATAAATTTATCAAATTACCCAGTGACGTCTATTACATCAATTCTCTCCCGGTACTGATGAAGGGAGGAGATATCCTGTTGATCGTGGCTTCCGCTTTGGTCATCAGCCTGCTGGCCACCCTCTACCCGGCTTGGCAGGCCTCCCGTCTTGATCCGGCTGAAGCCTTACGCTATGAGTAAAGGGGCATGACCGAATCGTTGATCAAGATTGAAAACTTGGAAAAAATTTTTATAAATAATCAGCATCGGGTCGAAGTTTTGAAAAATCTTAACCTGGAGCTGGGGCATCGGGACACCTTGGCCGTGGTGGGGGCTTCGGGAAGCGGCAAGTCGACCTTACTGCATATTTTGGGAACACTGGATCGACCTACTTCCGGTCAGGTCCTCTTTGAAGGGCAGAATATATTTGCAAAGACTTCTCAAGAGTTGGCCAGATTCCGTAATCAGAAGATCGGATTTGTCTTTCAGTTTCATCATTTATTGCCCGAATTTACCGCTGTGGAAAATACGATGATGCCGCTGTTGATTGCCGGCAAAGGAAAACAGGAGGCCAGTCAGATGGCGGAAGAATTCTTAAGCCGTCTGGGACTGAAAGAGCGCTTCAGCCATCGCGTCGGAGAGCTTTCCGGCGGGGAACAACAGCGTGTGGCTATCGCCCGGGCCTTAATTCGTTCTCCCCAATTAATCCTTGCTGATGAACCGACGGGGAATTTGGATCGAAAAACGGGAGAGCATATTTTGGAAATATTTAATCGGTTGAATGAAGAACAGGGAATAACGTTTTTGATGGTTACCCATAATCAGGAATTATCCAAGCGTTTCAAGCGAAACGTCGAAATTAGGGATGGTAAGGCCATAGAAATCAGTTTCCAATAGAGGGGAGCCCGATGCTTAAAAAGATCATGTTCTGCTTGATGATTGTGGGGGTCATTCCGATGATGTTTTCGGCGGATGTCCAGGCCGCCTCAGAGGGATCGGCGGCCCTGATGCCCTTTATGATCTACAGCCAAGAAGATTTGGGTTATCTGCAAAAAAATATTTTGGAGACCCTGGCAACGGGATTGAGCAACCAGCAGGTTCCCGTGGTCCCGCTGGGGAATATCCAGCCTTGGTTAAACAAAAAAATACCCAGTGACTGGACGGAACTACGGACAATTGGAAAGCAGTTAGGGGCGAATTGGATGGTTTATGGCAGCCTGACCAAGATCGGCCAACGCATCAGTTTAACCGGTAATCTCTTGGAAACCCGTTCCGACGCTCCTCCCCTGTCTTTTGCTATGACGGAAGAGGGCTTGGAAAATATTCTGCGATTGATTGAACGGTTTTCCAAGGAACTGGGATTGCGCATTTTAGGAAAAGAAAAAATCGTCGGGATTTCCATTAAAGGAAACCAGAGGATCGAAACGCAAGTGATCGAAAAAGAGCTCAAATCAAAAGCAGGAGAGGCTTATAATCCCGACCTCTTGGATCAGGACCTTCGAGCCCTTTATAAAATGGGTTTCTTCGCCGATATCCGTTTGGAAACGGTTCAAACACCCCAAGGGAAATCGGTGGTCTTTGTGGTGGCGGAACGCCCTTTTATCAAACGAATCGATCTGAAAGGGAACAAAGAACAGAAGGAGGACGATCTCCGCCCTCAATTAAGCGTCAAACCCTACACCATCCTCAACCTCAACACGGTCAGCGAAACAGTGGAGAAGTTAACGGTCTATTACCAGTCCAAAGGTTTTTTCAATGTCCAGATCAACTATTCGGTGGCCTACGAGGACAACGGACAAGCCGCTGTAATAGTCTATACCATTGTCGAAGGTAAAAAGGTGTATATAAAAACGATCACCTTTCAAGGGAATAAGGGATTTTCGGAAAGGACCTTAAAGTCCATAATGGAAACCAATGAGAAAGGATTTTTTTCGTGGTTTACGCTCTCCGGGATTTATAAGAAGGAATTACTCGAACAGGATCTGGAAAAATTATCGGCCTATTATTACAATCACGGATATTTAAAGGCCAAAGTTGGGGAACCGACCGTACGGCATGAAGGGGAATGGTTGTATGTTACCATAGCCATCGAGGAAGGCCGGCAATATAAGATGGGTAATATAGACATCAAAGGAGATTTTATTCAGCCGAAAGAGAAGCTGAAGGCTGCCTTATCCATTCCCAAAGAAAAATTTTACAACCGGGAAATCATCCGCAAGGATATTCTTAAATTGACGGATATCTATGCCGGGGAAGGTTATGCCTTTGCCGAAATCAGCCCCCAAATCAGTGAGGATCCCTCGGTTCCCAAAGTCGATCTTGTTTATGAGATCAGAAAAGGGTCGAAGGTCTATTTCGAGCGCATCGATATCGTCGGCAATACGAAGACCCGGGACAAAGTGATTCGCCGGGAATTTAAAGTGGATGAAAAAGGTCTTTTTGATGCCGTCGCCCTCAGAAAAAGCAATGAAACCCTCCATCGTATGGATTTTTTTGAGGAAGTTAATATTTCGACTTCTCCCGGGAGTCAGGAAGACCGCATGAAGTTAAAGGTCGAAGTCAAAGAAAAAATGACCGGGTCCTTTTCGGTGGGGGCCGGGTACAGTGGTGTGGATCAGTTCGTCCTTATGGGCCAGATTGCCCAAAGGAATCTTTTCGGACGGGGGCAACGCTTAAGTCTGGACGCCATGCTCGGGGGACGCACCAATCGCTATAACCTGACTTTTGTTGAACCCTATCTCTTTGACACCCGTTACTCGTTAAGTGTTAACCTGTATAACTGGTTGCGGATCTGGGACCAGTATACCAAAAACAGCTTTGGTGGCACCGTTGAAGTCGGCCATCCCTTCTATTTTGAATATACCCGTATCTTTCTGGCCTATACCTATGATGATGCCAATGTAACCGATGTGCAACCCGGTGCCGCTCAAGTCATTCAGGACATGTTCGGGCACCATCAGACCAGCAGCCTCCGCCTGACCCTGAAAAGGGATTCCCGGGACCATTTCTTTAATACGACTAAAGGGTCGCAGAACACGGCCTCCGTGGAATATGCCGGCGGCCCCTTAGGGGGGTCCAATGGCTTTACCAGAGCTCTGGCCAGTTCTGGGTGGTATTTCCCTCTGCTCTGGGAAACGACCTTTTTTGCTAACGGTAAAATAGGCTACATCAACCGTAATGCCGGCGGGGATTTGCCTCTATATGAAAAATTCTATTTGGGCGGCATAAACTCCGTTCGTGGATTTAAATATTATGACATCAGTCCGTTGGACCCGTCGACCGGGCAAAAAATAGGCGGGGAGCAGATGCTCCAGTTCAATTTCGAATACATCTTTCCCGTCCTTAAAAAAGCGGGGATCAAGGGGTTGGTCTTCTTTGATGCCGGCAATGCCTTTACGAAAGACGAGAGAATGGATCTCGGGAACCTGCGAAAAAGTGCCGGGTTCGGGATTCGCTGGTATTCCCCCATGGGACCGCTTCGTATAGAATGGGGATGGAATCTTGAGCCAAAAAGGGGAGAAAGTACCAATAACTGGGATTTCAGTATCGGGACGTTCTTCAACTAAAGTTTAAAAATCTAATTGAAATATAAAGGTGAGGAGGCAAGGCATGCGACCGTATTGCTTTAAACGTCTAGTTATATTTTTGGGGGTCTGTCTTCTGTGGACGGCCGCTCCATCCTGGGCCAGTGAAGCGCTCAAAGTTGGTATCGTGGATTTCAATAAATGTCTGCAGCAATCCGACAAAGGCGTTAAGGCCTATAAGGGGCTTAAGGAAAAAAATGACCGGGCCACCAAGGAATTGGAGGGCAAACAGGAAGAATTGAAAAAACTGTATGAAGAGTTTATCAGAAGGAGAAATGTCCTCAGCGCGGATGCCAGAAAAGAAAAAGAAAATGAACTGATGCGTAAAGATGAGGATTTACGGAACCTGACCCGGAAGAAAGAGGAGGAAATGCGCAAGGACACCGATGCCGTTCTCCAGCCCCTGATCGGCGAATTGCATGAGGTCATGAAGAAACTGGCTAAGGATGAAGGCTACACTCTGATTCTGGAAGGGAAAGTCGGAGCGGTCTATTATTTCGCCTCTCCGGTTAACGATATCACCGATAAGGTGATCAAACTTCTGAATGAAGCCAAAAAGGAAAAGAAGAAATAGCCATGGAGGCCTCGATCATGCCCCTTTCAGGGGGGGTTCCTCTGGAAAAATTGGCTCAGGTAGTTGGAGGGGAGACCCGGGGGACCTGTGAAGAGCTGATCACCGGCATCAGCGGGATAAGGGAGGCGCAAAAAGGTCAGATAACTTTCTTGGCCAATCCGAAATACAGCAAAGACCTAGAGCAAACACAGGCCTCGGCGGTCATTGTGGGCCCTCAGATCCCCGCAACGGAGCTCCCTGTAATTATCACCTCCAATCCCTATTTGGCCTATGCCAAGGTCGCCCAGTTTTTTGCACCACGGATCAAACACCCCATAGGAATTAGCCCTTTGGCTTCCGTCGGAGAAAATTGTCGTTTCGGGGCCGATGTATCCGTCTATCCTTTTGTCTATATCGGCAACCATACGGAGATCGAAGACGAAGTCGTTCTCTTCCCCGGCGTTTTTCTGGGAGACGGCGTACGGATTGGCAAAGGCACCCTGATCTATCCCAACGTTTCCATTCTCTCGGGATCGATTATCGGACAGAGGGTAATCATCCACAGCGGAACCGTCATTGGAAGCGATGGATACGGTTTTGCTCAAGAGGGGATGACGCACGTCAAGATCCCTCAGACCGGCATCGTCCAAATTGATGATGACTGCGAAATAGGGGCCAATAATACCATTGACCGGGCGACAATGGGTAAGACCTGGATTAAGGCCGGAGTTAAAACAGACAACCTCGTTCATGTAGCCCACAATGTTGTCGTGGGGGAACACTCCCTGCTGATCGCCCAGGTAGGGATTTCCGGCAGTTCTAGCCTGGGGAAAGGAGTGATCCTGGCCGGACAGGTGGGAGTAGCCGGCCATCTCACCATCGGCGACGGCACGATTGTCGGGCCTCAATCTGGAGTGGGACAATCCATCCCGGCTGGTCAAGTCGTTGCCGGGACCCCGCCCTTACCCCATAAAACCTATATAAAAACAAGGATTATTTTTGAACGTCTCCCGGAAATGGTAAAGCAAATCCGGAATCTGGAAGAGCGCCTTCGTCTCATAGAGACCGGGAAGGAAAAGGAGGGGAAAATAATAGATGGAAATGAATAACGAAGAAATTCAGAAAACTTTGCCACACCGATATCCTTTTTTGCTGATTGATCGAATTACTGAACTGACTATAAATGAAAAAGTGGTTGGTTTGAAAAATGTGACGGTTAATGAACCTTTTTTTCAAGGCCATTTTCCCGGAAAGCCGGTCATGCCGGGAGTTCTGATTCTGGAGGCCATGGCCCAGACCGGAGGTGTTCTGGCCTACAAGTCCTCGGCAGACTATGGGGGAAAGCTGATCTATTTCATGGCCATCGACAAGGTCAAATTCAGGAAAATGGTCCTTCCGGGAGATCAGTTGGTTTTGGAATTAGTTGCTTTGAGACGGGGCAACAAAGTGTGGAAAATGCAGGGCAAGGCCTTTGTGGGAGAGAGTTTGGTGGCAGAGGCTGAATTAACAGCGGCCATTTCTGAAGAAAGGGCTCTGACCGATAACGAGGAGGCCTAATGTCCGCTCCATCTATTCATCCCACGGCCATTGTCCATAAAGGGGCCGAGTTGGGCGAGGGGGTTACCGTCGGGCCATACAGTATTATCGAAGAGGACGTCGTTATCGGGGCGGGGACGGAAATCGGGAATCATGTTTACATTAACCGGTTTACCAAGATAGGCCGGGACTGTCAGATCTTTCCTTTTTCGGCCATCGGCACGGCTCCTCAAGATAAAAAATTTCAGGGGGAAAAAACCGAAGCGATTATCGGTGATCAGAATGTAATCCGAGAGTATGTGACCATCAACCGGGGTACGACAGGAGGAGGAGGGATTACGACCATTGGCAATCAGAATCTCCTTATGGCCTATGTGCACGTGGCCCATGATTGTCATTTGGGGAATGGGATTATTATGGCTAACTTAGCCACCCTGGCCGGCCATGTGACCCTTGAAGATTACTGCATATTAAATGGATTGGTGGCGGTCCAGCAATTCGTCCGGGTGGGGGCCTATGCCTATATAGGCGGGAAAACGGGAGTCCTAAAAGATGTCCCGCCTTATGTTATTGCCTCAGGCGATCGAGCTAAATTGTATGGACTTAACGTCATCGGCCTGAAACGGCATGAATTTACTGATGAAGTCATCTTGGCCCTGAAAAAAGCCTATCAAATCGTAATTCGTTCTCATTTGACCATCCAAGAAGCCCTGGATCGGGTTGAAAAAGAGGTGCCTCCTTCACCTGAAATCAATCGGTTTACCGATTTTATTAGGAATTCTCAACAGGGTATCACTCGCAAATGAACCAGACCGTTCCATTAGGACTGATTGCCGGCGGCGGGAAATTCCCGATCATTGTGGCTCAAGCCGCTCAAGCCGAGGGGAAAAAGGTTATTGCCGTGGCCCATCAAGGCGAAACCCTCCCCGAGTTGGAGCCTTTAGTTGAGAAAATATTTTGGATACGCTTGGGAGAGTTCGGCAAGCTTCTGCGGATTCTTAAGAATGAAGGAGTTAAAGATGTCATCATGGCCGGAGGGATAGATAAACGGAAAATGTTTTCCAAGATCCATCCCGACTTAAAAGGCCTGCTTCTCATGGCCAAGATGAGTAACCGCAAGGATGATTTTATTCTCCGGGCCGTGGCTTCCGAGTTGGAAAAAGAGGGGCTTCAGGTTCATCCTTCTCATTCTTTTTTGCCTTCCTTGCTGGCCCCGGCCGGGGTCTTAACCCGACGTCGTCCCACGGCAGAGGAAGCAGGGGATATCGAATTCGGTTGGATTCAGGCCAAGGAATTAGGCAAGCTGGATATCGGTCAATGCCTGGTGGTGCGCAAAAAGGCGGTTGTGGCGGTGGAAGCCATTGAGGGCACCGATGAAACGATACGGCGGGGTGGGCTCTTAGCCAGAGAGAAGGCGGTGATCATCAAAATCTGCAAGCCCGGCCAAGACCTTCGTTTTGATCTGCCGGCGGTGGGGGAACAGACCATTGAAACCATGCATGAAGTAAAGGCCGGTGTCTTGGTGATAGAGGCCCAAAAAACTTTGATATTTGATAGGGAAGCGATGATCCGCTTAGCCGATACATATAAGATGGTCATCATCTCGAAATAAAAGTTCACGTCCCTTCTCTGGGGGCGAATGACGTTTTGAATCGAAATATGAAACAAATAAAAATCGGTGTCGTCGGGGTCGGACATTTAGGAAAATTCCATTTGGAGAAGTATGCCCGAATGGACGGGGTAAAATTGGTCGGGATCGCCGATATCCATAAAGAACGGCGGGAAAAATTCTCTCACCAGTATAATGTCCCCGGATATGCCGATTATCGCCAGCTTCTTCCTGAGGTGGATGCAGTTAGTATCGTCGTTCCCACCACCCTTCATGCCGAAGTGGCCAAGTTTTTTTTAAAAGAAAAGGTTGATGTCTTGATTGAAAAACCCATCAGCCGGTCCCTAGCCGAGGCGGAAGAGCTCATTACCTTGGCGAAGGCTGAAGGCTGTTTATTACAAATCGGACACCTAGAGCGGTTTAATCCCGCCTTTGTTAATACCAAGCCCTTTATGACCACCCCTCTATTTATTGAAACCCACCGGCTGAGCCCCTTTAAGGCCCGAGGAATTGATGTGGATGTGATCCTGGACTTAATGATTCATGACTTGGATTTGATTCTCCACTTGGTCGACTCCCCGGCAGAACAGATCCAGGCAGTAGGTGTCCCGGTGGTCTCTCCACGGGTGGACATCGCTAATGTGCGTCTTCGTTTTCAAAACGGTTGTGTAGCCAATATAACCGCCAGTCGGATCTCCCTCCAGGAAATGCGCAAAATGAGGATTTTTCAGCCGGGGACTTATTTATCTTTGGATTTTGGGAAGAAATCTTATACCATGGTCCGCTTGGAACAAAACAAAGGAAGTCTTGTAAAGGAGCCCCAGTTTTTGGCTGAAAGCGGGGGCCCTGATTCCAGTGATGCCCTGGAAATGGAATTACAATCCTTTGTCGAAGCGGTCCGGACCCGGACCCGTCCGGTAGTGGGGGGAGAGGATGGCCGAAAGGCCTTAGAGATGGCCTTGCAGATTAATCAGGAGATTAAGGTTGCCCAATCCGCACATCTCCCGGAACTTCTGGCCGGATATTCCGGAAAGCCTCTAGCTGACTAAGATGTTTATTCTTAAAGAGGCCCTTTTAGAAAAAGGCCCGTGTTGACCCTATCGCACCGTAAGGAGTTGAACTATTTATAATGTCTGCCTCATCGCCGGAGAAGCCTCTGGTGACCTTCACGGGGCTTCTCTGGTAACGGCCCTAACCCAAACAGGGGAAGGGATGTCGTTTTTTGGGTTAGGAGGCCCATTGCTCAAAAAAATGGGGATGGAGATGGTCTGTCCCCCCCCTTTAAATGTGGCCGGTTTTACCGAGGTAGTTTTCAAGATACCCCATCTTTATAAGGCCTATCAAAAGGTCAAGGAGGCATTTCGCACTAGGAAACCGGATCTGCTCATCCTCATTGATTATCCGGATATGAACCTTCGCTTGGCCCGGGCGGCCTATAAAGAGAACATACCGGTCCTCTATTACATTAGCCCCCAAGTCTGGGCCTGGCGTTCCGGAAGAGTCAAAGATATCGCCCGTTTTGTAAATCGGTTAGCGGTTATCCTGCCTTTTGAGGCCGATTTTTATAAACCTTATGGTGTTAAGGCGGAATTTGTCGGTCACCCGCTGCTGGACAGATTAAAACAGTTCATCCCCTCCGGAGGACTTTCTGCCCGGGACGAGGGCGATCAAATCCTTATCGGTCTTTTACCGGGAAGCCGGCCAGGAGAAATCAAAATGATTCTTCCTATTCTCTTGGAGGCCGCCTGGGGATTGACCAGGGAATATGATCGAAAAATTCGATTTGTCCTGCCGGTGGCCAATACGCTGGAGCCTCAGCCCATCCGGGAGCAAATACGGCCCTACCAGGAAAGGGGGATGGCTCTGGAATTAGCGGCTGAAGATTCTCAGACGGCTTTGGCCCGGTGTCATCAGGCGATTGTAGCTTCAGGAACCGTCACCTTGGAAGCGGCCATTCTCGGCATTCCATTTCAAATTGTCTATAAGGTTTCGGTGGTTAATTACTGGATCGCCCGGCACTTGATTGACGTTCCCTATGTCGGACTGGTCAATTGGGTGGCGGGGAAAAAAATCATCCCCGAATATATTCAGGACGAGGCCGTTCCTCAGTCGATTATAACCGGGGCCAAGCGATATCTGGAGGAACCCGAACACGTTCTAAAAATCAAAGAGGAACTCGCCGCCGTTAGAGAAAAACTAGGCCATCCTGGGGCATCCCAACGGGTGGCTCAGATGGCCTTGGAGATGATGCGTGGAAACCGGGGTTAAACCAAAACGATTTTTTTCTTTTAAGAATGTCATGATACTAAGATGGCTACCCCAAAAGGGCCGGAGCAATTCCCAAGAATAAATGGAATCAGTGAATGGTAGGTTTAATCAATTATGGTTATTAAAAGACTTCTGCAGTTAGTGAAACCCTATTCCCTTAGGTTGATAGGGGCCATGATCTGTATGATGGTGGTCGCCGGAATGACCGCCTTGATGGCCTTTATGGTCAAACCGGTCTTGGATGACATTTTCGTCCAAAAAAAGCTCAACACCCTATACTTATTGCCGCCCTTTGTTGTCATCTTGTATATCATTAAGGGCCTTGCGGCCTATGGGCAGTCATATTTAATGAGTTTTGTCGGGGAGAAAATCGTTGCCGATCTCCGAGAGCGGCTCTACGCGCATATCCAGAGGCTCTCTCTCTCCTTTTTTGACCGCACACCCACCGGCCTGCTTATGTCCAGGATTACCAACGACGTCAGCCTGATTCAAGGAGCGGTCTCTAATGCCGTCACCGGCATCCTCAAAGATGCCTTTACCGTTGTCGGTCTCATTGGGGTTATCTTCTATCGCGAATGGAAATTGGCCATTCTGGCCGTGCTGGTCCTGCCGATCGCCGTCTTGCCTATCGTCAAATTCGGTCGGAAGCTCCGCAAGATCAGCACTCAAAGTCAGAGAACATCAGGAGAGATTTACATCCATCTGCATGAAACCTTGGCCGGAAATCGGATCGTCCGCGCCTTCAATACCGAGGAATATGAAATCGGCCGTTATAAGCAGTGGATCCAAACTTCTTTTCAGTTGACGATGAAAGATGTATCCATTAAAGCCATGTCTTCTCCCATCATGGAATTCCTGGGCGGTCTGGGTATTGCGGGGATCATGTGGTACGGCGGCTATAATGTCATCAAAGGCTATTCCACTCCGGGAACGTTCTTTTCCTTTTTAGCGGCCCTGCTGATGCTTTATGAACCGATTAAGCATTTGAGCGGGGTCAACAACACGGTTCAGCAAGGGCTGGCCGCAGGTGTTCGCGTTTTTGAAATCCTGGACTTAAAGGAGGAAATCAGCGATCAGCCCGGTGCCGCGGAGATCAGCGGTATCCGGCAAGGCATTGCCTTTAAGAACGTCTCTTTTCGGTATGGGGACGACTGGGTGCTCCGGGACATCAATCTGGAAGTCAAAGCTGGCGAGGTTGTGGCCATTGTCGGCACCAGTGGAGGGGGCAAGACCACCCTGGTCAATCTGATTCCCAGGTTTTATGAGGCCAACGAAGGGGATCTCCTGATTGACGGCCGGTCGATTAAGCGCATTACCCAATCCTCTTTGCGTAAACATATCGGTATCGTTACACAACAGACGATTTTGTTTAACGATACGGTCCGCAATAATATTGCCTACGGGTCTCCGGAGAAGAGTGAAGAAGATATTATTCGCGCCTCCCAAGCGGCTTATGCCTATGACTTTATCCAGCGATTGCCGGAGCAGATGGATACTATGATCGGGGAACAAGGGGTGCGCTTATCCGGAGGGGAACGGCAGCGTATCTCCATTGCCCGGGCCCTGCTGAAGGATGCCCCCATATTAATCCTTGACGAGGCCACTTCTTCTCTCGATTCCGACTCCGAAGCTGAGGTCCAGCGGGCTTTAGAAAATCTGATGCAGGGCCGAACCACTTTTGTTATCGCTCACCGCTTCTCAACGATCCGCAAGGTGGCCCGCATTTTGGTCCTCTCCGAAGGGCGATTAGTGGAAGAAGGCAACCATGAGCAGTTGATGGCTTTGGAAGGGGTCTATAAAAGACTATATGAGATTCAGTTCAGGGACGATGGGGAAACCTCCTGATGATCAAACCGATATCCGTCCTTCGGTGCCCCTTATTGGTTGAACCTCGCGAAAAAGATTCCTGACCCTCACCCCGGGTGGACCTGAGGCCTGAGTATGCTTTTTCACTGGTTGAATATTGAGGAAGGCGGAACACGATGGGATCTGGCCTTGGATCACTTTCCCGATCCATCCTTTTCTTGCCTTTACGGCTGGCGAAAAATTTATGAAAAGGCCTTAAAGCTAAAGACCTATTATCTTTTGGTTGAGGAAGATGGAGAGGTCCAGGGGCTTTGCCCCTTGGTTTATATGCGCAGTCCCTGGCTGGGGGGAGGGACGTTTCTCCTTTCCTTGCCTTATATGACCAGAGGAGGAATCGTTGCCCCGAATTGTTCGATCCGGGAAGCCGTGATTGACCGGGTTTTGGAAATGGCCGAAGAAGTAAAGGCTGATTTCGTTGAGTTACGGGAATTGGCCACGGAAGAGTGGTCTGGACCTTACCCTGTTAACCGGGAACACGTTCAAATGATCCTCCATCTCCCGGATGATTGGTCTCAATATGAGAAAGAAATTTCCCCGAGACTTCGGCAGGTGAAAAAAGCCCAAAAGGCCGGATTGGAGATACGGCGGGGAAGGGAAGAGGAGTTATTGGATGACTTTTATCTGGTCTTTTCCCGGAGGATGCGGGAGCTCTTCTTCCCGGTATACCCGAAGAATTATTTCAAGATGATCCTGGAGGGATTTAAAGAGCAGGCCAGTTTGGTCTTGGTTTATGATCGGGGAAACCCCTTAGGGGGTATGCTGATATTTAAATTCAGAGGGACCTGCAGCGCCCCTTATGTGGCCACATTGGTGCAAAGCCATGCCAACCATCCCAATCAGTTATTGTATTACACAGCCATCCGGCATGCTTGGGAGGAAGGATATCGGGTTTTTGATTTTTGCCGGAGCCAAATCCATTCCGGGACTTTCACCTTTAAAAGTCAGTGGAAGGCCAAACCGGAGGCTTTAATGTATCACTACCCACTTCATAAAAAGGGAATGGCCTTGCCGACCGTCGGCCGAGCCCAGAAATCTCTGACCTTTCGGTTGGCCGAAAAGCTCTGGCCCCGCCTCCCGCTTCCTCTTACCCAGTGGCTGGGGGGAAAATTGATCAGGCAACTGGCCTTGGCGTGATTATGAATGCAACAAACAAGACCCTGATTATCGTTCCGGCCTATCAAGAAGAGGCCAACATCCTGCGGGTTCTGGAGGACATCCAAGCGAACTTGCCTCAGGCCGACATCCTGGTGATCAATGACGGGTCTACCGATCTAACCGGATCTTTGGCCCGGAGTGCCGCGGTCAAAGTGATTGACCTCCCTTTTAATATGGGGATCGGAGCGGCCGTTCAAACAGGCTTCAAATATGCCTGGGAAAATGATTATTCCGAGGCTATGCAGATTGACGGGGATTATCAGCACCCGGCTGAAGAAGGCCCGCGCCTTCTCCAAGTCCTGGCAGAACAAAAGGCCGACCTGGTCATCGGGTCGCGGTTTATCTCCCTCACGGGATATAAAGCCTCTTGGGCCAGGCGCACCGGGAATCGCCTCTTCCAATGGGTCAATGCCTTAATCGTCGGTCAGGAGATTATCGATAATACCTCCGGGTTCAGGGCCTATTCACGCCGGGCGATTGAGCTGCTCGCACAAACCTACCTCGGAGAATACCCGGAACCGGAATCCATCGGTTATCTCAAGAGCCGCGGATGTGCGATCATCGAAATCCCGGTCAAGATGCGTCATCGCACCGGAGGACGGTCTTCCATTACCCCATTAAGGAGCATTTATTACATGGTCCGGGTGTTAACCTCGATCCTCTCTTTTAACAAAAAGTCCCGGAGGTGAGCCGTGAATTTTTTGTTGCTCAAAATAAGCACCTTTTTTCTGTCGGTCTTCGTGCTGGTCTGGATCCTCTCACTGGTTCGGAGAAGGCAGTTAATCGAAGAGTATTCTTTTCTATGGATCTGCATCGCCGGAGTCTTCCTTGGCCTGTCTTTTTTTCATCCCATTATGGATAAGGTAGCCTACTGGCTGGGTATCGAATATGGCCCCTCGGCCCTTTTTCTCTTTTTTAACGTGGTGACTCTTTTTATTCTGATCCATGTCTCCATTCAGCTGTCCGATTATAAATCGAAGAAGAGACTCCTGGCCCAAGAGATCGCCCTGTTGCGCGATAAGGTCGAGGACCTTTCCCGGAAAATGAAATCCCATGAATCTGCTAACCTTTGATGTTGAAGACTGGTATCATATCAATTACCCGATAATCGATTTTTCCGATTTTGACCGGCAAGAGGATCACCAAGACCTGTTCGGCCACGTTCAAAAGCTGACTGAAATTTGCCGCCGGACAGGAGCACAAGGGACATTCTTTGTCTTGGCCCGGCTTCTGGAAAAAAGACCTCAGATCGGTGAATGGATTATCGACCAGGGCCATGAACTGGCCCTCCATGGTTATGAGCATGATTTGCTGTACGAAAAAGAGCCGGACCAATTCAAAAAAGAGCTGGAGCATTCTATCGAAATCTTTCACAGGATCACAGGGAAATATCCTTTGGGGTATCGAGCCCCTTCCTGGTCGATTAACCTGTCTAATCTCTGGGTTTTGGAAATTTTGGAGTCCTTTGGTTTTATCTATGACGCTTCAATCTTTCCCATAAAGAATTTTCTTTACGGTCTGCCGAGTGCTCCCTCGGGGCCTTTTTACCCGGTAATCGGAGGGCGGCAGCTGGGATTACTGGAAGTGCCGGTTCCGATCGCCCGCCTGGGGTCCCAGCGGATTGCTTATTCCGGTGGAGTGTATTTTAATCTGTGGCCCTTCCCGGTCACCCGAAAACTGGCCGCACGCCAAATCCTCCAGGGAGGTATCAATCTTTTTTATTTCCATCCCTGGGATCTTTGGAGGCGTTCTCCGGATCAATGCCGCCGTTTGAAATCGGCCCGCTGGGTAACCATCCACCTCGGAGATTCCATGAAAAAATTTAAAAAACTCTTAGCCACCTTTCCTTTGGGAAATATCTTTGCCCATCTCGCTCAACTTAAAGAAAGGGCTCCAAAAGCTTTTTTAGGAAGGACCGATGAACCGAAGTAACGATCTATTTTATCTCCGGGCTTTTTATGGACTCTTGCTGATCCATTTTCTGGTTTGGTTTTCTTTGGGAATGATCCTGGATCTTCACCCTGATACGGCCGACCATTGGGTGTGGTCGCGCTATTTGTCCTGGGGATATTATGAACATCCTCCCATGATCGCCTGGGTTATCCGCCTCTTCACCATCCTTCTGGGAAACAGACAACTGGCCCTGGCCTTCGCCTCTCAGGTGATAACCCTCATGTCTCTCCTTCCCGTTTTCCTTTTAGCCCGGAAAATGTTTGGGACTCGGGCGGCTTTTTGGAGTGCTCTCTCTCTAGAGGCCACCCCATTGATACTCGTCGGCAGTATGATTTTTGTTATCGATACGGTCTTGATCCTCTTTTTTCTCTGGGCCGCTTTGGGTTTCTGGAAGGGATTTGCCGAGGGAAATAAAAAGGCTTATTATTGGGCCGGTCTGGCCTTGGGTCTGGCCTTTTTGTCAAAGATTACCGCGGTTCTTTTCCCCCTGGCCTGTTTTGTTTTTTTATTGGTCTCCGAGAAAAGGAGGAGCCTGCTAGCGAATTTTCACCTTTATGGGGCTTTGATCCTGAGTCTGGTGGTCTTTTCTCCTTTTCTCTTCTGGAATATGCAGCATGAATGGATTTCCGTAAAAGCCCAATTGGAAAAGGGCTTGACCGGCGGCCGGGATTGGAACCAGACCCTGGGCTTTTGGTTCGGCCAGCCTCTGATTATCGGGCCGGTGCTTTTTTACTTTGCCGTGAAAGCCCTTTGGGAGGGCCGCCAGAAATTCAAACTGGAGGCCCGATTCGCCTATCTGCTTATCCTGACGATCATCCCTATCCTATTTTTCGGTCTGGCTTCTTTTCGAGGGAAATATTCCGATCCGGCCTGGACGGATATCGGCTGGCCTTTCGGGGCCATCCTTTTAGGAAATTATTTTTCCGAGCGCTTATCCACTGTTCCCGCTAAAAAGGCTTTAATTGTAGGGGGACTGATATTCTTGACCTCCTGGATGCCCATCGGGATGATGGCCTGGCAGGCCTTAAGTCCTTTTATCCCCGTACCTGTTCAAAATGATCGCACCTTGGAGATGAGAGGGTGGCGGGAATTGGGGGCGGCCATGGGCCGGGAATATACCCGTTATTTCCCGGAAAACGAGCAGGTCTTTGTGGTGGCCGAAGAATATCAAGTGGCTGCCGCCGTTTCTTTTTATTCACCCCAGCATCCGGTCCCTTATTCATTTGGCAAGGAAAAAAGAAATTTCTGGGTGATCCGGGAGGAACTGCAAAAAAAAGGCGCCTTGATGGTCTGCAGACCGGAGAATTGCGAGAACAATCTGCAAAGGGTCCAGACATTGTTTGAACAAACCCGGTTTGTCTCCACTGCCCCCTTCTACCGGGGAGGGCAGCTGGCCAAAGAATTTCGAATATATCATTGCTTCAATTAAAACGATGAAGATCATATCCAAATATATCTTGAAGGAGATTTTGACACCTCTCGGAATTACGGTGTTGGTCTTCACCCTTATTTTCCTGATCGGTAATCTGATGCAGCTGATTGAAATGATCGTTCAGAAAGGGGTGGGGCTTTGGGATGTGATCCGCTTATTGGGGTATACCCTTCCCTTCCTTTTTGTATATATCCTGCCTATGGGCTTTTTTATCTCCATCCTGCTGGGTTTTTTAAGGCTCTCCAGCGATAATGAGGTCACCGCCTTAAAGGCCTCGGGAGTGGGATTTTTTCAATTACTGCCGCCGGTCCTGATCTTGTCCCTGGTCGCTTATCTCCTGACGAGTTTCATGGCTATGGTCGCTCAACCTTGGGGAGAACATTCCCTGAAACGGCTGCTTTTCAACCTGGCTGTCGTTCAAGCCAAGGTCAACTTAAAAGAACGCATCTTCAATGATGAGTTTAAGGAATTAGTCTTTTATATTCAAAAAGTGAACCCCGATGGTCTAATGGAGGATCTGTTTATTGTGGATCAACGCCAGAAAGACGGTCCCCAGACGATCGTTGCCAAAAAGGGCTGGCTGATCCCCAACCCCAAGGAGCGATCCTTGAGTCTGCACTTGGCAGACGGAGAAATTTATACGGTAACCCTGAACTCCAAAAGTGCCCAAAATATGCACTTCAAAACCTATAATTTAGTCATGCCCTTAGAAAACATGATCGCCGCAGAAGAAAAAAGGGAGAAAACGGAGACCGAAATGTCTCTCGGTGAATTAAGAGAAAAAATCCGCCAGACCCCTCCAAGCGGAAAAAAATATTATATCTATCAACTGGAGTACTATAAAAAATTCAGTGTTCCCTTTTCCTGTCTGGTTTTTGGGATGATTGCCTTTCCCCTGGGGTTGCAATCCCGTCTGTCTGGAAGGGCCTGGGCGGTAATCCTTGGCGGGATCGTCTTTTTTATTTATTATCTCTTCCTGTCCTTGGCCTTTAGTCTGGGGGAGAAGGGCAGCCTCAATCCGGTCGTCGGCTTATGGCTGCCCAATCTCATCGTCGGGGGTATGGGAGGATACCTTTTTTGGATTACCTGGAAAGAGAAAGACTTTAGCTGGATGATGACCTTAAAGACTCTCTTGGAAAAGTTAAAAGACACCGTGTCGAAAGGAAGGCATTGAGTCGAAAAGAAGGCTTGAGGTTATAAGGAAAACCCAAGTCTTTAATTTAATACCTTTGACTCATTTTTCCTTAAGGAGTCCTTTGGGAGCAAATGGAATTAATCGGCGGGAAAATGACCCAACAGACTTGGATAAAAATAATTCTCTTTCCTCTTAGCTGGGCGGCGGCTCAACTATATGGCCAGGGTGTGCGGCTGCGCCTTTGGCTATATCGGCGGCAGTTTTTCACCGCCAGGCACCTTCCTTTAAACGTGATAAGTATCGGAAACCTGGTGGTCGGGGGAACCGGGAAAACACCGCATACTGCCTTGTTGGCGGCCTATCTGCAAAAAAAAGGGCTCCGGGTGGCGGTCTTAAGCCGTGGGTATCGGGGAAAGAAGATGAAAACCGGAGCGGTGATTTCCAATGACCGTACCGTAACAGGATCTCTGGAAGACGGCGGGGAAGAGCCTTATTGGCTGGCCCAAAAACTGCCGGGAATCCCGGTAGTCGTCGGCCGGGATCGCTATCAGTCGGGATTGCTTTGTCACCGGACCTGGAGGACCGAATGGGCCATTTTAGATGACGGATTTCAACATCTGGCTTTAACGAGACAGATTAATATCCTGCTCTGGCCGGCTAATCACCGGCCTGGGTCGGGAGAGCTTCTGCCCCTAGGACGATTGCGCGAACCGCTCAGGGAAATACGGCGGGCTGACCTCATTTTGATCACCCATGCGGAAAGGCTTGATCCCTCCGAGAGAACGGTTTTGAAGAAAGATTTTCAATCCGGCCCCGCACCGGTCCCGGTTTTTTTTTCCGTCCACAAGCCGGCCGTCTTGTGGCGCTATCCGGATCATTCCTTCTTTCCCCTTGAAAGGTTGGAGGGGAAGCGAGTGCTGGCCTTTTGCGGGCTGGCCGACCCCGGATCTCTATTCTTCAGTCTGAACCAGTTGGGGGCCGATCCAGTTAAACTGATCGAATTTCCGGATCATCATGTTTACCGGGAGCAGGACAAACGATCCCTGGAAGTCTTGGGCCGTTCCTGCGGGGTGGAGGTGTTGATTACGACCGAGAAGGACGCCCTCAAGTTGGGGGATTGGAATAGGGAGGATTTGCAGATCCTGGTCCTGGGGATTGCAATCGAAATAGAAGATCCGGCCTTTTGGGATTGGCTGGACAGGAAGACAGGGATGCAACATGAGGCCTAAGGGTCGAGGATCTCGTCCGAAGAATATCTTGATAAGAGTTCCCAACTGGGTGGGCGATGCCTTGATGGCTACTCCGACTATCCGCAGTTTGAAAAAACACCGTCCGGATTTTCATATTACCGTTCTGGCCAAGCCTTGGGTGGCCCCGCTATTTGAAACCCATCCGGATGTGGATGAAGTGGTTATTTATCAGAAGCCCGGACACCATGACGGTTTAGGGGGACGGTGGAGGTTGGCCCAGGAGTTAAAGGGCCTGGGGTTCGACTGCGCCATCCATTTCCCTCATTCCTTTGAATCCGCCTGGATTTCCTTATTGGCTCGTATCCCCAGGCGTATCGGATTTTCCACCGAGGTGCGGGGCTTTTTATTGACCGATCGTCTGCAGCCGACTCAGGTCCGACGGTTGGAACATCAGGTGCGTTATTTTTTCCATCTCTTAGAACCCTTGGGAATCGAGGAAAATCCCACTGCTGAGGGCAATCCCTTGGAGTTGAAGTGCACACCGGAGGATATGCAGCAGGCCGAGACAAGACTGGCGGCCCTGGGGATCGGCCCGGAAGACTTCTTGGTCGGACTGGCTCCGGGGGCCATCTACGGATCGGCCAAATGTTGGCCTTTCGATCGCTTTGAGCAATTGGCCGAACGCCTGAAAGAAACGCATCAGGCCAAGGCAATCCTTTTAGGTACTGATACGGACGCCCTATCCGGGATGAAGAAAGACAGTGGAAATTATTACAATCTCCTAGGTAAAACCGGGTTGGGAGAAGCCCTGGCCTTGATCGGTCGCTGCCGGTTAATGATCTGCAATGACTCCGGTTTGATGCATGCCGCTTCGGCCCTGGGCATTCCATTGGTAGCCTTGTTCGGATCAACCAACTCCCGTCGAACCGGTCCCTGGGGAGGTATTCACCGGGTAATTCAAAAAGATTTTGCTTGCAGCCCCTGCCTCAAAAAAGTCTGTACGATGACGCCGACCTGTCTGGAGGCCATTACCGTAAATGAGGTCTGTGAAGTGATCGAACGATTGGAAAGGGACGGGGTTTTCCCAAAGAGGCCGCAGGTCGATGGCTCCCTATAAGTTAGGACAAGATCCCCTTTATACTTCCTTGACCGCCGAAGAGCGGATCGCCTTCATCACTTCTCATCGCCTGGGCGACTCCCTGCTGGGGATGATTCTGGTTCATAATATGCTGAAACACGGATATCCCGTGGAGGTATTCAGCCAGGTTGTTTTTCAGCTGAGGGATTGGTTTCCAGGGGTTACCGTGTTTCCCTTTTCCGAATTAAAGACACGGGCCGCTTCTTATGCCCACCTATGGTATGAGCGGCCGAATAGAAAAGTGGCCTCGATCCGATCTTCACCCAACCAATCGGTAATTGTCCTTAAAGAGTCTCCCTTTTATGGCCAAACCTTGCCGGTAAGTAACGTCTTCCAATTATTCTGTCGGCAGGAATTGGGGATTGAGCAGCCGGTTATCGATAACGGCTTAATCAGACCGGCTTCCCTGGAGGAACGGATAGACATCCGCAAGATTATGATCCATCCTACCAGCAGCAGTTGGTTGAAGACTTGGAAGCTATCGGGGTTTTTAAAAGTTGCTCAACTTTTGCAGGACCAAGGATTTCACGTCGAATTCATTGTCAGTCCGGCGGAGAAACAAACCGCCGAACAGATACTGGATATGGGTTTGCGTTGTTTTATTCATTCCGACCTAGACTTTGTGGCCCGACAATTGTCACAGGCCGCCTGGTTTATTGGAAATGATTCTGGGATCGGGCAACTGGCCTCCAATGTGGGCGCTAAAACAATCACCCTTTTTCCGCTGACCAGGAGGGCCCAACGCTGGAAACCCTGTTGGGGCCCATCGCTGGCCGTCTGTCCGACTTTGTCTGAAAAAATTCCGGAGACGGTCCGTACCCTTCTCTGGAAAAATTGGATTACCCCTGAAGCCGTTATCAAAACCTTTCAGCAATTGAGAAAGGAGATCGACTCCTTCGGAGAGGGGATCAACTGATTCGCCATGGCCGATCCTAGAATCTCCACTCCTCCGCTCTCTTTTATTGAACGTCATAAGATTAGGAATATCTTAATCGTTAAATTGACTTCTCTTGGTGATGTGGTCCATGCCTTGCCGGTAGCGGCCTCTCTTAAGAAAGCCTTCCCTTTTTTGAGGCTTCATTGGGTGGTCGAAGACCGCTGCGCCCCTCTTTTGGAAAACCATCCTTTGCTGGATTCGGTCATCATCTATCCTCGCAAAAAGATACAAGCCCTTCTCTTGCAGGGAAGATGGCCTGCTGGCTTTGCATTGCTGGCGGACCTGCAAAGTACATTAAAAAGGCTATCCATTGATCTTTCCCTCGATTTGCAAGGATTGGCTAAGTCGGCTATGATGGTCTGGATGGCCCGGGCACCTCATCGCTTTGGTTGTTTCGGTTTGAAAGAGTTCAGTTATCTCCTCTCCAAAGGGCAGAGGGAAGGAGGAGATCTTCATGCCGTGGAGCGAAACTTGAAGGTGGCCGAATTTTTAGGGGCCGGCAAAGGAGAACCGGCCTTTTCTCTTGGCCTTTCAGAAGAAGAAAAAAACTGGGCGGAAGACTACTTGCGTGGGCAAGGCGTATCGGAAGAGACACCCCTTATTGGAATGCAGGTGGGGGCTTCCTTCCCCCAAAAGTGTTGGCCCATCTCTAAATGGGTGACTTTGATGGAACAGATTGCTAAAATCCCCCGGATCAGGATCATCCTTCTCGGAGATCAAAACGATCGGGATCGGCTAACGCCCTTTACGTCCAGGATATCTCCGGAGGTGATGAATACGGTCGGCACCTTGACCCTGCGCCAGTTAATGGCCCTGATCCATCGGTGTCAATTATTTGTGGGGGCGGACACGGGCCCTCTCCATATAGCCGTGGGGTTAGGGGTGACGGTTATCGCCCTCTGTGGGGCCGATGATCCGAAATGGACCGGCCCCTATGGCCCCAACCACCGGATCCATTATAAGGCCATGCCCTGCAGCCCCTGTAACAAGACCCCGGTCTGCCAGGGAAGGTATGATTGTATGCAAGCTATTGAGGTGGAGGAGATACTGGAATCACTACAGGCCTTGATGCCCATGGCCTCGTTTTAACTGGGTGCGGAAAAAAGTGATTTCCCGCCTTTGCTAAAAAGGTTATAAAGAGTATTACCCGGAATGACTCCATCGAGTTTTTTCTTGGATTGGTCAAAGGATAATTTTCATGTATGCCCTGCTCTATAGTTTGGTTTATCTCCTTTCCTTAATCCCACGCCGGACAGGTCTTCGCATTGGGAACTTTGTTGGAATGGTCCTTTATTATGGTTTATCTCGGCGCCGTAATATTACCCTTCAGAATCTGGCTACGGCCTTCGGGGATCAAAAGGATAGGGCCGAACGAAAGAGGATTGCTAAAAAAAGCTTTCAATTTATGGGCCGCCATGCCCTGGAAGTTTGTTATCTCCTTCGAACCAACAAGGAAAAACTAGCCTCTTATATTCAAATAAAAGGGAAGGATAACTTTGAACGGGCCAAGGAACAAGGCAAAGGGGTGGTTTGTTTAACCGGACACTTCGGCTGCTGGGAGCTCCTGGCCGTCGGGGCCGCCTTTTTTCATACGCCGGGCTATGTCGTGGCCAAACCCTTGGATTTTCAACCGGCTGAAAAATTAACACAGACCATCCGCGGAATTAGCGGCAACCAGTGTGTTTCCAAAGAAAAATCCATGAGACGATTATTCCAATTGCTGGCTCAAGGCAATTGGGTAGCCATCCTCCTGGATCAAAATATCGATTGGAAGGACGGGGTCTTTGTACCCTTTTTCAATAAGCTGGCCTGCACCAATAAGGGATTGGCCCTGATCGTCTGGAAGACCCAGGTTCCCGTCGTGCCGACCTTTATCATCGACCAGGGGGGAGGACAGTATCTGATTGATGTTCAACCGGCTCTCCCCTGGCTGACTTTCGGTGATCGGACCAAGGAGATTGAAGAGAATACAGCTCAATATATCCAGGTCATCGAGGCTATGGCCAGGCAATACCCGGACCATTATTTTTGGGTTCATCAACGGTGGAAAACCAGACCCTACCAGCCCTGGCCGCGAAAAGACCAGGCCAGAAGCCGGAGACAACGGGAGGATATTAGCCAATAGAATTTTTCTGCCAAGCGCCTCCGGCACTGGGAGTGTGACCGGATGTTGCTTTGGGAGAAAAAATGATCCGACCTCCGGTCTCCGCTAAGGGCGAAAGTCGGACCTTGATTGAAAAACAATATCACCCTGGAACCAGGCCGTAGCTTTTATCGATTGGTTTTAAAACCCTATTAACTGAAGAATGAGCGGAAATAATGACCTGCGCCGTACCTATCTTAACATATCATCATGTAAATCCCCTCGAAGGGGATATGGTGACCATTTCAGTGGATCACTTTGAAGACCAGATGGCCTTCTTACGGCGTAGGGGCTATCACACCCTGTTTATATCCGAATTGGTCGAATGGATGGAAGGGAAAAAAATGCTCCCGAAAAAATCGGTGGCTTTGACTTTTGATGACGGGTTTTGGGACAACTATACGTACGCCTTTCCGGTTTTAAAAAAATACAACCTTAAAGCGACCATCTTTATTGTAACGGGATGGGTTTCCCAGGGCAACGGGACCGATTTAGCCAGAAAGGTGATCCCTCATCAACAGGGGAATCAACTCGCCGCCAGTGGTGAAGGCCGACAAATCAGTATGACTTGGGGAGAGGTCAAGGCCCTGCAAGACAGTGGTTTGATTGAAATCGAATCCCACACCCATTCCCACAACAAAGAACTTCATATGGATAAACCGGCCTTGTTGGAAGATTTGAGATATTCCCGCCAGGCCATCTTTGATCATTTGAACAAGGAAAGTACTTGTCTATGCTGGCCGGGCGGACGGTATAATCCGGAAAGTGTTCAGGCCGCCCGGGAGGCAGGGTTTAAGGCCCTTTGCACGACCAAAAGGGGCTTAAATCAGCTTGGAGGAAATCCTCTGGAGTTGAAAAGGGTCACTGTTCCGGACAGCGGCTACCCCTGGCTGCGCAAAACTATTTTTCTTTTTTCCCATACCCTCTCGGGGAAATTATATGCTAAAATAAAACCGGTTTAGATTTGGAGGTGGATGATGGCAATCAGTCAGGAACTTTTAGAGATTCTAGCTTGTCCGAAGTGCAAAGGGGATATTTATTTGAATGAGGCCAAAGACGGCTTGATTTGTGAGAAGTGCCGCCTCCTTTATGAAATCAAGGATGATATCCCGATTATGCTGATAGATGAGGCCAAACCGTTGACGGCTGAAAAATAGATGGCTACAAACCTGTTTAGGCTAAGAACCGGCTATGAGAAAAATATGGCTGCAAAGCAGAAGGGAGCTCAGAGACCTGCCGCTAATGCTCGGTAAGTTCTTGGGAGGGATCGCCGCGGTATTCGGGGTCACCATAATGGTCGTGATCCTGACCCGCCAACCCCAGGTCCGATTTAAGGAAACCCTGGGGCTGCTCCTCCTGGCCGGTGCCGGGTTGGCAGTTTTTCCCTGTCCAATAAAAGGCTGGCTAGACGTACAGCAGTTTATGAGGAGAAGACTCTGCCCTCCGGCTGGTCCCGCCTGAGCCTTTTATCCTGGTCCTTATTCCTCTTAGTATCCGGAATATTCCTAATCACCGTTTATCTGCTGACAAGATAAAAAAGCGGGGCAATTAACATAACAGCGGCTGGCAATCAAAGAAATAGTCAGAATTTAAGACCTGGGAACAGCGGTCATGCGGACGACGATATGCCCCCACCCGCCGCATTGGGGACCGGTATCAAAACATCCGGTGGTGTTAAACATCACCTCATTCGGATCCCGGCCATTCATCATATTCTCGAAAAAAGCGTTGATCAAGACGGTCAAATTAGGCATCAAAAAGGCACAGACCCGATCCGGACTCTCCTTGGTCAGCAGATTTCCCGAATTATCAAAAATGAGTTTTTGACCGACCCCATGCCCGGAATGACAACCTTTTGATTCAATCACTTCCGCCACCAGCCGGTATTTAGAAGCCTCCTGTGCATTTTGAAAGAGACGTTGAAATTTGGGATTCTCTTCGATCGTCGTCCAGTCGGCATCGTCCAGTTTTAATCTCCGACGGATGATTTCCGCTAAGCGATTTCTTTCCATTTTTTCTCCCTGTTTGAGTTCAGTCTGGAAATAGTCTGAGAAGACCCCTGATAAGAAGGGAACGCCTCACCGGCCGCTATGGCCGAACCCGCCGTCGGCCCGCTCGGTTTGGTCTAGGTCATCCACTAATAGAATCCGCGCCTGATAGACCTTATTGATGACCAATTGAGCGATGCGGTCTCCCCGGCGCAAGGTGAATGGTTTTTGCCCGAGATTAATTACGGCGATGCCCACCTCTCCCCGGTAATCGGAATCAATGGTCCCGGGACTGTTGATCAATCCGATGCCGTGTTTTAAGGCCAAGCCGCTGCGGGGCCGCACCTGTCCCTCATATCCGGGGGGAATAGCTAAAACCAGTCCGGTGGGAATAAGGCGGATTTCCCCTGGGGCCAAGATGAGTTCGCCTGCGATGGCGGCGGGAAGATCAAGTCCCGAGGCCCCGGGACTCATATATTCGGGGAACTGCAGGTCTTGGTCTCTTTCCGGGTTTAGACGGCGAATCTTTAAGGTTAGTTTCTCAAAACGTTCGGTGTCCATTACAGAGGATGGCACGGAGCCTGAGGGCCTTTTCATGACAAAAAGTTAACCGGGGAGGGGAGGGCCTCCTCCTCGACTGGCCCCAGGGAAACTAAAGAGAAATGTTCGGGCCGCAGCATCTCCTCGGCCAAGGCGACCACCTCCTCAGGAGTCACTTTATTCAAGTCCTCTAGTATTTCTTCAAAGGGAAGATCCCGACCGAAGGTGATTTCATTCTTGGCGATCCGAGTCATCCGGTTATCGCTGCTTTCCGCTCCGAGCAGGAATCCACCTTTTACAAATTCTTTGGCGGCGGTCAATTCCGTCGAAGAGAGCTCTCCATTTTTGATTTTTCGGAGTTCCTGACTGATTAACTGTAATGTTTCCTGAAGGGTTTCCTTGGCAACGGCCGTATAGATACCCCACATGCCGATATCCCGATAGGAAGAAAGAAAAGAATAAATCGTATAGGCCAGTCCTCTCTTTTCCCTGACTTCTTGAAAAAGACGGGAACTCATGTTCCCGCCCATGATGACATTCAATAAGGTCCCGGCATAACGTCTCTGATCGGTTGCGGCCGGTGCCCAGGTGGCCCAGGCTAAGTGAACCTGCTCCAGATCTTTGGGAACTACTTTGGATCGGGAGGAAAGGATCGGGCTGTGGCGATTATTCGAGGAAGTCAGAGGGCGAATAGTCTCCAATGCAGGAGCGACTAATTTTAGAAAGTCCTCATGTTCGACCTTCCCAGCCGCCGCCACCAAGATCTTTTCCGGCCCGTAGGCCCGTCCTAAATAATCCAATATCCTTTCCTGATTAAGGGCTTGAACGGTCTCCGGTGTTCCCAGTATGGGTTGGGCTAACGGGTTCCCGGTATAGGCGGTTTCTCCCAGGAGGACATGGGTGTATTCATCCGGAGTATCTTCCACCATGCTGATTTCCTGAAGAACGACCAGCCGTTCCCTTTCCAATTCTTCCGGATCGAACAGGGAGTTTAGAAAGATATCCAAGAGGATCTCCACACCCTGCTCCAGATGATTCTCTAGGACCCGATTATAGAAACAGGTCTGTTCTTTGGATGTAAAGGCATTGGACATACCACCGATGGCATCCATCTCTTTGGCAATCTCCAGAGCCGTACGGTGGCGGGTCCCTTTAAAGATCATGTGTTCGATAAAATGAGACATCCCATTCTCTTCGGGGGCCTCATCCCGGGAACCGTTGTCCACCCAAATCCCCACGGAGGCGGAATAGAGATAGGGCAAGGGCTCGGTGACGATACGAATGCCGTTATCCAGGACGGTTTTTTGTACCATAGCCGATTACTTTTCCGAAGGGGTTTGCCCCAGAGCGGCCTTGCGGCTCAGGCGGATCTTCCCCTGGCGGTCCACATCCAGGACCTTGACCATGACTTCATCGCCCTCTTTGAGCACATCGGTTACCTTTTTGACGTGGTGATTATCCAATTGGGAAATATGCACCAATCCTTCCGTACCGGGTAAGATTTCGACAAAGGCGCCGAAATCCATGATCTTGATGACTTTGCCTAAGTAAATCTGTCCAATCTCGACCTCTTGAACGATTTCCTTGATCATGGCAATCGCCCGATCGACACTTTTACTGTCCGCTGCGGCGATGACGATTTTCCCGGAATCATCCACTTCGATCTTGGCCCCGGTTTCAGCCACAATCGCCCGAATGACCTTGCCGCCCGGCCCGATCACTTCCCTGATCTTTTCCGGATTTATTTCAATAGTGGTAATTTTGGGAGCATAATCGGAGATGCTGGTCCTGGGCTCAGAGATGGTTTTATTCATCAGAGTCAGGATGGACAGTCTGCCCTCACGGGCTTGTTGCAGGGCCTGACTCATAATTTCCTGGGTGACTCCGGTTATCTTGATATCCATCTGCACGGCGGTAACCCCGATCTCGGTTCCTGTCACCTTAAAATCCATGTCCCCGCCGTGATCTTCATCTCCTAAGATATCGGTCAGGACGGCCACCACTCCGTCTTCCATAATCAGGCCCATGGCTACTCCGGCGACATGAGATTTAATGGGCACGCCGGCATCCATCAAAGACAGGCTGGAGCCGCAGACCGTGGCCATAGACGAAGACCCGTTGGATTCCAAGATCTCTGAAACGATCCGAATCGTATAAGGGAAATCACCGTTGGCAGGTAAAACAGGCACTAAAGCCCGTTCAGCCAAGGCGCCATGTCCGATCTCCCGCCGCCCGGGACCGCGAAGCATTTTGACTTCCCCGACCGAATAGGGCGGAAAATTATAATGCAGCATAAAAGCCTTGAATGTTTCGCCGTTCAAAGAATCGATCCTTTGTTCGTCTGAAGAAGTTCCCAAAGTGGTCACGGCCAAGGCCTGGGTTTCGCCCCGAGTGAACAGGGCCGATCCATGGGTCCTGGGCAAGAGGCTCACTTCACAGGAGATGGGACGGACTTCCGTAAAACCCCTCCCTCCGATCCGGGTTTTCTCCTTTAAAACCATCTCGCGGATCAATTGCCGCTCTAATCCCTCGAAGAGAAACCTAACCTCATTTTTCAATTCAGGGTTTTCCTGAGTCAGTTCGTTTAATAGATCGACCTGTATTTGATGGACCCGTTCTTGACGCTCCATCTTCCCTGGAAGGGACAAGGCTTCTTTTAAAGAGGAACGGGCCAGGCTGGACACCCGGGATTTTAACGCTTCATCGGCCTGCGGTGCCGGCCAGTCCATCTTGGTGTTGCCCACCTCAAGACTTAACTTTTTCTGGAGTTCGAGGATACCTTGAAATCCTTGATGACCGAAAAATATGGCCTTGACCAGATCCTCTTCGGAGACCTCTTTGGCACCACCCTCGACCATGACCACGGCTTCTTTCGTACCGGCGACGATGAGATTGATATCACTCTCTTTTAATTGGGTGATGGTAGGGTTTAAAACCAGTTCCCCGTTGATTCGGCCCACCCGAATTCCGGCAATCGGCCCGAGAAAGGGAATCGGTGAGACTTCCAGGGCGGCCGATGCCCCGATCATCGCCAGGATATCCGGATCATTTTCCTGATCGGTTGAGAGCACAGTGGCAATGACCTGGGTTTCATTATGATACCCTTTCGGGAAAAGTGGTCGTAAAGGCCGATCTATCAAGCGAGAGGTTAAGGTCTCCTTTTCGCTGGGCCGGCCCACTTCTCTGCGGAAAAAGCTGCCTGGAATCCGGCCGGCGGCATAAGCCATCTCTTGATAATCGACCGTAAGGGGTAAAAAATCGATCCCCTCCCGCGTCTCATTGGAGGAAACCACCGTTACTAATACTATTGTCTCCCCGTATTGGACCAGGACCGCACCGCTGGCCTGTTTGGCCACCCGTCCAGTCTCAATACTCAGGGTTCTTCCATTTAATTCGGTAGAAACTACTCTTACCATATGCATAGGCTCCTATTTTGGGGGTGGAAAGCCTTATTTTCTTATCCCCAATTCTTGTATAAGGGTTCGATACCGTTCGGCATCTTTTTTTCGTAGATAACTTAACAATCTTTTTCGTTGACCCACTAATTTAAGAAGTCCCCGTCTGGAATGATGATCTTTCTGATGAGTTTTGAAATGTTCCGTCAGATATTTGATTCTCTCACTTAACAAGGCAATTTGAATCTCTGGGGACCCGGTGTCTGTGGGGTGTACCCCGAATTTCCCCAGAATCTCTTTTTTCTGTTCAGCAAATAATCCCACGATGTACCTCCTTATTAAAAAAATTAAATAATAACCCGAATAGGTTTAAATACCTGTTTGGGGTGACCGACCTTTTGATAAACGGCCCATAATTCTCCTCTGGGTCCGGTTAAAAAAATCGGTTTCCCCGGCTCAATGGCCGGCCAAGGAGCATCTCCCCAATCCGCAGCCAGTGATCCCCCTTGTTTGATGACCTCTTTCCATTTCCAGTCCATCTGGATATGAGGAAAGTTCTCTAAAATTTTCTCCAGCGGAATTTTAAGGGCTTCGATCTCTTTCACGCCGGTGACCCTTTGGATCTTTTCTAAAGGGCAGGCCTGCTCCAGGGTAAAAGGCCCGCTCTGTATCCTTTGCAATTGATTCAGATAGGCCCCACAGCCCAGGCGTTCCCCGATATCATGGCAGAGTGTCCTAACGTAGGTGCCGGGTGAACAAAACAGTTCAAAGGTCACCCGTTCACCGTTCATCTCCAAGAAGCGTAGAGAGTCAATGGTAATCTGCCGAGGCGGCTTAACGATCGGGATACCGCGCCTGGCCCACTGATATAAGGGTTTTCCTTTATATTTCAAAGCCGAAAAGGAGGGCGGAACCTGTTCCTGGGAACCGATAAACTCCTGCAGCACCTCTTGGACTTGGCTCCGCCCCGGCAGAGCGCAGGAGGCGGTTTCCATCACGTGCCCGGAACGATCTTGGGTGTCCGTCTTTTGCCCTAGGATCATTTCGGCCCTATACCCCTTGGGGTGATTAGGGAGAAAAGGGATGATCTTTGTTGCCCAGCCGATACATATCGGTAAGACCCCGGTTGCGATGGGATCCAGAGTCCCCAGATACCCTATCCTTTGAAGACGAGTGGTCTTTCTCAAAATCTGGAGGACTTTATTAGAGGTTATTCCGCCCGGTTTATCCACCACCCAGATTCCTTCCCAGACTGACGGGGAAGAATATTCCTGAAGATTCGGTTGAAAGGGGATGGCTGTCATGATTCACCTTGTTCTTTGGCCGGAAACAGGTCTTTGATCAACGATTCGATCCGGTCCCCATATTCAAATGAGGTATCATAAATAAACTCAAGTTCCGGAACGTGACGCAGTTTTAGACGTTGTCCGAGTTCCCGTTTAATAAACCCCGTGGCGCTGCGAAGTCCCTCCAGACTCCGCTGTACCTCAGCGGAATTTCCAAATCGGCTAAAAAAGACCCGGGCCTGTTTCAAGTCCGGGGAAACATCCACTCCGGAAATAGTTACCATTTCCAACCGAGGGTCTTTGATTTTCCGGAGGAGCACCTCCGAAATTTCTTTTTGGATCATTCCACCCACTTGGATTTTCCGTTTAGGTCTGGATGATGTCGTTTGCATGTGGTTTAATATTTCTGTTACGGGTTGCGAGTAACGAGTCCCGGGTTAAAAACCCAATCTCTTTTTTCAAAACGCAGAACCCATCAATAATCCATTAGCTCGATTTGAAAATCGATGTCCGAAGCGATCTGTAGGCGCTCGACAAAATTTGTCACCTGATCCAGCCGACCGTTGACCTGCCTTCGATCATTCCCCAGTGTACAGACCCCTAAGCGGGCCTTTTGCCACAGATCCAGATCATCCGTCTCGGCAATGGCCACATTGAATCTATTTCGGACCTTATCCTTGAGGCTCTTGACAACCTGGCGTTTTTCCTTTAAGGAATGCGCCCCGGGTAAATAAAGAACCATTTCCAGAATACCGATGACCATGCTTAAACCCAAAGTTTAAGGTGTAAGGTCCAAGGACTAAGAAAAACCTTATACCTTTGACCTTACACCTTCGATCTTTTACTAAAGTTCCGGTTTCACCTCTTCCAGGATATAGGATTCAATAATATCTCCTAGCTTGAGATCGTTATAATCTTCCAGGCGTATGCCGCACTCATATCCGGCGGCCACTTCTTTTACATCATCCTTTATCCGCCGAAGAGAGGCAATCCGGCCGTCGTAGATGACCACCTGATCCCGAAGCAGACGGGCCTTAGCGTTCCTTTCGATCTTCCCATCACTCACAAAGCTTCCGGCTACGGCCCCTACTTTAGGTACGTGGAAGATGTCGCGAATCTCCGCGTGGCCGTGCACGACTTCATTATAAACCGGTTCCAGCATACCGACCATGGCATCCTTCACATCCGAAACCAATTGATAGATGATATCGTAGAAGCGAACATCCACTTGCTCCTGTTCGGCCAGTTCCTGAACTTTATGGTTCAGGCGGACATTAAAACCGATGATAATGGCCTTGGAAGCCGAGGCCAGAAGAATATCCGTTTCGGTAATCGCCCCCGGAGAACTATGAATAACATTGACCTTGATTACCGCTGTACCCAATTTATGGAGGGCCTCACTGATGGCTTCGATAGACCCCTGGACGTCCGCCTTGAGGATGATATTGAGCTCTTTGACCTGTCCTTCTTTAATTTGTTCATACAATTTCTCCAGGGTCACTTTACTCGTTTTGGTAAGATCCGCTTCTCTCTTTTTCTGGAGACGGTACATGGCGATCTGTTTGGCCGTTTTTTCATCTTCGCAGACAATGAATTCATCTCCGGCCAAAGGGACGCCGTTAAAGCCGTGCACTTCGACCGGAATAGACGGTGTTGCCCGATCCACCTTCTGTCCCCATTCATTGTAAAGGGCCCGCACCTTTCCGAACTGGATCCCGCAGACAAAGGGATCACCTGTTTTTAAAATGCCCCCCTGGATAAGAATGGTGGCAATCGGTCCCCGGCCTTTATCCAATCGGGCTTCGACGATCCGCCCTACGGCTAATTTGTGAGGATTGGCCTTTAATTCTAAAACCTCGGCCTGTAGGAGGATTAACTCCAGTAGGCTGTCTACACCTATTCCCGCTTTGGCCGATACCTCGGCGAAAATAGCATCGCCGCCCCATTCTTCCGGAACCAGTCCGTATTCCGCCAACTGTCTTTTGACTCGTTCCGCATTGGCCGCGGGCTTATCGATTTTGTTTATCGCCACAATGATCGGGACTCCGGCCGCCCGGGAGTGATCGATAGCCTCCTTGGTTTGCTGCATCATCCCGTCGTCGGCGGCCACTACTAAAATGACGATGTCCGTGATCTGGGCTCCCCGGGCCCGCATGGCCGTGAAGGCTTCATGTCCGGGGGTATCCAGAAAAACGATTTCGCCTTTATCCAACTGGACATGATAGGCTCCGATATGTTGGGTAATGCCCCCGGCCTCACCGGCGGTAACATTGGTTTTACGAATGACATCCAATAAGGAGGTTTTCCCATGATCGACATGACCCATTATGGTCACTACCGGTGGTCTGGCGGCTAGCTCCTCCGGGAGATCGGTATGGAGTTTTAAGATCTGTTCTTCCTCAAATTGGCCTTTTTCCGCTTCATACCCGAATTCGCTCGCCATGAGGGCGGCGGTATCATAGTCAATAGATTGGTTTAATGTGGCCATAATTCCTAAAGCGATCATCTTTTTGATCAGATCTCCTGATTTAATGCCCATTTTTTTGGCCAATTCCCCTACGTTAATGGCCTCGGAAATCTTCAGGCGGCGCTTAATCGCCTTGGGAGTAGTGATCTCCGTTTTCTTGAATTTTTTAGCCGCAAGTTTCCCCGCTTTTCCCGCTTTATAAACCCTGGACTCTTTCCCTAAATCGTCATATAAGTCGACCCGTTCTAAAATCTCTCTTTTCTTTTTAAATATTTTGGTCTTGGCCAGTTCCTCTTCGGCCAAAGTTTTAGAGGGTTTCAACTTCTTCTTCGTAGACGATTTATCTTTTTCAGACTCCATCTCCGCCTTTTGCCCTTCTGTTTGAGGAGTGGAGAGGGGGGGTTTGGCGGGTGGGGCCGCCTTTACCGTCGGTTCCGCCGGCTGGCTTACCCCAACCGACGGTTCCGGCCGGTGTATGACACGGGCCGGTGTTTCTTTAACGGTCTTTAAGGGTTTGACCGGATGAGGCTTTATCTCAGGAATCTGTTTGGAGATGATCTCTTTTTTCTCTTCCTCCTTCTCTGCCCTCTCCAGGCTCGGTTGTTTATCAAGGGGCCTTACGGCCTTCGGTTCAAAAGAAACAGGTCTTTCCAAGGGAAGTTTCGCTGCGGATTCCGGAAGGGGGGGTTCAAGTTCCTCTGGTTCCGGTTTGGCCTCAATTGGCTGTTCTTCCGCAAGAGGTTCCGGTCCCGGTTCAACTTCAACGATCTTTTTACGCCTACGGATGACGGTAGACTTAATTCGCTGTTCTTCTACGACCAATGATTTGGTCCCCTTCAAATGTCCTTTGATCAGGGAAACCTCCTCATCAGTTAAGGATGAGGAATGGCTTTTGATTTCAATCCCCATCTTCAGAATATGGTCCACCAGGACCTTGTTTTCCATTTGAAGTTCTTTGGCTAATTCATAAACTCTAATTTTGGCCATGTACCCCCCCTGATGGCGGATTGCTGATAAAATTATTCAAGTTTGGGCCGATCTCTAATCCACGACCGAAGGCCTTATACCGGCTTTTGGAAGATCTTAAACAGGCCAGGCAGGTCTCGGTTTGACAAAGGTAATATCCTCTTCCCGGCATGAGTTGCCGAAAATCGATCTCTATGATTGTATTTTCTTGGATGATCAGTCTTATTAATTCGTTTTTATCTTTTTTCCCCCGGCAGGCCCGACAGGTTCTCTGCCTGTTTAAGGAGTTCATTCGTCCTGAACCCCATTTTCATTATGTGCAGATTCTTCTTCCGGACTATCCTGGGCCGTTTTTTCTCCATCATCATCCTGGCTATCAACCATAGACTCCTTCGGTTGGGTAATTTTTAAAAACTCATTGGCGGCCTCCAGCAATTTTTCAGCCTTTTTGGGCGTAATTCCGGAAATCTGAACCAGTTCATCGATGTTTGATTCAGCGACTTCGCTGGCCGATTTATAGCCCCCCTTGTACAAGGAGTCGGCCGTAGCCTCCCCTACTCCGGAAATCTGGAGCAGGGATTGATACCCATCGCGCATGGATTTGGTATATTTCGATTCGCTTTTGACATCTATCTTCCAACCGGTTAGCCGTGAAGCCAAGCGGACGTTCTGCCCTCTCTTGCCGATGGCCAGAGATAGTTGGTCGTCGGGCACGACAACTTCCATGGAATGGTTTACTTCATCAATGATCACCCGAATAACCTCAGCCGGCGCTAAGGCGTTGCAGATAAATTTGGCCGGATCGGGGTTCCAGGAAATGATATCGATTTTCTCGCCCTTTAGTTCTTGAACTACATACTGGACTCTGTTGCCCTTCATGCCCACACAGGCCCCTACGGGATCAACATCTTTGGCATCGGAGGTGACGGCGATTTTGGAACGGCTTCCCGGTTCCCGGACGACATTGATGATTCGGACGACTTTCTGTGATATCTCCGGGACCTCCATTTCAAACAAGGCGGCCAGAAACTGAGGATGGGTTCTGGAGAGGATCACCTGAGGACCCTTGCTGATTTTTTTTACTTCCAAGACATAGGCCCGGATGCGATCCCCCTGTTTATAGTTCTCCGTGGGAATTTGCTCGGTGGTCGGGAGAACAGCCTCCGTCCTCCCTAGATTGATGATTGCCGCTCCTTTATCGAACCGCTGGACAATCCCATTGATTACCTCTCCCTTACGATCCTTAAAATCATCAAAAACGATGTCTCGCTCCACATCCTTCATTCGTTGAATGATCACTTGTTTGGCCGATTGGGCGGCAATCCGGCCGAAAGAACTGGTTTCCATCTTGATTCCCAGGCTGTCACCTATTTCGCACTCCGGATCCATCTTTTTCCCTTCTTCCAGGGAAACCTGGGTGTTGGGGTCTTTGACTTTGTCCACGACCTCCTTGAATTCAAAAACCTCTATCTCTCCCAATTCATCATTATAATTGACCTCGATTTCCTTTTTCAGGCCCAATTTTTTCTTGGCAGCCGATCCGATGGCTTCTATCAGGGTGGAAATAAGGATTTCTTTATTAATCCCTTTGTCCCGGCTGACTTGATCGATCACTCTCTTCAGTTCTAAAGGAGGAATCCCGGCCCACTCTTTTTCTTTTTTCTGAATCACACCCATCGCCTTTAGCTCCTTTATCGTTTATCTGAAAGCCCCCAAGATTTCTATTAATTCATTTTGGATAGGATTAAGAACCGGTTCAGTCTTCATAAACCAACCGGGCTTTGGTAACGGTCTCCACCGGGACCTCCCAGGTCTTATTGTTTTCGGCCAGCCGCAGGTTTCCTGAAGGCTGGTAATCTAGCAGAATTCCCTTAAAAAAAGATTGCTTTTCTAAGGGGGCCTTTGTAGAAAACTGGACTCTTTTCCCTATGCTCCGGAGGAAATCCTTGTCCTTTTTTAAGGGGCGGTCTAACCCTGGGGAGGATACCTCCAAGGTATAAGCATGAGGGATCAAATCTTCCACTTCCAACTGATCGCCCAGCTGCCGGCTGATTTCCGCACAATCATCCAAAGTTACTCCGCCGGCCTTATCCATAAATACACGCAGCACCCAGCCTCGCCCTTCTTTCCTGAATTCCAGATCCATTAATTCCAGGCCTTCGGATTTCAGAAGGGATTCAACCAGGACTTCTATCTGGTTTGTCCGTTCCGATTCGAGTGCAGAAGGAGTGCTCATATTAAGCTCTCATCCCTAAATTTTTATAAATCGTCATGTCCTGTAAGGACATAAGAGTATCTTTTTCTCCGGTCCAAAGCCCATCCACCAGGTAAAGGCCAAAAAAAAATGGGCCGAGGCCCACTTCGTTGCGAAGAACAATAAATTGATATCCGGCAGTTTATATTGCCAGATCAATTTCAATTCATCCACAATTCGAAGTTACTACGCTGCCCTTAAAAACCAACTGACGAGCAGGACCTCAAAAAGGGAACTACAGCTTCAATCCAGTTGAAGCAGGCCTTAATGGAGCGGGCAACGGGATTCGAACCCGCGACACCAAGCTTGGGAAGCTTGTACTCTACCAACTGAGCTATGCCCGCATAAAATGAAAATTATACCTGGTAATTATAGGAGATGTCAATTAAAAATTTTTTTTATTAGAAGATGATTTATGATGGGGGGAGTACAAAAGATGAAACAGAAGAGAGCAAGACCTTTTCCAACGAGAATGGAGGGATGGGGGGGGTAATCCAGCCCTTGGCCAGATAAGTGTTCATTTTTGTTCGCATTCAGCTCCCCAAGATACTTTTGGGGTTGGTCAGGATTTCAGCAACCTGCTGATGTTAATTTGAAAGAAATGGCTCGACCGACTGCTACCATCTTTCATTCTTGAACTTTCTGAAATAGACCATCAAAACGAAAGCGCTAGAATCTGGTCCGTGGTCATGGCAGAGACCTGGGCCGAAGTTATTGCTTGGAGTTGGCCGGAGGTCAGGGAACCGACCTGCTCGACGGTCAGCCCGTTTCTGATCTGGTCCGTGGTCAGGGCCTTGACCTGGGCCGTGGTCAGGGCGCGAATCTGGTCGGTGCTCAGGGCTTCGATGTTCTCGGTGCTCAGGGTCGCAACCTGGGCCGTAGTCAGGGCCGCCAGATCGGCAGTCTGGGTGATCAAAACGGCCACCTGGGCAGTCGTCATTTGGGCCAGGGCGCTTGGGGCCAAGGCGCTGACCTGGGTGGAGGTAAGACTGTCAATCTGGTCGGTAGTCAGGATTTGGGCCTGATCGCTGGTTAGAGCTCTAACTTGGGCCGTGGTCAGGGCGCGAATCTGGTCGGTGCTCAGGGCTTCGATGTTCTCGGTGCTCAGGACCCCGATCTGGGCCGTGGTCAGGGCCGCCAGATCGGCGGTGTCGGTTATTAAAACCGCTACCTGGGCGGTCGTCATCTGGACCAGGGCGCTTGGAGAGATGGTGCTGACCTGGGTGGAGGTGAGACTGTCAACCTGGTCGGTGGTCAGGGCCTTGGCCTGATCGCTGCTCAGGGCGTTGACCTGGGCCGTGGTCAGGGCTCTGATCTGATCGGTGCTCAGGGCTTCGATGTTCTCGGTGCTCAGGACCCCGATCTGGGCCGTGGTCAGGGCCGCCAGATCGGCAGTCTGGGTGATCAATACGGCCACCTGGGCGGTCGTCATCTCGGCCAGGGACCCTGGGGCCAGGGCCTTAACCTGGATGGAGGTCAGGGCGGCCACCTGGTCGGTGGTCAGGGCCTTGGCCTGATCGCTGCTCAGGGCATTGACCTGGCCCGTGGTCAGGGCTCTGATCTGGTCGGTGCTCAGGGCTTCGATGTTCTCGGTGCTCAGGACCACCATCTGGGCCGTGGTCAGGGCCGCCAAATCGGCGGTGTGGGTGATCAATACGGCCACCTGGGCGGTCGTCATCTCGGCCAGGGACCCTGGGGCCAGGGCCTTAACCTGGGCCGTGCTCAGGGCGGCCACCTGGGCCGTGCTCAGGACCTTGGCCTGGTCGCTGGTCAGGGCGTTGACCTGGGCTAAGGTCAAGGCGTTGATCTGGGCCGTGCTCAGCGCTTCGATGTTATCGGTATTCAGGACCCCGATCTGGGCAGTGGTCAGGGCCGCCAAATCGGCGGTGTGGGTGATCAATACGGCCACCTGGGCGGTCGCCATCTCGGCCAGGGACCCTGGGGCCAGGGCCTTGACCTGAGTGGAGGTCAGGGCGGCCACCTGGGCCGTGGTCAGGGCCTTGGCCTGGTCGCTGGTCAGGGCGTTGACCTGGGCCGTGCTCAGGGCGGCTATCTGAGCCGTGCTCAGGGCTTCGATGTTGTCGGTGTTCAGAACCCCGATCTGGGCCGTGCTCATGGCCGCCAAATCGGCGGTGTGAGTGATCAATACGGCCACCTGGGCGGTTGTCATTTGGGCCAGGGACCCTGGGGCCAAAGCCTTGACCTGGGCGGAGGTCAGGGCGGCCACCTGGGCGGTGGTCATAGCCTTGGCCTGATCACTGGTCAGGGCGTTGACCTGGGCAGTGGTCAGGGCGTTGACTTGGGCCGTGGTCAGGGCTTCGATGCTGTCGGTGCTCAGTGCCACGATCTGGGCAGTGGTCAGGGCGGCTAGAGCGGTGCCGCTCTCGATCAAAACCTCGATCTGCGCTGACGATAACAGAACGATGTCGGCGGCGTCGATTGCGTTGCCTTGAGTGGATGTGAGAGCAGCAAGCTGGTCGGTGGTCAGGGCCATGACCTGATCGCTTGTCAAAGCTTTGACCTGATCTGTGGTCAGGGCTCTGATTTGATCGGTTGTCAAGGCGTCGATGTTGTCGGTACTAAGGGTCTCGATCTGGGCTGTAGTCAAGGCCGCCAAATCGGCGGTGTGGGTGATCAATACGGCCACCTGGGCGGTCGTCATCTCGCCTAGGGCGATCGCGTCAATCGCTCTGACCTGAGAGGATGTCAGAGCGGCGATATGGTCCGTGCTCAGGGCTTTGGCCTGGTCGCCGGTTAGGACATTGACCTGGTCCGTGGTCAGGGCCCTGATCTGGTCGGTGCTCAGGGCGTCGATGTTATCGGTAGTCAAGGCCCCGATCTGGGCCGTAGTCAGGGCCGCCAAATCGGCGGTGTGAGTGATCAATACGGCCACCTGGGCGGTCGTCATCTCAGCCAGGGCGCTTGGGGCGATCGATCTGACCTGAGAAGTGGTCAGAGCGGCAATATGGTCCGTGCTCAGGGCCATGGCCTGATCGCTGGAAAGGGCGGTAACCTGGGCTATGGTCAAGGCCCTGATCTGGTCGGTACTCAGGGCGTCGATGTTATCGGTATTCAAGACCCCGATCTGGGCTGTGGTCAGGGCGGCCAGGTCGGCGGTGTGGGTGATCAATACGGCCACCTGGGCGGTCGTCATCTCAGCCAGGGCGCTTGGGGCGATCGATCTGACCTGAGAAGTGGTCAGAGCGGCGATATGGTCCGTGCTCAGGGCCATGGCCTGATCGCTGGAAAGGGCGGTAACCTGGGCTATGGTCAAGGCCCTGATCTGGTCGGTACTCAGGGCGTCGATGTTATCGGTATTCAAGACCCCGATCTGGGCTGTGGTCAGGGCGGCCAGGTCGGCGGTGTGGGTGATCAATACGGCCAC
>Ga0233425_10001970_pt1 | contig 42864 bp, 44 predicted proteins | sample Watercolumn_Towu_2_FD_181712 | JGI IMG/M metagenome (GOLD analysis project Ga0233425, IMG submission 181712) | Freshwater microbial communities from Lake Towuti, South Sulawesi, Indonesia - Watercolumn_Towuti2014_140_MG | ecosystem: Environmental > Aquatic > Freshwater > Lake | place...
GAGAGCAGGTGCCGGTTCACGCGTTCTCCTCCGCTCGGGCGCCGCCGTGCCCGGCGATGAGGACCGCGTCCTCGCCGTCGTGCTCGGAGACGAGGACCAGCACCTTCTCGGAGGTGGAGGTCGGGATGTTCTTGCCGACGTAGTCGGCGCGGATGGGCAGCTCCCGGTGGCCGCGGTCGACGAGGACCGCGAGCTGGACGGAGCGGGGGCGGCCGATGTCGTTCATGGCGTCGAGCGCGGCGCGGATCGTGCGGCCGCTGTAGAGGACGTCGTCGACGAGGACGACGACCTTGTCGTCGATGCCGCCCGCGGGGATCTCCGTCGGCAGCAGCGCACGCGCCGGGGCCCGGCGCAGGTCGTCGCGGTACATGGTGATGTCGAGCGACCCGACGGGCACGTCGGCGCCCTCGATGTCGCGGATGCGCTCGGCGACACGGCGGGCGAGGAACGCTCCGCGGGTCGGGATCCCGAGCAGGACCAGGTCGTCGGCGCCCTTGGCGCGCTCGACGATCTCGTGGGCCACGCGCGTCAGGGCGCGGGCGATCTCGGCAGCGTCGAGGACGGTGCGCGCGTCGTCAGGAGTCCGGGCAGCGGACATCGTGGCGACCCCTCCTTCCCCGCCTCACAGGACGGACTTAAAGGACGTCGGTCGAACGGCTCGACCCTATCCGACGGCGACGGGCGCGCGGCACCGGCCCGTCCGTGGCGGCGGGTGCGCTGGGACACGTCCGGGGGACGGCGGGTCCCGTCCGGGAGAGCGACCGGCCGGGCGGCTCCGATACGGACCGCGACCGGGGCCTGTCGCTGCCCGTGGCGGACCCGCTGGCCCTCGTGCTCGGGACAGTCGTCCGAACGGCCGATCTGGTCACAGAGTGGATCGGGCGTTACGCTGCGTGACATCTGGGGGATGCGATCCGCCCGTTCCGGGCCAGACGGAGGGACACGAATGGCCACCGACTACGCACGCGCGCTCGGGGCGCGCCTGCGCGCCATCCGCCAGCAGCAGGGGCTGTCGCTGCACGGCGTCGAGGAGAAGAGCCAGGGCCGCTGGAAGGCGGTCGTGGTGGGGTCGTACGAGCGCGGCGACCGCGCCGTCACCGTGCAGAAGCTCGCCGAGCTCGCCGACTTCTACGGCGTCCCGGTCTCCGAGCTGCTGCCCGACTCCTCCCCCGCGGTCACCGCCGAGCCGCCCAAGCGGCTCATCATCGACCTCGAGCGCCTCGGCCAGGTGCCGGCGGAGAAGGCCGGCCCCCTGGCCCGCTACGCCGCCGCCATCCAGGCCCAGCGCGGCGACTACAACGGCCGGGTGCTCTCGATCCGCCAGGACGACCTGCGCACCCTCGCCGTCATCTACGACGAGGCTCCGAGCCAGCTCGCCGACCAGCTCATCGCCTGGGGCGTGCTCAACCCCGAGGCTCGCGGCGCTCTCGACTGACGCCGTCCTGCCGACCGCCGCGGCGGCCCCGCCCCCTCGAGGGGGGGCGGGGCCGCCGCTGCTTAGGGTGGCCGCGTGCTCACCTGGGATCCGCGCGAGGCGCGCAGCTGGTTCGGCTTCGGCGTGGCGGGCAACTTCGCCGGCCACCTCGAGCAGGCGGGAGAGGCCGGCGACTTCGCCACGGTCGTGACCGCCCCGGACGCCCCCAAGGGGGTGTTCCCGTTCTACGTGCCGGGCATCGGCAGCTACCTCGAGACCTTCCCGCTGTCGTCGGACGAGGTGCGCCTGCCGGAGTCCGACGTCCCGCTCAACCTGCAGATCGAGCCCGAGGCCGCGGTGCTGTTCCGCGCGTCGTACGACGACGACGGCATGGCCCGCGCGCTCGAGCCGGTCGCGGTGGGCGCGTTCAACGACTGCTCGATCCGCCGCCCGGACGCCAAGAAGCTCAGCGAGAAGAAGAACTGGGGCCCGGCGTCCAAGGGACTCGCGGCGTCGCTCATCCGGATCGACGAGCTCGACCACGACGGCCGCACGGCGACCCTGCGCATCGCGAGCTTCCTGCGCCGCGCCGGCGAGACCCACGCCTACGGCCAGGACTCCCCCGTCGTCGGCTACTCCTACTACGGCCAGGTGCTGCTCGACTGGATCATCGACCGGCTGCACCACCAGCTCGGCTCCGACGACACCCCGCTCGAGCCGGTGGGCCACTACCTGCGCGACGCCGGCAGCCCGGAGCACGTGCTCGTCGCGATCGGCGCCACGCGCTACACGGAGGTCGGCGAGAGCACCTACCTCGTCGAGGGCGACGAGTCGGTGGTCGTGGTCTACGACGCCGACGTCACCGCGCCCGAGGAGGTGGCCGCCGCCGTGGCCGAGGGCCGCGAGGGCGCGCTGCAGGCGGCGTCGGTCCTCGTGCAGAAGGTCCGCCGGGCGTAGCGCCCGACGGACCTCCTGATGCACCTGGGCTAGATCGCTGAGCTTGCTAGATCCCCGAGCCCCTAGATCCCGGAGGGGATCACCGCGCCCATGCGGTGCACGCGCATGCCGTTGGTGGTTCCGGGCACGCCCGGCGGCACACCGGCGATGATGACGAGCAGCTCGCCGACCTGCGCGCGGCCGTGGTCGAGCAGCGCGGCGTCGACGAGGCGGACCATGTCGTCGGTGCTGGCGGCCTTGGGCACCAGGTAGGTCTCGACGCCCCACGACAGCGCGAGCTGGCTGCGCACGCGCGGGTTGGGCGTGAACGCCATCAGCGGCATCGCCGGGCGGTAGCGCGACACCAGCCGCGCGGAGCGGCCGGTCTCGGTGAAGGCGATGACGCCGGACGCATGGACGTCGTTGGCGACGTTGACGGCGGCGCGGGTGATCGACCTCGACGTCGAGTCGTTGGGGTCCTCGACCTTGGGGAGCCGGTCGAGCGCCTCGGCCTCGACCTGCTCGATGATCCGGGACATGGTGCGGACGACGTGCGCGGGGTGCGCGCCCACCGAGGTCTCGCCCGAGAGCATGAGGGCGTCGGTGCCGTCGAGCACGGCGTTGGCGACGTCGCTGGCCTCGGCGCGCGTGGGGCGCGTCATCGAGATCATCGAGTCGAGCATCTGCGTGGCGACGATGACGGGCTTGGCGCGGCGGCGGGCGAGCTGGATCGCGCGCTTCTGCACCAGCGGCACCTGCTCGAGCGGCAGCTCCACGCCGAGGTCTCCGCGGGCGACCATGATGCCGTCGAACGCGTCGACGATGGCCTCGAGGTTGGCGACGGCCTGCGGCTTCTCGATCTTGGCGAGGACGGGCAGCCGCACGCCCTCGTCGTCCATGATCCGCTGGACGTCGAGCAGGTCGTCGGCGCTGCGGACGAACGACAGCGCGATGAGGTCGACGCCGAGGCGCAGCGCCCACCGCAGGTCGGCGACGTCCTTCTCCGAGAGCGCCGGCACGCTGACGGCGACGCCGGGCAGGTTGATGCCCTTGTTGTCGCTGACGCGGCCGCCCTCGACGACCTCGGTCACGACCTCGGTCTCGGAGACCTCGACGGCCTGCAGGGCGACCTTGCCGTCGTCGATGAGGATCATGTCGCCGGGGTTCACGTCGCCCGGCAGCCCCTTGTAGGTGGTGCTGGCGATCTCGACGTCGCCGGGCACGTCCTCGATCGTGATCGTGAACCGGGCGCCCGGGTCGAGCACGACCGGGCCGTTCGCGAACGTGCCGAGGCGGATCTTGGGGCCCTGGAGGTCGACGAGGATGCCGACCCCGCGGCCCGCGGCGTCGCCGGCGGCGCGCACCCACTGGTAGACCCGCTCGTGGTCGGAGTACGACCCGTGCGAGAGGTTCATCCGGGCGACGTCCATCCCGGCATCGACGAGGGACTGGATCCCCTCCGGGCTCGCCACAGCGGGCCCGAGGGTGCAGACGATCTTGGCGCGGCGCACGGAAGGTAACCCTATCCCTGGTGGAAGCGTTTGCAGAGTCCCCCTCCCGGGACGGCCCTCCGGCGGGCGCCGGCGGGCCGTCCCGAGGGGGGTCAGACGACGAGCGGCCGGGCCGTCGGCGGGATCGGCGCGGGCAGGGTCGTGCTGCCCGAGAGCCAGCGGTCGACGCCGGCGGCCGCGGAGCGGCCCTCGGCGATCGCCCAGACGATGAGCGACTGGCCGCGGCCGGCATCGCCTGCGACGAAGACGCCCTCGACCGAGGACATGTAGTCGCCGTCGCGGCGGACGTTGCCGCGCTCGTCGAGCTCGACGCCGAGCTGCTCGAGCAGCGGGCCGCGCTCCGGGCCGGTGAAGCCCATCGCGAGGAACACGTAGTCGGCGGGGAGCTCGCGCTCGGTGCCGGGGACGGCCTCGAAGCGGCCCTCCTTCAGCTCGACCTCGACGATCTCGAGCGCGCGCACGCGGCCCTGCCCGTCGTCGACGAAGCGCACGGTGTTGACGGCGTAGACGCGCTCGCCGCCCTCCTCGTGGGCCGAGGTGACCTTGTAGGTCATCGGGTAGGTCGGCCACGGCTGTCCCTGCGGACGGGTCTCCGGCGGCTGCGGGAGGATCTCGAGCTGCGTGACCGACGCCGCGCCCTGGCGGTGCGAGGTGCCGAGGCAGTCGGCACCGGTGTCGCCGCCGCCGATGATGACGACGTGCTTGCCGGCGACGTCGATCGGCGCCACCTCGAGGTCGCCCTCCTGCACGCGGTTGGCGCCGGGCAGGAACTCCATGGCCTGGTGGATGCCGGCGAGCTCGCGGCCGGGGACCGGCAGGTCGCGCCACTGGGTGGCGCCCACCGCGATGACGACGGCGTCGTAGCGCTTGCGCAGGTCGGTGCCGGTGACGTCGGTGCCGACGTCGACGCCGGCCCGGAACTTCACGCCCTCGGCCTGCATCTGCGCGAGGCGGCGGTCGAGGTGGCGCTTCTCCATCTTGAACTCGGGGATGCCGTAGCGCAGCAGGCCGCCGACGCGGTCGGCGCGCTCGAACACGGCCACGGTGTGGCCGGCCCGGGCCAGCTGCTGGGCGGCGGCGAGGCCGGCGGGGCCGCTGCCGATGACGGCGACGGTCTTGCCGGACTGGCGCGGCGCGGGCTGCGGGGTGACCCAGCCCTCGTCCCAGGCGCGGTCGACGATCTCGACCTCGACCTGCTTGATCGAGACCGGGTCCTGGTTGATGCCGAGGACGCAGGCGGTCTCGCAGGGCGCCGGGCACAGGCGGCCGGTGAACTCCGGGAAGTTGTTGGTCGCGTGCAGGCGCTCGCTGGCGGCGCGCCAGTCCTGCCGCCACACCAGGTCGTTCCACTCGGGGATGAGGTTCCCGAGCGGGCAGCCGTTGTGGCAGAAGGGGATGCCGCAGTCCATGCAGCGCCCGGCCTGCTTCTCCAGCGTCTCGCGCGGGAACTCCTCGTAGACCTCGCGCCAGTCGCGGATCCGCACGTCCACGGGGCGGCGGGCCGGGCCCTGCCGGCCGGTGGTCAGGAAGCCCTTCGGGTCAGCCATGGGACGCCTCCATCACAGCGAGCTCGACGTCGCGCCCCTCGCGCTCCGCGGCGGCCTGGGCAGCCAGGACGCGCGCGTAGTCGCGGGGCATGACCTTGGTGAAGCGGCCGGCGATGTCGCCCGACTCGAGCAGCGACGCCGCGACCGTGGACCCGGTCTCCTCCTGGTGGCGGGCCAGGGTCTCGCGGACGAACGCGACGTCGTCGTCGTCGAGCGTCTCGAGGTCGACCAGCTCCGGGTTGATCCGCCCGGGCACGGCGTCGAGCAGGTACGCGACGCCGCCCGACATGCCGGCCGCGAAGTTGCGGCCGGTCGGGCCGGCCACGACGACGCGGCCGCCCGTCATGTACTCGCAGCCGTGGTCGCCCACGCCCTCGACGACCGCGGTGGCGCCGGAGTTGCGGACGCAGAAGCGCTCGCCGACGACGCCGCGGATGTAGATCTCGCCGGCGGTGGCGCCGTAGCCGATCACGTTGCCGGCGATGACGTTCTCCTCGGCGACCAGCGAGGCGCGGCGGTCGGGCCGCACCACGATGCGGCCGCCCGACAGGCCCTTGCCGACGTAGTCGTTGCTGTCGCCCTCGAGGCGCAGCGTGATGCCGCGCGGGAGGAACGCGCCGAACGACTGGCCGGCGGAGCCGGTGAGGGTGATGTCGATCGTGCCCTCGGGCAGGCCGTCGCCGCCGTAGCGTCGGCTGACCTCGGAGCCGAGCATCGTGCCGACCGTGCGGTTGACGTTGCGCACCTCGACCTGGGCCCGGACGGGCTCGCCGCGCTCGAGGGCGTCGGCCGCCAGCGCGATGAGCTGGTTGTCGAGCGCCTTGTCGAGGCCGTGGTCCTGCACGGTGGTGCGGTGCAGCGCCGCGCCCTCCGGCAGCGCCGGCACGTGGAGCACGGGCTCGAGGTCGAGGCCCTCCGCCTTCCAGTGCGACACGGCGTCGGAGACGTCGAGCACCTCGGCGTGGCCGACCGCCTCCTCGATGCTGCGGAAGCCGAGCTCGGCGAGGATCTCGCGCACCTCCTCGGCGAGGAAGAGGAAGAAGTTCTCGACGAACTCGGGCTTGCCGGCGAACCGCTCGCGAAGCACGGGGTTCTGCGTCGCGACACCGACGGGGCAGGTGTCGAGGTGGCAGACGCGCATCATCACGCAGCCCATGACCACGAGCGGCGCGGTGGCGAAGCCGAACTCCTCCGCGCCGAGCAGCGCGGCGATGACGACGTCGCGGCCGGTCTTGAGCTGGCCGTCGGTCTGGACGACGACGCGGTCGCGCAGGCCGTTGAGCAGCAGGGTCTGCTGGGTCTCGGCCAGGCCGAGCTCCCAGGGGCCGCCGGCGTGCTTGAGCGACGTCAGCGGCGAGGCGCCGGTGCCGCCGTCGTGGCCGGAGATGAGGACGACGTCGGCGTGCGCCTTGGCGACGCCGGCGGCGACCGTGCCCACCCCGACCTCGGACACCAGCTTCACGTGCACACGGGCGCGCGGGTTGGAGTTCTTGAGGTCGTGGATGAGCTGGGCGAGGTCCTCGATCGAGTAGATGTCGTGGTGCGGCGGCGGCGAGATGAGGCCGACGCCGGGCGTGGAGTGACGGGTCTTGGCCACCCACGGGTAGACCTTGTGGCCGGGCAGCTGGCCGCCCTCGCCGGGCTTGGCGCCCTGCGCCATCTTGATCTGGATGTCGTCGGCGTTGACCAGGTAGTGGCTCGTGACGCCGAAGCGGCCGGAGGCCACCTGCTTGATCGCCGAGCGCTTCGAGTCGCCGTTGGGGAGCGGCACGAACCGCTCCGGGTCCTCGCCGCCCTCGCCGGTGTTGGACTTCGCGCCGAGGCGGTTCATCGCGATGGCGAGGGTCTCGTGCGCCTCGCCCGAGATGGAGCCGTACGACATCGCGCCGGTCGAGAAGCGCTTGACGATCGACGACACCGGCTCGACCTCGTCGAGCGGCACCGGCGGGCGCACACCCTCCTTGAACCGGAAGAGCCCGCGCAGCGTCATCAGCCGCTCGGCCTGGTCGTTCACCCGCGCCGTGTACTGGCGGAAGATGTCGGCCCGGCCCTCGCGGGTGGCGTGCTGCAGGCGGAAGACGGTCTCAGGGTCGAACAGGTGCGGCTCGCCCTCGCGGCGCCACTGGTACTCGCCGCCGACGTTGAGGCGGCGGTGGGCCGGCGAGATGCCGGTCGGCGGGTAGGCCACGGCGTGGCGGCGGGCGGTCTCCTCGGCGATGACGTCGATGCCGACGCCGCCGAGCCGCGACGTCGTGCCGGTGAACCAGCGGTCGACGAGGTCCTGGCTCAGGCCGATGGCCTCGAACACCTGGGCGCCGGTGTAGGACGCCACGGTCGAGATGCCCATCTTGCTCATGACCTTGAGGACGCCCTTGCCCAGCGCCTTCACCAGGTTGCGGACGGCCTTCTCGGGCGCGATGTCGGTGATGAGGCCGCGGCGCACGAGGTCCTCGACCGACTCCATCGCGAGGTAGGGGTTGACCGCGGCGGCGCCGTAGCCGATGAGCAGCGCGACGTGGTGCACCTCGCGCACGTCGCCGGCCTCGACGATGAGGCCCACCATCGTGCGCTCCTTCTGCCGCACCAGGTGGTGGTGGACGGCGGAGGTGAGCAGCAGCGACGGGATGGGCGCGAGGTCGGCGTCGGAGTCGCGGTCGGACAGCACGATGATGCGCGTGCCGGCGGCGATGAGCGACGAGACCTCGGCGCAGATCTCCTCGAGGCGCGACTGCAGCGCCTCTCCCCCGCCGTCGACGCGGTAGAGGCCGGAGACCTTGGCGGCGGCGAAGCCGGGCAGGTCGCCGTCGGCGTTGATCTTGAGGATCTTGGCGAGCTCGTCGTTGTCGATCACGGGGAACGGCAGCACGAGCTGGCGGCAGTGCGCGGGCGAGGCGGTGAGGATGTTGACCTCGGGCCCGACCGTGCTCGACAGCGAGGTGACGAGCTCCTCGCGGATCGCGTCGAGCGGCGGGTTGGTCACCTGCGCGAACAGCTGCTGGAAGTAGTCGAAGAGCAGGCGCGGGCGCTCCGAGAGCACCGCGATGGGGCTGTCGGTGCCCATCGACCCGATCGCCTCGGCGCCGGTCTTGGCCATCGGCGAGAGGATGACGCGCAGCTCCTCCTCGGTGTAGCCGAAGGTCTGCTGGCGGCGCAGCACCGACTCGGTGGTGTGCACGACGTGCTCGCGCTCGGGCAGCGTGTCGAGGTGCATGAGGCCGGCGTGCAGCCACTCCTCGTACGGCGCGGCGGCGGCGAGCTCGGCCTTGATCTCGTCGTCCTCGATGATGCGGTGCTGCTCGGTGTCGACGAGGAACATGCGGCCCGGCTGCAGACGGCCCTTGCGGACGACCTTCTCGGGCGCGATGTCGAGGACGCCGACCTCCGAGGCCAGCACGACGAAGCCGTCGTCGGTGACCCAGTAGCGGCCGGGGCGCAGGCCGTTGCGGTCGAGCACGGCCCCGATGACGGTGCCGTCGGTGAAGCAGACGTCGGCGGGGCCGTCCCACGGCTCGGTGAGCGAGGCGTGGAACTCGTAGAACGCCCGGCGCGCGGGGTCCATCTCGGTGTGGTTCTGCCACGCCTCGGGGATCATCATGAGCACGGCGTGCGGGAGCGAGCGGCCGCCGAGGTGGAGCAGCTCGAGCACCTCGTCGAACGACGCGGAGTCGCTGCCGCCCTCGGTGCAGATCGGGAACAGGCGCGAGAGGTCGCCGGGGATGAGGTCGCTCTGCAGCTGGGCCTCGCGGGCCTTCATCCAGTTGCGGTTGCCCTTGACGGTGTTGATCTCGCCGTTGTGCGCGATCAGGCGGTAGGGGTGCGCGAGCGGCCAGCTCGGGAAGGTGTTGGTCGAGAAGCGCGAGTGCACCAGCGCCAGGGCCGACACGAACCGCTCGTCGCTGAGGTCGGGGAAGAACGTCGTCACCTGGGCGGTGGTGAGCATGCCCTTGTAGACGATCGTGCGGATCGACAGCGACGGGAAGTAGACGTCGGCCTCGTGCTCGGCGCGCTTGCGCAGCGCGTAGACCTGGCGCTCGAGGGCCAGGCCCAGGGTGTTGCTCGACGACTTCACGAACAGCTGGCGGAAGCGCGGCATGACCGACCGGGCGGTGGCCCCGACGCCGGAGGGGTCGACCGGCACGTCGCGCCACGCGACGACCTCGAGGTGCTCCTCGCCCGCGATGGCCTCGATCGTCTTGATCGCGGCGGCCTCGGCCTCGTCGTCGTCGGGGAGGAAGGCGATGCCCGCGGCGTAGGCGCGGCGCGGCGGCAGGGCGATGCCCTGCTCGGCGAGGACGGAGCGGAAGAACTCGTCGGGGATCTGGACGAGGATGCCGGCGCCGTCGCCGGAGTCGGGCTCGGCGCCGGAGGCGCCGCGGTGCTCGAGGTTCTCGAGCGCGGTGAGGGCCTGGCGGACGACCGCGTGCGAGCTCTCGCCGGACAGCTGCGCGACGAAGGCGACGCCGCACGCGTCGCGCTCGTTGTCCGGGTGGTAGAGGCCCTGGGGGGCGGGGATCGCGGACCGCATCGGTCACTCCCGTCGTCGTGGCTCGCCTGGCCCGTCGCTCGCCGCCGCGCCTGGGCGCGGTGCGGGGCTTACGGGGTTACGAGCAGGGGACGACGCTGGCCTGCCTGCTGGTGGGGAGACTGTAACGGACGCCCGGTCCGTGCATGCAACAGGGATGGGCGTGTCCCGTGATGCGAGACGGAACGTCTCAGCATCCCGGACGCGCTGCTCCGCTCCCCCGCCTGACCTGCGGGGATGCCTCACCCTGCGGGCGCGCCGAGCACGCCTGCGGCGGGTCAGCCGACCGCGGTGCCGACCAGTGTTCCGACGCCGTAGGTGACCGCGGCCGCGGCCGCGCCGACGAGGAGCTGGCGCAGGCCGGAGAACCACCAGCTGCGGGCGGTCACCTGCGACACGATCGCGCCGGCGGCGAACAGGCCGAGGCAGGACAGGATCAGCGACCACAGGAGCGTGGTGGCCCCGAAGATGTAGGGGATCACCGGGATGATCGCGCCGACGACGAAGGACGCGAACGACGACGCCGCCGCGACCCACGGGTTGGGCAGGTCGCCGGGCGCCAGGCCGATCTCCTCGCGGGCGTGGACCTCGAGGGCGGCGTCGGGGTTGCGGCCGAGCTGGCGGGCCAGCTCCTCGGCGAGCTCCTTGTCGACGCCGCGGCCGACCCAGATGCTGGCCAGCTCGCGGGCCTCGAGCTCGGGGTTGCGGGCGAGCTCGGTGCGCTCGTTCTCGAACTCCTGCTCGGCGAGCTCGGCCTGCGAGGCGACCGAGGTGTACTCGCCCGCCGCCATCGAGAACGCGCCGGCGGCGAGGCCGGCCAGGCCCGCGAGCACGACGGCGGCGCGGCCGCCGTCGCCGGCGGCGGCGGTTCCTCCGGCCACACCGGCCATGAGGGCGAAGTTCGACACGAGGCCGTCCATCGCTCCGAACACGGCGGGCCGCAGCCATCCGCCGGTGACGTCGCGGTGGTGCTCGGGGATGACGGGGTTCGCCTGGCTCACGGCACGACCGTACCGCGAGGGCTCAGGCGCGGGGCTCCGCGGAGCCGTCGGGCGGCGGCCGGGTGGGGTCCTCAGCAGGCCTCAGGTACGCGGGCACGGACGCGTCGGCGCCGCCGCCCGTGCTGGGGACTGCCTCGTCGTCGTCGGCCTGCCCGTCGGCCTCGGCGTCCGGGCCCTGCAGCTCGGACGGGTCCTCGCGGCCGGGCCGCTTCCGCGCGCTGATGACGATGTAGACGATGCCGCCGATGACGGCGAGCAGAGCCGTGAAGACGTTGAGCCGCAGGCCGAAGAAGTGGTTCGCCTCGTCGATGCGCAGCGACTCCCAGAAGACGCGGCCCAGCGAGTACAGGCTCACATAGAGCGCGAACACGCGGCCGTGGCCCATCCGCCAGCGGCGGTCGGCCCAGACCAGCACGATCGCGACGCCGACGCACCACAGCGACTCGTAGAGGAACGTCGGGTGGAAGGTCGCGAACTGCTCGTAGCCCTCGGGCCGGTTGGCGGGGTCGATCTCCAGGCCCCACGGCAGGTCGGTGGGCGCGCCGAAGAGCTCCTGGTTGAACCAGTTGCCCCAGCGGCCGATCGCCTGCGCCAGCACGATGCCCGGGGCGATGGCGTCGGCGAACGGCGGCAACGGGAGCCCGCGGCGGCGCACGCCGATCCACGCGCCGACGCCGCCGAGGATGACCGCGCCCCAGATGCCCAGGCCGCCGTCCCAGATCCGGAACGCGGCGGCCAGGCCCTTGCCGTTCTCGCCGAAGTAGATCTGGTTGTCGGTGATGACGTGGTAGAGCCGGCCGCCGATGATCCCGAACGGCACCGCCCAGATGGCGACGTCGGCGACGACGCCCGGCTGCCCGCCGCGCGCGATCCAGCGGCGGTTGCCGACGTAGATCGCCACGACGATGCCGAGCAGGATCGCCAGCGCGTACGCGCGGATCGGGAGCGGACCGAGGTTCCACACGCCTTGGCTCGGGCTCGGGATCGAGGCGAGCAGGTCCGAGACGGCCGACGTCCCCGGCACCGCGGGGGTGCCGGGGACGGAGGCGGTCAGCGCTGCAGGGATCACGAGTTCTGCGCGATGTAGCCGGCGAGGTCCTTGTACGCGTCGGTCGGGACCTCCTTGCCGTTGAGGTAGAGGGCCGGGGTGCCGGGGACGTTCGAGCTCTGGAAGGTGAGGTAGCTGTTGTTGGCCCACTGGATGTACTTCCGGTCCTTCACGCAGGACTCGAAGGTCGTGAGCTGGTCGCCGGTGATGCCGGCGTCCTTCCCGAACTGGATGAGCTGGTCGTCGCTCCAGCCGTCGCCCTCCTGGGCCGGCTGGTTGGCGAACACGATGTCGTGGAACTTCTGGCCCTGCTCCTTGCCGGCGTCGACGGCGCAGCCGTAGGCGGAGGCGGCGCGGCTCGACGAGAGCGGGTTGGCCCCGGCGGGGAAGTTCTTCTCGATGAAGGTGGTCGGGCGGTAGATCACGGTGGCGATGCCGTCGGCCGCGATCTTCTCGATCGCCGGGCCGTACTGCGCCTCGAACGCGGCGCAGGCGGGGCACTGGAAGTCCTCCCAGATGGCCAGCGTCGGCTTGCCCGCGGCGTCGTTGATGGGCATGCCCCAGGCGTAGTCGCCGTCGGCGCCGTTGGCGCCGGTGGGCAGCGCGGCGTCGTTGACGATCTCGGTGCCCAGCGACGAGGCGACCGTCGAGGAGTTGTTGCGCGAGCCGATGACGCCGATGCCGATGATGAGGCCGACCACGACGGCGATCGCGATACCGCCGATGATGCGGATGTTGCGGTCGCGGCGGCGCTGCTCCGCCTCGGCGGCCGCGCGCGCGGCGGCGGCCTTCTCCTTGGTGGACTTCTTGCTCTCGGCCGGGCTCATCGTGCGGGCTCCTCGGTCAGGTCGGCCTCGACGTCGTCGAGGTCGTCGTAGTCGGTCCGGCCCTCGGAGGACCGGTCGAGCGAGAACTTGGTGCGCGGGAACACGACCAGCCACGACGCCATCCCGACGAACAGGAAGTCGCGGAGCAGGTAGCCGATGTAGCGCGCGGTCTTGCCTTCGGGGTCGACGTCGCCGCCGCTGCCGAAGCAGCCGCACTCGATGGAGTAGCCGCGGACCCAGACGCTCACCACGCCGGCCATGAAGGCCAGCATCAGCAGCGCCGTGGCCAGGGCGGCCCACCGGGTGAACAGGCCGGCGAGCAGCAGCAGCGCCAGGACGAGCTCGAAGACCGGCAGGCCCCAGGACAGGACCGGCACGAGCGCATCGGGCACGAGGCGGTAGGCGATGATCTGCGTGCGCGCCCCGTCGGCCTCGAAGAGCTTCGGGACCGCGGCGAAGAGCAGGATGACCGCGAGCGCGACACGCATGACGGTGCCGATCCACGCACGCACCTCGGCTCGGACCTCGGCGTTCACCGGGAGATCATCCCTCATCTCGTCGTCGGGCCCGGTCATCCGGGCCCTCGGCGTGCTTGACGCGCCCCGCGGTGGGGACGTTCCCCGTTGACCTGAACGTTACGTCACCGTTGTCGTGACAACCAATCCGCCGCGCTCAGCGGCGGCGCACGCCCTCGGCGAGGTCGGCGGCCAATCGCCCGACGGCAGCGACGCCCTCGGCGGGGGTCGGCGCCTCGAGCAGCTGCTTGACGAAGGCGCTGCCGACGATCACGCCGTCGGCGTACTGGGCGACCTCGGCGGCCTGCGCGGCGGTCGAGACCCCGAGGCCGACCGCCACCGGCAGCGGGGTCCGGGGACGGGTGCGGGCCACGAGCTCGGGCGCGGCCGACGACACCGACTTCACGCCGGTGACGCCCATGAGCGAGGCCGCGTAGACGAAGCCGGTGGTGATGCCGCAGACGACGTCGATGCGCTCGTCGGACGAGCTCGGCGCGACGAGGAAGACCCGGTCGATCCCGGCGTCGTCGGACGCCTCGATCCAGGGGCGGGCCTCCTCGGGCGTGAGGTCGGGGGTGATGACGCCGATGCCGCCGGCCGACGCGAGGTCGCGGGCGAAGCGCTCGGTGCCGTAGCGCTCGACGGGGTTCCAGTAGGTCATGACGAGCGTCGGGGCGCCGGTGCGCGCCACCGCCTCCGCCGTCGCGAGGACGTCCTTGGTGGTCACTCCCCCGCGCAGCGCGGCGTCGACCGCGGCCTGGATCGTGGGGCCGTCCATGAGCGGGTCGGAGTAGGGCAGGCCGATCTCGACGATGTCGACGCCGTTCTCGACCATCACCCGGATCGCGTCGACCGCGCCGTCGACGGTCGGGAACCCGGCGGGCAGGTAGCCCACGAGGGCGGCGCGGTCCTCGGCCTTCGCCGCGGCGAAGGCCTCGTGCAGGGAGCTCACGTCAGACCCGCCCCTCCGGGGCGCGCTCGCCCTCCATGAGACCGAACCAGCGGCTGGCGGTCTCGACGTCCTTGTCGCCGCGGCCCGAGCAGTTCACCAGGATGATGCTGTCGGGGCCGAGCTCGCGGCCGAGGCGCAGGGCGCCCGCGAGGGCGTGGGCGGTCTCGATCGCCGGGATGATGCCCTCGGTGCGGCACAGCAGGCGGAACGCGTCCATCGCCTCGGTGTCGGTGACGGCCTCGTAGGTGGCGCGGCCGGTCTCGGCGAGGAAGGCGTGCTCCGGCCCGACGCCCGGGTAGTCGAGGCCCGCGCTGATCGAGTGCGACTCGACGGTCTGGCCGTCGTCGTCCTGCAGGACGAACGAGCGCTGGCCGTGCAGGACGCCGACCGAGCCGCCGGTGATCGCGGCCGCATGGCGGCCGGTGTCGACGCCGTCGCCGCCGGCCTCGTAGCCGCACAGGCGGACCGAAGCGTCGTCGTAGAAGCCGGAGAAGATGCCGATCGCGTTGGAGCCGCCGCCGACGCACGCGGCGACGGCGTCGGGCAGGCGGCCGGTCAGCGCGAGCACCTGCTCGCGCGACTCGAGGCCGATGACGCGGTGGAACTCGCGCACCATCTCGGGGAACGGTGCCGGGCCCGCGACCGTGCCGATGATGTAGTGGGTGGAGTCGACGTTGGTGACCCAGTCGCGCATGGCCTCGTTCATGGCGTCCTTGAGCGTGCGGCTGCCCGCCGTCACGGGGACGACCTCGGCGCCGAGCAGGCGCATGCGCGCGACGTTGAGCGCCTGGCGGCGGGTGTCCTCCTCGCCCATGTAGACCACGCACTCGAGGCCGAACAGCGCCGCCGCCGTGGCGGTCGCGACGCCGTGCTGGCCGGCGCCGGTCTCGGCGATCACCCGGGTCTTGCCCATGCGCACGGTCAGCAGGGCCTGGCCCAGCACGTTGTTGATCTTGTGCGAGCCGGTGTGGTTGAGGTCCTCGCGCTTGAGCAGCACACGCGCCCCGCCGGCCTCGGCGCCGAAGCGCGCGCACTCGGTGAGCGGGCTCGGCCGGCCGGTGTAGGTGGTGAGCAGGTGCTCGAGCTCGGCCTGGAACTGCGGGTCGGTCTGCGCGGCGCGGAAGTGGGCGTCGAGCTCGTCGAGGGCGACGATGAGCGCCTCGGGGACGAAGCGGCCGCCGAACCGGCCGAAGTGGCCGGAGGCGTCCGGGGACGACGGGTGCTCGGCTGCGGGCGTCTCGGTCGCGGGCGTCGCGGTCATGGGGAGAGTCTTCCAGGGGTGGGCGGGGTCAGCCACGCGCGTTCTTGACGGCGGGGTGCGCCCCGGCCGCCACGAGGTCCTGCACCGCCGCGCGCGGGTCGCCGCCCGTCACGAGCGACTCCCCCACCAGCACGGCGTCGGCGCCGGCGTGGGCGTAGGCGAGCAGGTCGTGCGGGCCGCGCACGCCGGACTCGGCGATGCGCACGCAGTGGTCGGGGATCGACGGCGCGACGCGGGCGAAGGTGTCGCGGTCGACCTCGAGGGTCTTGAGGTTGCGGACGTTGACGCCGATCACGGTGGCGCCGGCGTCGAGGGCGCGGGCCACCTCCTCGGAGTCGTGCACCTCGACGAGCGGCGTGAGGCCCAGCGACCGGGCGCGCTCGACGAGGGAGACCAGCGCCTCCTGCTCGAGCGCGGCGACGATGAGGAGCGCGAGGTCGGCGCCGTTGGCGCGGGCCTCCCAGAGCTGGTAGCTCGAGACGATGAAGTCCTTGCGCAGCACGGGGATGTCGATCGCGCTGCGGACGGCGGCGAGGTCTTCGAGCGAGCCGTCGAAGCGGCGCTTCTCGGTGAGGACGCTGACGACGTGGGCGCCGCCCGCCTCGTACTCGCGGGCGAGGGCGGCCGGGTCGGCGATCGGCGCGAGCGACCCCTTGCTGGGGCTCGAGCGCTTCACCTCGGCGATGACGCAGACGCCGTCCTGGCGCAGCACGGCCTCGGCGTCGATGGCGGCGGGGCGGGCCTGCGCGCGGCGCTTGAGCTCGTCGAGGCTCGTCTGCTCCTGGCGCGCGGCGAGGTCCTCTCGGACGCCGGCGAGGATGTCGTCGAGCACGGTCATCGCATCAGGTTAGCGCCAGCCGGACGTGCTCCCGACCAGGGGTGCAGCGGGGCCGGTCCCCACCGTCAGTAGAGCCCGGAGCCCAGCCAGGCGAAGGCGGGCACGCCGCCGATGTTGCGCACCACCGTGAACACGAGGCACACCGCGCCGAGCGTCAGCAGCACGGGCCGGCTCGTCAGCCACGCCGCGGCTCGGTCGAGCGCGCCGCCCGGGGCGGCGTCGTCGCCGCGCCACGCGCGCACGAGCCACGCGAGCCACAGCACCAGCAGCGCCGGGAGGAGCACGAGGACGACGAAGGCGTTGTGGTCGAGGGCTGCGCCCAGGTCGCCGTGGACGAGGTCGTGCGTGGCGCGCAGGCCGCCGCACCCCGGGCAGTCGACGCCGATCATGTACTTGGTGGGGCACAGCGGGTAGTGGCCCGGCTCGTTCGGGTCGACGAGGGCGACGAACACGGTGGCCGCGAGCACCGCGGCACCGGTGGCCAGCGGCGCCCGGGCGCGCGCGGGGATGCGCGGGCGCGTCCTCGCAGGCGGGGTGCCGGTAGCGGTCACGGTCCGACTGTAGGCGCCGCGGAGCCGGCCGGCGGCAGGAGCACGCCGATGCGGGCGCCGCCCTCGGGGGCCGCTGCGGCGTACGCGCGCCCGCCCATCCGGGCAGCGAGCCGGCCCACCAGCGCGAGCCCGATGCCCGTGCCGACCTTGCGCACACCGCGGTAGCGCTCGTAGAGCGCCGAGGGCTCGAAGGCCACCGCGACGTCGTCGGCCGTGAGGCCCGGGCCGCCGTCGCGCACCTCGACCGCGCCCCAGCCCTCGTGGTGCCCGCAGGCGAGCACGAGCGGCCGTCCGCTCGGCGTCACGCGCAAGGCGTTCTCGCAGAGGTTGTCGACGATCTGCCGGACGCGCAGCGGGTCGGCCACGACCGCGACGGGCGACGCCTCCACCACGAACGGCACGCCCTCCTTGGCGCACCGCGCCTCCCATACCGCGGCGGCCTCGCCGCACAGCGCGGCGAGGTCGACGTCGGACGGGTTGAGCCGGAGGTCGGCGGCGCCGAGGCGGGCGAGGTCGAGCAGGTCGGCCACGAGCCGCTCGAGGCGCCGGGCCTCCGTCAGCACGACGGCGCCCGTGCCGGCCGCCTGGTCGGGCGGGACGACGCCGTCGGCGAGCGCCTCGGCGTAGCCCGCGATGCCGGTGAGCGGGGTGCGCAGCTCGTGGCTCACCGACAGCAGGAAGTCGCGCTGGCGCCCCTCGCTCGACGCGAGCGCGGCCGACAGCGTGTTGAGCGACTCCGAGACCTGCGCGACCTCCTCCGGGCCCTCGACCGGCAGCGCCACATCGCGCGCGCCCGCCGACATCCGCCGCGCGGCCGCCGACGCGTCGCGCAGCGGCCGCACCACGCGCCGCGCCACGAGCCAGCCGATGACGACGGCGACGAGCAGGCCGACGAGCGCGGCGAGCAGGAACCGGCGCAGCGCCAGGCCGGTCTGCGACGACGCGACGCCGGCGTCCTGCACGAGGAAGGCCGCTGCGCCGTTGCCCGCGGGCCGGCCTTCGATGTAGACCGCGTCCGCGCCGCTGCCCCGTACCTCGCTGACCGAGGCGCCGGAGCGGACGGCGTCCACGTCGGCCTGCGTGACCGGCGCGGTGGGCGACCCGTTGCGGCGCACCACCTGCACCTCGATGCCCTGCGCGGTCAGGAGCTGGCGCAGGCGGGCGCCGGTCATCATCTGGCCCATGCCCGCGCCGTCGGAGCGGTCGACGACCTCGGCGAGCAGGTCGGCCTGGGCCCCGAGCTGCTGGCGCGCCTGCGCCTGCGAGGCGTTGGCCACGAGCGGGTAGGACACGAGACCGGTCACGACCACGGCGAGCACGGCGACCAGTGACAGCACGAGGACGAGCTGGCGGGTCAGCGGCGGTCGCCGCGAGGACGGCGCGGTCATCGCGGGCTCATCCGGCCTCGGCGCTGTAGCCGACGCCGCGCACGGTGCGGATCGGGCTGGCATCGCCGAGCTTGGCGCGGACCTGGGCGACGTGGACGTCGACCGTGCGCGTTCCGACGACGGCGGCGTAGCCCCACACCTCGCTGAGCAGCTGCTCGCGGCTGAGCACCCGCCCCGGGTGGCGCATCAGATGCACGAGCAGGTCGAACTCGGTGGCGGTGAGCTCGACCTCCTCGCCGTCGGCGCGGACCTTGTGGGCGTCGCGGTCGACGACGACCCGGCCGAGCTCGAGCAGCGGCGTGGCCGCGGGGCCGTCGGCGCGCCGGACCACCGCCTTCACCCGGGCGACGACCTCGCGCGGGGAGAAGGGCTTGGTGATGTAGTCGTCGGCGCCGAGCTCGAGGCCGAGCACGCGGTCGATCTCGTCGTCGCGCGCCGTGCAGAACAGCACGGGCACCCAGTCGCCGTCGGCGCGCAGCCGGCGGCACACCTCGGTGCCGTCGATCTCCGGCAGGCCGACGTCGAGGACGACGGCCACCGGCTTGAGCGAGCGGGCAGCCGCGAGGCCGCCGCGGCCGTCGCGCTCCACGTGGACCCCGAAGCCCTCGCGCGACAGGTACAGGCGCAACAGGTCGGCGATCGACGGCTCGTCCTCCACGACGAGCACGAGCCCCTGCGCAGCCACGCGATCAGCGTGGCAGAGCGAGGGGCTCGGACCGGTTACCGCCGTGTTCGAGTCGTGTCAGGACATCCGGCCGGCGGGAGGCGGGGAGGGTCAGTGCTCGGCGGGGGCGGTGCCCTGGCCGTAGCCCATCATCGACATCACCTTGCCGACGACGCCGCCGAGGATGCAGCCGCCGACGCCGCCGATCCAGAACAGGACCCAGTTGGCCGTGAGCACGGCGACGGCGCCGATCACGAAGGCCAGCATGATGATGATCACCGCGGTCCACGCGGCCGGCGTGTTGCCGTGGCTGTTGAACGGGCGCTCGCTCATCGAGGGTCCTCCTGGGCGTCGGTCGGCGTCATTGTGCCAGTCGCGGGACCGGCGGGCGCGCCCTGGTCCGGCTGCGGCGGGTCGAGGTGCGGGTCGGCGGGCGGATCGAGGGTCGGGTCGATGCCCTGGTCGAGGGCGTCCCAGGCCGAGGTGGCCCCCGCGGACACCGGTGCGGCACCGCTCCCGGGAGCGCGCCGGGGCGCCGGCGCCTCGCCGTCGCGCTCGTAGCGGCGGCCGAGCTGCGGCCAGCGACGGCCCCGCAGGACGGCCAGCGCACCGGCGACGGCGACCAGCAGACCGCCGAGCACGGCGGCGAGCCACCACGACGTCGTCGAGACGACGGGCTCCACGTCGAGGCCGACCTTGTCGGACACGATGCGGGCCACCTCGGCCCGGCTGCCCGACCCGGCGCCGTAGAGCAGCGCGCCCACCGAGGCCCCGAGGCCGGCGATCAGCAGGACGACGCCGGACACGAGCCGGCCGACGGCCCGCATCGCGACCAGCCCGGCGATGCCCGCGAGCGCGAGGATCGCCGCGGCGGCGCCGGCCGGCTCGATCTCGCGGCCGGTGAGCTCGAAGGTGAGCGTGGGCAGCCCCTCCTGGCGCACCAGGGCCGTGGCCCACGGCCGCGCGTAGCCGAGCAGGAGCAGCGCGGCCCCGACGGCGAGGAGCAGGAGGGCGAGGCGGAACGTGCGGCGGTCGGGCGTCACGCGCCGTCCCCGGCGGGCCGCATCGTCGCGGCCATGGCCACGGCCCGCAGGACCGCGGCCGCCTTGTTGCGGCACTCCTCGTGCTCGGTGGCGGGCACCGAGTCGGCGACGAGGCCGGCGCCCGCCTGCACATGCGCGACGCCGTCCTTCACCACCGCGGTGCGGATCGTGATGGCGGTGTCGAGGTCGCCGGCGAAGTCGAGGTAGCCGAGGCACCCGGCGTAGACGCCGCGTCGGACGGGCTCGAGCTCGTCGATGATCTCCATCGCCCGCGGCTTGGGCGCGCCCGACAGCGTGCCGGCGGGGAACGTCGCCGCGAGGACGTCGTAGGCCGTGCGCCCCGGGGCGAGCGTGCCGACCACCGTCGAGACGATGTGCATGATGTGGCTGTAGCGCTCGACCGACATGAAGTCGACGACCTCGACCGACCCCGGCGCGCACACGCGGCCGAGGTCGTTGCGGCCGAGGTCGACGAGCATGAGGTGCTCGGCGCGCTCCTTCTCGTCGGCGAGCAGCTCCTCGGCGAGGGCGCTGTCCTCCTCCGGCGTCGCACCGCGGGGCCGCGAACCGGCGATCGGGTGCAGCAGCGCGCGGCCGCCCTCGACCTTGACCAGCGCCTCGGGCGACGACCCCACGATGTCGAAGGCGACCTCGTCGGACAGCGAGCCGTCGTCGGTCGCGACCGGCACGCGCAGCAGGTACATGTACGGGCTCGGGTTGGTGACGCGCAGGACGCGGTAGACGTCGAGCGACGACGCCGGGCACGGCGCGCTGAAGCGCTGCGAGAGCACGATCTGGAAGGCGTCGCCCGCGCGGATGTACTCCTTGCTGGCCTCGACGCCGGCCATGTAGTCGTCGGCCGCGGTGCGGCTGACGATCTCGACCGCGGCCGCGGTGTCGTAGGTGACGGCCGACGCCGGCGCATGGGCCGACAGGTCGGCCTGCATCGCGTCGAGCCGCCGCACGGCGTCGGTCCACGCCTCGTCGACCCGCTCGTCGGTGGCGTCGTAGTTGATCGCGTTGGCGATGAGCAGCACCGAGCCGTCGTGGTGGTCGAGGACGGCGAGGTCGGTGGCGAGCAGCATCGCGAGCTCGGGGACGCCGATCTCGTCGGGGTTGGCGTCGGGCAGCCGCTCCCAGCGGCGCACGACGTCGTAGGACAGGTAGCCGACCATGCCGCCGGTGAGCGGGGGCAGCCCCGGCAGCCGCTCGGTGTGCAGCGCGGCGATGGTGTCGCGCAGCGCCTCGACCGGGCTGCCGCCGGACGGCAGGCCGACCGGCGCGTTGCCGAACCAGCGGGCGGTGCCGTCGCTCTCGGTGAGCATCGCGGCGCTGCGGACGCCCACGAAGGAGTAGCGCGACCACGACCGGCCGTGCTCGGCGGACTCGAGCAGGAACGTGCCCGCCCGCTCCCCCGCGAGCTTGCGGTAGAGGCCGATCGGCGTCTCGCCGTCGGCGAGCAGCCGGCGCACGACCGGGATGACCCGGCGGTCGCGCGCGAGCTCGCGGAAGGTGGCGAGGTCGGGCGCGGCCGAGCCGGCGAACCCGGGCGGGTAGGGCGCGGACGCCGCCGCGCTGCTGGCCGCGGTCATGCCACGACCGCCGGCAGGACATCGGCGTCGAAGCAGGTGCGGTCGCCGGTGTGGCACGCGGCGCCGACCTGGTCGACCTTCACCAGCACGGTGTCGCCGTCGCAGTCGAGGCGGACCTCTTTGACGTGCTGCACGTGCCCCGACGTGGCGCCCTTGACCCACAGCGACTGCCGCGACCGCGACCAGTAGGTGGCGCGGCCGCTCTCGAGCGTGAGGCGCAGCGCCTCGGCGTCCATCCACGCGACCATGAGCACCTCGCCGGTGTCCCACTGCTGGGCCACGGCGGCCACGAGGCCGCGGTCGTCGAAGCGCACCCGGGAGCGCACGGCGTCCCAGTCCTGCGCGCCGATGTCGTCGGCGCCGTCGTTCCCGCTCTCGCTCACACAGCCATTCTGCCGTGAGCCGTGCGGCGGGCCCGAACGGGTTGCGCGGGCGGCCGTGCGAGGATCCGGGCGAGCGGCGCGGGAGCGCCGGGACGGGGTGGGGACGATGACCGACAGGCCGGACGAGCAGCCGGGGACGCAGCCGGATGCTCAGCCGGACGGCGCCTGGGCCGGGCCCGACGGCGCGGCGGCGGGGACGCCGCTGCACGAGCTGCCCCCGCCCGCCCCGGGCACGGCGCCCTGGGGCGCGCCGGCCGCGCAGCCGCAGGGCGACCCGTTCCCCGACGGCTACCCGATGATCCCGCAGCACCCGCAGTGGGGCGAGCGGCCGTCGTCGACGCGGAAGTGGACGATCGCCGCGGGCGTGCTGCTCGCGATCCTGTCGGTGTCGGCTGTGGCCCTCATGGCGTGGCGCGGCATCTCGTCGGCGCTCGGCAGCGACGCCCCGGCGGGCGCCGGCGACGTCGTGAGCGTGGGCGACCTCGCGGTCGGCGACTGCTTCCGGATGGGCGACGGGCAGACGGTGTCCGACGTGAAGGTCGTGGCCTGCGACCAGCCGCACGACGCGCAGGTGTATGCCGTCGTGCCGCTCGGCCTCTCCGGCCCGTACCCGGGCACGGATGCGGTGAGCGCCGCGGCCGACGAGGCCTGCCAGGCCGCGCAATCGGTGCTGTCGGACGACGTCTACGACGCCGTCGGCGTCTATCCGGGCGTCTTCTACCCGCTCGAGCAGAACTGGGACGCCGACGACCGCACGGCGCAGTGCACGGTCGAGACCGACACCGAGGACGGCCTGACCCGCTCGTACCTGGCGTAGCGCGCCGGGGCGCCGTCAGCTGCGGCGCAGCCAGGCCCCGCCGCTGCCGACCGTGAGCAGCAGGACGATCGCGACCACGACGCCGAGGCCGAGCATCGTGCCGAAGGTCCCGCCGGTGCCGCTCGCGCCCATGGAGCCGCTGACGAACTGGTACGCCGACCACAGCAGGTTCAGAGCCGAGACGACCAGCAGCGCCCAGGCGAACGGGCGGCTGCCGCGCGCGGTCATGATGCCGAGGACGAGGTAGAGCGCGGCGAACACCGCCAGCACGACGACGCCGACGAGCACGGCCCCGAGGATCGCGCTGCTGAAGGCAGCGGCGGTCGCGGAGTCCTCGCTCGCCGCGGCGAGCTGGTCGAGCTGGGCGCTCATCGCGGCGTAGCCGAGCAGGCCCATGCCGGCGAGCAGGGCGCCGAGCGCGCCGAGGACGATCGAGATGATGCCCGCGGCCAGGACGGTGCCGGGACGGACGTCGACGGGCGCCGGGACCTGGCGGCGTCCCGCGGGCGCGCCCCAGGCGGGGTCCTGCGAGGCGACCAGCCCGTGGGCGACGGGGGCGGTGCCATAGCCGGGCGCGGCGTACGGGCCGGTGGGGGCGTACTCGTCGACGGGCAGGCCGAACTGGTTCACCGGCGCGGGTGCGCCGGTCATCGGCGCGGCCGGGACGGAGGGCGACGCGGCTCGTCCGACCGGCGGTACCGGCGGCTGAGGCGGCGCCTGCCGCGGCCCTGTCGCGAAGAAGTCGTACTCCGGTCCTGCCATGCCCCTGCCCTCCGGGTCGGCGCGCCCAGGTGCGCGCCCTGCAGAGGTTGTCGGCACCGTGCGCGCCCGCTTGAGCGCCCCGGCGCCGCGACGGCGGCCGGCGTGCGGGCCGGCGCCGCCGCCCTAGGGTGGAGGGCGCCCGGGCGCGCCGGGCCGCCGACCCGAGGGGAAGCCCGTGCCAGCCAACGCCGTCGCCCGCGCCGAGCGCGCCGCGCTCTGCGACCTGTTCCTCGAGACGGGCCCCGACGCACCGACGCTGTGCGGCTCCTGGACGACGCGCGACCTGGCCGCCCACCTGGTGCTGCGCGAGCGGCGCCCGGACGCGGCCGGCGGCATCGTGCTGCCGTTCCTCGCGGGCTACACCGAGCACGTGCAGTCCGGCGTCGCCGCGCAGCCGTGGGACCAGCTGGTGGCGACCGTGCGGTCGGGCCCGCCGGTGTGGAACCCCACGTCGATCGCGCAGATCGACGCGGCCTCCAACACGGTGGAGTTCTTCGTCCACCACGAGGACGTGCGCCGGGCCCAGGAGGGCTGGGAGCCGCGCGATCTCGACGAGCGCACCGTGCGGGCTCTGTGGTCGACGGCGAAGGGGCTCGGCCGCTGGCTGGGCCGCCGCTCCCCCGTCGGCATCGTGCTCGCGCCGGAGGACGGGCCGGCCGCGGGCGGCACCGAGCGGGTCAAGGGCGGCCTGCCCACCGTCACGCTCGTGGGGCCGGTGGGCGAGCTCGTGCTCGCGCTCTACGGCCGCGTCACGCGCGGGCTCGACGTGCAGGGCGACGCGGCGTCGGTGCGCGCCTTCCTCGAGTACCCGCGCTGAGCGGACCGGGGTTCAGGCGCCGACGGCGAGGCGGACGGGAAAGCCGGCCTCGCCGATCTCGCGCTTGACCTCGCCGATGGTGAGGTCGCCGAAGTGGAAGACGCTCGCGGCGAGCACGGCGTCGGCGCCCGCCTCGACCGCGGGCACGAAGTGCTCGAGCCGCCCGGCCCCGCCGCTGGCGATCACGGGCACGCGGACCTCGGCGCGCACTGCCCGCAGCAGCGGCAGGTCGTAGCCGTCCTTGGTGCCGTCGGCGTCCATGGAGTTGAGCAGGATCTCGCCAGCGCCGAGCTGGGCGGCCCGGACCGCCCACGCAACAGCGTCGATGCCGGTCGACCGACGGCCGCCGTGCGTGGTGACCTCCCACCCGGACTCGGTCTCGACGCCGTCGGGGCAGCGGCGGGCGTCGACCGAGAGGACGACGCACTGGGAGCCGAACCGCTCGGCCGCCTCGCTGAGCAGCTCGGGCCGGGCGATAGCGGCGGTGTTGACGCCGACCTTGTCGGCGCCGTTGCGCAGCAGCCGGTCGACGTCGTCGACCGTGCGCACGCCGCCTCCTACGGTCAGCGGGATGAAGACCTGCTCCGCTGTGCGCCGCACGACGTCGTAGGTGGTCTCGCGGTCGCCGCTGCTGGCGGTGATGTCCAGGAAGACCAGCTCGTCGGCGCCCTGCGCGTCGTAGGCCCGGGCCAACTCGACGGGGTCGCCCGCGTCGCGCAGGTCGACGAAGTTCACGCCCTTGACGACGCGGCCGGCGTCGACATCGAGGCACGGGATCACGCGGACGGCGACGGACATATCGCCACTGTAGGCGGCGGGCCCCAGCGCGCCCCATCCGGATCTCTCCCGTACGGTCGGAGCATGAGCGGCAGCACCGGCGACGCGTTCGAGGGCCTCGACGGGGCCGACCAGCAGCACCCCGGCGGCGAGCAGTCGCTGGCCGAGACCCAGCGCCTGGCCTCGGGCTCCTACATCTCGCTGACGACGTACAAGAAGGACGGCACCGCCGTCGCCACGCCGGTGTGGGTGGCCACCGACGGCAGCCGCCTCTACGTCTGGACCGACGGCACCGCCGGCAAGGTCAAGCGCATCCGCAACCGCGGCCACGTGCGCATCGCGCCCTGCGACGCCCGCGGCGCCCTGCAGGGCGAGCCCGTCGACGCCAGCGCCCGCGTGCTCGACGCCCCGGAGGACGTCGCGAAGGTCGAGCGCCTGCTCGCCGACAAGTACGGCGTGCAGTTCAAGCTCTTCCGGACGGCGGGCAAGCTCGCGCGCCGCCACTCCGGCCGGGTCGGCCTCGAGATCACCGTCGTCTAGGGACCGCTGGGCCATCCGGGTGACGGCCCCGCGCCGCGGCTCATCCTGAACCCCGGTTCTAGAGGCAACGCGGAGGTTGTTCCGCTCAGCAGGACCCCGTCGTCCCCGACGGGGCAGGTGGACGGCCGGACCCGGCCGCCTCCGCGCACGCTGCCCCCGGAGCACGGCATGTCACTCACCCAGGACGACGCACGCCGCACGGCCTCCCCCGGCCACGCCGCCCCCGCAGGGGCGCCGGCAGGGTGGCGCCAGCGGTGGGACGTCCGGCAGTCGCAGCGCGCGCTCGACGGCGCCGACCTGCAGGCGGTGCTGGACGCACTCCCCCTGTCGGCCGTCGTATCCGACCGCGACGGGGTCATCCGCAAGCTCAACGCCGCGGGACGTGCGTCCCTTGCGCCGATCACCTCCGGGCTCGGGCTCACCCCCGACGACCTGATCGGCCTGCCGGCCAGCGTGCTCGAAGGCACCGAGGGCTACCCCGGCGGCGAGGCCGGCCCGGCCGACATGCCCTTCTCCATGGTCGTCGACAACGGCTTCGACATCGTCGAGCTGACCGTCGACAGCATCGCCCGCGACGGCGAGCAGATCGGCACCCTCGCGACGTGGACGAGCATGAAGGACCGTCTGCGCACCGAGCAGGTCCTCGCCGACGTCGCCGCCGACAACGACACCGTCGGGCGCGTGATCCGCGGCCTCGAGCCGGCCCGTACGGCGATGGAGGCGGCGCTCGCCACGATCGACGCGGTGCGCACCGGCCAGGGCTGGGACGTCGGCACCTACTGGGAGCCCGATGCGGACGGCCGCGGGATGCGGATGGTGGCCGGCTCCGGCGGCGGCTTCCCGGCGTTCCTGCAGCAGAGCGAGACCCACATCTACGTCCCCGGCGCCGGCATCGTCGGCCGGGCCTGGGCCGCCGCAGGCGCGGTCGCCGTCGAGGACCTCGGGTCCGACCCCTGCGCTCGGACCGCCGCAGCGGCCGCGGCCGGTCTCCGGATCGGCGTCGCCATCCCCATCGTCGTCGGCGGCGAGGTGCTCGGCGTCCTCGACCTGTGGTGCTCCTCCGACCACGAGCTCGTCCAGGCCCGCCGCGAGACCCTGTCGAACATCGGCCAGCTGCTCTCGCACGCCGTGACCCGCCTCATCTCGGAGCAGACGGCGATCGAGGCCGGCCAGAACACCTCCGCGATCGCCGAGCTGCTCTCCGCCCTCGTCACCGCGTCGACGTCCGACGAGGCCGGGACCGTCGCCCTCTCGACCGTGCGCTCGCTGTTCGGCTGGTCGTACGGCGCCCTCTGGCGCCGCGATGCCGGCGAGACGGGCGACGAGATGGTCTTCGTCCTCGACTCGGGCAGCGCCGACCCCGACTTCGTGACCACCACCCGTGCCACCCGCTACCGCGAGGGCCAGGGGCTCAACGGCCGCGCCTGGCGCGAGCGCGCGGTCGTCACCGCCGAGGACCTCGGCCTCCTGCCCGACTGCCCGCGCGCGGAGTCCGCCCGCCGCCACGGCATCCGCAGCTCCGTGGCCGTCCCCGTCGTGGTGGAGGGCGAGGTCGTCGCCACCATGGACTTCCTCACCGACGTCGTCGGCGCTCTGCCGCCGGCCCGGGTCGAGGCCATGCGCACCATCAGCCGCCTTCTGTCGCACGCCTTCGGGCGTATCGCCCTCGAGGAGCGCGAGCGCGAGGCCTCCCGGGTGCTGCAGGCCGGCGTCGAGGACCTGCTGGCCGTGGTCCGCGCCGCCGCCGCCGGCGACCTCACCCAGACGACGTCGGCGTCGGGCAGCGCCTCGATCGAGGTCATGGGCCAGGGCCTGGCCGAGTTCCTGACGCGCCTGCGCCAGAGCCTCGGCGAGATCTCCGAGTCTGCCTACCAGCTCGGCAGCGCGGGCTCCGAGCTCGAAACGGTGTCGAGCCGCATGATCGAGGACGCCAGCTCCACCTCCGACCAGGTCGAGCTGCTGACGCTGTCGGCCGGCGACGTCGCCGCCAACGTGGAGGGCGTGGCCGGCGCGGCCGAGCAGCTCAAGGCCTCGATCGCCGAGATCGCCGTGAGCGCGACGACCGCCGCGCGCGTGGCAGCCGAGGCCGTGGGCGTCGCCAACGAGGCCGACGTGTCGGTGCGCGCGCTCGACGAGTCGTCCACGGAGATCGGCAAGGTCATCAAGACCATCACCGCCATCGCCGACCAGACCAACCTGCTGGCCCTCAACGCGACCATCGAGGCGGCCCGCGCCGGCGAGGCAGGCAAGGGCTTCGCCGTCGTGGCCACCGAGGTCAAGGAGCTGGCCAAGGAGACGGCGTCGGCGACGGAGGAGATCAGCCGCCGCATCACCGCGATCCAGGAGAGCACCCGCTCGGCCATCGACTCGATCACGCAGATCAGCGGCGTCATCGCCCGCATCGACGAGCGGCAGGCCGCGATCTCGACCGCAGTCGAGGAGCAGACGGCGACGACGTCGGCGATCGCCTACAACGTCAACGCAGCGGCCGCGGGCGCCATCGCCATCACCGAGGGCATCCGCACGGTCGGCCAGGCGGCCGACCGCACCCGCAGCGGCGCGCTCGACAGCCAGGTCGCCGCGCAGGGCCTCGCACGCATGTCGACCGAGATGCTGCGCATGCTCCGCCAGTTCCGGTACTGACCCGACGTCGCAGAGCGGGTCGTGGGCGCATGCTCACGGCCCGCTCTCGCGCTGAGCGATCCGGGAGGCTGACGCGGCGCGCTTCCCCTCAGGACGGCGGCCCGCGCACCGAACGGGAGAGGGGGCGTCGGGACGGCGCCCCCTCGACCCGTCCCACCACGGAGCCGGCATGACCAGCACCCAGGGCCTCGACGCCACCACCGCAGCACAGGCGCAGGCGAGCGGCAGCACCGCGCCGCTCCCCCGCACCGACGACGGGACGTGGTCGGGCCGCCGCGCCGCGCGGGAGGCGGAGCGCGCCTTCCGCCGCACCTCGCCCTCCTCGCTCGTCGAGGCGTTCCCGCTGCGGGTCATGGCGCAGGACCGCAACCAGGTCATCCGCTACATGAACGCGCCGGCGAAGCAGGAGATGGGCGCGCTCGTCGCGTCCATCGGCCTGACCGCCGACGACCTCATCGGGCTGCCGGTCGAGATCCTCGCGCGCACGCCGGGCTACGTCGACGCCGACCCGCGGCGCCACGACCTGCCGTACACGTTCGAGGTCGACAACGGCCAGTCGCTGCTCGAGGTGACCGTCTCGGCGATCGTCGAGGACGGCGAGCGCGTCGGCGCCCTCACCACGTGGCAGAGCATCGAGGACCGCAAGACCACAGCACGCGTCATCGCCGACGTCGCGGCCGACAACCAGGCCATCGACCTCCTGCTGCGCTCGCTCGACGCGGCGCGCACGCCCGTCGACGCCGCGATGTGCGCCGTCGAGGCCCTCCGCTCGAGCCTGCGCTTCGACCTCGGCGCGTTCTGGGTGCTGGCCGACGACGGCATGTCGATCGTCTGCGCCCAGGAGTCGGGCGCCATCGAGGAGGCCTGGCACAGCGCCTCGGCCTCCCCCGGCTTCAGCATCGGCACCGGGCCCGTGGGCCGGGCGTGGGCAGCGCGCGAGCTGGTCGTCGTCGACGACCTCGCCACCGCCGACTGCCCCAGGGCGGCGGCCGCCTCCGCGGCCGGGTACCGCAGCGCCGTGTGCCTGCCCGTATCGGTCGGCGGCGACGTCGTCGGCGTCGTCGAGGTGGTCTCGCGCGAGCAGCGCGAGATCCGCAACCAGCGCCGGGCCACGCTGCGCAACCTCGGGCAGCTGGTCTCGCACGCCATCTCCCGGATGCTCTCGGAGCAGGCCGCGCTCGAGACCGCCAAGGACACCGCCACGGTGGCCGACCTGCTCACCTCGCTGGTCGGCGTCTCCTCGACGGAGGAGGCGGCCGCGGTCGCGCTGTCCGTCGTGCGCACGCACCTCGGCTACGAGTACGGCGCCTGCTGGGCGAACGACGGCGAGGGCCGGATGCGCTTCCTGCTCGACTCGGGCAGCACCGCTCCGGAGTTCATGCGTGCCACGCGCGAGCAGCAGTTCCGCGAGAGCGAGGGCCTCGTCGGCAGCGCCTGGCGGCGCCGCGACGTGATCGCGCTCGACGACCCGTCGGTCGACCGCTCGGTCGCGCGGCGCGCGGCCGCCGACGCCGCCGGCATCCGCTCGGGCGCCGCGTTCCCCATCACCGTCGACGGGCAGGTGCGCCACGTCCTCGACTTCGCCTCGACCGGCACCGTCCGCCTCGGCGACGTGCGCCTCGAGACCCTGCGGACGATCTCGCACCTGCTGTCGCAGACCTTCACGCGGCTCCTGCTCGAGGAGCGCGAGCGCAGCGCCACGCGGCGCCTGCAGAGCGACGTCGACGAGATCCTCGCCGTCGTCCGCGCCGCGGCGGAGGGCGACCTGACGCAGCGGCTCGAGATCTCCTCCGACGGCAGCATCCGCACCATGAGCGACGGGCTCGAGGAGTTCTTCGGCCGGCTGCGCGCCAGCCTGTCCGAGATCTCCGGCACCGCGCACTCGCTCGGCTCGGCCGGCATGCAGCTGGAGTCGGTGTCGACCCTGCTCATCGAGAACGCGACGTCGACGTCGGACCAGGTCGAGCACCTCACGCTCGCGGCGGCGGACGTGGCGCTCAACGTCGAGAGCGTGGCCGGGGCCGCCGAGCAGCTCAAGGCCTCGATCGCCGAGATCGCGACCAGCGCCTCCACCGCGGCGGGCGTCGCCGGCCAGGCCGTCGCCGTGGCGGGCCAGGCCAACGACTCGGTGCGCGCGCTCGACGAGTCGTCGGCCGAGATCGGCAAGGTCATCCGCACGATCACGGCCATCGCCGACCAGACCAACCTGCTGGCGCTCAACGCCACCATCGAGGCGGCGCGCGCCGGCGACGCCGGCAAGGGCTTCGCCGTCGTCGCCAACGAGGTGAAGGACCTCGCGAAGGAGACCGCCGGCGCGACGCAGGAGATCAGCCGACGCATCAGCGCGATCCAGGAGAGCACCCTCACCGCGATCGACGCGATCACAGAGATCGCCGAGGTCATCACGCGGATCAACGCCCACCAGGAGGCGATCTCCAGCGCCGTCGAGGAGCAGACCGCGACGACCACGGCCATCGCCTACAACGTCTCGGCCGCCGCCACCGGCGCGCTGTCGATCTCCGAGGGGCTGCGCACGGTCGGACTCGCCGCCGACAGCACCCGCACGTGCGCACTCGACAGCGAGCGCGCCGCCGGCGGCCTGGTGTCGATGTCGACCGAGATGCAGCGGATGCTGCGCCAGTTCCGGTTCTAGCCGCGCGGCGTCAGGCGCTGACAGCGGCCTCGCGGTCGGCCGACGTCCGGTCGGCGCCGGCCCAGCGCAGGGCGGCGCCCGAGAGCAGGAGCACGGCGATCGCCCCGGCGGCGTTGAGGGGAAGGCCGGCGTAGTCGATCGTGCGCGCGGGGAACCCGGCGAGGCCGGTGGCCGACAGCACGAGCGTGCTCGCACCGACGCCGAACGTCGCCAGCCCGGCGACCACGGCAGCAGCTCCCGCCCCCGGGCGCCGCGCCCTCGTGGGCGAGTCCCACCACGGCAGGGCCGCGTGCTCGAGCGGCCACAGCAGCCGCACGACGGCCCACACGGCGAGCGCGTACGCCGCGAGGAAGAGCACGGACCCCGCGGCGTACCCCCAGCCGTCGGGCACGGGCCAGCCGTCGTCGGCCACGCGCACGGGGCGCTCGAGCCCGAGGTAGTGCAGCAGGGTCGTCAGCGCGATGAGCACCGGCAGGTGCCAGAGGTAGAGCGTCATCGCGACGAGGTTGACGCCGGTGACCGGCCGCCACACGGCGTCGCGCGCGAGCAGCCGGCGCAGCGGTCCGTCGAGCAGCGTGAGCACCAGCGCCAGCACGACCGAGTGGATCGCCAGCACGACGGTGGGCGGCGCCATGTTGCTCACCGGCTCGCCGGGCATCCCCACCATCGAGACCGGCCACGGCCCCACCCGGATCAGCCAGGCGTCGAGCACGACGCAGGCGACGGCCGCCGCGGCCAGGGCCCCGCGCGGGGACGACCCCAGCACGCCGCGGGCGCGCAGCGTGCCGAGGTAGGCGGGCACCGCCCACACCAGCACGAAGTTCAGCAGCCCCACGGCGTCCGGGGCGCCGAGGTAGAACCGCAGAGCGTCGACCAGGCCGGCAGCCGCCACGAGCGCCAGCACCGCCAGCGCCCCGCTGACGCGCCCGGTCGCGCGCATCCACGGCGTGAGGGCCGTGACGATGAGGTAGGCGCCGAGGAACCAGAGCAGCTGCGTGGTCAGCAGCATGAGCGGCTCGGACGTGCGCGCCTGCGTCAGCAGCGTCACCGCGACGGCGACGACGCTCATGATGCCGAGGTAGATCCACACCGGCCGCAGGAGACGGCGGCCCCTCCCCCACACCCACGACGCGTAGCCGTCGCCGCGGTGCCGGTCCCACGACAGAGCGTTGGCCGCGCCGCCGGCGAAGAAGAACAGCGGCATGATCTGCAGCAGCCAGGTGAGCGCCTGCGTCCACGGGAACGCCGCCAGCAGGTTGCCGAGGACCGGCACGCCGTCGGGCCAGGCGACCACCGCCATGATCCCGTGGCCCGCCACCACGACGAGCAGCGCTGCCGCGCGGGCCGCATCGACCACGCGATCGCGGTCGGGCGGGGTCTGCGCCGCCGCCCGCGCCGTGGGCACCGGCGCGAAGATCCGCGTCCCCGCCATGCCCGCATCGTGGCAGACGGCGGGGCCGCGTGGCCCGCTCCGCGGCGGGGCGCGTCAGGCGGCGTGGCGGTCGGTGAAGGCCAGGATGCGGTCCCAGGCGTCGGCGCAGGCGTCGCGGTGGTCGGCGAAGCTGCGGTCGAAGAACGAGTGCGGCGCTCCGTCGTAGACCCGGCGCTCGACGTCGATGCCGCGGACCGAGACCGAGGCGATGAGGTCGTCGAAGCTCTCGGGGCGGATGCTCTGGTCGTCGCCGGCGAGCAGCATGAGGATCGGCGCCTGCACCTCGTCGGCGACGGGGCCGACGTTGTCGACGCTGCCGTAGAAGCCGATGGCGCCGGCGATGCCGGGCTGGTCGGCGGCCTGGCGGTAGGAGTTGCGGCCGCCGAAGCAGAACCCGACGGTGAAGACCGACTCGGCGCCGTCGGCCCTCAGCTTCTCGATGCACGCGGCGACGTCGGCGGCGATCCCGGGCAGCGTCGTCTGCGGGATGTGGGTCTGCCAGTCGAAGCCCTCGGCGCGGTCGTCGGTGTCGGCTGTGCGGCCGAACCAGTCGAAGGCGACGGCGTGGAAGCCGGCCTCGGCGAAGCGCTCGGCGAGCTGCTTGTAGTACTCGTGCAGGCCGCGGATGTCCGGGAGGATCACGATCCCTCGCGTCGAGGGCTGCGCCGGGTGCGCCTCGTAGGCCAGGAAGCTGTTGCCGTCGGAGGCGGTGAGGCGGAGGTCGCCGGACGAGCCCACCTCGCCCTGGCGCGGCGGGGCGGGGGGCCGGGAGTCGTCGCTGTGGCACATGCGCTGAACCCTAGGACGGGTCAGGGCATCACGCCCGGGATCTCGTCGCCGCGGCCGAAGGGCGACTGCCGCATGTCCATCGGCGGGGCCACCGCGGCGAGCGCCTCGGGCAGCGTGAAGGCGCCGGCGTAGAGGGCCTTGCCGACGATCGCACCCTCGACGCCGAGGGGCACGAGCTCGGCGATCTCGTGCAGGTCGCGCAGCGACGAGACGCCGCCGGATGCGACGACGGGGCGGTCGGTGCGGGCGCAGACGTCGCGCAGCAGCTGCAGGTTCGGGCCCGTCAGCGTGCCGTCCTTCTTCACGTCGGTGACGACGTAGCGGGCGCAGCCCTCGGCGTCGAGACGGGCGAGCACCTCCCAGATGTCGCCGCCGTCCTGGGTCCAGCCGCGGGCGGCCAGCGTGGTGCCGCGGACGTCGAGGCCGACGGCGACGCGGTCGCCGAACTCGGCGATCGCGCGGGCGCACCACTCGGGGTTCTCGAGGGCGGCCGTGCCGATGTTGACGCGGGTGCAGCCGGTGGCGAGGGCCGCGCGCAGCGACTCGTCGTCGCGGATGCCGCCGCTCATCTCCACCTGGACGTCGAGGCGGCCGACGACCTCGGCGAGCAGCTCGCGGTTGGAGCCGCGGCCGAACGCGGCGTCGAGGTCGACGAGGTGGATCCACTCGGCGCCCTGCTCCTGCCAGGCGAGCGCGGCCTCGACCGGGTCGCCGTACGAGGTCTCGCTGCCGGCCTCCCCCTGCACGAGGCGGACGGCCTGGCCGTCGGCGACGTCGACGGCGGGCAGGAGCTCGAGGTAGCGGCGCTCGGTCATGCCCCGACCCTACCGAGGCCGCGCTGCGCGGATCAGCGCCGGTCGAGCAGCAGGACCGACGCCGCGGGCAGCACGATGAAGGTGACGAGCAGGACGCCGAGGCGCCCCCACCACGACGGGATGAAGAACCACGCGACCGCCTGGATGGCCAGGAAGAGCGTGAGCACGACGAGGAACCGGCGGCGCCTGCGCTTGGCCAGCGGGTCGTTCGGCGGGAAGGTGCGCCGCCACCAGCGGCCGAGCCGGGTGCGGGCCGCCGAGACGGGCTGCGCGACCGTGCCCGTGACCGCCGCGCGCTGCTCGGACCTGCGGCGGCTGCGCTCCCGCCGCTCGCGCTCGGCGGCCGCGGCGGCCTCACGCTCGGCGCGGCGCCGGGCCCGCTCCTTGCTCATCGCCGATCAGCCGAGCGTCGCGACCCAGTTGGCCAGCACCCGGGCGCCGGCGTCGCCGGACTTCTCGGGGTGGAACTGCGTCGCCGACAGCGGGCCGTTCTCGACCGCGGCCACGAACGGCTCGCCGTGGGTCGCCCACGTGACCTTCGGGGCGGCGATGCGCTCGTTGGTGACCTCGAGCTCCCAGCGGCGCACGCCGTAGGAGTGCACGAAGTAGAACCGCTCGTCCTCGACGCCGTCGAAGAGCACGGAGCCCTCGGGCACGTCGACGGTGTTCCAGCCCATGTGCGGCAGCACCGGCGCGTGCAGCTCCTCCACGGTGCCGGGCCACTCGCCGATGCCGGCGGTGTCGACGCCGTGCTCGACGCCGTGCTCGAAGAGCACCTGCATGCCGACGCAGATGCCGAGCACCGGGCGGCCGCCGGCGAGGCGGCGCCCGACGATCTCGTGGCCCTTGACCGCGCGGATGCCGGCCATGCACGCCGCGAACGCGCCGACGCCGGGCACGACGAGGCCGTCGCACTCCATCGCGGCCTCGCGGTCGGCGGTGACCACGACGTCGCCGCCGGCCCGCACCAGGGCGCGCGCGGCGCTCAGGATGTTGCCCGACCCGTAGTCGAGGACGACGACGCGCGGAGCCATCAGGCCGCGCCCTTCGGCAGCCACACCCACGCCGCGGCGAGGCAGAACGCGGCGGCGAGGCCGAGCAGCACGGCGACGGCCGGGCGGCCCTGCCGCACGAAGGAGATCACCCCGCCGACGAAGAGCCCGGCGAGCACCAGCATGGCGACCCACATGGGGCTACAGCGTTCCCTTCGTGCTGGGGACGCCGACCACGCGCGGGTCGAGCTCGACGGCGGTGCGCAGCGCGCGGGCGAAGGACTTGAACTGCGCCTCGACGACGTGGTGGGCGTTGCGGCCCTTGAGCACGTCGACGTGCAGCGTGATGCGGGCCTCGGCCACGATCGACTCGAAGATGTGCTTGGTGAGGGTGGTGTCGTAGGAGCCGATGAGCTCGACGATCTCGGGCTCCTCGTGCACGAGGTAGGGACGGCCGGACAGGTCGACGGCGGTGCGCACGAGCGCCTCGTCGAGCGGCACGAGCGCGTCGCCGTAGCGGCGGATGCCGGCCTTGTCGCCGAGCGCCTCGCGCAGCGCCTGGCCCACGGCGAGCGAGGTGTCCTCGACCGTGTGGTGGGCGTCGATCTCGAGGTCGCCCTTGGTGCGCACGACGAGGTCGAACCCGCCGTGCTTGCCGAGCTGGCTGAGCATGTGGTCGAAGAACGGCACGCCGGTCTCGACCTCGGCGGTGCCGGTGCCGTCGATCTCGAGCTCGACGAGGACGTCGCTCTCCTTGGTCGTGCGCTGCACGCGCGCGGACCTGCTCATCGGGTGACCTCCTCCAGGGCGGCCGTGAAGGCCGCGTTCTCCTCGGGCGTGCCGATGCTCACCCGGAGCCACTGCTCGGGGCCGGTCTCGCGGATGAGCACCCCTCGGTCGAGCAGCGACTGCCACACGGCGTGGCGGTCGTCGAACTCGCCGAAGAAGACGAAGTTGGCGTCGGAGTCGGCGACGCGGAACCCCTTGCCGCGCAGCCACTCCACGAGCGAGTCGCGCTCGTCGCGCAGGAGCGCGACCTGCGCCTGCAGCTCGTCGGAGTGGGCGAGGGCGGCACGGGCGACGGCCTGCGTGACCGCCGACAGGTGGTAGGGCAGCCGCACGAGCTGCGCCGCGGTGACGACGGCGGGGTCGGCGGCGAGGTAGCCGAGGCGGGCGCCGGCGAGGCCGAACGCCTTGCTCATCGTGCGGGTCACGACGAGGCGCGGGTGGCCGGCGAGCAGCTCGAGCGACGACGGCGTGCCGGCGCGCCGGAACTCGGCGTAGGCCTCGTCGACGACGACCATGCCGGGCGCGGCGTCGAGCACGGCCTTGACGACGTCGAGGTCGAGCGCGGTGCCCGTGGGGTTGTTGGGCGAGGCGAGCAGCACGATGTCGGGCTGGTGCAGCTCGACCGCCTCGAGCGCCGTCGAGGTGCTGAGCCGGAAGCCCTCGTCGCGCGGGACGGCGAGGTAGCGGGTGAACGTGTCGCGGCAGTACTCGGGGTACATCGAGTACGTCGGCGCGAAGCCGATCGCGGTGCGCCCCGGGCCGCCGAAGGCCAGCATCAGCTGGTGCATGACCTCGTTGCTGCCGTTGGCCGCCCACAGCTGCTCGCCGGCGAGCGCGACGCCGGACTCGCGGCCGAGGTAGGCGGCGAGGTCGGCCCGCAGCGCGACGGCGTCGCGGTCGGGGTAGCGGTTGAGCCCCCGCGTGGCGTCGGCAACGGCGGACGCGACATCGGCGACGAGCCCCTCCGACGGCGCGAACGGGTTCTCGTTGACGTTGAGCCGCGCGGCGACGTCGAGCTGCGGCGCGCCGTACGGGGTCTGCCCCCTCAGGTCGTCGCGGACCGGGAGGTCGTCCATGGAGACCATGTCAGCCGCCGCTCGAGAAGCGCACCTCGACCGCGGCCGCGTGGCCGGGGAGGTCCTCCGCGTTGGCCAGGGCGACGACGTGCGGCGCGATGTCGCGCAGCGCGGCCTCGTCGTAGTCGACGACGTGGATCCCGCGCAGGAAGGTCTGCACCGACAGGCCCGACGAGTGGCAGGCGCAGCCGCCGGTGGGCAGCACGTGGTTGGAGCCCGCGGCGTAGTCGCCGAGCGACACCGGGGCCCAGCTGCCCACGAAGATCGCGCCGGCGTTGCGCACGCGCATCGCGACCGCGCGCGCGTCGTCGGTGTGGATCTCGAGGTGCTCGGCGGCGTAGGCGTCGACGACGCGCAGGCCGGCGTCGATGGTGTCGACGAGGACGATGCCGCTCTGCGGGCCCGCGAGGGCCTCGGCGATGCGCTCGGAGTGCTTGGTGGCGGGCACCTGCACGGCGAGCTCGGCCTCGACGGCGTCGGCGAGCTCCTCGCTCGTGGTGACGAGGACCGACGCGGCGATGACGTCGTGCTCGGCCTGGCTGATGAGGTCGGCCGCCACGAACGACGCCACCGCGGTGGAGTCGGCGAGGATCGCGATCTCGGTGGGGCCGGCCTCGGAGTCGATGCCGATGCGTCCCTTGAGCAGGCGCTTGGCGGCGGTGACGTAGATGTTGCCGGGGCCGGTGACCATGTTCGCCGGGGCGCAGTCGTCGGTGCCGTAGGCGAACATCGCGACGGCCTGGGCGCCGCCGGCGGCGTACACCTCGTCGACGCCGAGCAGCGCGCACGCGGCCAAGATCGTGGGGTGCGGCAGGCCGCCGTGGTCCTTCTGCGGCGGGCTGGCCACGGCGAACGAGCCGACGCCGGCCACCTGCGCCGGGACCACGTTCATGACCACCGAGCTCGGGTACACCGCTCGGCCGCCGGGCACGTAGAGGCCCACGCGCTCGACCGGGAGGAACCGCTCGGTGACGGTGCCGCCGGGCACCACCGTGGTGACGATGTCGGTGCGGGCCTGCTCCTCGTGGACGATCCGCACCCGGCGGACCGCCTCCTCGAGGGCGGTGCGCACGGCGGGGTCGAGGCCGGCGAGGGCGGCGTCGAGCGCCTCCTGCGGCACCCGCAGCGACGGGGGCCGGACGCCGTCGAGCCGCTCGCCCCACTCGAGCACGGCCTCGGTGCCGCGCTGGTGGACGTCCTCGACGATGGGCCGGACGGTGTGGAGCACGCTCTCGACGTCGACGGCGGCACGCGGCAGCACGTCGCGGGGGTCGACGTCGGAGCCCCTGAGGTCGATGCGGCGGATCACGGGTGAAGTCTACGGAGGACGGCCTCGCCCGCCCCATCGCGTTGCCCGCAGGTCCGCTCCCTGAGACGGGCCCGGCCCGACGCCCTGGGATCCCGGGAGGGGATCTCGGGATGCGGGGTGCCGAGACCTGCGTCACAGTGACCGGGTGACGGCCCGGCAGGTGGGTGCCAGGACGGTGATCCCCCTCTTCCCTCTCGGCACGGTGCTCGTGCCGGGACTCGTGCTGCCCCTGCACATCTTCGAGCCGCGCTACCGGCAGCTCCTGCGCGACCTGGCCGAGCTCCCGGAGGAGGACCGCGCTTTCGGCGTCGTCGCGATCCGCGAGGGCCACGAGGTGGGATCGGACGGCGTGAAGGCCCTCCACGCGGTCGGCACGCTCGCCGTGCTCCGCGGGGTGACGCCGTGGCCTGACGGCCGCGCGGACATCACCACCAACGGCGACGCCCGCTTCCGGGTGCTCCGCCTGGTGGACGAGGGCACGCCCTACCACTGCGCCGAGGTCGAGTGGCTCGGCGAGCTCGACGGCGCGGCCGACCTGCGCCCGAAGGCGATCGAGGTGGCCCGCCGCTTCGACGCCTACCGCGAGGCCGTGGCCGGCGCCGGTGCCGTCGAGGCCGCGCAGATGCTGTCGCTGCCCGAGGACGCGCGCACGCTGTCGTACCTCGTGGCGGCGGCGATGGTCCTCGACATCCGCGAGCGCCAGGCGCTCCTCGAGTCCCCGACGACGTGCGACCGCCTGTCGTCGGAGCTGCGCCTGCTGGCACGGGAGACCGTGCTCATGCAGGAGCTCCCGTCCCTCCCGGCCGTCGACCTCGGCCGCACACCGTCTGGGGTGAACTGATGACCGTTCTCGAGCCTCCTGCCACCGAGCACGGCCGGGCGGCCCTCGACGCGGCCGACAGCGCCGAGGCGGTGCTGCTGTTCTTCGAGGAGTCGTGCCCGGGCGACGAGCGCCCGCGCCTCGCGATCGAGGCGGCGCGGGCCTGGGCGCGCGGCGACCTCGACGAGGACTCCGCCCGGGCCGCGGCCTTCGCGGCCCACGCGGCCGCCCGGGGCGCGACCACCCCTGACGCCGTCGCCGCCGCGCGTGCGGCGGGCCACGCCGCCGCCGCCGTCTACGTCCCCGCCCAGGCGGGGCAGGCCCGCCGCTACGCCGACCGCGCGCGCACCTCGCGCGCCATGCGCGGGGCCCCCGACCCGGTCTGACGCTCGGCGGCTTGCCATCATCGCCGCGTGGCGAAGAAGTCCTCCCCCGGCGGCACCCCGGCGACGGTCGCGCTGACCGAGGCCGGCGTCGCGTTCACCGTGCACGCCTACGACCACGACCCCGCGGCGCCGTCGTACGGGCTCGAGGCCGCCGAGGTGCTCGGCCTGCCGCCCGAGCAGGTGTTCAAGACGCTGCTCGCCGACGTCGACGGCGAGCTCGTCGTGGCCATCGTGCCCGTGGCCGGCAAGCTCGACCTCAAGGGGCTCGCCGCGGCAGTCGGCGGCAAGAAGGCCGCGATGGCCGACCCGCACGTCGCCGAGCGCACCACCGGCTACGTCGTCGGCGGCATCAGCCCGCTGGGGCAGCGCAAGCGCCTGCGCACGGTCCTCGACGAGACGGCGGTGCTCTTCGACACCGTCTACGTCAGCGGCGGGCGCCGGGGCTTCGACATCGGCCTGGCGCCCGACGACCTGCTCGCCCTCACCGGCGGCCTCGCCGCAGACATCGCGCGCGACTAGCGCCCGCTGGTCCGAACGGGCTACCCGGGCCGGACGGCCCGCGACCGGGGGACACCCGGACGGCGGCATCTCGGACGTTCGTGCGTTTCGGCGCCGTTGCCGGACGTGACACCCTGTGGCCCATGACAGGGGACCATTCGTTCACGAACCGCTTCTCCGCACAGCTGGTGCGCGATGCGGCCGACGAGGGCGTGCCCGCCCGTGCCGCGTGGTGGGGCTTCTGGGCCCCGTTCGTCGGCCTCGCCGTCTTCGGCGTGCTCTTCGTCGTCGTCCGGTCGGCGTACTACTGGCTCCTCACCGAGGACCACGCGATCGAGTGGCTGCAGTTCTTCCTGCTGCTCGTGACGATCCCGGTCGCGCTGCTCGGCGCCGTCGCCGCGGCCCGCCGCCGCCACTGGTTCACGGCCGCGTTCCTGGTGGTCGTCGCCCTCGGCGTGCTGTTCCTCGCGGGCGAGGAGGTGTCGTGGGGCCAGCGGATCTTCGGCTTCGCCGACTCCATCGCCGGCAACCGGCAGGGCGAGCTCAACATCCACAACATCGACGACGCCGACGGCATCCCGATCGAGAAGCTGTTCCGGCTGGCCCAGGCCGCGGTCGGCCTCATCGGCGTCGTGCTGCCGTTCCTCGTGCGCTGGGACCCCGCGCGCCTGCGCGGCGCCTCGTGGCGCGTGATCACGCCGCCGATCTTCCTGACCACGAGCTTCCTCGTCGTCCTCGGCTTCCGCACCCAGCGTCTGCTGATCCCCCTCGACATCCCGGCGCTGAGCCTCATCCAGGAGTGGGCCGAGGTCTGCCTCTACGGTGCGCTCGCCACCTGGATGACGCTCATCTGGCTGCGCGAGAGCGGCCGCCGCGACGCCGCAACGTCGTCCGGCGACGGATCCGTGGCCGTGGCCACCCGCAAGGCTGCGCCCGCGGTGCTCGCTGTGCTCGCGGTCGTCGGCGTCCTCACGATCATCGCGATCGTGCGCACCATGCAGTCGGGCATCGTGCCCGGCAACGTCTGACGGCCGGGGCCTGGTCTCAGACCTCGCGCGCCCGCGCCAGGTGCTCGAGGCTCGCGTCGACCGCGGCCTTGTCGTACCCGCGCTTGGCGATGCTGCTGAACCGCGCCGACCGCAGGTCGTCGGGCCCGAGCTCGGCCAGGCGCGCGAGCAGCGCATCGACCTCCGCAGGGTCGTAGCCCTCGCCGCGCGCCTTGGGGAACGCCCCGCCCGGGCGCACGCCCGTCGGCAGCGCCGTCGGGTCGGGCGCGACACCGCTGCGCTCCTGCAGCGCGGCGAGCTGGTCGACGATGCTCTCCGACTTCGGCCGCGGCCACCACGACGTGAGGTCCATACCGACGACGCTACCCCGGCCCCGCCAGGGCTATTGCGTCACGCGTCCGGGTCGCCGAGGTCGTGGGCGGTCACGAGGGACGTGACGCGGCCCAGCGCCGTCCGTGTCACGGTGTCGAGCTGGTCGACGACGAGCGAGACGCCGGCGAACTGCGCGCCGCTGCGCCCCACCAGGGCCTTGACCGCGAGCGCCTGCGACCCCCGCTCGGCCCAGTCGTCCACGAGCAGGACGATGTCGTCAGGTGTCAGCGTGTCCTGCAGCGACAACTCGGGCGTCAACCCGCGGTAGTCGGGCGCCGACGTCACCGTCTGCTTCGGGCCGGGGAAGAGCGCACCTGCCTTGCGGACGGCCTGGAACCCGGCGCCCAGCCGGACCGCGACAGCGCCGCCGAGCAGGAAGCCGCGGGCCTCGACCCCGGCGACGCGGGTGATGCCGGCGTCGAGCCACGGGGCAGCGAGAGCCTCGACGAGGAGCGTCAGCGTCGGCCCGTCCTCGAACGCCCGCCACACATCGGCGTGCCCGCCGTCCCATCGAAACCGGTCGAGGAACGCCGCTCTGCCGTCCTGGGTCACGCCCGCATCGTGCGGCACCACGTGTCGTCCCCGCTCGGTGATTCGACCGAGTCAGCCGTTCATCCCGTCGACCGGCGCATGCGCCGCTGAGCGCGAGCCGCCGGCGCTCAGCCGTTCATGTGCTGGTTCCAGCCCAGCCTGGCCGCGATGTTGTGGTTCGGGACCTCCTGCTTGCCGCACCGCAGGCACGCGATGAGCGGGAAGTCGGGTTCGCTCTCGATCGGGTGCCACGCGTGCAGCCCGAGCCAGCAGGTCAGCGGCTTCGACATGTCGTCCCCCTTCAGCGACTGCCACGAGCATGGCACCGCCGTCCGGCGATGGGGAGCGGATCACGACAAGCGCGAGTCAAGGGCGTCACGCTCTCAGCAGCCTTGGCCGGGCCCTATCGAGCTCGGCTGCAATAGCCGAGTCCGATCTGCACGTACGTTCAGCGTGACCGGGACTGCCGCAGCCGTTCCTGCCACTCCTCTTCAGTGAGGGCGCGCACTTCTCCGATGCGCTGGAAGTCGGCTCGGCCGAGCGCGTCAGCCGACGGGGACCATCGCTCCCAATCTGGCTCCGGCATCGGCGGTCTCCGGACCTGCCCCTCTCCGTCGACCACGACGAACTTCACGGGAGGGATGTACATGGCGTTGACAGCCATGGGCGTCGGTGGCTGCGGCTTCTCGGAGAGCAACTCCCGAACCAGCGGCCCGAGGTCGCCTCGAGCCTCGTCGACCAGGAGTGTGGGCCCGTTCCCTCGCTCACCCACGCCCATGTGCCAGGTGGTCCGCAGGACGCGAGCCACGCCGAAGGCCGCCTCGGCTACAGCCAGCCGGTCGGGGTGCGACTGAGAATCGCGCAGCGCCTCTTCCAGCGCCGGGCTCACGCCTTCCATGCCACTGAGGATGCCGGGTCACTCAGTAGCAAGCGAGCGAGATCGGCACTTCGGCACGGCTAGCTAGAAGTGCGAACTGTCGATCGCTGCATGAGCGTCGGCCACCGTGCGCTGGTAGAGATCAGTCCCTAGGCCCGGAATCAGTGGT
>Ga0233425_10001971_pt1 | contig 42844 bp, 42 predicted proteins | sample Watercolumn_Towu_2_FD_181712 | JGI IMG/M metagenome (GOLD analysis project Ga0233425, IMG submission 181712) | Freshwater microbial communities from Lake Towuti, South Sulawesi, Indonesia - Watercolumn_Towuti2014_140_MG | ecosystem: Environmental > Aquatic > Freshwater > Lake | place...
TTGAACCCGGCGGCCCGCATGTTGCGCATCAGCACTTGGCCGACCGAGCCCGGCCGCGCGCTGGCGCCGAATACCGCCACGCTCTGCGGGCGCAGCAGGAACTGGAAATTGCGGATGCTCATGGGCCGAGCGCGGCCAGCTCCCGCCGGTAGGCCGCGAGCGCGTCCGCGCCGAAGCAGCAGAACACGACGCGCCGGATCGCCGCCTCGCGCCCCAACACGTCCGCGACCGTCGTCACCGCCACGCGCGTGGCCAAGTCCAAGGGATAGCCGTAGACGCCCGTGGAAATGGCGGGAAACGCGACCGTCGCCAGCTTGTGCCTGATCGCGAGGGCCAGCGAATTGCGGTAGCAGTTCGCGAGCAGCGCGGCCTCACCCGCCCCGCCGCCGCGCCACACCGGGCCGACGGTGTGGATGATGCGCTTGGCCGGCAGACGGTACGCTTTGCTGATCCGCGCCTCGCCCGTCGGGCAGCCGCCGAAGGTCAGCAACTCCTCCTGCAATTCCGGTCCGGCCGCGCGGTGGATCGCGCCGTCGACCCCGCCGCCGCGGATCAGCCGCTCGTTGGCCGCGTTGACGATCGCGTCCACCGCCATGCGCGTGATGTCGCCGGAGCGGGCTTCCATGCGTTCTGCGGGCGGCGGGATTGCGGGCATCGCGGCTCCTTCGCTCGTGATCTTGTCGCAAGGGCGGCGCGCGGCCGCCTTGCTCCAGATCAAGCCGGGCAGGCCCGGGCATGGTAGCGCGCGGCGCGTGGCCTGGCGGCCCCGCCGCCCGACGCTTGACTCCGTCAACTATCTGCCGAACACTGGCGGCCTGCGCCATCGCGAAGGGGCGAGCCATGACCGCCGGCGATCTGGACGCGCGGGTGCACGCGGTCCGCCGCTTCAACCGCTTCTACACCCGGCGGATCGGTGTGCTGCATTACCAGAGCACGCTCAAGAGCCCGTTTTCGCTGACCGAGGTGCGGGTGCTGTACGAGCTCGCCCACCGCGACGCGCCCACCGCGGGCGCGCTCGGCCGCGAGCTGGGGCTGGATGCGGGATACCTGAGCCGCATCCTGCAGGGCTTCCAGCGCCACGGTCTGATCGAGCGCCGCAGGTCGGATGCGGACGGACGGCGAAGCCTGCTGAAGCTGACCGGGAAGGGCCGCGAGGTGTTCGCGCCCTTGGAGCGCCGCCAGCACGAGGACGTGGCGGCGATTCTGCGCCCGCTCGCCCCGCGCGACCGCGACGAGGCGGTCGCCGCCATGGAGCGCATCGAAACCTTGCTGGACGGCGGGCCGAGGGGCCCGGCCCGCGCCAAGCCGGCATTCGCCCTGCGCGCGCACCGGCCCGGCGACATGGGCTGGGTGATCGCGCGGCATGGCGCGCTGTACGCAGCGGAATACGGCTGGGACCAGACCTTCGAAGCGCTGGTCGCGCGCATCGCCGCCGACTTCATCGACCGCTTCGACCCGGCGCGCGAGCGCTGCTGGATCGCCGAGATCGACGGCGAGCCGGTGGGCTCGGCGTTCCTGGTGAAGAAATCCGCAACCGTCGCCAAGCTGCGCCTTTTGATCGTGGACCCCAAGGCGCGCGGCTTCGGCATCGGCAAGCGGCTGGCGGAGGAATGCATCGCCTTCGCGCGCGCCAAAGGCTACCGCAAGATCACGCTATGGACCAACGACGTGCTGCACGCGGCGCGCGCGATCTACGAGCGCGCCGGCTTCGCGCTGGTGAAACGCGAGCCGCACCGCAGCTTCGGCAAGGACCTGGTGGGCGAAACCTGGGATCTGGCGCTGTGAGCGCCGGCGAGGCTTGACGCGATGCGCCGGGATGAAGTCCTGGCCGCTCTCGCCGCGGCGGCGACCGGCGTGCAGGTAGGCGCGGCCACCGTCGCTTCGCGGTTCGCCTTGGCGGAGGCCGATCCCGCGTCGCTTGCGATGCTGCGCTATGTCATCGGCTTCCTGTGCCTGGCGCCGATGGCGCTGACCGCGACCCGACCGCGGTTCCGGGGCCGCGATCTGCTGCCGATCGCAGTTCTGGGGATCGTCCAGTTCGGCGTGCTGGTCTGGCTGCTCAACTTCGGCCTGCGGTTCGTTCCCTCGGGCCGGGCGGCGCTGATCTTCGCCGTGTTTCCGCTGCTGACCATGCTGATCGCCGCGGCGCTGGGGGAAGAGCGCATGACCGGCGCGAAAGCCGCAGGCGTGGCGGCGACAATCCTGGGCGTGGCCCTGGCTCTGGGTGAGAAGGCCTTGGGCGGGGCCGGTGGCGGCTGGATCGGCGAGGCGGCGGTGGCGTTGAGCGCGCTATGCGGCGCCACGTGCGCGGTGCTGTACCGCCCGTACCTGCGCCGCTACTCCACCCTGCCCGTCGGCGCGCTCGCGATGCTGGCATCCGTCGCGTTTCTGGCGATGCCCGCGGCGGTCGGGGGCTTTTTCGCGCAAGCGCCGCGATTTTCGGCGGGCACATGGGCCGCCATCGTGTTCATCGGCGTGAGCAGCGGCGCCGGCTATTTCCTGTGGCTGTGGGCGCTGAACCACGCGACGCCGACGAAAGTGACGGTGTTCCTGGCGCTGTCGCCGGTCACCGCCATGCTGCTGGGCGCGGCAACGCTCGACGAGCCCGTGACGGCGACCGCACTGGCCGGCCTGTGCCTCGTCGCCTTGGGCTTGTGGCTGGCGCATAGGCCGGCCGACTGACGCGCCCGCGCAGGCCTCCGCGGCGGGCCGTTGCCCGGCCCGCCGCCCAATCGCCCTTGTTGCCTACAGCACGAAGTCGCCGGCCGTCAGCGTCAGGATTCCCGCGAGGTGGATCTGCAGGTCGGCGACCGCGTTGCCGTTGTTGTCGGCCTGGACGACGGTCTCGTTGTTGAGCACGTCCTGGTACCAGGTGACTTTGTTGGCCTGCACGACGGCGGTCTGCGCGGCGACGAAGCCGAAGGCCTGGTCGCCCCCCTGGCTCGTCTTCGCGTCGATCGCCGACAGGTCGATCTTGTCGGCGCCCGGGGTGAAGTCGTCGATCGTGTCGAAGTTGCCGGCCCCCGGCGCGGACTCGCCCACCGAACCGTACTTGAACAGGTCGGCGCCGAGGCCGCCGACGAGCTCGTCGGCGCCGCCGCCGCCGGTCAGGCGGTCGGCTCCCGCCTCGCCCGAGAGGTAATCGACGCCGTTGCCGCCCGAAAGCCTGTCGTTTCCGGCCGCGCCGAACATCACGTCGTCCACCGCGGTTCCGGTCGCATTGAACACATCGGTCGAGGCGGCGTCGGGCTGGAACCAGACGCCGTTGTAGCCGATGTCGCTGAGCGTGTTGCTGGAATAGTCGAAGCGGTAGCCGGGATGGTCGCCCGGCTCCATCGGATCGGGATAGCCCCAGCCGGTCGGATAGTCCTCGGCGTCGATGGCCCAGCCGACGCTCGAGATCGTGTTGTGGGTGATGCGCCCGCCCACGGAATCGAGCTGCGTGATGCCGAGGATCGAGTGGGTGCTACCGGTGCCGGTGACCGTATTGCCGTCGATCGCCAGGTCGCGGTTCTCGAACGCGAGGATGCCCGACGCGGCCCAGCTGAAGCCAGTATAGCCGATGGCGCTGACCGCGTTGTCCTCGATCGACCCGGTGGAATCGAAGATCTGGATGCCGTTCTGCGCCTGGCTTCCGGTCGCTCCGTAGCCGGTGATCGTGTTGTCCTCGATCTCCGCGTCCGCGAACGACACGCGGATGCCGACCTTCTGGAAGTCTTCGACCGTCGAATTCCTGATCTCGATCGAGTTGAGCGCGTCGGCCTCCGCCGCGCTCGGGGTATGCGGCACGCCGGGCGACGGATCGTCGTTCGTGACGTAGATGCCGACGCCGCGCTGGTTGCCGAACTGCGCGTCGGGCTCGCGCACGCCGGTCACGACCACGCCGTCGATCAGGCCGTCGTCGCCGTTCACGTACACGACGCCGGCGAGCGTCGGATTGCCCGGGCCGCCGACATCGCCGCCGCGGTGGGCGCCGTCGACCGTCAGGCCGCGGACGGTCACGCCGTCGGCGTCGTCCACCGTGACCAGCCCGAAGATCGCGCGGCCGGTGTTGGGATCGTCGGCGGTCTTGACCAGCGCAGCCGGCGGACCGACGACGACGTCCTCGCCCACGGCCGCTTCGATGGTCAGGCCATCCTTGCCCGCGCCGGCCACTGTCACCTGCTCGAGATACGTGCCGCCGGCGACGAGCACCGTTTCGCCGCCCGCGGCGGCGTCGACCGCGGCCTGGATCGACTGGTAACCGGCGCCGAAATGGTCGACCAGCAGATAGGTTTCGCCGTGGAACACCACCGTGTTGCCGGCGATCGCGTAGGACGCATGGCCGTTGGTGATGACCCACTGTCCGCCCTGGACCGCGATGTGGAAGCCGTGCCCGTCGTGATGGCCATGGCCGCCGCCGTCGCCGTTGTGCCGGCCGTGGTCCTCGAACCAGCCCTTGTGGAAGTGATGCCCGTTGGAGAAGGAATCCGGTTCCTCGTCGAGGAAAAACCGGGAGCTCGGTTCGCCGTCGTCGCCGGAATGGCGGGAATTCGCGTGATAGTCAGCCGGTTTCATCGCTCCCTCCTATGCGCGAGGGGCTGGATCGTTGCAGCCCGGTGGTTTTGGTTAAGACTGCGCCCTAGGTCGCGCTTATGGCTTTGATCTGTATCAACTTTCTCGGAATCGCGATCGGTGCGGACGGCGCGGCGTCCGACCGTCAGGGCGCGTCCTTCAGCACCAACCTGACGGGTTGGTGATCCGACGCGGCGGTCGCGACGTCGACCGTCACGTCCATGATCTTCGCGCCGAGGCCCGACGACACGAAAAAGAAATCCCGCGCATGGGGGCCTTGCTTCCACTGCTCGCGGTCGTGAACGCCGCAGGTGGGCGCGTGCGGCGTTCCGGAGTAGCGCCGGGCCCAGGCGTCGGCCAGCGCCTCGGTGCCGTCGGCGAACGGCCGCGTGATCGCGGCATAGGGGGGTTCCGAGGCCTCGAAGTTGAAATCGCCGCAGATCGCGGTGCCGACGGCGGCGGGCAGGACGCGGTACGGCCCGGGCCCGGGCTGCGGAACCAAGCGGTCGTTCGCGGCCGCCTCGGCGTAAAGCGCGCGCAAGGCCTCGGCCTGGACGGGCCGTTGCGCCGTGCCGTGGAATTCGAGATGCGTGGTGAAGATGCGCAGCGCCCCCGCCTTGGCCTCGACCAACGCCGCGGCCGCGGCGCGCGGCATGTGCATGACCGTGGGGTCGGCGGGACGCGGCAGGATATGCGTCGCCGCGGCAAGCACGGGCAAGCGCGACAGGATCATGTTGCCGAATCGCTGCCGGCGGCCGTTCGGCCCGATTAGATCGATTGCCGGCGCGAAGAACGGTTCGTAGCCGGGCAGCAGCGCCGCAAGCTGGGCGGTCTGGTCCACGTCCTCGCCGCCGCCCATGTCGGCGATATTCACCGCCACTTCCTGCACGCACAGCACGTCGAACTCGCCCATGGCGCGCACCGTATCGACGATGCGCCCGAGGTCGAGGACGCCGTCGCAGCCCTTGCCGTACTGGATGTTCCAGGAAACGATCGCGGTCATGCGGCGCTATCTCCACGGCGCGATGCGGGTCGGGCAACGGGGCCGGCTCCGCCCGGCGGGGTTCGCTGCGGTCGACGGCGTTTCCGCCGGACCCATGGCCTCCGCGCGGTCACCCCGCCGCGCAATTCTGCTCTATGGGGCGGGCGCCGCGCGGCTACGGTTTGACGTCGAGCAGGCCGCTCGTGACGACCTTGATGCACGCATCGGCCACCCGCGCGCTGAACGCCTGGCCGCGCTGCCGCTCGAGCTCGGCCACCGCCGTTTCCAGGCCCAGCGCCGGACGGTAGGGCCGGTGGCTCATGACCGCCTCCGCGACGTCCGCCGCGCCGACGATCTGCGCTTCGAGGCATATGTCCGCCTCCTTGAGGCCTTTCGGGTATCCCGACCCGTCGATGCGTTCGTGGTGCTCCAGGATCACCCGGCCGATCGGCCAAGGAAAGGCGACTTCCTTTACGATGTCGAAGCCGATTTGCGGATGCTCGTTCACGATCGCTTTCTCGGGGCCGGTCAGGCGCGTCGGCTTGGCGAGAATTTCGGCGGGCACGCCGATCTTGCCGATATCGTGCATCCGGGCCGCGAGGCCGATCCCGCGGATTTGCGCCTCCGGCAGGCCCATCTCGCGCCCCATCGCTTCGGCCAGGCGCGCGACGCGCTCCTGATGGCCGGCGGTGTAGGGATCGCGCGCTTCGATGGTCCGCGCGATCGCGGTGATCGCGCTGAGCAGGGCCTCCTCCAGCCGCCCGTGCGCCGCCAGCAACGAGCCCTGCACCGAATCGAAGCGCTGCACGCTGTCGGACACGTGCAGGGCATACCCCGTTTCCGCCGCGAGCAGGGCAAGGACGTTCACCTCGTCGTCCAGGAACGCCTGCGGCTCGGAGGCGAGAATCACGATGAGCGCGTTCACCTCCTCGCCCGCTTTGACCGGCAGAAAGATCGCGGAGCGGGCCTCCGGCACGTCTGTCGCCGGCCGCCACTGGTCCAGGCGGCCGTCCCCCTCGCGCGCGATCACCGGCTTGCGCTCGCGCAAGGCCGTCGAGGACGGTCCGGTGCCGAACGCCGGGTCCGGCCGCCGGTCGTGGATGTCGTTCGCCGAACCCGGGCGCCGCGCGAAGCAGGCGACGGGCTGCACCGTCGGGTTCGGCCCGTCGTGCACCTCGCCCACCCAGCACAGAAGGTAGCCGCCCGTCTCGACGATGTTCCGGGCGATGGACGCCAGCATGGCGTCGGTGCGCGCGGACGCGACCACGGCCTGGTTGGCGCGGCCGAGCATGGTCAGCAGCCGGTTGCTGCGCGAGAGCGACCGCTCGGCCGTCTTGCGGTCGGTGATGTCGGTGGTGAACGCCATGACGGCGGGGCGGCCGTTCCATGTCGTGCGGGCGTAATTGCCTTCCAGCGGAACCGCGCGCCCGTCCTTCGCCAGCGCGGCGAATTCGTACCGCGCCGGAGCATCTTCGCCGGCCGCGCGCCGCCGGGAATGCTCCAGCACGCGCCCGAGGGAGTCCGGGTGGATCACCTTGTCGAGCGGCAGCGGCAGGAACTCCTCGATGCCGTAGCCCAGCATCCCAGCGGCCTGGCGATTGACGAACGCGCGATGCCCGTCCTGGAAGACCGAGATTCCCACGTTGGCGTTGTCGGCAAGGGCGTGCAGGTTGGCCTCGCTTACCAGTGTCGCCGCCTCCGAGCGTTCGCGCGCGCGGATATAGGCCAGGAACGCCGCGAAGGTGCCGGCCAATATCGCCGCGATCAGGCCGCTGCCGCCCCACAGCCACCGGGCGAGCGCACGCCACGAACCCAGGATTTCGTCCATCGATTCGCCGACGATCGTCGCCATTGGCGCTCCGGGGACCGGCCCGTAGGCCAACAGACGTTCGGTGCCGTCCACCACGCTTGGGGCGCGCAGGACCCCATCCTTGCGCGCCTTCAGGGCCTGGACGAAAGCCGGCGGCAGCGGCAACGGACGGCTCAACATTTGGGTGTTCGAGGGGTACCGGGCAAACAGGTCGCCATCCTCGCCGACCAGGGCCACGAACGAACCGGGATCGTCGACGGAATCGGACAGGACGTCCGCCAGGTACTCGACCGACACCGTCAGCACCAGGACGCCGGCGAACCGGCCGTCGGCGAAGTGCAGCGACCGGCTGAAAGGAACGAACCAGTCCGACAGCGTGCGGCTTTGCACCGGAGGACCGATGTAGTGGTCGTGTCCGCCGGGAAGCGGCTTGGCGTCGGCATGGACGCGGAAATACGCGCGGTCGGAAACGTCCACGCCGACGCCGAATCCGGCGCTGTCGTACGCTACCTTGCCGGAAGAATCGGTTACCAGGATGGACCGCAAGACCGCGAGGTGCCGCTTGGCGTTGGCAAAGTATCGGTCGAGGCGGTGGTCGCCCGGAACGGGCGCCGATTCCAGCGGGCCGTAGTGTCATTCGAAATCGTGGGCGACATATTCGATGGCGCTGAAGATATTGGCGACTTGGACCGCCGCCAGGCGGACTTCGGCGTGCACCTCGGACTCGGCTTTCTGCAGGATTCCCCGGCGGGTATGGTCGAGCACCAACGCGACGCAGGAAAAGCAGCCGATCGCGGCCAGCAACGCCCCGGCTCCGACGGTCCATTTGACGCGCGCCCGGCGCGTGGCGCTTCGCCGGGGCGCTTCCCCGGCGCCGCCGGCCGCATCCGACGGCGGTGCGTTCCGCCGGCCGGGCTTCCACCAGTTATCGTCTGTCGCGCGCCGGTCTTCCGGGCGTGGCCGGATCAAGACTGTCTCTCCACCGCAATGGCCTTCGGGTCACCGTCCAGCCTTTCGATTCAGCCTAGATTCGGTTTTTTGCCGCTACTCTGGCGCTTTTCCGCCGGGCAGCACGCTCGGTGCTCAAGACAGCAGCATTTTCTTTATTATGTATAATAATTCTAAAGTGCCTGTTCGCGTCAAGGAAAAATGTGCCGCAAGGACATCCGGCGCAAACCCCGATTCCCATCAAAACGCGTGCCCAACCGAACGCATTGTCCGTGGCCGCTGCGAACACGCGCCGCGCGGCTATCGCCCCGGGGCGATGCGGCGGTAGCTGAGCGCCTCGGCGATGTGCAGGCGGCCGACGCGGAACGCATTGTCGAGGTCGGCCAGCGTGCGCGCCACGCGCATGACGCGGTGATAGCCGCGCGCCGTGAGCTTGAGCTTCTCCGCGGCCTGGTTCAGAAGCTCGCGCCCGTCCTTGTCAGGCGCCGCGACCTCTTCCAGCAGCGTGCCGTCGGCCTCGGCGTTGCACGCGGCGCCGTAGCCCTCGTAGCGCCTGGTCTGCACCGCGCGCGCCGCGATCACCCGCGCCGCCACCTCGGCCGAGCCCTCGCGTGGGGCCGGCAACGACAGGTCCGAGGCCGGGACGGCCGGCACGTCCACGTGCAGGTCGATGCGGTCGAACAACGGTCCGCTGATCTTGGCCTGGTATTCCTGCGCGCATTTCGGCGCCCGCGAGCAGGCGAGCGAGGCGTCGTCGAGATGCCCGCACTTGCACGGGTTCATCGCCGCCACGAGCTGGAAGCGCGCGGGGTACGTCACGTGGTGGTTGACGCGCGCGACCACGGCGCGCCCCGATTCCATGGGCTGGCGCAGGGCTTCGAGGGTCGGGCGCTGGAACTCCGGCAGCTCGTCGAGGAACAGGACGCCGCGATGCGCGAGGGACACCTCGCCCGGCCGCGCGCGCACGCCCCCGCCCACGAGCGCGGGCAGCGAGGCGGAATGGTGCGGGTCGCGGAACGGCCTTCGGCGCGAGATGCGCCCGTTCTGGAGCTGGCCTGCGATCGACTGCACCATCGAGACTTCCAGCGCCTCGGCCGGCAACAGCGGCGGCAGCAAGCCCGGCAGGCGTTGCGCCAGCATCGACTTGCCGGCGCCGGGCGGGCCGATCATCAGCAGGTTGTGGCCGCCGGCCGCCGCCACTTCCAGCGCGCGCTTGGCGGTTTCCTGCCCTTTGATGTCGCGCAGGTCGGGGGCCGGCCCCTCGTCGTTGGCGAGCTTCGGGGTCGGCCGCGCCAGCACCTGCGTGCCCTTGAAGTGATTGATGAGCGCGAGCAGCGAGGGCGCGGCCAGCACCTCGATCTCGCCGGCCCAGGCGGCCTCGCCGCCGCAGGCCTCGGGGCAGATGATGCCGCGCTCGTGCGCGCTGGCGCCGATCGCCGCCGGCAGCACGCCCGCCACCGCCGACAGCGCACCGTCGAGCGCGAGCTCGCCCAGCGCCGTGTAGCCCGCGAGCTCCTCGCCGTCGAGCACGTCCATCGCCACCAGCAGGCCGAGCGCGATCGGCAGGTCGAAGTGGCTGCCTTCCTTCAGGACGTCGGCGGGTGACAGGTTGACGGTGATGCGCTTCGCCGGCAGCGCCAGGCCGATGGCGCCCAAGGCCGAGCGCACGCGCTCGCGGCTCTCCGCCACCGCCTTGTCCGGCAGGCCCACGACGGTGAAGCCGACGATGCCCGGCGCGATCTGCACCTGCACGTCGATATCCAGCACGTCGATGCCCTGGAAGGCGACTGTCCAGACCCGGGCGACCATCCAGGATCAGTCTAGCGGGCAAGCCCCGCCGGCGCGAGGGCCGGCGCCTGGAACCGCCGCCATGCCAGCCACGCGGCGGCGGCGATCGCGAGCGGCGAGAGCGGAAAATAGTTCTGGGTGACGAAGTGCGCGAGGCCCGGCCACAACCATACCAGGGCTTCGAGCGCCGTTATGCGCCAAGAGCCGAGCGCCATGACGGCGGCGATCCCGGCGGTCAGCGCCAGCATGTCGTAGGAATAGCCGTAGGGGCTCGCCGCCAGCGTCAGCGCCACGGTCAAGGCCATGCGCGCGTGCGGATCGGCGTTCGGTAGCCGCCAGGCGCGCCAGGCAAGCGCCGCGCAGGCGAGCACGACGGCGCCCTGCACGGCATAGGCGGCCGCGACCGGCGCGCCGAGCGCGCGCACGCTGAGGAACACGGTGACCGCGTTGACCTGGTAGCCGCTGGGCCAGGGCGCTTCCAGGATCGCGCGCATCGTCGGCGCCGTGATGGAAAAGAACAGGCGCCAGGCGTCCCAGCCCAGCGCGAGGCCGGTGACGATCACCATCGCCAGGGCGGTCAGCGCCGCCGCGCCCAGCGCGCGCCAGTTGCGCGACGCCACCACGCAAACCGGCAGCAGCACGCCGAGATGCGGCTTGACCGTCAGGAGGCCCATCAGGATACCAGCGACGGCCGGCCGCTTGTCGATCAGCAGCAACGCGCCCACGAGCAGCGCCGCGGTCAGCGCGCCGTTCTGCCCCAGGGCCGCATTGTTGAGCGTCGCCGGACTGACGATCGCGGCGGCGCACGCCGCCCACGACATCCCGCCGGCGCGCAGCGCGAGCCACAGCAGGCCCAGCGTGCCGAAGGTCCAGACGACATAAGCGGGAACGAGCGGCAGGCGCGCGAGCGGCACGCCCAACAGCAGCATCGTGGGCGGGTAGCTCCATTCGTGGTCGTCCACGCGCGGGTCCAAGATTGTCCGCAGCCAGCGCGAATACTCGCCCGGGTCGAACAGCGTGGGCAGCTTGCCCGAGGCGGCCAGCACGCCGCCGGCCCACAAATTGGTGAAATCCCAGGTCGGCCACTTGCCGGTGACGGGCGAAACCCCGCCGGAATCGACCTGCCACACCGCGACGATCAAGAGCACGCCGGGAATGAGCCCCAGCACCGCCACGGCGGCGGGCCAGGCGCGCAGGACCGCCGCTGCGTGATGCCAGGAAAAGATTCGCGGCATGAGACGCTGCCCGTGGTGACCGGCCCTGCATAGTCGCGCGCCGATGCGCTGTCCAGCGCGCGTTTGCTGGCCGATCCGCGCCTCGTCTATCGTGCCGCGCGATGGCCTGGTCCGCCTTCCTTCGCCGCCGTGCGGCCGTCCCGGTCGCCCTGGCGCTGCTGCTGGCGCTCGGGAGCTGCGCCGACCGGCCGCACCGCGAGATTTGCGCGCGCATCCTCGAGGCGATCCTGCCCGCCGAAGCCCCGCCGCGGATCGTGTCGGTGGAGTATTCCGCGGGATCGTTCGACGACGTCGAAATCCGCTTCCGGCCGCACGGCGCGTTCGAGGACCGCGAGCTCGTGTGCCGCTTCGCCCATGGCGGCGGCGCGCGCCCGTCGTTGCGGTCGGTCGAACTGAACGCCCGGCCGCTGAGCCGCGTGCAGATGTTCATCCTGCACCGCTGGCTGTTGGGGACCGCCCCGCCGCGCGAGCTGCTGGACGACGCGACGGCGGAGCCGCGCTGGACGCTGGGGCTGCACGCCGCGTACCTGGCGCAGCAGGTCTTGAACGGCATCGTGATCGGCGCGGTGATCGCGCTGGTGGCGGTGGGATACACGATGGTCTACGGCATCACCCGACACATCCAGTTCGCCTACGGCGAGCTGCTGAGCATCGGCGCGGTGACCACGGGGCTGTTCTACGCCGCCCTCTGGGTGCGGGGCTGGGCCAATCTGGCGACGGTTCTCGGGCTCGCGCTGCCATTGGTGATCGCGACCGCGGCGCTTACCGGCTGGTCGATCGAGCGCGTGGCGTTCCGCCGGCTGCTCGGCAGCGGCGTGCAGGCGCCGCTGATCGCGGCGGTGGGGCTTTCCCTGTTCCTTCAGGAATTCCTGCGCCTGAGCCAGGGCGCGCGCTCGCGCTGGATGCCGCCGCCGGCGCACGGCACGGCCGAGCTGTTCGCCGCGGGCGGGTTCACCGTGTCGCTGACCTACATGCAGGTCGTGGTCGTGGTGCTCGCGGCCGGCCTGTCGCTGGCCCAGGGCTGGGCGCTGGCGCGCACCGGCTGGGGCCGCAGCTATCGCGCCGTGGCCGACGATCCGCGCATGGCGGCGCTCTTGGGCGTGGACGTCAACCGCGTGATCGCGCGCACCTATGCGCTGGGCGCCGCCTTGGCGGCGGTCGCGGGCGCCGCGATCATCATGCGCTACGGCGAGGCGGGTTCCACGCTCGGCATCGGCTTCGGCTTCAAGGCGCTGACCGCCGCGATCCTGGGCGGCATCGGCTCCTACGCCGGGGCGCTCGCGGGCGGGCTCGTCATCGGCCTGATCGAGGCGCTGTGGGCGGGCTATATCGGCGCGGAGTGGCGCGACGCGGCGGTGTTCGCGGTCCTGGTGGTCGTGCTCGTGTTCCGGCCCGCCGGGCTGTTCGGCGCGGACGATCCGCTTATGCCGGCCGGCGGCGATGGCGCTCCCGGAAACGCGCTTCGATCGCGTCCATCAGCGGCTTCTCCAGCGTGACGCCGTCGAGGCGGTTGATCTCCTGGATGCCGGTGGGCGAGGTGACGTTGATCTCGGTCAGGTAATCGCCGATCACGTCGATGCCGACGAACACCAGGCCGCGCTGGCGCAGGGCGGGGCCGATCGCGGCGCAGATCTCCTTGTCGCGCGGCGAAAGCCGGGTCTTGGTCGCCTTGCCGCCCACATGCAGGTTCGAGCGCGCCTCGCCCTTCGGCGGCACGCGGTTGACCGCGCCCATGGCGTGGCCGTCGATCAGGATGATGCGCTTGTCGCCCGCGCGCACGCTCGGCACGTAGCGCTGCACGATGATCGGCTCGCGGTAGAGCTGGGTGAACAGCTCGAGGAGCGCGTTCAGGTTCTCGTCGTCGGGGCCGATGTGGAACACGCCCGCGCCGCCGTTGCCGAACAGGGGCTTGACGATGATGTCCTTGTGCTCGTCGCGGAACGCCATCACTTCGGCGCGGTCGCTGGTGATCAGCGTCGGCGGCATCAGCTCGGGGAAGTGGGTGACGAACAGCTTCTCGGGCGCGTTGCGCACGTGCGCCGGGTCGTTGACCACCAGGGTCTGCGGGTGGATGTGCTCCAAAAGGTGCGTGGCCGTGATGTAGGCCATGTCGAAGGGCGGGTCCTGGCGCATCAGCACGACGTCGAGCGTGGCGAGGTCGAGCGCCTGGGGCGGGCCCAGCGTGAAATGGTCGCCCTTGACGCGCCGGACCTCGAGCTTGCGCGCGCGCGCGTAAAGCCGCCCGTGCCGCAGGCTCAGGTCGCGCGGCAGGTAGTGGTAGAGCGCGTGGCCGCGCGCCTGCGCCTCCAGCGCGAGGACGAACGTCGAGTCGGCGTCGATGTTGATCCCTTCGATCGGGTCCATCTGGATGCCGATGGCGAGGCTCATGTCGCTACCCGATGTCCCTTGCGCAGCCGTTGGCCTTTGGCGGACCGGCACTATACAGGCGCGCTCGGAGGCTCCCAAGGGCTGGCATGCGCGTCCGTCTTGCGCCGGGGATCGCTTTTCAGCACTACGTGGCTCACGACTTTCTTCACGTATTTCACGTCGCCGGCGCGGTAGATCACGCGGTCGAGCTCGGCCTGATCCTGCGCCACGCCGAACAGGTAGACCACGCCGTTCACCGAATCGACGTAATAGTTCACGGCCAGCACCCGGTCGTCGACCAGGAGGCCGGCGTTGATCTGGGTTGCGATCCAGGCGTCGCGCGCGTAGGCGCCGGCGCCGCCCTCGACCGCCTGCAGCTCGTTGATCACCTCGCGCACGCCGGGCTGCTCCCAGGCCAGCACCGCTGCGCGGTCGCGCAACGCCTGGTCCGCAAGGCCGCCTAGGAGCAGCACGCGCCCCTCGACCACGCGCACGGTGGTGCTGAGAAAGATCTTCTCGCTGGCGCGGAAATAGGCCTCGCTGATGCGCAGCTTGATCGCCGCGTCGCTTGACGTGCCGGTGAAGCCGCGCTCCTGCACCGCCGCCGTGCCGGCGTTGGCCGCCACGCCGATGCCGGTCGAGATCGGATCGCAGGCCGTCAGCGCCAGCAGCGCGAGCAACGCCGCCCGCCGCGGCGCCGAGCCGGGCCGCGCGGTCATCCGTCCTCCGTCCAGGCGCCGGGGAGGTGGCGCGGCAGCCGCCACGGCGCGACCAGCATCGCGTCGTAGCGCAGGCTGAGGCGCGCGAGCCGCGGCCGGCTGGCGAGAATCCAACGCGCCGCGCGGCTCAGGCGCCGGCGCTGATGCTCGCTCACGGCCGCGCCGGCCGATTCACGGCTCTTGCGTTGCTTCACCTCGATCACCGCCAGCACCTTGCCGCGCCGCGCGAGGATGTCGATCTCGCCCACGGGCGTGCGCGCGCGCCGTTCCAGCACCCGGTACCCCTTCAACCTCAGCCACCAGCAGCACAGGGTTTCTGCCCTGAGGCCGCGCCGCCAGGCGCCGAACCGCGCCCCGGCGCTCAACCCTTGCGCTCCAGCTCGAGCGCGCGGCGGTACACCTGCCGGCGCTTGAGGCCGGTCGCGGCCGCGACTTCGTCCACGGCGTCGCGCAAACTTGCGCGCGCGAGCGCCCGGGTCAACAGCGCATCGAGCCCGGCCGCTTCGCGGGACGCTGCGGCCTCGCTGGCGGCCTCGGAACCCACCACGATCACCACCTCGCCCAGAGGTGCGCCGGCCGCGGCATAGTGCGCCGCGAGCGTCCCGAGACCGCCGCGCTTCACTTCCTCGAACCGCTTGGTGAGCTCGCGCGCGACGGCGGCCTCGCGCTCGCCCAGCACGGCCGCGAGGTCGGCCAGGCATTCCGCCAGACGGCGCGGCGATTCGTAGAACACCAGCGTCCCGGGAATTCCCGCAAGCCCGGCGATCGCGCTCCGGCGCGCGGAACGGCGCGGCGGCAGGAACCCGGCGAAGAAAAATCGGTCGGTCGGCAGGCCCGCGAGCGTGAGCGCGCAGATCGCCGCCGACGGTCCGGGCAGGGCGGTCACGGGAACGCCTTCGTCCAGGCACGCGCGCACCAGCTTGAAGCCGGGATCGGAGATCAGCGGCGTGCCCGCGTCGGACACCAGCGCCAGGGCCTCGCCGGCCTTCAGGCGCCGGATGAGCTGCGGCCGCACGCGCTCGGCGTTGTGGTCGTGGTAGGCGATGAGCGGCGTCGCGATCCCGTGCAGCGCGAACAGCTTGGACGTGACGCGCGTATCCTCGCAGGCGACGGCGGCGACGCGCCTGAGCGCATCGAGCGCGCGCAACGTCAGGTCGCCCGCGTTGCCGATCGGCGTGGCGACGATGCTCAAGCCCACCGGCGCCGGGAATCCGCGCCGCGGCCCCCCGGCGGAGTCCGGGCCCGCAACGCCTTGATCCGGCCCAGGTTTACTTGCCATTTCCGCGCCGCTAGGCTCGCGGGATGAAGATGTGCGGCCGGTCGTTGCCATGGGCCCTGGCGGTCTTTCCGCTGCCGGTTTTCCTGCTGCTCGGCGGCTGCAAGACGTTAGAGAGCCGCTGGCCCGGACCGCAAGAGCCATCGACGGCCCAGATCATGAGCTGGCTGGACGTGGGGCTGCCGCCGGTGCCGGGATCGCCGGCCGCACGCCTGGTCCAGCAGTCGGGCGCCACCCCGCCGTGGCTGAAGCCGCCTGCCGCCCCCGGCGAGCCGGCGAAGTCCGGCGGCGACGTGGTGGTCGACCCCGGCGCGCTGCCGCCGGCGGCCCGATCCGCGCCGGCGGACGCGCCCAAGCAGACCGCAGCAGCGCAGGCCGCGCCCGGCGCCGAGGCCGGCGGGACCGTCGCCAGCGAGCCCGGCCAGGATCCGATCCCGCAAGGGGCGTTGGCCGCGCTCCTCGGCAGGCCGGCGGCGGCGCCCGGCGTGCCGGGGCCCGAGCAGGGCGCCAAGGTCGTGGCCATCCTGCTGCCGCTCACGGGCCAAGCCCAAGCCCTGGGCCAGGCGATGCTGGATGCGGCGCTGCTGGCCACGCTCGAGATGGGCGACGAGAACTTCGTGCTGCGGCCATACGACACCGGCGGGTCGCCCGAGGCCGCGGCCGAGATCGCGCGCCGCGCGGTGAGCGAAGGGGCCGGGCTGGTGCTGGGCCCGCTGTTCGCGGCCGAGGCGCGCGAGGTGGGCGCCGCGGTGGGGGGCAGCGGCGTCGGCGTGCTGTCGTTCTCCAACGACCGCAGCGTGGCGGGCGGCGCGGTCAACATCATGGGCTTCCTGCCCGAGGCGCAGGTCTTGCGCGTCGTCGCCTATGCGCGCCAGCGCAAGATCGAACGCTTCGCGGTGATGGCGCCGAACAACGATTACGGCCAGGCGATCGTCAACGCCATGCGGCTTGCGCTGAGCACCTTCGGCGGGGAGCTGAAGGACGTGGCGCTGTACGACCCCGGGCTGGAGGACCTGACGCCGGTGGTGCGGCAGCTGGCGCACGACAATCCGCAGCGCCGCGCCGCCGTGGCGCAGCTCCAGGGCAAGAACGATCCCGAATCGAAGGCCGCGCTGCGCCGGCTGCAGGAAGAGGCGTCGGCGGCGTTGGGTTACGACGCGCTGTTGGTCGCGGAATCGGGCGCGCGGTTGAAGACCCTGGCGCCGCTCTTGCCCTATTACGACATCGACCCTGCCAAGGTGAAGATCCTGGGAACCGCGCAGTGGGACGAGCCCGGCCTCGGCAACGAGCCGGCGCTGGTGGGGGCGTGGTACGCGGCGCCGCCGCCCGCCAGCCACGGCGACTACGAAAAGCGTTACGAAGCGGCGTTCAAGCGCCGGCCGCCGCGGCTCGCCTCGCTCGCCTACGACGCCACGGCGCTCGCCGCCGTGATCGCGCGCACGGCTGGCTTCGGCCGCGACGCGATCGCCGCGCCCTCGGGCTATCTCGGCGTGGACGGGATTTTCCGCTTCCGCCCGGACGGCGTGATCGAGCGCGGCCTCGCCGTGATCGAGGTGCTGCCGCGCGGCGTGAAAGTGGTCGATCCCGCCCCCGGCGCGTTCCAATCGGCGCAGAACTGACCGCTAGGCCGCGAGCCTCGCCAGGACGGCATCGAGGCGGAGCATTCCCGCGCGCGTGGCGCGCAGGCCCTGGCCGTCGCGTACCAGGAACCCGCCATCGAGCAAGGTCCCAAGGCCGCGTGCATCGACCGCACGGTCCAGGTCGACGCCGGTCGCGGCTTCGAACCGCGCCGCGTCGATGCCCGCGGCAAGGCGCAGCCCCATCATCAAGGCCTCTTCGGCCTGCTCGGCCGGCGGCAGCGCGCGCCGTTCGACCGTGGCGTGCCCCGCGCGCTCGACCTGCTCCAGCCAAACTTCCGGGGCGCGGTGCTGGCGCGTCGCCAGGCGCGCGCCGCGCACGGACGGCCGGCCGTGCGCGCCCGGCCCTATGCCGACATAGGCGCCGTAGCGCCAGTAGAGCAGGTTGTGCCGGCACTCCGCGCCGGACCTGGCGTGGTTGGAGACCTCGTAGGCCGGCAGGCCCGCCGCCGCGAGGACATTCTGCGTCGTGTCATACAACACTGCGGCCGTTTCCTCGTCCGGCGGCGCGAATTCGCCGCGGCGATAGGCGCTTTCGAACGCGGTCTGTTTTTCGATGGTGAGTTGGTACACCGAGAGATGCTCGCCCGCGTGCGTCAGCGCCTCCTTCAGCTCCGCGCGCCAGGCCGCCGGTGCCTGCCCGGGCCGCGCGTAGATCAGGTCGAAATTCACCCGCGCGAAGTGCCGGTGCGCGACCGCCACGGCGCCCAGCGCCTCGCGCGCGGAATGGCGGCGGCCGAGGAACCCCAGGTCGACATCGTTCAGCGCCTGTACGCCCAGCGACACGCGGTTGACGCCCGCGGCCGCGAGGGCGGCGAAATTTCCCGCCTCCACCGAGGTCGGGTTCGCTTCCAGCGTGATCTCGGCGTCGGGCGCGAGGGTCCAGCGTTCGCCCACGCGCGCGATCAGCGCCGCGACCGTGTCTGGCGACATGAGCGAGGGCGTGCCGCCGCCGAAGAACACGCTGGCGACGGTCTCGCCCGAAGTCTCGCCGGCCCAATGGTCGAGCTCGGCCAACAGGCCCTTGCGCCAGCGCGCCTGGTCGATGCGCTCGCGCGCGTGGCTGTTGAAGTCGCAGTACGGGCACTTGGCCAGGCAGAACGGCCAGTGGATGTAGACGCCGAACTTGGGCGCGGCCGCGGTCATGCCGGGATTGTATCAGCGCGCGTAGGTGACGGGCAGCGCCGTGGTGTACTTGATGGTTTCCATGGCGAAGGCGGAACTCACATCGCTGAGCGGCACGCGCGCGATCAGCCGCTTGTACACCGCGTCGTAGGCCGCGATGTCCGGCACCACGATGCGCAGCAGGTAGTCCACGTCGCCGCTCATGCGGTAGAACTCGACCACCTCGGGGAAGTCCTTGACCGCCGCGGCGAATTTCTCGAGCCACGCCAGGTCGTGCTGGTTGGTGCGCACGGCCACAATCACCGTGACGCCGACGTTGAGCTTGGCCGGGTCGCACAACGCCACGCGCGCGCGGATCACGCCCGATTCCTCGAGCTTCTGGATGCGCCGCCAGCACGGCGTGGGCGACAGGCCCACGCGCTCGGCGACCGCAGCCACCGGCAAGGTCGAGTCCTGCTGCAGCAGGGTCAGTATTTTCTCATCCGTTTCGTCGATTAGCATGGCATTCCTATCTTCTATAAATTGCGAGTATCAGATACTACAAGCGGCCAATCCTGTGACAAATTCCGCAAACCGATTCCGGAATTTCCTACTAACCTGTTGTTTCAATTGCCGCTTCCGATCAAGTCGGCAATCCAAGGGTAGAGACGCATGTCCCGGTGGATCGCCTGTCGCGGCCGGTCGAGTTTCCCCGCAACCCCGCTTCTAGTCCCGGGCTGTAACGCCATGCCCGCCGGGCACCTGCCGGCCGCGGGCGACGAGGTCGCGGTCCGTCCCTTCGATCCTTCCCGCCGTCGGTCAGGCCGTCCGGAGAACCGCCATGAAGCTGCGTGAACTGTTCAACGCCCACCCCGCGACCGTCGGCGAAACCTACGCCGAGCATCTCGTCATGGCGTCGGGTTTCGGCCTGCGCATGGTGCTGGCGGGATTCGCGTGCCTGGTGCACGGAGTTCTGCCGTTCCTGTTCGTGCGCACGGGCAGCGACGCGATCCGCGCGCTGCATACGCGCATGGTGACGAATCGCCGGCGGGCGCCGGAGGCCGCGGCGATCGCCGTCCGCGCGGCGGACTAGCGGAATCCCGCCTCGACCTGCTTGCGGAACGCCGCGGCGCGGTGGCTGATGCGGTGCTTGAGCGCCGGATCCATCTCGCCGAAGGTTTCCCGGTATCCGTCCGGCACGAACATCGGGTCGTAGCCGAAGCCTCGCTCGCCGCGCGGCGGCCAGACCAGCGTGCCGTGCACGCGTCCCTCGAACGTCTTCACCTTGCCGTCCGGCCAGGCCAAGGCCAGCACCGAGACGAAATAGGCGCGGCGGTTCGCGGTCGGCCCAAGCTCGCGGTTGACGCGCTCCATCGCGCCGCGGAAGTCGCGCCCGCCGCCGCCCGCGGGTCCGCCCGCGGGCTCGGCCCAGCGCGCGGAATGGATGCCGGGCCGCCCGCCGAGCGCCTCGACGCACAGGCCCGAATCGTCCGCGAGCGCCATGCAGCCGCTGCCAGCCGCGGCGGCGCGGGCTTTCAATTCCGCGTTGGCGGCGAAATCGCCGCCGGCCTCCTCGGGTTCGATGAGGCCGAGCTCGCCCGCCGAAACGCAGTCGAACCCGTGCGGCGCGAGCAGCGCCTCGATCTCTTTCAGCTTGCCCCTGTTGTGCGTGGCGATGACCAGGCGCCGCCGCGCCTTCTCAGCCACCGGCGATCGCCTCGCGCTGCGTGGCGAGAAGCTCCGCGACGCCCTTGCGCGCGAGCTCCATGAGCTGGTCGAACTGCTGCGGCGTGAATGGGGTCTTCTCGGCCGTGCCCTGCACCTCGACGATGCCGCCCGCGCCGGTCAGCACGAAATTGGCGTCCGCCTCGGCCGTGCTGTCCTCGGCGTAGTCGAGGTCGAGCACCGGCACGCCCTTGTAGAGGCCGCACGAGACGGCGGCCACCTGGTCGGTCACCGGGTCGCCCTTGACCGCGCCGGCCTTGCGCAAGTGCCGTACCGCCTGCACCAGCGCCACGTAGGCGCCGGTGATCGAGGCGGTGCGCGTGCCGCCGTCGGCCTGGATCACGTCGCAGTCGATCTTGATTTGGATTTCGCCCAGCGCCTTCGCGTCGACCACCGCGCGCAAGGACCGGCCGATCAGGCGCTGGATCTCCAGCGTCCGGCCCGACTGCCTGCCGCGCGCGGCTTCGCGGTCGGTGCGCGTACCGGTGGAGCGCGGCAGCATGCCGTATTCCGCCGTGACCCAGCCCAGGCCCGAGTTGCGCAGGAACGGCGGCACCTTGTCCTCGACCGAGGCGGTGCACAGCACGTGCGTGTCGCCGAAGCGCGCCATGCACGAGCCTTCGGCGTGCTTGCTGAAGCCGGGTTCGAGCATGATCTTGCGGAGCTGGTCGGGCGCGCGGCCGGACGGACGCATGCGGGGCCTTTCTCAGGCGGCACCGGGCTTGTTGACGCACCGGCGGGCCGCGACTACATACCACAGCGCCCCGCGGAATTCCCAGCCGCCGCGGCGGACCCGAGGCACAAGTCGCGATGACCGGCCCGATGATCGGCACGTTGAACGAGCGTTCGCGCGAGATCTTCCGCAAGGTCGTCGAGGCCTATGTGGAGACCGGCGAAGCCGTGGGCTCGCGCACGCTGTCGCGGCGCATGGGCATGACCCTGTCGCCCGCGACCATCCGCAACGTGATGGCCGACCTGGAGGAGGCGGGACTGCTGTTCGCCCCCCATACCTCGGCAGGCCGCGTGCCGACCGACGCGGGCTTGCGGCTGTTCGTGGACGGCCTGCTGGAGATCGGGGCGCTTTCCAAGGACGAACGCGAGAGCATCGACGGGCGCTGCGCGGCGTCGGGACGCTCGCTGTCGTCGGTGCTCGAAGAGGCCACGACCATGCTCTCGGGCCTGTCGCACTGCGCGGGCCTCGTGGTGGCGCCGAAACAGGACGCGGCGCTGAAGCACATCGAGTTCGTGCAGCTCGGCCCCGGCCGCGCGCTGGTGGTGCTGGTGGCCGAGAACGGATTGGTGGAGAACCGCGTCATCGACGTGCCGCTGGGCCTGCCGGCCGCGAGCCTGGTGGAGGCGACCAACTACCTGTCGCAGCGCCTGATCGGCCGCACCATCGAGGAGGCGCGCCGCGCGATCAAGCTCGAGCTCGAGCAGCACCGCGCGCAGCTCGACGAGCTGACGCGCAAGGTGGTCGAGGCGGGACTCGCGACCTGGTCCGAGCCCGGCGGGTACCTGTTGGTGCGCGGCCAGGGCCAGCTGTTGGCCGACGTGCAGCAGATGGCGGACCTCGAGCGCATCCGCGCCCTGTTCGCGATGCTGGAAACGAAGGAAGCGATGGTGCGGCTGCTGGACGCCTCGGACAAGGCCGAGGGCGTGCAGATTTTCATCGGCGCGCAGAACGAGCTGTTCTCGATGGCCGGGTGCTCGATGATCATCGCGCCCTACGCCAACCGCGAGGAAAAAGTGGTGGGCGCGATCGGCGTGATCGGCCCCACGCGCATGAACTACGCCCGCATCATCCCGATGGTGGACTACACCGCCCGGGTGATCGGCCGCATCCTGGGCTGAGCGCCGCCCGCAACCGCCAATCCGATGGATCCGTCGATGAACGAACCCGCGCGCAAGAACGGCAATAGCGAAGATGGCCAAGGCGCGCCGCCCGCGCCCGGGCCCGCCGCCGCCGGGCAGCCCGAAGCCGCGCCCGCCGCCGCCGCCGCGGCGCCGGAGGCCGCTCCCGACCCGCTGGCGCTCAAGGACGCGGAGATCGCGCAGCTCAAGGACCAGCTGCTGCGCGCGCTCGCGGAAACCGAGAACACGCGCAAGCGCGCGGAGCGCGACCGCGAGGACACCGCCAAGTTCGCGATCAGCAACTTCGCCCGGGACCTGCTGGCGGTCGCCGACAACCTGACCCGCGCCGTCGACTCGGTGCCGGCGGACGCCCGGGCCGGCAACGCCGCGCTCGCGACCCTGCTGGAAGGCGTGGAGCTCACCGACCGGCAGCTGCAAAGCCTGTTCGAGAAGCACGGCATCGCGCGCCTGGCGCCGATGGGCCAGCCCTTCGATCCCAACCTGCACCAGGCGATGTTCGAGGTGCCGGGCACCGGCAAGCCGGCGGGCACGGTCGTCCAGGTGCTGCAGGCCGGGTTCACGATCCACGGCCGGCTGCTGCGCCCCGCCCTGGTGGGCGTGGCCAAGGGCGAGCCGCAGGCCTCCTAGAGCGGGATCAGGAACTCGCCCAGCGGATCGTGCGCGGCGAGGTTGCGCTTCGCCGCCGCCCGGTCCGCGACCGCGTAGCAATAGGCGCAGCCCTGCGCGCAGCCGTCGTAGGCGCCGATGTCGCGGCTTTCGTGGCACAGGCAGCCGGGCCGGTTGCCGCGCACCCGCGCCGCGATCTCCCGGCCCGCGATGTCCGACAGGCGGCCGGCATCGATGCAGCGTGCGGGCTCGACCCCGAGGCCAGGCTCGGTGCAGGCGGTCAGGCGCATGCCGTGCCCGGCCGCGGCCGCTCCAAGCTCCCGCAGGAAAGCGCCGAGGTCGTCCGGCGGCGGCAACGGCGCGAACCCGTGCGTCCGCGCCGCGGCCGCGAGGTTGCGGCGCGTCTTGCGGTAGTCGTCGGCGAGCGAGATCACCGCCTCGTCCGTGGCGCCCGCCAATGCGCGCGCCAGCCGGGCGAAGTTGCGCGCATGCCATTCCGGCGGCGTCAGGCTCGTGAACAGGATCGGGTCGTAGCGCCAGACCGCGACGCGCGGCCCGAAGCGCCGGGCGAGGGCGCGGAGCTGCGCGACCGCGCGGTCCGCGCGCTGCACCGCCGCCTCCAGCGCCCGCGGGTAGCCGGTGATCGTGAACTGGACCACGACCGGCATGCCGCGCGACTTGAGCTCCTTCAGCACGGGCAGGAACGGGCCGCAATTGCGGGTCCAGAACACGAAGCCGTCAACGTCTTCGGGCCTCAGCGACACCCGGGCCGGCTTGCCGCCGTAGGGATTGGCGACCCGGCAGAACCCGGCCCGCAGCCGCGCCAGGAACCAGCGGCCGTAGTAGGCCGGAATGTCGGTGCGGTAGCTCGCGGAGACGATCACGCCCTAGCCGAGCGGCGGCGGTGGCGCGGTCCGGCGCATGGCGGCGCGCGCCAGAAACTCGAACAGCACGTAGCCGCTGGCCCCGATCACGATCAAGGCGAGGCCGACGAATTCCAGGACCGGCATGCCCAACACCTCGCCCGGCACGTTCCAGTGCGGGGCGCGGTAATGGACGAACACGCCGGCCACGGCGTCGCCAACGCAGACCGCCTGGACCAGCCGGAACGGCTTGGCCCGGGCCCTGGCCGCCTGGTCCGGGGCTTGGGCAGCCGGGTCGGGGCCGATTTCGCGCGCCATGGAGCGAGCATCGGCTCCGCCACTCGCCCCTGTCAAACCGCCGCGCAGGAGCCCCGGCCTGCCGGCCGGGCCGCTTGCGGGCTCGCCGCCGGGCACCTATATGTCCCCACCGACAGTTTGGTCTTCGGCGCCTTTCCGGCCTGGCGGCCGGCGGGGGGCCGGGGGCCCCGACCGACAAGCCTGGGACAACCTTATCTGGGGACCGGGCCGGCGCCCGTAGCGGGCCGGGCCGCGTCCGCCGCAAGAGCAAGGGACCGCACCATCATGAGCAAAGTCATCGGCATCGACCTCGGCACCACGAACTCCTGCGTCGCGGTGATGGAGGGCAAGGACTGGCGCGTGATCGAGAACGCCGAGGGCATGCGCACCACGCCCTCGCAGGTCGCGTTCACCGATTCGGGCGAGCGCCTGGTCGGCCAGGCCGCCAAGCGCCAGGCCGTGACCAATCCCGAGAACACGTTCTTCGCGATCAAGCGCCTGATCGGCCGGCGCTACGACGACCCGATGACGCAGAAGGACAAGGGCCTGGTGCCGTACAAGATCATCGCCGGCGACAACGGCGACGCCTGGGTGGAATCGCGCGGCAAGAAATACTCGCCCTCGCAGATCAGCGCCTTCATCCTGACCAAGATGAAGGAGACCGCCGAGGCCTATTTGGGCGAGAAAGTGGCCCAGGCGGTCATCACGGTTCCCGCCTACTTCAACGATTCGCAGCGCCAGGCGACCAAGGACGCCGGCCGCATCGCCGGCCTCGAAGTGCTGCGCATCATCAACGAGCCGACCGCCGCGGCGCTGGCCTACGGCCTGGAGAAGAAGAAGACCGGCACCATCGCCGTCTACGACCTGGGCGGCGGCACGTTCGACATCTCGATCCTCGAGATCGGTGACGGCGTGTTCGAGGTGAAGTCGACCAACGGCGACACCTTCCTGGGCGGCGAGGACTTCGACAAGGAGATCCTCGACTACCTCGCCGGGGAGTTCAAGAAGGAGACCGGCATCGACCTGCGCAACGACCGCCTGGCCCTGCAGCGCCTGAAGGAGGCCGCGGAGAAGGCCAAGATCGAGCTCAGCTCCGCGATGCAGACCGAGGTCAACCTGCCGTTCATCACCGCCGACCAGACCGGGCCGAAGCACCTGGTGCGCAAGCTCAGCCGCGCCATGCTGGAGTCGCTGGTCGACAAGCTGATCCAGAAGACCATCGAGCCCTGCCGCCAGGCGCTGAAGGACGCGGGCGTGACCGCGGGTGAGATCGACGAAGTGGTGCTGGTGGGCGGCATGACCCGCATGCCCAAGGTGGTCGAGACGGTGAAGCAGTTCTTCGGCCGCGACCCGCACCAGGGCGTCAACCCCGACGAGGTGGTGGCCGTGGGCGCGGCGATCCAGGGCGGCGTGCTGAAGGGCGACGTGAAGGACGTGCTGCTGCTCGACGTGACGCCGCTGTCGCTCGGCATCGAGACGCTGGGCGGCGTGTTCACGCGGCTGATCGACCGCAACACGACCATCCCGACCAAGAAGAGCAACGTGTTCTCGACCGCCGAGGACAACCAGCAGGCCGTGACCATCCGCGTGTTCCAGGGCGAGCGCGAGATGGCGGCGGACAACAAGCTGCTCGGCCAGTTCGACCTGATGGGCATCCCGCCGGCGCCGCGCGGCGTGCCGCAGATCGAGGTCACGTTCGACATCGACGCCAACGGCATCGTCAACGTCTCGGCCAAGGACAAGGCCACGGGCAAGGAGCAGCAGATCCGCATCCAGGCCTCGGGCGGCCTGTCGGAGGCCGACATCCAGAAGATGGTCAAGGACGCCGAGGCGCACGCCGCCGAGGACAAGAAGCGCCGCGAGGCGGTCGAGGCCAAGAACCACGGCGAGGCCCTGGTCCACACCACCGAGAAGCAGCTCAAGGAGTACGGCGACAAGGCGCCGCCCGCCGACAAGCAGGCGGTGGAGCAGGCAGTGGCCGCGCTCAAGGAAGCGCTGAAGGGCGACGACGCCGCGGCGATCAAGGCCAAGACCGACGCCCTGGCGCAGGCCGCGATGAAACTGGGCGAGGCGATGTACAAGGCCCAGGCCGCGAGCGCGGGCGGCGCCGGCCCGGGCGACGGCGGCGCCGCGGGCGGTGCCGCGGGCGGCGGCAAGGCCAAGCCCGAGGACAAGGTGGTGGACGCCGACTACGAGGAAGTCGACGAACGCAAGCGCAACACCAAGCAGTGACGCGCGACGTTCCGGCCGGCGCGGACGCGGGTTCGCCGCCGGCCGGACGATTCTGAGGGGTCGGGGTTCAGGTCGTCGCCATGGCCAAGCAGGACTACTACGACGTGCTGGGGGTCACGCGCGACGCCAGCGACGAGGAACTGAAAAAAGCCTATCGCAAGCTGGCGATGCAGCACCACCCCGACCGCAATCCCGGCGACAAGGCGGCCGAGCACAGGTTCAAGGAAATCAGCGAGGCCTACGACGTCCTGAAGGACGAGCAGAAGCGCGCGGCTTACGACCGCTACGGCCACGCGGCGTTCGACGGCGGCCACGGCGCGGCGCGCGGGGCGGGTCCCGGGGATTTCGGCTTCGCGCAGGGCTTCGCCGACATCTTCGACGAGATGTTCGGCGAGTTCATGGGCGGACGGCGCGGCGGCGGCGCCAATCTGCGCGGCGCGGACCTGCGCTACAACATGGCGGTGACGCTGGAGGAGGCGTTTGCCGGCAAGCAGGCGACCATCCGGGCTCCCACCTCGGTCACCTGCGAGGCCTGCCGCGGCAGCGGCGGCGAGAAGGGCGCCCAGCCCGTCGCCTGCCCGTCCTGCCGCGGCCACGGCAAGATCCGCGCGCAGCAGGGCTTCTTCACCATCGAGCGCACCTGCCCCACCTGCCACGGCGCGGGACGCGTGATCCAGAACCCGTGCAAGACCTGCGAGGGTACCGGGCGCCAGCGCAAGGAGAAGACGCTGCAGGTGAACATTCCCGCCGGCGTCGAGGACGGCACGCGCATCCGGCTTGCGGGCGAGGGCGAGGCGGGCCTGCGCGGCGCGCCCCAGGGCGACCTGTACATCTTCCTGTCGGTGCAGCCGCACCGCATCTTCCAGCGCGACGGCCAGCACATCCACTGCAAGGTGCCGATCCCGATGACCACGGCGGCGCTGGGCGGGCAGATCGAGGTGCCGACGGTGGACGGCGGGCGGGCGCGCGTGGCGATCCCCCAGGGCACCCAGTCGGGCGCCCAGTTCCGCCTGCGCGGCAAGGGCATGAGCCAGCTCCGCTCGGGCCATCGCGGCGACATGTTCATCGAGGCGGCGATCGAAACCCCGGTCAACCTGTCGAAGCGCCAGCACGACCTGCTGCGCGAATTCGAGGAGGCCGGCACCAAAGGCAAGCCTACCAGCCCCGAATCCGAGGGCTTCTTCGCCAAAGTGCGCGAGTTCTGGGACGACCTGACCGAGAAGTAGCGGGACCACTCGCCGGTTCTCCCGCCTACCTGTATTGTCGTCCGCTTGGGTTCGTCGTGACCGGGTTTGTTCCCGCCATGACGGCAGGGAATGTCTGGGGACGGCAAATGTCGGTTTGCAGGATCGGCGTGGTGGGCGCGGCGGGCCGCATGGGGCAGATGCTGGTGCGCACCATCGCCCAGACCGGGGGTTGCGCGCTTGCGGGCGGGACCGAGAAGAAGGGCAGCCCCGCGCTCGGCCGCGATTTGGGCGAGATCGCCGGCATCGGCGCGGTGCAGAAGAAGATCGGCGACGACCCGGCCGCGCTGTTCGCGGCTTGCGACGCGGTGCTGGACTTCACCGCGCCCGGCGCGACGCTGGAGCACGCGGCGCTCGCCGCCAAGGCCGGCAAGGTCCACGTCATCGGCACCACGGGCATCGAGCCCGCCCAGGTCAAGCAGATCGAAGCGGCGGCCAAGCGAACGGCGGTGGTGTTCGCGCCCAATTTCAGCGTCGGCGTCTACCTGATGACCCGGCTGACCGAGCAGGTCGCCGGCATCCTGGGGCCGGACTGGGACATCGAAATCCTGGAGATGCACCACAACAAGAAGGTCGACGCGCCCTCGGGCACCGCCTTGGGCCTGGGCGAGGCGGCGGCGCGCGGGCGCAAGGTCGAGCTAGCCAGGGTGGCGCAGCGCGGGCGCGACGGCATCACCGGGCCGCGCCGCGCCGGGGACATCGGCTTCGCGGCCCTGCGCGGCGGCAACGTGGTGGGCGACCACAGCGTGATCTTCGCGGCGGAGAACGAGCGCGTGGAGCTGGTCCACCGCGCGGCGGGGCGCGAGATCTACGCAAGGGGCGCGGTGCGGGCGGCCCTGTGGGCGCGCGGCAAGCCGCCCGGGCTTTACACCATGCGCGACGTGCTGGGGTTCTAGCGCGCTAGGCTTTCCTGCCGCCGAGGCGCAGATGCGCCACGGCCACGCCGGCGAGGATCAGCGCCAGGGCCGCGACCGCGCGCACGCTCGGCCGCTCGCCCAGGATCAGACCGCTCCACAGCACGCCCATCACCGGCACCAGATAGTTGGTCATGGCAGTGAAGCCGGCGCCCACCGTGCCGGTGAGCCGGAAATAGATCAGGTAGGCGATTCCGTTGGAGAAGATGCCGAGGAACAGGATGGCGAGCGCCGCGTCGAACGGCACGGGCGGCGGCGGTCCTTCGGCCGCGAGCATCAGCGCCACGGCCATCGCCGCAGCGAGCGCGAGGACGCAGGCGGCGTTGGTGAACGGCGAGGAGCCTTGCAGCCGCCGCGCCAGGATGGTGTGAAGCGCATAGCACATCGCCGCCGCCGCCATGCTGAGCTGCGCCAGGACGTCGGCGCCGAGGCCGCGGAGCGCATCGACGCCCACCAGCGCCAGGACGCCGCTAAGCCCCACCAGCACGCCCGCGACGCCGCGCAGCGACAGCTTCTCGTCGCGGGTGAAAAGATGCGCAAGCACGATGGTGGCAAGCGGCATGGTCGCCATCAGGATCGCGCCGAGACCCGCGTCGATCTGCCGTTGTCCGTGGGCGATCAGCAGGAACGGCACCAGGTTGCCGACCAGCGCCATGCCGGCATAGACGGCCCAGGTGCGGGAATCGAGGCTGGGGCGCCGGCCGAGCGCGAATGCGAGCGCCACCATCATCGTCGTGCCGACGAGGAGCCTGAGCGCGACCATCGCGGCCGTGGGCAGATGCGCGACCGCGATTTTCACCGCGGGAAACGACGCGCCCCACATCGCCGCCAGAAGGCACAGTAGCAGGACATCGCTTGGGCGCGGATGGCGCATGACTGGCGGCCGGCGGTGCGCCGACGGGGCGCGCCGCGCTAGCCTTGGGCGCCCGGCGCGCGGCGCTGGCGCGCGAGCGCATCGATAAGCGCCTGGGCCAGGTCCTCGCGCTCCTCCGGCGCCAGGAACGCGCCCACGGTGAGATCCCGCCCGTGCGAGGACAGCACCAAACGGTTCGCCCGGCCCGGCGCGTTTCGAATCGACACCTGGACCCAATAGGGCTGGAGGGATACGCGCTCGGTCACGGCCCCGTCGGGCGCGATGCGCCGGACCTCGAGCTCGTGCTCGGTGAGCCTGATGGTCTCGCAGCGCGTGAGATCGCGGAAGTTGAGCCGGAAGAAAAGATAGACCAGCGCGAGCTCGAGCCCGCAGAACCCGATCACCGGCCAGGCACCGGCGACAAAGAACACCCCGCCCACGCCGGCGAGCGCGACCGCGGCGGCGGCCATCAGCACGCGAAAGCCCGCCGGCGACAGGCTGCGGTGCGGGCGCAGCAGCGCGTCGAACAGCACGGGCTCGGGCGGCGCGGCGGTTGCCGAAACGGACATCGCGGCACTATGCGTCGCCCGCGCGCCCACGGTCAAAGCGGCGCGGCTTGGCGAAATACCGCCACGCTTTCTTTTGGGAAAACGAATCAGCGACCCATCAGCATCTTGTGGTTCGTTCGCCGAACATTCCGGAATTGTTTGCATTAAGTCCCGGTGCGCCGCCGGCGCGGGACAGTTGCGCCCACGGACCTGTCCGATATGCTCGATTGTCGCGATTCGCGCGCAGATATTGGGGGGAAGCATGGTGGACTACCACAACATATCGATTCTCGATCCACCCGCTTCGCCCTATTCCCACGTCGTCGAATCCGACGGGCTCGTCTGCCTCGCCGGCCAGGTCGCGGCCGACAGTCCCAAAGGCCGCCGGGCACTGGGCTGCGTCGCGCGCGAAACCGAGGTGGTGATGGAGCAGATCGGCGTTACGCTGCGCGCGCACGGCTTGAGCTTCGCCGACGTCCTGCGGGTCGACATCCATCTCGTGGACCTCGCCGACATGGGGACCGTCGATCCGATCTATGCGCGCTATTTCGCGGCCGGACGCCTGCCGGCGCGCACTTGCGTGGAAGTCCGGCGGCTTTACGGCGGCAGCCGCATCGAAGTGACGGTCCTGGCGCGGCGCGAGCCGGAGCGGCGCGCAACTCTAGAGGAAGGCCGGGCGGATCGGCGCCCGGTGCGTCGGGGCGCGTGCGCGTGAAGCCGGAAACGGTCGCCGAGTTCTTCCGCCTCCTGGCGGCGAAGACACCCGCGCCGCGGGGCGAGCTCGACTACATCGACCCGTACACGCTCTTGGTCGCGGTCGTGCTGTCCGCGCAGGCGACCGACGCCTCGGTCAACAAGGCGACCGAGGCACTGTTCAAGGTCGCCGACACGCCGCAGAAGATGCTGGCGTTGGGCGAGGCGCGCCTGCGCGACTACATCAAGACCATCGGCCTGTTCAACACCAAGGCCAAGAACGTGATCGCGCTCAGCCGCATCCTGGCCGAGAAGCACGGCGGGCAGGTGCCGCGCGATCGCGCGGCGCTGGAATCGCTGCCGGGCGTCGGGCGCAAGACCGCCAACGTGGTACTGAACGTCGCCTTCGGCGAGCCGACCATCGCGGTGGATACGCACATTTTCCGGCTCGGCAACCGGACGGGCCTCGCCCCGGGCAAGACGCCGCTGGAGGTGGAGCTCAAGCTGTTGAAGCGCGTGCCCGAGCAATACCGCCGGCACGCGCATCACTGGCTGATCCTGCACGGGCGCTACGTGTGTAAGGCGCGCAAGCCCGATTGCCCCGCGTGCGTGGTGCGCGAGTTCTGCCGCTTCAAGGGGAAGACGACGGCCTGACCTCAGGCGCGATCGTTTTCTTGCGCCGCACCGGATCCGCTTCGAAACGGCGCATCACCGACGGACAGTTGCCGTAGGTCGCGCGGAACACCGTGTTGAAGCGCCGGATGCTGGAAAACCCGGCGGCGAAGGCGATTTCGGTGATCGGCATTTCAGCTTCATCCAGCAGGCGCTTGGCACGTTGCACGCGCAAGGTTTGCGCCACTTCCACCGGCGACGCGCCGGCATGTTTTTCGAACAGCCGCGCCAGATGCCTAGGGCCGACGCCGAGCCGCTGCGCCAGGTCGCCGATCGGGGCGCGATCGAGGAAGCCCTGGCCGATCATCCGCATGGCCCGCGACACGGTCGTGTGCGACCCGCGCCAAGCCGGCGAGAACGGCGCGGTTTCCGGCCGGCAGCGCAGGCATGGGCGGAAGCCCGCCCGTTCCGCCGCCGCGGCGCTGGGGAAATAGACCACGTTCTCGGTCAGCGCCGGCTTCACCGGGCAGACGGGGCGGCAATAGATGCCCGTGGTCTTCACGCCGGTGAAAAACCGTCCGTCGAACCGCGCGTCGCGGCCGATCCGCGCCCGGTCGCAGGTTTTGAAGTCGAGCATGTACCACGAAGATTACCGCATGAAGCGCACGGGATGAACCCCGATCCGACGATGGAGTCCGAATCCGGCCAGTGGTTGCGCGCCTGCCCGGTTAAGTCCGGGTGGGCGCGGAGGTGGGCGATGACGAACGAAGAATTGAACAATCCGGTGTGGCATGCCCTCGCGGGTCCGCAAGCGAATTGGGCCGAGCGCAAGGGCCGCGCCGTGCGTTTCGTTCCCGACGCGGCGCCTTTTTTTGCGATCGGCCGCGCGGCGCCTGAAGCCTATGCCGATTTGCGGGTCATCCTGCGAAATGCCGCCGAGGCCCGGCTATTCCGGCCGCACCCCGAAGCGACGCCCAAGGGGTGGCGTAAAACTTTCGAGAAACCGATCCTGCAAATGGTCTTGCCCGCAACCGTCGGGCTGCCGCCGGATGCGCCGGGGATTTGCGCACTCGGGCGCGGCGACCGTGCCGACATGATGGAACTGGCGCGCACGACCAAGCCAGGCCCGTTCGGGCCGCGCACGCATGAGCTTGGCGCCTATATCGGCATAAGGCGTGACGGACGGCTGGTGGGGATGGCGGGCGAACGGTTCCGATTGCAGGGTCACACGGAGATCAGCGCCGTGGCGGTCGACCCGTCGTGGCGCGGGCAAGGGTTCGGTCGGGCGTTGACGGCGGCACTCGCCTCAGCGATACGCCGGGCCGGAAAAATCCCCCTGCTGCATGTTTTCGCCGACAACACGCCGGCGCTTAAACTTTACGAATCGATCGGCTTTACGACGCGGGCGGAATTGACAATCGTATGGCTGGCGCCTGAGTAAGGGCTAATTGCGCGCGGTCTGCGCGCGCTTGTCCGCGCCGGCGACGATCTCGCCGTAGCAGCCCTGGGGCGCCGCGCGGTTGTCGCGCCGTCCGCGCAGATCGGCGTGCGTGACGCGCGCCTCGCCGTCCTTGCCGGCATAGAGGAACACGTCCAGCACGCAATTGGCGGCGCGGTACTGCCAAAGCTCGGCCGGGCCCTCGACGCGCTGCAACCCCGGCGCGCCGAGAAGCGCCCGTAGCGCCGGCCGGTCGAGCCCGACTAGCTTGCGTGGCGAATCCGCCGCCGGCGGTGCCGCGGGCGGCTGCGGCAGGGCCGCGGCCTGCCGCTCGGGCTTGATCGGCGCCGCCGCCTGCCGGCCGTAGATCTCGGCGTTCGGCAGGTTGGCGGTCACCAGGCTGGTCTTGGGGATCGTCACCTGGGGTCCGGGCGCCTCGCCGACCGCGCGCGACCCGGCACCGCCGCAGCCCGCGAGCGCGCCGGCCAATGCCAGCGCGCCGAGCGCGCGCGCCGTGCGGGCGCGTATCGGCATGGCGCCGGTCAGTCGGACGACGCCGCGGCGGACTTGTCCTGTCCGTTGGCGCCTTCGCCCCAGATCGGCGTCACCGAGCCCTGGACGCCTTCCTTGGCCTGGATCGCCTGCACGTCGCCGGAGATCTCGCCGCCGCGCTCGACCTCGAGCTGCCGGTAGCGCACCTTGCCGGTCACGCGGCCGGTCGCGCGCACCACCAGTCGCTCGCTGCAGGTGAGCGCGCCTTCGAACTTGCCGCGGATCGTGGCGGTTTCGCATTCCGCGTTGCCGCGGAACACGCCGGTCTCGGCGATGTCGATCAGCTTGCCGTCGCTGAGCGCGGCCTCGACGCTTCCCTCCACGATCAGGTGCTCGCAGCTCACGATCTCGCCGTTGAGGCGGATGTCGCGGCCGACGATCAGCTTCTTGCTCTCGGCCTCGGCCGCGGGTGCCGGGGCGGCGGTGACCGCCGGGTGCGGCACGTAGGCCGGGGCCGGCTGCGGGTTGCGCGCCGCGGCGCCGGGCAGGTCGACCAGCCGGCGCGTCAGCTCGACGCGCGGGCCGCTGCGCTGGGCCGCGGCCTGCTCCTCGGCCGGGCGCATGAACGGCTTGAGCGCCGGGAGTTCCTGGCCCTTCGCCTCGGTTTCGTCCTCGCCGATCGGGGTGATGTCGCCGTCCTCTTCCGTCTTCCTACGCCGAAACATGCTGCTGCTCCCTTGCTGCGTTCGGCACGGCCGAGGCGACGCCAAGGCCGGCCCTGTTCTCGGACTTCAAGGAGTGGAGCCGGCGCGCGCCTGCCGCAGCCGTTCGAGGAGATGCACCATGGCCGCCGTGCCGACGATCGGGGCAACCAGGTTGACGATGGGGACCGTCAGCAGAAACGCCGTCAGAACCCCCGCAAGGAACACCCGCGCGCGGTTCGCGCGTCGGAGTTCCCGCACCCCCTGCGGCGGCAATCGGCGCGATGCCGCCAGCTCGAAGTACTCCCGCCCGACAAGATAGCCGTTAACCCCGTAGAACACAAAGGCGTTGAGCGGGGGCACGAACAGCAGGACCAGGTAGAGCGGCAGGGCCAGGAGATTCACCGCGAGAGCCACCAGCGCGAAACGCAGCGCCCCGAGGGCGGCCTCGCCCACCCCTTGGGCGCGCGGCGGCGGGACCTGTGGATAATGTCTGCGCTCAACCGCCCGGGCCACGTCTTCGAGGAACAGGCCGGTCAGCGCGGACACCGCCGCCGGGTACAGCATGGCGGCCACCGCCAGGACCGCGATGACGCCCAGGACTTCGATCGCGGTATTGAGCAACGGGATGTCCGAAAGCCTCGCCTGCGCCAGGGCCAGCCATGCTCCGCCGCACAGGAGGACGAAGACGCCCGCCGCGCCGGCCATCGACCGGGCGACGACGCGCTTCATCGCCGGGTCGGGCAGCTGGGCTATGGCCTTGGCGAATGCATCGAGCATGGCGCGCGACCCTAGGTGAATCCCGGCCGGCGATAAAGGCCCGGCCGCTTGCCGCGCGAACGACGGCCGGTATACTCGCGCGCGCCCGAGCCGCCCGCCCCCGAGACTCCGAAAGGACCGCATGCCCGCCGTCCCGGTCGATGTCGTTGGAATCGGCAACGCGATCGTCGACGTGTTCGCCCAGGCCGACGACGCGTTCATCGCCGCCAACGGCCTGAACAAAGGCTCGATGACGCTGATCGACGCGCGCCGCGCGGAGGAGCTCTATGCCCGCATGGGGCCGGCGCGCGAAATCTCGGGCGGTTCCTGCGCCAACACGATGGCGGGAATCGCGGCGCTGGGCGGCAAGGCCGCCTATATCGGAAAGGTGCGCGACGACCAGCTTGGCCAGGTGTTCCGGCACGACATCCGCTCAGCCGGCGTGCGCTTCGACACGCCGCCCGCGAAGGACGGGCCGCCGACCGCGCGCTCGCTGATCGTGGTCACGCCGGACGCGCAGCGCACCATGAACACGTTCCTCGGCGCCTGCGTGAACCTGGGGCCGGAAGACGTTGACGAGACACTGGTGGCCTCGGCCGCGATCACGTACCTCGAGGGCTATCTGTGGGACCGCGACCGGGCGAAGCAGGCGTTCCTGGCCGCCGCGCGCGTGGCGCATGCGCACAAGCGCAAGACGTCGCTGACGCTGAGCGATCCGTTCTGCGTGGACCGCCACCGCGACTCGTTCCTGAAGCTGGTGCACGAACACATCGACATCCTGTTCGCCAACGAGCTCGAGATCGAATCGCTGTATCAGGTCAAGCGCTTCGACGAGGCGCTGCAGGCCGTGCGCGGCCATTGCGAGATCGCCGTGCTGACGCGCGGACCCAAGGGCTCGGTGATCGTCAGCGGCGACGAGGTGCACGTGATCGACCCCGCGCCGCTTTCCCGGCTGGTGGACACGACCGGCGCGGGCGACCTGTACGCCTCGGGCTTCCTTTGGGCGCTGTCGCGCGGATTCGGCTTGGCGCGCTGCGGGCGCATCGCCAGCATCGCGGCGGCCGAGGTGATCCAGCACTACGGCGCCAGGCCCGAGGCGGACCTGAAGGCCCTGGTGCGGGAGGCCGTGGCCTGAGCGCGCCGGCGCAATCGCGGGACCGGCCGGCGGGTTGGCGCGCGATCCTGGGCGAGCGCAACATCCCGATCGTCCTGTTGCAGGGATTCTCCAGCGGCCTGCCGCTGGCGCTGTCGGGCGCGACGCTGGGCATCTGGCTGGCCGAATCGGGCGTGTCGCTGGCAGCGATCGGCTTCGCGGCCACGATCGGGCTTTCCTACACGCTCAAGTTCCTATGGGCGCCGCTGGTGGACCGCCTGCCGCTGCCGTATCTCACGCGCCGGTTCGGCCGGCGGCGCGGCTGGGCGCTGCTGATCCAGGCGCTTCTGGCGCTGGCGATCTTCGCCGTGGGCCAGACCGACCCGCGCGCGGCGCTGTGGCTGACGGTGTGCGGCGCGGTGTGCGTCGCGTTCCTGTCCGCCACGCAGGACATCGTGATCGACGCCATCCGCATCGAGATTCTGCCTGCGGAGCAGCAGGGCCTGGGCGCGGCGGCGACGCAGTGGGGCTATCGCGGCGGCATGCTGGCGAGCGGCGCCGGGGCGCTTTATGCCGCCGCGTTCGGCGGCTGGGCGTTCGCCTACACGCTGATGGCCGCACTGATGGCGGTCGGCATGGCCGCGGTGCTGTGGATGGACGAGCCGGCCGCCTCGCGCGACGCCTTGAAGCCCCTGCCGGGCGCGACCGCGGCCGAGCGCGCGCGCGCCTGGTTCGAGGGCGCGGTGCTGGGCCCGTTCAAGGACATCCTGGGCCGCGAGGGCTGGCTTTTGATCCTCGTGGTCGTGGTGCTGTACAAGTTCGGCGACGCGCTGGCCGGCGTGATGACCAGCCCGTTCTACGTGCAGATGGGCTTCAGCAAGGTCGAGATCGCGAACATCAGCAAGGTGTTCGGCGTGGCAGCGACCTTGGCCGGCGTGGCCGCAGGCGGGGCGTTGGTGTTCCGCGCCGGCATCTATCGCGGCCTGTTGGTCGCGGGCGTGCTGCAGATGCTGTCGAACCTGATGTACGTGGCACAGGCGCGGGCCGGGCACGATTTGTGGATGCTGACGGCGACCATCGGCGTCGAGAACTTCACCGGGGGGATGGGGTCGGCGGCGTTCGTGGCCTACCTCTCGCTGCTGTGCAACGCGCGCTTCACCGCCACGCAGTACGCCCTGCTCTCCGCCCTCGCGGCGGTGCCGCAGCGCGTGCTGTCGGCCTCGGGCGGCGTGCTGGCCGAGGCGATGGGCTGGATATGGTTCTTCGTCGCCAGCACCGTTGCGGCGTTGCCGGGCCTTCTGCTGCTGATCGTGTTGATGCGCCGCTATCCGGTGGCGCCCAAACAACCGAGCTAGACGCCGAATTCCGCAAGCGCGCGGCGCACGGCGTCCACGGGGATCCTATCCATCGTCTCGCCGCCGAAATCCTGCGCGCGCAGCACGACGAGGCGCGGGCACAAGGGCGCGAACTTCGCCGGCGCGGTGGGTCCGAACAGCGACACGAGGGGCACGTCGCCCGCCGCCAGCATGTGTCCGCCGCCGCTGTCGTTGGCGACCGCCGCCTTGAGCCGCCGTGCCAGCGCGATCGTGAGCATGGGCGCGACCGGAATGCCGCGCGCCGCCGCCGCCTGCAACGGCAGGATCGCGCCCGGAACCGCGGCGCAGCGATCGGCGAGTCCCTCTTCGTTGGGACCGAGGATCAACGCCGGCGTCGCGCCGTCGCGCGCCAGCGATTCGCTGAGAGTAAGAAAATTTTCGAGCGGCCAGCATTTTTCGCGCCCGCCCGCCCCCGGTGCGAGGCCGACATAGGCCGGACCCGGCGGCAGCAACGCTTCGGCGGCGCGAACGACGCCCGCGTCGAGCGCGATCGGCGCTTCGGGCCGCGCCGGCCGGCCCGAGGCTACCTCCACCAGGTCGAGCATCTGGCGCACCATGGCCGCGGGCTTGCGGTAGGGAAGCCTGGGCTTCGGCCCGGAGAGCAGGAATCCTGCGGCGCCCGACACGAATTGATCGTGCGCGATGCGCCGGACGATCAGCGTCGTCAGAACGCGCCGCTGGGTGTCGATCACCAGGTCGAACCGGCGGCCGGCCAAGGGTCGCGCCGACCACAGCTCGCCCAGGCGCGAGCCGATCCCGGCGTCTTCGAGCGTTTCGTCGATCAACCCGGCCGCGAGCGGCTTGAGTTCGCGCGCGAACACGCTGCGCCCCTTGCCGGCGAGCCAGGTGACGCGCGCCCGGGGAAACGCGTGGCGCAGCGCGCGCAGGAACGGCAGCTTCATCAGGCCGTCGCCGAACGCGTCGAGCCCGACATAGACGCAGATGGTCGCCGGCGCTGGCATGCCGGCGCTGATGTAGCATCAAACCGCGCGGCCCCGCCATATCCGGCGGCGGCTTGACCGCCTGCCCGCCGCCGTCGAAGATCGGCGCCCGAGGGCGCGAGCGGATGCGCGTGGTCCGCGCGGCGCGAAGGGGGATCGTCCATGGCCGCGAAGAAGATCGCCGGCGCCGATCTGGGTTTGCCGAAATTCACGGCGCCGACGCCCGCGGGCCAGGTTTTTCCGTTCCACTTCTCCTCGCACAAGCGCGCGGGCCAGGCCTTGAAGTTCGGCCTGTCGATCGACGATCCCGCCTTCAACATCTTCGTGCTGGGCGAGAACCGCAGCGGCCGGATGACCGCGACCCTCAACTACCTGCGCAGCATGGCCGAGAAGCGCGCGGCGGCGAACGACTGGCTGTACCTCTACAACTTCGCGCGGCCCCACAAGCCCAAGCCCTATTGCATGGCGCGCGGCGCGGGCCGCGAGTTCCGCGACCGGATGGCCGCCGCGATCGCCCAGTTCCGCCAGCAGTTGCAGAGCGCCTTCGAGGGGCCGGAATACACGGCGAAGCTGCAAGGCGCGGGCGCCAAGCTGCGGGAGCGGTTCGAGAAGGCCTCCGCCGAACTCAACGAGCAGGCGCGCGCCCAGGGCCTGCGCATCCAGCAGACGGACCAGGGCGTGGGCATCGTCGCCGTTGATGCGGAGGGCAACCCACGGCCCTGGGACACGCTGTCGCCCGAGGAGCAGCAGCGGCTGACGCTGGCGGCGAAGGAGATCGGCGAGCGAATGCGGGTCATCGCGGCCGACGCGCAGCGCGCCGAGGAGCAGGCCGGCACGGTGGTGCGCGACATCCGCAAGGACATCGCCTACGGCATCATCGACGGGCCGCTGACGCAGCTCGAGCAGGACTACAGCCAGCATCGGGGCTTGCGCCGCTGGCTGGTGCAACTGCGCGAAGACATCCTGGAGCACCTCGACCACTTTGCCGCCGCCCCGGCGGAGGGCCGCGACTGGGCCGCCGAGCGCTATGCCGTGAACCTGATCGTCGACAACGCCGACATGCCGAACATGCCCGTGGTGCTGGAGCCCAACCCGACCTACGCGCGGCTGTTCGGGGCGATCGAGTACCATTCCGTCAGCGGCACGCTGGTGACCGATTTCCGGCTGATCCGCGCCGGCGCGCTGCACCGCGCCAACGGCGGCATCCTGGTGCTGCGCGCCGAGGCGGTGGCGCGCGAGCCGGGCGTGTGGGAGGCGCTCAAGGGGGCGCTGCGCGACGGCGAGGTCCGGATCGAGGAGCCCTACCGCGCCAACATGCCGGCGATGGTGGAATCGCTGGTGCCCAAGGCGATCCCGCTCAAGGTCAAGGTGGTGCTGGTGGGCGCGCCGCGCTGGTACTACATGTACTCGTCGGCCGACCCGAACTTTCTCGACTACTTCAAGGTCAAGGCCGACATCGACCCCGACATGGACGCGACGCCCGAGAACCTGGGCGTGTACGCGCAATTGCTGCGCGAGGCCGCGGAAGGCCGCGCCGGCGGCGCCAAGCTCGATCCCGCGGCGACCGCGTATCTCTTGGGCCAGGCCTCGCGCTGGGCCGACGCGCGCGACAAGCTGACCTCGAAGTTCGAGATCATGGAGGACGTGCTGGTCGAGGCCGGCACGCTGCTGCCGCCGCCGCAACCCGCCGGAGGCGGTCGGGTGATCGGCGTCGAGCAGGTGCGCCAAGCCCTGGCGGAGCGCCGCCGGCGCAACGCGCGCGTGGAGGACCGCAGCCAGGAGACGATCAAGAAGCGCATCGTCAACATCAACACGGCCGGCATGGCGCTGGGCCAGGTGAACGCGCTGACCGTGATGGACACGGGCGACCATGCCTTCGGCCTGCCGTCGCGCGTGTCGGCGCGGATCTTTGCCGGGCGGCTCGGCGTCACCAACATCGAGCGCGTGGTCGAGATGGGCGGCCCGCTGCAGCAGAAGAGCGTGCTGATCCTGGAGGGATTCCTCAACGGCCGCTTCGCGCAGAGATTCCCCCTGTCGTTCTCGGCCTCGATCACGTTCGAGCAGAACTACGGCGGCGTGGAGGGCGACAGCGCCACGATGGCCGAGCTGTGCGCGCTGATCTCGGCCCTTGCCGGCGTGCCGCTGCGCCAGGACATCGGCATCACCGGCTCGATGGACCAGATGGGCAACGCCCAGGCCATCGGCGGCGCGAACCACAAGATCGAGGGCTTCTTCCGCACCTGCCGCGAGCGCGGCCTGACCGGCGCGCAAGGCGTGATCGTGCCCGCGTCCAACGAGCGCAACCTGACGGTGCGCGACGACGTGGCCGAGGCGGTGGCGGCGGGCAAGTTCCAGGTCTGGAGCGTCGCCAATGTCGACGAGGCGGTGGCGCTCTACACCGGCATGAAGACCGGCGAGGCGAACGCCAAGGGCAACTATCCCGCCGACACGGTCTATGGCCGGGTGCTAAAGCGCCTCGCGGAATTCGACCGGATTCTCACCAAGCGCGCGGCGCGCCCGTAAGTCCTCGCTATTCCGCCGGCGCGGGCGCGGCCTTGAGGTGGCTGTGCTCGCGCGGGAACAGCACCGCCGCCAGGAACACGAAGCATCCGAGAACCCCCAGCACCGTGAACACGCTGGCGAACCCGCCGCCCAGCTCGTGCAGGACCGAGATCATCGGAACGGCGGCGGCGGCCACGCCGAAGCCCACGAAATAGCGCACCGCGAACACGCGCGAGCGGAACTCGTCGGTGGTGTAGCGCGCGACCATGGTGTCGTTGATGGTCACCTGCCCGAAGATCGCGATCATGACGGCGCCCGCGGCCAGCAGCATCAGCCAGCCGGTGGCGTAGGCCGCGATCAGGAGTCCGGGCGCGGCAAAGGCCGAAACCGCGAGGAACGAGGCCTTGAGGCTGTAGCGGTCGACCATGCGCCCGACCACGAGCTGCGCCATGGCGCCGACCGCGTAGATCGCCGCCGCCAGCGCGCCCACCGTCGCGGCGGAATCGGCGAGGCGGTCCAAGCGCTCGTCGAACAGCTTGGGCAGCGCGATCGTGGCGCCCTGGAAGATCAGCCCGCCGACCAGGATGACGATGGTCAGCACCGCGAACACCCGCACGACCAGCGCCCGCGGCACGTCGAGCGCGCGCTTGGCCTTGCCGCCAAGGACCTTGCCGGCGCCGTCGGGCACCAGGAGCCACAGCGCCGCGCCGATCAGCGCGGCGACGGCGCCGGGGATGATGAACGCCCAGCGCCAGCCCAGGAACTGCGTGATCGCGCCGGTGATCAGCGCGGCGCTCGCGACGCCGATGTTGCCGAACACGCCGTTGAGGCCCATCACGCGGCCGAGCCGGTCGCCCGCGTTGGCCGCCAGCATGGCGTTGCCGACGGGATGGTAGATCGACGAGAACACGCCGATCAGCGTCAGGCCCACGGCCAGCCACAGCGGCGACTGGCTCAAACCCGTCAGCACCGTGCTGACGCCGATGCCGAGGAAGAAAACGATCATCATGTTGCGCCGGCTCCAGCGGTCGCCGAGCCAGCCCGCCGGCAACGACCCCGCGCCGAACATCACGAAGGTGCCGACCGACAGGGCCAAGAGCTCCCCGTAGCTGAGCCCGAACTCCCGGCTCATGCCCAGCACGGCCGTGGGAAAGATCAGCAGGAACATGTGGTCGATGAAATGCGCGACGTTGACGAAGCCGATCACGCGCGTGGTGCTGACTTGCCGCCGGTCCGACATGGGGCTTCCCACTCCCAGCCTTGAAATCGCTTGCAGGATAGTCCTGGCTGGTACACGCTGTTCAGCCAAGTATCGTCGATTTTCGGACAAGCCGCCGCACCATGAAAAAAAGTACCAACCCGCTGGATTACCAACATATTCCCCGCCCGGTGGCGGCCATGCCCAAGGATTTCGCGGCCGGGGAGACGATTCAGCCCCACCGCCACCGCCGGGCGCAGCTGATCTACGCCGCCACGGGGGTGATGCGCGTCAAAACCCCCGCGGGCCTGTTCGTGGTTCTGCCGTTGCGCGCGCTGTGGGTGCCGCCCGGAACGGAGCACAGCCTGCGCATGGAAGGAACCGTAGGCATGCGCACGCTCTATATCGAGCCCGCCGCCGCCAGGGGCATGCCCGGAACTTGCGCGGTGATCGAGGTGGGGGCGCTGCTGCGCGCGCTGATCCTGGCGGCGATGGACGTGCCGGTGGAATACGACCCCAAGGGCCGCGGCGGGCTGATCATGCGCCTGATCCTGGACGAGCTTCGCGCCGCGCCGCGCCTGCCGCTTTCCATCCCCATGCCGGGCGACCGGCGCCTGGCACGGCTGTGCGGATCGCTGCTGAAGCATCCCGACGCCGACGCGACGCTGGACCATTGGGGCGAGCACGTGGGCGCCAGCGCCCGCACGCTCGCCCGGCTGTTCCGACGCGAGACTGGGTTGAGCTTCGGCGAGTGGCGGGCGCAGGCGAGGCTGGTGGAGGGCCTCTCGCTGCTGTCCGCCGGCAAGCCGGTGGGCGGGGTGGCGGCGAAGCTGGGCTACCGCAGCGCCAGCGCCTTCACCCAGATGTTCCGCCGGGCGCTGGGCAAGACGCCGCGGGAATACCTCGCGCGCTGACTCGACGGGGACCGGCGCAGGCGTTAGTGATTCCTTGGATCATGTTCCAGTCCCTCCCCTCATAGCGAAAGCACGTCATGGCCAGCGATCTTCCCCGGCAGGCCCGCGTCGTCGTGATCGGCGGCGGGGTCGTGGGCTGTTCCGTCGCCTACCATCTCGCCAAGCGCGGCTGGAAGGACGTGCTGCTGCTCGAGCGCAAGGAGCTGACCTGCGGCACCACCTGGCACGCGGCGGGCCTGATCGGCCAGCTGCGCGCGACCCAGAACCTGACGCGCCTGGCAGTCTATACCGCCGAGCTCTACCGCGGCCTGGAGAAGGAAACCGGCCAGGCCACGGGCATGAAGCAGAACGGATCGCTGTCGCTAGCCTGCGACCGGGAGCGGTTCGAGGAGCTGAAGCGCGGCGCCTCGATGGCCGGCAATTGCGGCCTCGAAGTCCACGTCCTCACGCCCGAGCAGGCGAAGGAGAAAAACCCGCTCATCAACATCGAGGACGTGGTGGGCGCGGTGTACCTGCCCAAGGACGGGCAGATCAACCCGATCGACGTGACC
>Ga0233425_10001972_pt1 | contig 42809 bp, 38 predicted proteins | sample Watercolumn_Towu_2_FD_181712 | JGI IMG/M metagenome (GOLD analysis project Ga0233425, IMG submission 181712) | Freshwater microbial communities from Lake Towuti, South Sulawesi, Indonesia - Watercolumn_Towuti2014_140_MG | ecosystem: Environmental > Aquatic > Freshwater > Lake | place...
TGCGGTTTTGACGGACGTAAGGTCTGCACAAAAGCACTTCAAAATCTTTTTCTGTACCGATGGTCGTATTTTGGCTCTAGGAAGCATAAGAACAGCTTAGACGGTTAGTCTTTGCTGGGCAAGAGCCTAAATGATAAAATGCCAGCGCTCAATTTTCAACCTCCGCGCGAAGGAGCAGCCGAAAGTGATGAGCAACCAAAAACTCCGGATCGATCAAAATGGAAACCTGCGATTCTCGACCAATTCGCCGAAATGTGTACATTCTTTTATCGTTCCGGGCACTTCATGTATGGACCAAGATTCGACATCATCGGGAAGTGTCTGGAGGCGGCAAAAGCAATCGGCATCGACATCGACGAAAAAGAAATGATCACCGCTGCTCGCGGAGCCTGCATAGAAAAAATACTCGCCGAAGGTACATCGAATAGTTACTACAATATCGATTTATGCGCGGAATACGAACTTCGCGCAGATGAACTCGGCTGCAAAAAAGCAACCTACAGTGCTGAATTTTTGGACATTATCAGAGCGAAAATAGCTCGACGATTCGGGAGTAAGGGCGACTATACAGAAATACCATCATTGGTAAGATTTGCACAAAAAATCGGTGTAGACGTGCACCAAAACTCAGGCTAATATCCCGGATGCATTACATCCCATGTCCATAGTCCCCCTCCAAACCGGCAACAGCTCAGAAGGTTCCACATCAGCAGGCATGAGGATCGTCGTAGATCGTCAGCTCTGTATCGGGGCAGCGCCCTGCGTGGCGGTTGCGCCGGGAGTGTTCCAGCTCGATGAGGAACAAGGAAAAGCATACCTCGTCGATCCGGATACGGCCGACGAAGAAACGATCAAAATGGCGGCGGAAGCCTGTCCGGTACTGGCGATCAAACTCTACAGAGAAGGAAAACAAATCTACCCGCAAGGATAAAAAAATAACAAAAGAAACCACCGTCAATGCATTCTTGGAATATTCTCTTTCAACGCCCGAAATAAATCGGTATGCTTATACGAACATACACTACATATAGTGGTACCAAAAACACAACAACACTATATATTCCAATATCGCAAGAAATTCTCAAACAATCACCTCGACAACTACACCCCCACCTCCTTAAGATAAATTCAACACCGACGCAACGAAAAAGTTGCAGAGATGTTACATCGAAATCATGTGAACCGTCGGCTCCGCTACATCCGTAAGAAGAGTATTGGGGCATGAAGTTCACCTTCTTATTCAGTTTTTATTTCCCCTTTTTACTCAAAACTCCGTATGGCACAGATGAAAAGCATCAGGAAACGCGATGGTCGGGTCGTCGACTTTGATCAATCGAAGATCGCGGAAGCGATCTGGAAGGCCGCACAATCGGTCGGTGGTGATGATCAAACCATAGCCGACAAAATCGCCAATCAGGTAGCGGCGGTGATCGAAGTTTTCTTCAAGGGACCGGATGCCATTCCAACGGTGGAACAAATTCAGGATCTCGTCGAAAAAATCCTGATTGAAGGTGGTCACGCCAAGACGGCAAAAGCCTACATATTATATAGAGCGAAACGGGCACAGGAACGTGAACAGACGGAATCCATCATCGGTAAGGGAAATGCCGACGAGCGTCTCAACTTCTCGAATAACGCTCTCGAGGTCCTGAAACGCCGCTACCTCCTCAAGGATGAAAATGGAGACATCAGAGAAACCCCGAGGCAGATGGTAGAACGCATAGCAAACAACATTGCCCAAGCGGACAAAAACTACGGTGCGACGCAGGAGCAGTATGAGGTCACGGCAAAAAAATTCTACGACGTCATGGCAAATCTGGAATACATGCCGAATACCCCGACCATCATGAATGCGGGTACGGATATACAGCAACTCTCGGCATGCTTCGTTTTGCCGGTTCCGGACTCGATTGAAGGCATCTTCGACACACTCAAGTACCAGGCCATCATCCATAAATCCGGCGGTGGCACGGGCTTCGCCTTCTCGCGTCTGCGCCCGGCCAACGACATGGTGCGCTCGACTACAGGCGTCTCTTCGGGTCCCGTCTCTTTCATGAAAATCTTCGATGCCGCCACGCAGGAAATCAAACAGGGTGGCAAGAGACGAGGAGCCAACATGGGAATTCTCCGCATCGATCACCCGGATATTCTCGATTTCATCGTCTGCAAAGCGGACATGAAGACGCTCACAAACTTCAACATCTCGGTCGCCGTCACGGCAAAATTCATGGAGGCGCTCAAACGCGACACCACCTACGATCTCATCAATCCACGAACCAAAACAGCCGTCAAGCAGCTTCGGGCACGCGAAGTATTCAACCTCATCATTCAGAACGCGTGGCTCAACGGTGACCCCGGTCTGGTCTTCATCGACAACATGAACGCCACAAATCCCGTCCCGGCTCTCGGAGAAATCGAGGCCACCAATCCCTGTGGTGAACAGGATCTCCTCGCTTTCGATTCTTGCAATCTGGGCTCAATCGCCGTGAACAGATTCATACGCGCCGACAGGAAAGACTTCGACTGGGACAGGCTCAAAGAAGCCGTCTACACCTGCACGCACTTCCTCGACAACGTGATCGACATGAACAATTATCCAATTCCGCAGATCGCGGAAATGTCGCGCCTCACCCGTCGAATTGGCCTGGGCATAATGGGTTTCGCCGATGCGCTCTATCGGCTCATGATTCCCTACGACGCCGCAGAAGGCTTCGCGAAAGGTGAACAGCTCATGAAATTTGTTCGCGACAAATCCATCGAAAAATCCATAGAGCTTGCTAAAACACGTGGAACCTTCGGCGCCTACAAGGGTTCCACATGGGAAAAACGCGGCATCAAAATACGAAATTCCTACGTTACCACTGTCGCTCCTACCGGTACGATCGGCATGATCGCGGAAGCAAGCGGAGGACTTGAACCGAACTTCGCCATCTGCTTCATCAAGAACGTCATGGACGGAACGGAACTCGTCTACACCAATACCTACTTCGAAGAAATAGCGAAAGAGCGCGGTTTCTATTCGAAAGAATTGATGGCGGAAATCGCAAAGGTTGGAAGTATTCAGGGTTTCACCGAAGAAATTCCGGAAGATGTTCGTCGGGTTTTCGTCACGGCACAGGATATCACACCGGAAAATCACATCCGCATGCAGGCCGCATTCCAAAAACACGTCTGCGCATCGGTCTCGAAGACGATCAACTTCCCGAACTCTGCATCGATGCAGGACGTAGAAACGGCCTACATTCTCGCCTATGACCTCAACTGCAAAGGAGTAACGATCTACCGTGATGGCTCGCGTGACTCACAGGTCTTGAATATCGGAAAAGTGAACAAGAAAGAAGATTCAAAAAAAGCGCCGACGTCTGAGAAACGCGTCGCAGAATTCGTGCCGCCGCCAGCCGCTCCAACGATCAAAGTTGCCGCCAATGTGAAAATACCCGAACACGAACTCGTGACGGCAGGAAACGCGCTGCGTTCGCACAAACCTCTGAAATCCAAATCTCAAATCATCGCCGATAAAGAGTGTCCGGAGTGCAAAGGTCAGGTCCAGATCGCTGAAGGCTGCATGCTTTGTCTCAGCTGTGGATTCTCAGCCTGTGCGGTATAAAGCTGAGTTAAAGCCACCCACCTAAGCTACTTGCATAATTCGAAAAATCTGATACAATAACAGACCTTGATGAGCTGGAGCCTCCTTTTGTCATCTCTCAAGGTTTATTCTCCTCCTTTCCAAAAACACCATGGGTCTCGACGGAGCACCAACAAGACGGGAATCGGAACCTTCCTCAAAAAATCGGCTCAAATACAGCCAGGAAGAACTTAAAGAGCTCAAAGAAGGTGAAACCGACAAAGATACTCTCGTGAAGGATAAGCGAAAATTTGCAGACGTATACTTCGACACGCGTGAAAAACTCGACAAAGCACGCGGAATTCTCGGCAGCGATGAGAAGAAAATATTTGAACAGCAGTTGGAAGATGCTTATCAGAAGCGGAGTCACAAAGGAGTAGAGCAGATTCAGAAAAATATCGGTCAAACGGTGGACGCCTCACGCGGTCTCCTCGAACGTTACACTCGCGACCTCGATAAAAATAAGGACCTTTTCGGAAAAGACGACAGCCGAAAAATCAACGAACTGAAAGAAAAAGAGGAGAAATTTCGTGAAAGCAGTCTCGTGGAAAAACAGGAAGCAGCAAAAAAACTCGATGCCGAACTGAAGGGGCTGCGAAGAATTCGTGATAACCTCGTGGAAATTATCGGCGAGGGAAAAGGCGGACAGGCCTACCTCAAACGCTTCGGAAAAATGACAGAGGCTGAAAAAGAGGCTTATATTGAAGCGACGAAAAAAACCGTGGCAAGTTTTGAAAAAGTTTCAGATCAGCTGAAAAAAGCCGACCTCTACGATGAAGACGAACTCGAAAATATTGCCATACGCTTCCATGAAGCGCCGCCTGATGAACAGGCAAAAATGCTCAAGGAATTCGAAGACGATCTGAAAACGGAAAACGTGAAGTACGTTCAGGAAAATTTCAAAAAATTCTTAAGCGAAAGACAGAAAAAGTATGAAGGAAAACTCAAGAAAGCCAAGGGTCTGGCAGCGAAAAAAGAGGTGATCGATGAAATGAAGGACGAAATCCGGCGTGAGTGCATCGAAAAATTCAACGCGAGTCGCCTCGCATCACCGGAAGAAAAAAACGAAAACGCCAAGTACATCGGTGAAGAACAGGATCCCTCCCGTCTCGAACAGGCACTCAGAAACATTCCAAACGCAGAAGCAACCGCCAAAAAACTGGAGGACAAATTCACGAAATTCCCTCCGAAAATTCAAGCACAGTACGACTTCTATCTTGCGAGATTTACCAATAAAGGCACAAATTCGAAGGAACTCGGCAAGCAGGAAATAGTAGCCGAGTGTGAAAAACATGTCGAGCTCATGGCGAAGTGGGGCGAAAAACTCAAGCAATTTCAAGACAATAAACTCCTGAGTGAAGGCAGTGGCGCCAAGTATGCAGAAATGTTCCAGAGCCTCTCCTTGAGAGAAAAAGAGGCCATTGTAAAAAAATCGATCCTCGACGATACGAAACAGCAGCGTATCAACAACGTAACGCAATACGAAAAACTCAAGGCGGAGCATCCGAAACTCATGGAAAAACACAAGGAATTCTACAGTCTTCGCCTCGAAGATCGCGTAGCGCTTGTTGAGAGCATACAGCTCGAAGTGAAAGAGCGGAAAGAAGGCACGGAAGCGTACAACAAAAAAGTCGACGAAAAAGTCGAGTCGCGGCTCCTCTCTCCAAAGAGCGCCAAAGCGTACAAAGACTGGTTCAAGAATCTCGACAGCGTCGATGAAATGAAGAAGATGCTCGAAAACTCCGACCTCGATGATCCACGGCGTGAAAAAGTACTTCACGTCTTCGAAAAGGAAATACCCGAAAATACTCGGGAAAAACACGCCAATACCTTCTACAATGGCGACCTTACAGCAAGAATTCAGCTCCTCCGGACGCTGCTTCCCGATGGCGGCGTATCGCTCGACATGAGTCTCAAGGACATGGGCGAGGCAAAAGTCCATCTCGATGAACTCGAACAGAAAACAGCGCTGAAGGTGAAACTTCGGGATGCCTCGAAATTTGAATTGCAGAAAAACTACCGAGCAGAGTACGAAATACGGCGTGACATCGCACTCCTCGACCCCGAAAATGAGATGAATACTGAGCGCCTCAAAGTCCTCGAACTCCAGTACGGCTCAGTCGCAACGGCCGACATGGCCGCAGACGGCATGATTCACGCCGCGATGGACGGAAGTAGCAGTATGCGAAACCGCATGGAAGCCTCGAGCATCTTCCTCCGCATGGCGGGAGCCATCAAGGATCAGGAGGAGCTCACGCGACGAAAGAGCTTCGAAGATCGGAGCATGCTGCGCGGATCGGAAGAAGACCGTGACCTGTCGAAACAATTTCACGACTACACTGGCGGCGAAATGTACATCGATGCAGCAACCGGTCGGGCAAAAGAAGCGATGATCTTTCGTATGGCGGATTTTCAGAATCTTAATCGTGATGATATACAAGACAAAAAACACAAGATGCGCGAAGAGGCGCAGCTCCACGAAATAACCCAGCGCGGTAAACGGCAAGACATTGTTGACCGTGACGGACGCCATCTCGAAGGAAAAGAATTGGAGGACAAAGCGGAGCATCTCATCGAAGACCTGACGGCATCGATTCTCGCAAGCCAAAAAGGCGCAAAAATAGATGGGCAAGCCATGAAACGGGCCATCGCCAGAGTCATGAAACGCCGAATGATGGATGAAAGTGTGGTCAGGCTTGAGGATGCGGCGTAGATTTTTCACGAAGGAAAAATTTTGCAAACATCAGGAGAAGGAGCGCATAGTACAAAATCACCGCATATTTCGACATGGGTGAAATGGCAACAACCGCAAACGGAAGCGAAGAAAAGAAATGCACTCCCTGAAAATACAAATCAATGAAGACGCTCGCGCTGCGGGCGAGAAAATAGGCGAGTGAAAAAGAGAGAAAACTGAGGCAAAAAATCACAGTGGCAAGGAGCATCGCACCCGGTATCGCGACAACAAAGATGAGATTGGTAACGAGTCCAATCAGGGGGAACGCTCCGAAAGAAGCCATAACCGGAAATGTGAGGAGAAAAACGGACAGCGTTGCAGAAAGCGCCTCAATGAGAGAATCGCCAAGGGTTGCCTTCAGAAAATTCCATCTCGCCATCATCTCGCAAAACAGGGGCGAAAAATATGAAACTCCAATCGTAGCGAGAAACGAGAGCTGAAACCCGCGATCATCGAGCAGGAGTGAAGGATCGTAAGAAAGCATGAAAAACGCACTCCAGAGAATCATGAGCAGCAAACCTTTGACTCGGCCAAAGGAAAGTGCGACAAGCCCGAGAAACCCCATCCATCCGGCACGTACCGCCGATGGCTCAAATCCAACGAAAACGACAAAAAGAAAAACAAAAAAGCCGAGAACGATGAACCTATATTGTCTTCTGATGAAAGCGAAAACTACAGCCAAAAATTGGAGGAGAATGGTAACATTGGATCCGGAAACCGCAACGATATGCGTCAATCCTGTTCTCCGAAAATCGGAAGCGACCTGCGGACTCAAACCGGAAGATCCACCCGCAAGGATGCCGACGAGAAATCCTCCAGCACTCTGGGGGAAAAGTTTCTGCATGCGCAAAACAAAATATCGGCGCAGACGTGAAACAAAATACAGAAAACCTGTGCTTGCACGAACTTCAAGCACATGCGGCGACGAGAGCGTCATCTCTTGTTTTCCATACGAATCTCGAATCTGAATTTTTCCCTCCACGACCATACGTTGACCGCGCCAAACTTCCGGAAGAGAAGGGACAAAAACGGTGATCTCACCTTCTTCGCCAACATTATCAACGGCAATCTTCAGCTTCTTTTGACCCGAATCGGAGAGGAACACAGGCTCATCCACGACAACACCGGAAAAAACTCTAAAAGAAGCCACTGCCTCAAAAAACTGTTCGCGTCCATGTTCCATCTGAAAACTCCGCAAAAAGCCAAACGTCAAAAAAACAAGCAGTACGAACGCAAAACGACTGCTGCACTTGACTCGAAACTGCCAGAAAAAATATCCGGCAAGACATATCACAACAAAGCCAAAAAGAGCTCCATGATACCAGACGATAATTCCGCAGAGAAAAAATATCAGTGGCGCATGCATATCTGTCATCATAAACATTTTCAAAATTCCAAAACAAGAAAAATGCGTTGTCGAAATACGCCGTCGCCATGTCGTAACCCGGCATCAACATGGCGCTACCATGAGTCGGCAACTCAAAACGCTTGAAACAAGCCAAAAATATGCACAAACTTACGGCATGATTCGTCAGGCCAACCAGTTTCGTGAGCTCCTTATCATGATTGGACTCTCGGAAAAAGAAATCAACATCTGTGTCCACCTCTTCATGCACGGCCCAAGTTTCCCGAGTATCATCGCGCGCACGATCGAACTTCCGCGCACCACCGTGCAGCACCTGCTCACCGACCTCGCGCGCAGAAACATCGTGGAAACATCAAAACAAAAACTCTACACCTTCTACAGGATCGCAACGCCGGATAACATCTTTCGCACACTCGAGAACCGCTACGAAAGAATCGCATCTCGCATGCGGGAATTTCGGCAGATACTGAAAAGTGCTTCCGGTAAACAAAGGGTACACTAAGGACTCAAACTTCCGAGTCCAAAAAGCTCTCCGAATTTTCCGAAAAAATCATACTCCAGCGCCTCAGTCGGCTCCTCGACGATCACCTGCTTCCCAAAATTCGAAACCGAAAGATTGAGCTGCGCGCTCCCCTTTCCCAGAGATTTTCCATCGGAACTCTCGATTCTGCCCATGACGAAATCAAACCGAATCCGATTCAAAATCTCACCGCTCATCGAAACCCAGAGGGTAACCTCTCCGCGAAAATTCTCAAGAAACTCATCGAGCTGCCCGCTCTCTTCCGCCGTCAAAGACCTCCCCTGGCTCTGCGTAAAGCCAACGAGGAGCTCCTTCATCTTGAGATTGTCGAGCTGCGCGACATATCGATAACTGTCCACGCCCGGACTCCCATCGGCTCCATCATATGCTAAGCCGGTCAGATACTTCGAGAGTATCTGAAAAAAGGCCTGGAAATCTTCCGCCGTATATTTCTTCACCTGATGCGGCGTCTTGGCAGTATCTGGCAGCGGAATCTTCCACCAGCGATTGGTAAACTGGCTCACCATCTCTTTATTGAAGAGTTCTTCGGGCCCGCTCAGAGTCTTCAGAAAAGCAAAGAGAGTACTATCATTCCCGCGCAACTCACCATCGAGCTTATACGCATCTCCATTGAGGATTGCATCAGCAAAAAGTTTGGTATTGAAAGATACCCTCTCGTCCTTCGAAGCAGAATCCCCGGAAGCAACGAGATGAATCGTCGCATTCTGCGCCTTATCATTCCCATCCCGACCAAGGAGGTTAATGTCGAGATCAAAATTGTAATCACCCGACCGTGTCGCGGCAAAATTCGAAACACCCGTCTGAATCATATCATTCGCCTCTCTCATTGGCTTCGGAGCAAAAAGAACGCATCCATTCAACAGAGAAAAAACAACCGCAAGAACCAATCCGACAACAACCTTCTTTGCGAGCATACCACTTCTCATAGGAAAAAATTATAGATCAAAGACAGCCTCACCATCTTATCATCACCGGCTTCCCTGTCAACGAATGTACAGAATGATATATTCGCGTATAATGAAGCCACTTATTTTCATTACAAACTCTATGACGCTCAAAGAAAAACTCCAGCAGGATCTCATCCAAGCCATGAAATCGAAAAACGAAATCGCGACTTCGGCAATAAGAATGCTCAAGGCCGCAATCCTCCGGTTCGAAACCGCCGGTGAGAAACGCACCGCCAGCGACGAAGACATTATTCAGATCACCGGAAAAGAAATCAAACAGCGCCGCGACTCCATAGACCAGTTCGAAAAAGGTGGTCGCGGGGAACTCGCCCAGAAAGAAAAAGACGAAATCGCTGTCCTCGAACGCTACCTCCCCGCCCAACTCTCTGACAGCGAACTCCGCAGTATCATAAAAGAAATCATCGCACAGACCGGCGCCACCGGTAAATCCGATCTTGGCCGCGTCATGGGCGCTCTCATGCCCCGCACCAAAGGTAAAGCCGATGGCGGAGCAGTGAATAGAATCGTTCAGGAGCTTCTAGCGTAAAACCTAGTACATCCCCTCCATTCCCCCCATCCCGCCACCCATAGCACCCGCGCCGGCTCCAGCGCCACTCTCCTTCGGTTCAGGCAGTTCGACGACGGCGGCCTCCATGGTGAGGAAGATCGCAGCGATGGAAACGGCGTTCTGAAGAGCGCTGCGAGTAACCTTCTTCGGATCAATAATGCCGGCCTTGATCATGTCGGTATACTCACCGGTCATGACGTTATAGCCAACGGCGCCCTTCTCGGAAACCACCTTACTGACGACCACCTTGCCATCCTGTCCGGCATTTTCAACGATGCGCATGAGAGGTTCCATGAGGGCAGTCTTGACGAGCTCAGCACCGGTCTTCTCATCGCCGGTCAGATCGAGTCCGTCGAGTGCACGAAGCGCATGTAGAAGCGCGACTCCGCCGCCGGCCACAATCCCCTCCTCTACGGCGGCCTTCGTTGCCTGTACGGCATCCTCCAGACGATGCTTCTTTTCCTTCAGCTCGACTTCAGTGGAAGCTCCGACCTTAATCACGCCGACACCTCCGCCCAACTTGGCCAATCGCTCAGCAAATTTCTCTTTATCGAAATCGGACGTAGATTTATCCATGAGAACATTAATCTCGGAAATTCTCGCCTCGATATCCTCCTTCGGACCCTTGCCACCAATAATAGTTGTATGCTCTTTGTCCGCAACCACACGGCTCGCGCGGCCAAGATCATGCAGCGAAGTATCCTCGAGTTTCAGGCCGACCTCCTCGCTGATGACGCGTCCGCCGGTAAGAGCGGCAATATCCTTCAAAATCTCCTTGCGCCTATCGCCAAAGGCCGGAGCCTTCACCGCGAGCACACTGAACGCTCCGCGGAGTTTATTCAAAACAAGCGTAGCCAGTGCCTCGCCGTCAATATCTTCAGCGATAATCACGAGCTCTTTCTTCCCACTCTGGAGAACTTTTTCAATCACCGGGAGAATGTCTTGAATCGAAGAAATCTTTTTATCCGTAAGTAAAATGAAGGCATCTTCGTACGAAGCCTCCATGCGGGCCGGATCCGTAACGAAATACGCAGAAACATATCCATTATCAAACTGCATCCCCTCGACGACCTCTTTCGTAAGGCCCATCGTCTGGGCTTCTTCTACGGTGATGACTCCGCTGGAACCCACCATATCGAGCACCTCGGCAATGAGCTCGCCCATCTCGGCGTTCTGCGCGGAAACGGTTGCAACCTGCGCAATCTTTTCTTTGGAATCACCGATCTGTACCGCCATCTTTTCAAGCTCTTTGACGACAATTTCCGTGGCCTTATCCATACCGGTCCTCAGCATCATCGGATTCGCGCCGGCCGTAATATTCCTGATCCCACCCTCGATCATCTTCCATGCGAGGAGTGTCGCCGTCGTCGTACCGTCTCCGGCAACATCGTTTGTTTTTGTGGCAGCCTCCTTCACAAACTGGGCCCCCATATTCTCGTAAGGATCCTTGAGCTCAATCTCTTTGGCAATCGTTACGCCGTCGTGCGTTACCACCGGAGAACCGTACTTTTTATCAAGGCCAACATTGCGGCCCTTCGGACCAAGAGTGATACACACGGTCTGCGCCAATTTCCTGACACCTTCCAGAAGTTTTGCCCGCGCCTCGTCTTTGTAGAGAATTTGTTTTGCCATATGAAGTTTTGAAAGAGTTTAAAAATTAAAAGTTGGAAATTTACTCAACGATCGCAAGGACATCACCCTGATTCAAAATAAGCAGCTCCTCCCCATCAATCTTCACCTCGCTCGGCCCATACTTGGAAAAAAGAACCTTATCTCCCACCTTCACCTCCATCGTGAGCCTCTTACCATCCTCACTCATCTTTCCCGGACCGACAGCCACCACCTCGCCCATCTGCGGCCTCTCTTTGGAAGCGGTTGACGGAATATAGATGCCGGACTTCGTCTTTTCTTCACTCTGATCGGCCTTCACGACAATGTGATCGTCGGTAGGTTTGAGTTTTGTAGCCATAGATTCGTATTTTTTTAAGAATAATATAATTTTTAGCACTGCGTATTGTAGAGTGCTAATTCAATTCGATCAAGAGAAAATGTGCACGAATCGCAAAACAAAAATTCAGCTTCAGAATTAAGCCAAAATAAGCAAATCACTCTGTAAAATCCCGGAGCAGTTGAATATTCCCTTTGTGTTTCATGAGATCATAATATTTTTGATCAGCAGTAACATATATGGCATTTAAAGAGAAAGCCAGGGCATGATAGAGCGCATCATAAAATGAAACTTTGGAAATACCGTAAAGAAGTCGAAAAGTATCTAAAACAAAGGAATCATCGAGTTGGAATTCAACACATCCTATAAGACGCAAATCCTTATAAAGACCGAAAGCATCGGCCTGTCCGAGAAAAGGAAGCCGTAGGCGTGCAATCGTATTGGCGCACTCATGAAGGCAAAAATCCGGAATATATGCACGAATCTGGCCCTGAACAATTTTTTCCCGAAGCATGAGTGCCTGCTCAAGACAGTCTTCTTCCAAAAAAGAAAATTTGAGAAGTACCGAAGCATCGAGAACAACCTTCATGTTATCCATAACGAAACTCACGAAGTATTCTGACGATTTCTCCATTTTTTACACGGAGATCATATTTTTTTTGCAACCGTTCTATATCCTCGACAGCGCGCCTGCTATTTCGCATCCGGAAAGCCTGATCAATCGCTTCATTCACGAAATCACTCCGCTCACCAGAAGAACAGTCGGCCTTAAGTTGATGGACAAGACCAATATCAATCATAAAATTCATTTTTTTCCGCTTGGGATTTGCAAGCTTTCGAGCCATACATAGAGAAGTAATAGTATTACACCAATATATTACCCCATATAATGGAAAAAATCAAACCGAAGATGTAGAGAAGCTGTTTTAGCTTCAAAAAGAAGAGATTGACACGAAAGAGAAATAAGTTCACTATAGACGCCATTTTAATTTTAATTCTAAATCGCCATGTTAGCTAAAATCGTTAATCTCGACCCATCTCCATCAGAAGATGATACTGCACTGACAAGAGGTCTCACGGCAGAAATTGAACGAAGGGGACTTTTCCCTTCAATAAGCCATGCGCTCGGGGTAGGTTTATCGGAATTATTTGAAAAATTAAATGAGAAAAAGATCAAACTTCCGATTTCGCGGGCAGTAATTCTCGATACGATGAAAAGGAGGGATGCATGGGAATTAGGGGTAATTTTAAAGGTAGTCCAACTGGCAGAAGGAGATCGACCAATTTATGTCGAACTGACCCAGGGATTTATGAATACTGAAACTCCTGATAATTCGAGGAATGCTGGAGACAATATTCTACGGGGACTCACAATTTTGGCAGCTCTCGGAGAAGAAGCAAAAATAGCACAGTTCATGAGAGAAGTAGTGGAGAAAGATCCGCTTGGATCTGAAGAATATATCAGAACAGTTTGGAATAGGGCACCAACGAAAAGTGAATGGGCGGGAATTGCGATATCATTCATAAAAAAAACCATAACGGGAAGTGATGGAGAATATGTGAAAAATCGTATATGCGCCTCGCAAGATGAAAATGAAAGAAACGTTGCGGCCCTTAAAGAAGCTTGCTCTCTCATGAAAAAGGCAGGCATGAATGATGCGGGAATATGGAGAATCGTAGCCCGAGGATACTTTAGACAATTTGGATTGGGAAATGCAAAGAAGGACGAAAGTAGGGGTCCATTCTTTGATGAAGATAATTTGGACAACATTTTTTATGCGCTTGAAAAATCAAACTTGCCAGAGGAAGTTCAAAAAAAAATGAAACGCCAACTGGCATACCGTTTAATAAAACGTGGTGTATGGATTGAAAAGGCCCTTACGCTACTCCAGGAAATGAACGAATTCAATCCGGCAATAGCTCGACAAATGGCTCACAATATGCATCAAGGAGATCTTCGAAAAAAAGCGAATAGGATTGGAAATATTTTAGCTCTTCTCACTTTCAGTCCAGACGGAACGATTCCGCCTGAAAATATTCAGCTCATAAAAAAAATTGGCGACGACACATTTGATCAATCGGGCAGTGAATTTGGAAGAACTCAATACGTCCTATCAAACATATATCACGACGCAGCGGTAGCAGCATATGCTGCAGTACTCAAACATGATAAGAATGATAATGGTGGATACCAAAAAATAGTGAATAGACTCTGGAGACAATTGGACCGTGATACAATGCCAAATGGTCCAAGCTACAATAATACGATCGTAGAGCATATACTTGACCTCTGCTGTCGCGCCGGTATTACTTTTGATGACCCGGCAATGTATAGATGGATAATTGATTTGGAAATGAGTAAGCTCGGACCGGACTTGGCAAAACTGACAGCAGCATTCAATGGACTAACGGCCATTGCGCAAAGGTACAACTGATTCTAATATAATCCGATCAATCCGCCGTCGCTTCTTTCCTTACTTCACGGATGACATTAACCTTGATGGGATTCGGGTGCTGAAAATCGCGTTCGATCTTGCGGGCCACGTCGTGGGATAAGCGCTTGCTGCCGAGATCGTCGAGGTCATCGGCATTCACGAAAATTCGAACTTCATTCCCAGCCTGGAGAGCATAGGCCTTCTTCACGCCGGTAAATGAGGTGCAGAGGTTTTCGAGCTCCTGCATACGGCGGATAAAGGTATCGAGATTTTCCTTGGAGGCTCCCGGGCGGCTGTTGCTGATGAGATTGGCGGCCTCGACGAGCATAGCCTCGACCGACTTTGGCTCGGTATCGCCACTATGAGCCTCAATGGCATGGATAATTTCCTGCGGTAAACCAAATTTCTTCGCAATCTCTGCGCCGATCTTCACGTGATTCCCCTGAATTTCGTGATCCACCGCCTTGCCGATATCGTGGAGAAGCCCGGCTTTCTTACAAACGGCAACATCGGCGCCAAGCTCGGAAGCAAGGGCGCCGGCAAGGAGCGAAACCTCGAGAGAGTGTTTAAGCACATTCTGTCCATAACTGATGCGAAATTTGAGACGGCCGAGGAGTTTCACGAGATTTGGATGGAGTCCGGTCACGCCAGCCTCGAAAACGGCCTTCTCTCCAAGGTCCTTGATGATATTGTTTACCTCCTCTTTCACTTTTTCGTACGTCTCCTCAATGCGTGCAGGGTGGATACGCCCATCGACGATGAGGCGCTCGAGAGTCATCTTGGCAATGTAACGGCGAATCATATCGAAACCACTGATAACGATGGATCCTGGAGTATCGTCAACGATTACATCAATACCGGTAATCTGCTCAAACGTATTGATGTTCCTCCCCTCGCGACCGATGATGCGGCCCTTCAGATCATCACTTGGAAGGTTCACGATGGTGACGGTAGACTCGGATGTTACATCGGCGGCCACACGCTGGATAGCATCGGCGATCATGAATCGTGCACGCTCTTTTGCCTTTTCCTTGAGATCTTTTTCGGCCTTTTCCATTTGAGCGAGAAGATCATCCTTTGCCTCCGCTTCCACCTGTTTGAGGAGGATATCCCTGGCCTGCTCGGGCGTAAGCGCGGCAATCTTCTGAAGTTGCGCGGCTTGGGCATCGTAGACCTTCTCAACCTCCTCCCTCAGCGACTTCACTGAAACAATCTTCTGCTCAAGATCGGTCTTCATTTTCTCGGCCTCATCAATTTTGCGGTCGAGCTGTTCTTCTTTTTTAGTGAGACGATCTTCCATTTTTTCGAGCTGTTCATGCTTGATGCGCTCCTCGCGCTTCAAATCTTCCTGCATTTTGAGAGACTCATTTTTGGCCTCCATAATAGTCTCTTTCGCCTTCAAGTTGGCCTCACTGATGATGCGTTCGGTCGCCTGCGCCACCTCGCGATCACGCTTCGAGAGGAAAAGTTTTCGAATCGCAAACCCTATTACTCCACCGACGATGAGTCCGGCGAAGGATAAAAAAACGGCAAGTGCATCCATAAAAAAGAAAACGTTAGATCATAAATCTCCGTTCACGCGCAGCTAAAGATGCAGCAAAAATTACAAGCGACCCTTGCTTCGCACTCTGGCAAAAGCAAAAGGAAGTTTACCAATCATCTTCTTCACTTTATCTCGTAAAACGACTCGAACTCTCTGGGAATCAATCATTTTTGAAGCTAAATGGATGATGGGAGTAATCATGGTGATCAAAACTTCAGGTACACGCGAACCTACGGAAACTATATCGAAAAAAAGAAGGTGCGTCAACAACGGAGGGGTAAAAAAACGTCAGAACAATGTCATGTTTTTGTTAAATCCAGCTTAGGATTTTGTCAGAAAATTGGTAAGAACGTGAAAAGTTTTTGTAAGAAAAATGTAAGAACGGTGGTGTAAGGTCAAGGCACCTTCTATTTTTTAAAGCTAAAAATATGAAAAAACGTACCCTTGTATCACTCTTGATCCTCATCTCTTTCGGACTGGCGAATCTCTCCCCTCTTATTTCTAAAGCTGAATCTCTCTGTTTGGTCAGCGAACCAACCATCGAGATCAGCGAATTCAGCTTCAACAACTCAACGAAAGACTACATCGACATCACCATAGTAGATGATGGAAATAATGGGAAAGGGGCAGCACTGGATGGCTACACGATAACTTCAATAGACAAAACTCTTAAAAGAGTATCTGGTATCATAGCAAAAACGGGTGACAGACTTCATTTCGATGATATAGGAAACCTCACCGCCACCACCGATCAGCTCCTCTTACAAAAAGGAGAAAGGACTCTGGATGCGGTTTGCTGGGTAAACGACAAGCCGACGGCACGGGAAATGGCTGATTTTAAAAAACTTGAGGAGAGCGGCTCGTGGAGTCCCGACATTTTTAGTTGCATGAGAAGTATGGTTGCGAAAAATACGGCATTCAAGAGAAAAACGGAAAAAGATACGAACACGGCCGACGATTGGGAAGCGATAAAGCAAACACCCCAGCAGGTTCCGGTAGAAGTAGCACCAGCGATAGCGCCATCGCCGCAGACCACTATCCAAACTCCGGCTATCTCCGTGGCAACAGATGAAATCATCATCAATGAATTCATGCCCGATCCTGAAGGGAGTGATGACGGCAACGAGTGGATCGAACTCAAAAATACAGGCGATCACGAAGTCTCCATGGCGGGATGGCAGCTCGACGATGAAGAAGAAGGAAGCAAGCCATATCAATTAAAAAATTTTACCATACGGGCAGAGAGTTTTTTGGTACTGAAAAATTCAGAAACCGGCATCACGCTCAACAACACAGCCGATTCAGTACGTCTCCTCGCACCTGATGGAAAAGAATATCTGAAGGTCGCATACGCAAAAACCTCAACGGGATCGAGTTGGGCGCTTGCACCCGATAAAACATGGAGAATAACAAAAAAACCGACTCCCGGAGAAGAAAATATGTTTGAAGAAACTCAAAAACAGGAAAACACTTCTGCCTCAGGAACAGAAAACAATGCGGCGACTCCAATCCCCTCACCCAATCCGCTCGTAGAAATTTCAGAACTGCTTCCGAATCCAAAGGGCCCGGATCAGGGTAAAGAATGGATTGAACTCCACAATCTCACATCGGCTCCAGTTATACTCGAAGGTTGGAAAGTCAAAAACGGAAGCACGAAAACGTTCACCATGCCGCAAGGAAGCATCATCCCGGGAAATGGCTATCTGATCATTACTGATCAGCTCTCGAAACTCTCACTGAAAAATTCAAACGATGAAGTACAAATCATCGATAGTGAAAATCAGATTCAGGATAACGTGAGTTTCGAAGACGCGCCGGAAAATTTTTCACTGGCAAAAATCACATCAGTAGACTTCGATGAAGCAGTGCAAATAAGCCGGCAAGGCAAATTTGTGCAGTATTTCATTCCAAAAGCTCACGCGAGAGCCGAATCGGAATCTCTCTGGCAATGGACCGACATGATCACGAAAGGAAAACCGAATCCAAAACTTATTCACGCGAAAGGAAAAATAACCCGTGAACCTGATGAAAGTAATACATTTTCAGTTCGAACGGTAAAAGGCGAAATACGAATCGCCCACGTCGACAGCGAGCTCGCAAAAACACTGCTCAAAAAGGACAAAGAGATAGATATCAAAGCTTTTGAAGGAGAAAATCAAACGTACAGGCTTGAATCATTCAGCACAGAAAATGATACAGAGAAACAGCCGAACATCTCAGAAAACAATACCATGACGACAAAAACAATCGCGGGAGCCATCCTGCTGATCCTCCTGGCGGCATCACTCTATCTGAAATATATCACGAAAAAATCCATTACACCTGTCGATGATCAAGCTGCTTCAGAACAGGACGGTACTCCTGCTCGTACATTTCCAAAAGTGCAATGGTAGCGGTCAAGATGAGGGGACCAAAGACAATTCCCGGAAAACCCCAGATCAAAATACCGCCGAGTATGCAGAGAAACATGAGGAGCGGATAGGTACTGGTAGATCTTCCGATGAAAAAAGGTCGCAAAAAATTATCAATGGTACTGACAAACGTAACACCCCAGAGAAACAGGAACACGCCACTCCAGACATGTCCGGCAACAAGCAGGATAATCGAAGCCGGCAACCAGATAAATGCCGTCCCAACATAGGGAAAGAGAGCGAAGAACGCCATCGCAGAACCCCACAGCGCCGGCTGGGAAACACCGACGAGAGCGAAACCGACTCCACCGAGAAATCCCTGAACAATAGCCGTCAAAAACGTACCATAGAGAGTAGCGTTCATCATTCTCTCGAGATGGGAAAAAAGCCGCTTCTCATAAACATCGGGGAGTGGAGTCAAGGTTCTCACCCTCTCAAGAAGCGCAGCCCCATCACGAAAAAAGAAAAACATGGTGATGAGCATAACGACGAAACTGAAGAAAAAATTGACAATACCGGTGAGGAGATGCTGCGTCTGCGTGAGGAGAAATGTGCTGAGCTGCTTGGCCAAAGACGCAATTTGTCCGGAAATATCAATGTTCCTCATTCCGATATCGGGCAAAAACTTCTGAGAGAGATCGAAGAGTGTCCCGCCCTGTTCCCACTTGAGAAAAGAGCTGAAGTAGCCGGCACTTAGCTCACGCTGGATGGCAAGATAGGCATTGGCCCCCTCCCCGGCAAGCATGAAGAGGAGAATAATGAAGGGGACGACAATGATGAGCGTAACGATAATACACGATACGAGTGATGACAATGATCTATTTCGAATATAACGATCAATGAAACGATACATCGGATGAAAAGCGGTCGCGAGAACAGCGGCAAAGACGATAACGGTAAAAAAGGGGCTCAGGAGAACTCCGAGGAAGGAGAGAGTCGCAATGATGCAGGCAAGCAAAAAATATGCGGGAACATGGCGAACTTCGAGGAGTTTCTCAAAATGACTCGAACCATGTTCATTCATTTTTTTCATAGAGAAGAGAGTGAAAAACCGCTAAAGGCTACGACGAATGTAACCCACGACAGATAGGGCAGCAGGAGAAAAGCGGCGAAAAGCGATCTCCTCCAGGCGAGAAAGAAGATGGCCCACAAGAGGAGCCAAAGGGCAAAACCGACAAAAACAGAAACGCTCACAACGTGGAGGGCAAAGAAGAACATATTCCACATGACATGGAGAATACCGGCAAGCACAAAAAGCCAAATCAAAAAGCCTCTACCCGGACCCCGCTCATTCCACAAAATAACAATAGACGCCGTGACAAAGGCAAAAATTCCGCTCAGCATGTATCCAAAAACCCAGGTGGAAAAATTCACCACTTCGATAGGGACCGAAACATACCACTGGTACATGTCGACAAAAAGGGAGCTGATGATGGAAACGACGACGACTCCAAGACCGATAACAAAAATCGATAATGGAGAGACGCGATCAAGCCAGGAAAAAAACAGATCAAAAAAACCTCGGACCTTTGGTGATCTTTTCTTGAGAGAAGAACGTTTCTCTGGCGATAAGCGGCGTCGTTTTGCAGCCACAATAAATGAGTAAGGAAGTGGAGCGATCATACCACATTTTCTACCACTGATCAAAAGTTGTCTCTTTCAAAAAAGAAAAAACGATGTGCCCCTCGGGTAGTCCAAAAAAATATCCGGGGTGAACAAGGACTCCATATCTTTCAAGGAGCTGGAGAGCATACTCGTGTTCATCACGACCTCCGGTGGAACGAATGGCATAGAATCCCCCTTCTGGAGGAGCTGTAAAAAGCCCTGCAGACGCCTTCCATCGATCCAGCACCCGTCGCCGGTAATGCTCCAAAAACGGCTTTCCCATGTCAAAAATCAAAGGGGCTGCAAACTGGGACAACTCACTCGTGGCGAGGAAGGTGTCGGCAAAAGTTTCAAGGGAGGCAAGAGCGCGATCGACAAGTAGACTCTCTCCGTCCACTTTGATCCAGCCAATTTTAAGTCCGGGCAGCGCGAACATTTTCGAAAACCCATTGAGGGTAAAAACGAGGGGCGTATCAGAAAAACCGGAACGTTGCGCCAGCTCATTGGCATCTTTCCCAAAAACAAACTCGCAAAAAACTTCATCAATGATAATTGGCAATTGATGTAATCGCGTGATATCGCTGATGAAATGGACTTCATCATGCGAGAGGACGTGCCCGGTGGGATTGTGGGGAGACACGAGCACGAGACACTTTATTGAGGGACTGATCGCCGCAGCGAACGAAGCGAGATTGATGCTCCACTTCGAATCACGGAACTCAAGATCATAGTAGGCAAGAGAAACTCCGGCGACTTTCGCAATGTAATCAAAGAGAGGATATGAAGGACGCGGCACGAGAATTTGTCCATCGGTATCAGCGAGAAGGCGAAACAGATAGAGGTAAGACTGACTCGTCCCGGGAGTAATAATAATGCGATCGGCTGCTTTTGATGGCTGATTTGTCGATGCTCTCGTTGATGCCCCATAGTACGAAGCAATGGCAGCCCTCGCCGTCCGCTGTCCCTTCGAGTCCGGCCGGTACATCCTGGTTTGCAGCAAGGCTTGGGAAAGCGCATTACGCAAAATATCTTCCGGAAAAAAAATATCGGCCTCGTTTACATTGGCGCTCGCCAGATCGAGAATGGGGAAACCATTCGCTTCGCGCTCAGCGCGTATACGCGCGAAATCATTTTCTGGAGCGGAAAAATCGTGAACGAGCCGAGAAAACATACGTCAAGGGAAGTAAGTATGAACCGGCAACATTGTATGTTAAAATGACGTGGTGATACCACCTCTAAAAAAAAGAGCGGTAAGCTTGATAACGCTCACACTCATGAGCAGCATAATGGGTTCATGGCAGGCTCTTGCTCAAACAGCCGCGCCAACGGGATCAACTGCACCGACAAACACTTCGACAACGAACACCTCAGTAGCCGCAACTCAAACACCTGAAACTGCGGCAAAAAAACTTACCCTCAAACAAAAAATCGCGGAACGCAGACGTCTCATGCGGGAAAAACTGAAACAGAAGAGACTCGCAAGAAAAAAAACGCAGCAGCAAGCGAAGGCACCGGCACCGCCAACCGTATCCGTCGCATCAGGATTAGGATTCGACGAATTTCAGATTCCTGAACTCGTCAACGATGATTACGAAACGGATCTCATCCCATCCACAAGTTCAGCGCCTTCGGCAAGTGCCATTCCGGCAAACTTTTTCGAGGGAATCGAACTGAAAGAACCCATCCCGACAACGCTCTACCTCGACGAAATATTTTCGATAAACGGGAACGCCAATGCGGCAGCGAATGGTTCAACACTCTTCGCATTTTTGAACTTCACGACAAATGCCGGATCGGAACAATTCAGGAACTTCGAAACAAAAACAACCGGCACATCATTCTCACTACCCATGTTTCTCAAACAAACGGGGTCGTACCTCCTCGGAATGGTGGTGGGAAACAGCGGGAAAAGCAAAATACGCGAACTTCAAGTAAAGGAAATGCCGCAGCAGCCGGAAACAGTAGCAACATCGCAAAAGAACAACATAACTCTGGAATACGACAGTCAAACCGACAAAACGTATGTAAAATTTCATCGGACCGACGATGCATTCTATCGCATTACCCTGGCACAAAACGAACAAAAAGTGAGCTACATCACCCGTCAAGACACATCCTCGCTGCCCGTTCGATTCTTCGATTTCAGAAAATTCAAACCGGGAAACGTCGCCGTATCGCTCTCGACCCGTTCAAAAAACTTGACCGATGGATGGCAAACCATAGCGACAACGACGATCCCCATCACCTATCATGGCTTCCGTACAATCGAAAACGAAAATGTCACTCTCATTTCACCGATACCGGCGGTGATAAACTCGCTCGCCCCCATCGTCATTCAGGGAACGGCAAAACAGAACTTCGAAAACGAAACGCAGATCACAAACAGCGAAGGTCTCGTTGAAAAAGTAACCATAAAAACATCGAAACCGCTCCTGCAAAAAGGCGCAAAGAGCCTCATCTCCAAAGAGAGCGACTTTGAATTCAATTATACACCGCATGCACCCGGACGCTACATTCTCGAAATCAACAACGAAGAGGGATCGGCCGTCATCAATGTACCGGTCTATGTACAGGCGGGAGTGCCGCTCATTCCGGACTATCAAGACATCAATGGAGAGTTAAAAATAAAGAAACACGCGGCCTCTCTCGAAACCGACCGCAATCAGATGCTCAAACTCATCAACATTATCCGTGAAGGGTACGGGAAATCCCCCGTTATGCTCGATACGAAAATCAACGCGCTTGCTCAGGCGCATGCACGGGATATGGTCGATCGTGACTTTTTCGGGCATGTGAATCCTGATGGTCTCTCCCCGCATGACCGCAGAAAGAAGGCGCAAATCGGAACGGAAATAGGAGAAAATCTCGCCTACTCAGAAAGCGTTCTCGCCGGTATGCAGGGACTTCTCCGCAGTCCCATCCACCGTGCCAACATTCTCATGGATGAGTGGGAAAGTGTCGGAATTGGCATTGCGACTGACGAAAACGGCTATCTCAAAATGGCGCAGGAGTTCTCTTCAGCCCCTCTGACAAATACAAAACTGCGTCAGCTCGAAACGGAAACGCTGGCAGCCATGAACAGTGCAAGGCAAAATCTCTCAGTTTTGCCACTCTCATCCGATAGTACACTCGCACAGGTAGCCGCCTCGTGGAGCGGGCTTCTTGCAGCCACCGATGAATTTGGCCTCACAACCAAAAGCGGCGACAGTCTCTCTCAAAAAATAGAAGATGCCGGTATGCGCTCGGGGGCTCAGCTCTTCGTATTCTCGTCAAACTCATCAAAAGATATCACTTCTCGCATTCTTGAGCCATCGTCGAGTCTGGAGGCCAAATGGCAAAAGATCGGACTCGGCATGGCGGCAACGAGCCTCGGCGAAATAAAAATCACGGTCATACTCACAAAATAACCCGACATAGAACACCACAATGGACTTCGGAAACCGAAAAATCAACAGAAACAGACTCAACGCCTTCGCCGTCAGGAAACTCTACCAGCGCCGTGTGGAAAATAAATTCAAAAGCGCGCTGAAAGAAAAAATAGTTTCCATGTTTTCTTCGGCATCAACCTTCAGACTCTTTACACCGGGAAAAACGATATTCCTAAGCGCTGTTCTCGCTGCTCTCCTCATCTTCACGGCGATCAATCTCGTGCGGGGAATCAGTCTTCGCAATATCGTCTTCTTTCTTGGAAAAGATCTCGCGACCGACTCGTACGGCCACACAAACATTTTATTAATGGGAACGGGCGGCGGAAATCACGAAGGCGCCGACCTCACAGACACGCTTATACTCGCAAGCATCGAGCAGGAAACGAGCGACGTGAGTCTCGTCTCCATCCCGCGCGACCTCTTCGTAACGAATGAAAAAATCCGGCCGGTACAGGGAACCGACGGAACCCGCATCAACAACCTCTATCACATCGGTAAAAATGACCTCAACGACGAGCAGCTGGGACTTCGCATGCTGCTGGAAAAAATCAACGAAGTAACGGGAGTAGAAGTGCACTACTTCATCAAGGTTGACTTCGAGGGTTTCAAAGAAATTGTTGACGCGCTCGATGGCATCGATGTCAAGGTTCCGGAGGCTCTCTACGATACGGAGTACCCGCGTGGAGAAAACATCGGGTACGAAATATTCGCCGTATCATCAGGCATGCAACACTTCGACGGAGAAAAAGCCCTAAAATACGCCCGCAGCAGAAAAACCACAAACGACTTCGACCGTTCGAAACGCCAGCAGCTCATACTCTATGCCATGAAAGAAAAAGCCGAGAAACTCGGCATTCTCGGCAACAGTGGAAAAATTTCTTCACTCTACGCTTCACTCAAAAAATACGTTCAAACCGATCTCACGCTTCGCGAACTCATCACGCTCGCAAAAAAAGGCACACAGGTACAACGCGACGCGATAGCAACCTATAGCATTCACGACGACCCGACGAAGTGCGGAGGGCTCCTCTACTCTCCGGCCCGTGACCTCTATGGGGGTGCATCTGTGCTGGTAGAAGCCACGAAAGGCTATAGTGATATTCATCGTATGATAGATATTGTGGTGAACAATCCCGAGTTTCATCGTCAAAATATCAGCATTCAGATTCTCAACGGTACAAAATCGCTCGGCCTCGCCGCCGAGTCAAAAATTCTCCTGAGTCGCCTCTGCGCAAGCGTAATCCGGTTTGGAAACGGCCAGAGCAAAGACGTCACAAAAACCACCTACTACCTGAAAACCTCTGTGCCAGGAAATGTCATTGAAGTCCTTCAGAAGCTCATCCCCGGGACCATTTCCAGCGTTCCGCCGCAAAAATATCTTGATCTCCCCTACGCCAGCGAAGCACAAATTATCATAGAAATCGGCAGTGATTACCTTCCATACAAAATGAAAGATCCCTACGATTTCTTGATCGACCTCATACCAAAGGAAAAAACGGTGAGCGGAGAAGCGGAAACGACGGATAACCAAACAGACAAAAAGAGCTATGCCGTTACGGAAAAAAATAAACCTCTGACGCCGAATGCAAAATCTTCAGAAAAAAAGAAATAATTTCGTACCTCCGAATAATTGCGTACCTCCGCGAAAATATCATGTCCAAAATCCGCCTCCAAAAATTTCTCTCTGATTGCGGCATTTGCTCGCGTAGAAAAGCCGAAGAAGCCATCACTCTGGGATATGTGAAAGTGAACGGTGAAATCACAAAACAGCTCGGCACGAAAATTGACCCGGGGAAAGACATAGTGCATTTCAAAGAAAAAGGGGTTCGCCGTCGCGCAAAGCATGCCTACGTCATGCTCAACAAGCCATCCGGCTACACTTGTACACTGGCAACGTTCAAATCAGAACAAAATCTCTCTTCCCTCATTCCGAAAATTCCACACCTCTACCCCGTCGGAAGGCTCGACAAAGACACGGAAGGGCTTCTGCTCCTCACCACCGATGGGAATTTTGCCCACAAAGTAATGCATCCGAGCAACAATTGTGAAAAAGAATACCTCGTTATCGCGATCGGTGACATAGGGGAAAACGATATAAAAAAAATGCAAAAAGGTTTCGCGCTTCCTGATGAATCAAAACTCGCACACATAAAATCAGCCGCCATCAACAAAAAAGAAACCGGCCGCACCTATCTCTCGGTCATTCTTGGCGAAGGCCAGAAGCGTCAAATCCGCCGAATGTTTCAATTTTTAGGATTTACGGTACAATACCTCAAAAGAATCCGGATCGGCAGCGTATATCTGGGGAGTCTCCCGAAAGGAAGGACTCGTCCGCTCACTCCAAAAGAAATTACGTCTCTCACAAGTACTTCGCTCACGAAAAATAATTCATGATCTCGAGTCTCATCTCACTCTATCTGTCATCTTTGCTGACAAAAACTCCTCAAATCTCGCTGACGCAATCAAAATCGTCAGCCTACGCCGACGTGCTCACGGCCTTTTCGGTACCATCGAGTACCAAGTCCGCAAGTACCAGTACGGCAACATCGACACCGACGGGCGCAATCGACATTCAGGCCTCCTCCTACCTCGCCATGGACCTGCGCAGTAACCGTATTCTCGCAGAAAAAAATACCAGGGAAAAAAGATCGATCGGCAGCATCACCAAACTCATGACCGCCCTCATCATCCTCGACGAGAACGACATCAATGAAGTAGTAAAAATTCCGATCGAAGCGACTCAGGCTCCGGGGTCAAGAATTTGGCTTGCACAAGGGGAAAAAATAACTATAAAAGATTTGCTCTACGGGACACTCATCCACTCCGGAAACGATGCCGCCTACGCACTCGCCATTCACAACGCCGGATCGGTAGAAAAATTCACGGCCAAGATGAACGAAAAAGCGCAAAAGCTCGGACTGACACAGACGCACTTCGGAAATCCAGCGGGACTCGATGTCGACAATAATTCTTCCACGAGCTACGACGTCTCCCAGCTCGGCGTCTACGCCTACAGGAATAATTTCATCAGACACGCGGTCGCCACTGCGAAGATAACAATTATCTCGACAAATGGCCAATTCAAACACGAACTCAAGAGCACGAACAATCTCCTCGAGAAAGACCCTCGCATAAAAGGCCTCAAAACTGGCTATACCATCGAAGCGGGAAAATCCTTCGTAGGTATCGCCACAGTCAAAAACGGATCCCCAATCCTGACGGTCATTCTCGACAGTCCAGATCGATTCAAGGAAACCGAAACGCTCGTCGATTGGGTCGAAAATAACTTTATTTGGTAGCGAGCGAAGCGCGAGCTCCTCATCTCCTTTATTCGCTTTACATCAATCATTATTCACATGACTTCCCTCTCTCTCTTCACCGGTCCTCTCCGCCAACTCACACTCGTCGTGGGTTCGGAAATCTTCGCTTTCCTCCTGGCGCTCCTGCTGGCTCCACCGTTCATCCGTTTCCTCCATCACCACAAACTCGGCAAACAGCTCCGCATCAACGCAACTACGGGAGAAAAAGCCACGATTTTCAATGAACTCCATGCCAAAAAAGCAGGAACCCCAACCATGGGTGGCGTCCTGATCTGGGGAACAGTACTCATCACGGCGCTCATCACTCAAATTATCGCATCGAGCGGCCTCATCGATCACTCCCTCATCAACCGCAACGAAACATGGCTCCCTCTCTTCACGCTCATCACGACCGCCCTTCTCGGCCTCATGGACGACTATATCAACATCAAAGGTCAGTCAAAAGGCTTAACCGCAAAACCAAAAATGTTTTGGCTCCTCGTCTTTGCAGGCATGGGCGCTTGGTGGTTCTACTACAAGCTCGGTATCAATATGATCCATATTCCACTCCTGGGCGAGGTCAACATCGGCATCTGGTACATCCCTCTCTTCATCTTCATCATCAGCGGCACGGCCAACGCCGTCAACTTCACCGACGGACTCGACGGACTGGCTGGAGGGCTGCTCATCCTCGCCTTTGGAGGATTCGGAATCATCGCCTTCACGCAGAGCCTCTTCATTCTCGCTGCATTTTGTGCCGTGATCGTCGGAGCCTTGCTCGCCTTCCTCTGGTTCAATGTTCCACCGGCAAAATTTTACATGGGCGACACCGGGGCTCTCTCGCTCGGCGCCACCCTCGGCGTCATAGCCATGATGACCGACTCCGCCATCTCCCTCATTCTCATAGGCTCCGTCTTCGTGATCGAAACTCTTTCGGTCATCATCCAACTCACCTCAAAAAAACTCTTCGGCCGCAAAGTCTTCCTCATTGCCCCCATCCACCACCACTTCGAAAAACTCGGCTGGTCCGAAGCCACCGTCGTCATGCGCTTCTGGATCCTTGGCGGCACAGCAACCGCCCTCGGAGTCATTCTGAGGCTGGCAGGGAAACTTTAGGAACAGATCGACAAAGAACACACTACCACTCACGATGGAGATACCCTCATCGTGATGATAAAAGATGATGTCGCCTCTCTCTACGTGCCGGAATCCGACTTCGACGCTCCCAATGATTCTGCTACTCTTGGCTGAGCTGCAACTTCGGCGGAAGCGCCGAAGCGTCCGTGACATTCGTAGCACCCGTACCCTCCTTCAACTCACCGGAATCGCCCTCGCTATCCGCGCGTGCTCCATTCTCAACCACAAAAGTATCAGCGGATGCCTCTGTACTTGGCGCGGTTTCAGCAGTCTGACTATTTTTGGTATCGAGAGCAGGACCGCTTCCGGCAGCAACGGAATCACCGACATTATCCTTCACAGTTTCTTTCGAAGCAATGACCACCGGCTTACTGAAGGCAAGGTACATGGTCTCGAGTTCGCGCCGCTTCGCGGAAACATCGGCACTTCGCAGCGCCTCAGAACCACTATCCACAATTTTCAGACGATCCCGAAAACCGGAAATCGCGCGATCCGTCTCGTCCTTCAAGCCTTTTTCACGAAACAACTGTGCTTCGATGAGGAACTGCAACGCTTGATCAAGAGCAATGAGAGGCTTATTTGAGTCATCACTCGAGGCAAGGACACGATCTTCGAGTTCAATTTTCAAGGCATACAAACCCGACTCCGACGGCATGGCAAAGAGTCTTCCGCGCGCCGACAACAAAACGGCATCGGACATCTTCTTCAAATCCTCATCCTGAAAATCGCCCGAACGTGCCGCTACCTCCTCAAGGCAACGGAAAGCCGCGCGAACCTCATCAATGGTCGCGCCATTCTTCTGGAGAGCGTCGTAGAAACTCTTCTCGCAGAGCCCCAGCTCAAGACGATACTTCTCGGTACTGCTGAAAGCAAGGAGCAGCGAAGCATTTTCCTGCAAGACATTTGATGGGCCGGCGACGACACCCTTGAGATCTTTTCGTGCTTCCCGCACGAGCTTTTCGTCACTCGCCAAATTTTGACTGACCCAAACTTTTTCCTCATCCTGCAGCGCAAGCGGCTTCACAACGACATCGCCGCTCGATGGAAAAACGGCCTTATATCCGTTGAGAACAATATGCGACCCAACATTGACGACATTCTGAAAGACCTGCAACTGCGACTCATCGGTACCAGAAGAAAGGCTAAACGTCGCGCGCTTCGACGCGGAAGCAACGAGGGAACCGGACTTCACGGTAAACTCGGAATTGGTAACGAGATCAAGGATATTCGACCAAACGGTCCCGTGTCGCAAATCAAGTTCTACGCGATGATCAACCCCGAAATTTTCCGACTTAAGGGCATCGAAACTCACATCGGTATTTGGAAAAAAACGGGTAAAACTCCGATCAAAATAACGAACAACCGCCTGACCGTTGCTCCCAATTTGCAAGAGATCCCCTTCTCGAAGTTCAAATCCGGAAACGGCCGGAAGGAGATCGCCATCGCGAACGATCATCGCATCGCCGCTCGCCTCATGCACCACCGTGTACTCCTGGGCAAACGTCACCGGAACGCGGAGCATGAAGGCAAAAATGCTCATGGCAAAAACTCCGCCGAGTGAAAGGGAGGCGGCAAATTTTCTGAAAAATCCAAAGCGCAAAACGGGCACAAAAACCGGCAACTCCTGAAGTTTCTCTCGAATAAAGGCCTTTTTAACAGCAGAAAGGGAAATTTTCTCTGCATGTCCCTTCATCCAGGAAATGAGTCGATCGATCAGGTACGATTCACTGTCTTCCTCGTCTCCGGGAGCGGCGAACTGCTCGATTCTCTCAAACATATGAGTCCGTATCCGATCCTTCATGGCTTCATTCAAAGCAGGCAGCTCGCCCGCATGAAGCCGCACAAGTCGGGCGGCGAGCCATTCGCACGCCTCATCCTGCCGCTCAAATCCCAATTGATTCATGCCATCTCCATCCATAAGCACCATTTATAACGTAAAAAAGCCAAAATTGTTACTGCGACCATCCCATGTCTTGCAACACTCCACGGAGTGCACGGAGTGCACGGTACTGTAAAACTCGGAGATTTCCCTCGCTCTTCCCGAGAATGGCCGCCACATCACTATTCGGCATATCATTGATATACTTGAGCACGAGAACCTGTTGATATTCATCTTTCAAGGCGCTCAAACCTTTTTTCAATAAATTCGATTCGAGTGATCGCTCAGCACTGACACCCGGATGATGTTCCGCACGATACTCCTGATACTCCTCCGTGATAGCCTCGATCGAGTGATTGAGGCGGTAGTGATCGACGACGAGATTATGGGCAATGCGAAACAGCCACGAAGAAAACTTGTCCCCCGTCGCCTTGTATTTACCGATATTTTCCCACGCCTTGACGAAAACCGTCTCAAGGAGGTCCTCGGCATCTTCACTATCCACACGAAAAAAAACATACCGGTACAGCCTATCGACAAACTCTTCATAGATGAGTCCAAAGGCATCCTTATCGCCGCTCTTCACGCGATCCACCAGTTGTTGTATCTCTTTTTCGGTCATACACAACAATCATATACTATTACGAAAAGAACTGCAGTGCCTTTTCAACTTCCTTCTTCGAACCGATGAAAATCGGCGTCCTCTGATCGAGGTGTTCTACAGGTTTATCAAGGAGGTCAATGACGCCATCGCTCGCCACTCCACCCGCCTCCGCGAGCAAAAAAGCCATCGTTCCGCATTCATACAACAAACGCAACTTCCCACTGGGCTCATCGCTATACCCGGGATACGTGAAGACTCCGCTTCCCTTCACCAAAATATGATTGATATCCGGAACCATTCCGCCGGAATATCGAAGGGTATACTGCTCATCGAGCCAGAAGTTTACGAGTTTGCGGTATGATGGACTTTTCAGACACGCACGCAGATTTCCAGGGGCGAAATATTTCCCCTCATCCGCGACATGCAGATGTTCTTGCTGCAAAACAAATCCACCGCTCGTGAGGAGATACTGATGTGTTCCTTTCCCCTTCACGGCGACAAAAAGCGTCGTTCGCGGTCCGTACACCGCCACGACGGCGACGTGGATTTGCGAAGATTTCTTCCCGATGAAAGACCCGCGGGGATAAATACCGATGATCGTCCCGACCGAAAAATTCACATCCACGAGCGACGAACCGTCGAGTGGGTCAAAAGCCACGGAAAACTCTCCCGAACTTTTAGTTCCATCTTCTTCAATATTTCCGACATGCAACTGCTTCTCAATCTCTTCCTCCTCCGAAGCCACGAAATCAACACCGGGAACTTTTTGCAGCTCCTTCATGAGAATTTCATTTGCCGCGACATCAAGCTCCAGCTGCCGCTCACCAAAGACATTTTCCGTTCCCGCATATCCAAGGTTTCGACCACCCTGTACAACTCGGGAAATATCGTACACCCCCTCTACACACGCCATGACGACATCGTGGAGAGTGTACTCCACGCCAAGTGTTTTCAAATGTTCGTCGAGCTGCATAATGGAGAAAAGTTAGAAAATCGTTGTCAGTTTCAAATCTCAAATTCGATTTTCAGTTTCAAATTCAGAAGAATACTGACCCAATGAAGCGAGACTGTTCATCTTCGCACGATGCAAAAAGATTTTCTGCGCAGCCATTAAATTTGCCGGATCGCCCTTCCAGGTTTTCGTCGCACCATCCTGAAGCGCCCTCGCATAGGAAAAGGTCAATGGCCAAGGTAGACCCCTTTTCTGATTGATCGCATTGAGATTTTCTGTCGCCTCGATATCTCCCTGCCCTCCCGAGAGAAAAGCCTCACCGGCAAGTTCAGGTGGGAGACACTTGGTAAAAACCCGAAGCGTCGCCTCAGCCACCTGCGCGGGAGATGCCTTCACGCCGCTTTCTTTTCCCGGCAGCACCATGCTCGTCTTCAGGATCGTCCCGGAAAGCGCCACGCCAGCCGCGCGCAACTCCTCGAAAAGCGCGGTCAAGATCCTCTCGCTCGCATCTTCTGCCTGCTCGATCGTATGATTCCCATCCAGGAGCACCTCCGGCTCAACCATCGGAACCATGCCATTTTTCTGACAAATAAGAGCATACACGGCGAGATCCTTCGCATTTTGACGGATATTTTCTTTCGTGGGAATGGAGTCGCCAATGGTAATCACGCTCCTCCACTTGCAAAACTTCGCACCGAGCGAAACATATTCTTTGAGCCGCACATCGAGACCATCGAGACCGGTCGTAAGTTTTTCGGTACCGTCTCCCGCTACATCGCAAATCGCATCAATAAGCCCCAAATCAACTTTAATCCCCGGCAAAATTCCCTTCTGTCGTAAAATCTCAACAAACGTCTTGCCAAGGGACGTCATCTGTCGAATCGTCTCATCATGCAGGATCACGCCGCTGATGTACTGCTCCTCCCCCGGTATCGTGAGGAGCATCTCCCGAAATGCGCGCCTATTATCCTCGGTATTTTCAAGCGCGATCGAAGCAAACCGTTTTCCGACGGTCTTCATACTCTCGTCCGCGGCAAGAATTCCTTTTCCCGGAGCGACCATCTGCGCGGCAATTTTATTCAACTCAGAAACGACCGTAGCATCAACCATAAAAAATATTCAGTAAAAATAAAAAGCACTGGAAGCTTAGTTCGAAAGGTACACCGAAGTCAACAATCCATATCACCTGCTCGCAATAGCACTCGTTCCGCTCATGTACATGACCTTCTGTGCGGGTCGCATATTGAGGAGAACATCATTGTGTGTCATGGAATCGAGCGATTGGGCGGCGGCAACCTCCATAGTAACAACCTCATTCTCACGTACGAGCGCCTGGCTTCGAGCCTGCAGATCGCGCATGACATATCCCTGCGTAACGCCATTCGTGGCATATACAAGGGTCATAATCGTACTCAAGACAACAGCAATAATTACCGATGTAATAAAAAATACGGGCTTAATGCGCAAATCAACAGCAATGGCTCCATCGGTTCCGGCGGCTACAGCATGGTCGTGAAGGCTCTTGAACGAACCGAAAAAATCACTGACGAAGGATTTTGCTGCAGAAGAAAAATATCTTCCCGTAGCGTCTCCGCTATCGGATGCGGAAAGCGTCTGTGTGAGATTATCTCTCGCCCGACCCACGTTGCACTGAATCACCGGCGTACCGCGTCTGAGGGTGAAATTTCTCTGAAATGTTCTACGACGGGGAGAAAAAATTCGGAACATGAAGGGGTGGAGGAGGGGTAAACTTCGGGAAAATTTCGAAGAAAATTCAGTAAAGTACATCGGAAAAACATTTATACTCTTTCAGCACATCGGAGCTTGGCGCTGCGGCTTCGGGGATTATTACGCACCTCTTCTCCACTCGGAACAACGGGAGTTTTTGTAATGATGCGAAGAACTGATGTACCCGCGCACTCGCATCGGTAAATTTCCGGAGGACAAATGCACTCACGCGCCTGATCCTTGAAGAAGTGCTTCACAATGCGGTCTTCGAGGGAGTGGTAACTGATGACGACGAGCCTTCCGCCGGGAACGAGGAGCGAAACTGCCTGCGGCAATGCGGTTCTCAAAACATCGAGTTCCTCATTCACCGCAATCCGAAGAGCCTGAAACGTCCGGGTAGCAGGATGGGTTTTACCGTGTCGAAGGGATGCGGGATAAACGCTCCACACGAGTTGTTCGAGTTGCTTCGTCGTGAAAAATTTTTCACTCTTCCGCTTCTCAACGATCGCACTCGCAATCTTTCGTGAAAATCTTTCTTCGCCAAACTCAAAAATGAGATCGGCAAGCTCTTTTTCGCTATAAGTATTCACAATATCCGCTGCGGTGGCTCCTTGGGATTCGCGATTCATTCGCATATCAAGCGGCCCATCGTGCTGGAAAGAAAAACCGCGCTCGGGCCGTGTGAGATGAGGGAGAGCAAGCCCAAGATCGAAGAGGATTGCATGTACCTGCTGAACCTCATGACTCTGCATTTGCTCACGTAAATGAACAAAATTGGAATGGATGAGCGCTACTCTCTTCAAACCTTCATGGCCAAAACGCTCTTCGATACGCCCTCGAGCAATTTCGAGATGAGATCGATCCTGATCAAAGCTGAAAACATACCCGTCACTACCAACCGCTTCAATCATATCCATGGTATGCCCACCCAAACCGAGTGTCGCATCAATACCAACATCTCCGTTCTTTAAAGCTAAAAATGTTTTTACCGATTGTCGAAGGACGGGCACATGATCAAAACTTGTATCCAACATCGTATAACTTTTGTACTCTAAACAGGATTCATAATAGGAGAGCAAAGCCGGATCGTCAATAATTTACCTCGAAAACAGTATACAAAAAGTGATCATATCACGGTACATAACTCAAGCTACATTGACGCATAGCCAAAAACAGGCACTTACGAAAAGAGTTGCGCAACTTTTTAGCTATTGAATAATAAATATGTACAGCAAAAAGATAATAAATCACAAATCTAATCGTATCGGTCCCTGACGAAGCACCTTACAGCCCGCCTCGGTGCACTCAACAATCGTCGAAGGGGAAACCTCTGGAATTCGACCGATATCAATAATCGCATCGGGCAAGGCCTCAGCACCGACGCAATCTTCCTGTCGATCACGCAAAAACTCCCCCGCCCCATACGCCTGCAGCTCCCCCGTCCGATTCGCACTCGTGGTAACTAAGGGTCCGCCAAACATTCGAAGCATCTGGAACACCAAGGGATGATCGGGGCAACGCAGACCAACCGTCCCCATACCTTCATTGATATGAGAAGGCAGTCGTTCAGTTCGCGGAACAATAATCGTAAGTGGCCCGGGCCAGTACTTCTCCGCTAACACAAGAGCTCTCTTATCGAAGACACCGTACTTCTGCGCCTCCTCAAGAGACGAAACCATAATAGAAACCGGCTTCGACTTCGACATGGCCTTCATCTGATACACTTTGGAAACCGCCTTTTCGTTGAAAATATCAGCCGCCAGCCCATAACACGTCTCGGTGGGATGGAGTATCACTCCCCCATTTTTCAAAGCTGAAACTGCCGCCTGTAAATCTTTTTCTCGATTCATTCAACCGATACCATACAATAACGACATACTATTGAGCAAATTTCATAGCGCGCGTCCAAATGGCCTAACGCTTGGCCTAAATCTTCCAAATTGACTCAACTCAAAAATCCTTTACACTAAGGGCGCTTTCAAAAATACTTCTCCATCAAAAAATCATCATGGCAAAACTTCGCACGGCAATCAATGGATTCGGACGTATCGGGCGCCTCATGTTTCGGGCAAATCTCGTGAAGGATCTCGTTGACATCGTCGCGATCAACGATCCGAATCCGACAGAAACTCTCGCCTACCTTCTCAAGTACGATAGCACGCATGGACGGCTCGACATGGATATAAAATCGACCCAAACCTCTATCATCGTGAACGGAAAAGAGATCCCCTGTACCGGCGAAAAAGACCCGTCAAAACTTCCATGGGCAGCTCACAACATTGACATGGTCTTCGAAGCAACGGGCATATTCACCACGAAAGAATCCGCATCCGCCCACTTAACCGCAGGGGCAAAAAGAGTCATGATCACGGCACCGGCGAAGGGAGTGGATGCGACATTCGTCTTCGGCATCGATCACGAAACCTTCGATCCGGTGAAGCACATCGTCTTCTCAAATGCTTCGTGCACGACGAACTGTCTCGCCCCCCTCGCGAAAGTACTCAACGACAATTTCGGTATCGTGAAAGGTATGATGACCACCATTCACGCCTACACGAACGATCAGCGCACCCTCGACCTCGCGCACAAAGATCTCCGTCGGGGTCGAACGGCGGCAATGAATATCATTCCAACCACAACAGGCGCAGCCTCGGCTATCGGTGAAGTTCTTCCCGAGTTGAAGGGCAAACTCGACGGTCTCGCGCTGCGGGTACCGGTCTGCGACGCATCGGTGACGGATCTCGTCTGTGAAGTTTCCAAACCGACAACCGTCGAAGAAGTCAACGCCGCTTACCTGAAGGCCGCAGAAAACCAGTTCAAAGGTCTGCTCGAGTACTGCATCGATCCTGTGGTATCATCAGATATCATTCACAATCAGGCATCGTGTGTTTTTGACGCAAAACTCACCATGGTAACGGGCGGCAACATGATAAAAGTCATGGGGTGGTACGATAATGAATGGGGCTACAGCAACCGCCTTCTCGACCTCGCGGGATACATCGCATCGCGAGTCTAGGCCTCTCAAACCTCACTCAACCTCACTCGAATGCACTTCTTTCCCGACAAAATCAGTACACACCACGGGCACGACAAAGGAAAAATCTTTGCGTGGATGGCGCTCATTTCAGCGACGGGTTACGCGAGCTTCCTGACGATTTTACCAATCGTTCTCACGAAAAAACTCGACAGCGATGTCTATGTGGGGTACTACTACTCGGGACTGGCGGTAGTCGCTCTGCTCGTTTCGCTCGCTAGCTCAATTCTTCTCAAAAAAATCTCAAAAATCTGGCTCATGAAAATCATTCTGGGCAGTCTTGCGAGCATATTCTTTCTCCTTACCATCGCCGCAAACATCTGGCACTTCGCCACGCTCGATCTCGTACGAGTTATCTGCATGACGTTACTCTTCATCGTTCTGGCAATCTTCGTGCGGGACTTCGCGAAAAAACAGGAACTGGAGCTCATTGAAGGACGATACTTCCTTTTCAACAATATCGGCTGGGTGATAGGGCCGATCAGCGGTGGAATACTGGCAAAAACATTCGGCAATGAAGCGGCATTCATATTCACCGGAGGGTGCTACATTGCGCTTTTCATTATATTTCTCAAACAGCATCTCATCAACAAAAATCCGCACATCCATGAGAGAAAAGAAAGACCGGTAATGCAACAGTCGCTCATGCAAAATGTAAAAAAATACTTCGGAAATAGGAATCTGTGCACTTCATTCATCATCACCTTCGGTATGTACTTTTGGTGGTCCATAAGCGCCATCTACATGCCCATTGCCATGACGCAACTCGGATACTCGCAGGAGGTCGTCGGACTCATATTTGCACTGAGTGTCGTACCGCTCATTTTGCTCGAATTTCACGCCAGCGACGGCGCAAAAAAATACGGAGTGCGGACATTCCTCATCCTTGGCTACGGACTGCTAAGTCTCGCATTGGTCGGTTTCACGATCAGCTCACCCTCCACGCTCATCAAGCTCATGATCCTCGTGAACATCGGCTCTGCATTCATCGAACCAGTAAAAGAAATTTACTTTTTCAAGATTGTTGAGAAAAAAGACGAAGAACAATTGTATGGAATCTACAACGCCTCATATCCGGTAGCCTACATTCTGGCGCCCATGGCAGGGGCAACGCTGCTTGGCAGCTTCGGAATGAACGGAATTTGGCTCGGGAGCGCTTTTGTGTTTATACTCATGACGTTTACGGCCCTTACCATCGACAAAAAATACTAGGATATGGATCGACGCACGCAGGTTCTGAAAGCCATTGTTCAGCACTTCATCACGACGGCCGAGCCGGTAGGCTCCAATACGATTATCGTGAGCTACAAGTTCGAAGTTTCGCCCGCTACCATCCGCAACGAAATGGTTTCGCTCGAGGAGGAGGGACTGATTTTTCAGCCTCACACATCATCGGGTCGGGTACCGACCGAACTGGGATACCGCAGGTATGTCGAAGAAATCGCCGACTACGATGCGGCGGAAAAGAGAGCGAAAAAAATGCTGAACAGCATCTGGACTGAATACGTCACGCAGAAAGCGAAAGAAAAAATCTACGACGCGGTCAACGTGCTGGCGCGTGCCACGGGAAGCGTGAGTTTTGCCACCATTCCGGGAAGTAAACATACGTTTTTTCTCGGACTCTCGAACGTACTCAAACAGCCGGAATTTCAGGATCCAGTGAGAGCTTCCCAGGTGATTGAAATTCTGGAAAACGATGACAACTTCCTCAATACGCTGGCCTCACTCACGGTCGAAGAAGAACCGCAAATCTTCATCGGTCAGGAAAATATTCTTCCGCAAATTCAATCATGTTCGATTATCGTCGCACGGTACGCCGTCAGCGACTTCGAAGGACTCCTCGGAGTTCTCGGTCCGATCCGCATGGACTACGCATTCAATGTCGCCCTTCTCAAGGAAATTAAAAAATTACTCATGTAAACTCATACTATGCCCGACGAAACAAAACAGCCAATTCCACCAAACGAAGTGCCGGAAAACGCGGCGGCAACCTCCTCCGCTGGCGCAAACTCCTCTTCCACCGACACCGATATGGAACTTCTCAAAACGCAGCTCGCGCAAATGACGGAAACGTGCAAGCGCACGCTGGCCGATTTTGCGAACTACAAAAAATTTGTGGAAGATCAGCGAAAACAGACCACTTCATATGCAACAGCGGAAATTCTCAAGGAGCTCCTGCCGCTCATTGACAATCTCGAGCGGGCCATAGCCGCCATGACGGAGCTTGATCCCGCCCACCGCCAAGGCATCGAAGCCATTTATCGTCAGCTCACTTCGATGCTCGAAAAACGTGGCGTAAAAAAAATGGAAACGACGGGCAGCGCCTTCAATCCTGCGCTTCACGAGGTGCTCTCTCAGGAGCCCGGTGAATTCAATATCATCACGAAAGAAATTGAAAAAGGCTACACGATCGGCGATCAGGTACTGAAACCCGCAAAAGTCATCGTGGGAAACACGCCGAAATAACCGTCCAAAAATAAATCATGGTATACTGACGTGCGATGAAGCCCTCACGCACGCGCACACCTTTCCACTCACATCCCGGCGTCTCTCTCGTTATCTCCATGCTCATGGTGATGGCGTTCATGCTGCTCATCGCGAGTACGGGACGAAGTATCGCGCGCACACGACTCATCGCCGAAGGAATGGAGAGGAAATTTCGGGCGGAATTGGCCGCCCGAAGCGGTATTGAATTTGGCCTCTACTCACAGAACAAACCGGAGAGATACGCGACACTCCTCAAGAACCTGGAAAAAAAGGATAAAGATATCAAGAGTATCGAAGATGGAAAACTCGTGTGGAAAAATGGAGACAGTGTAACGTGGAAAATCACCGGAACGACCGGTAGCGTGCAGACCTGCGCAGAAGTTAACTACAACGCAGCCACATCGAATGACGTGAAAGATTGTCAGCCGGGAAACAAAGTTTACTACGTATATCCGTTTCCGGGAACCGGAAGCGTTGGGGGGACATCGTGCAATCTCCAAACGCAGCCAGTTCTGAAAAATAAACAATGGCTTACCGATATGTACTTCTTCATGTACGGAAAAACGTACAGCGACGTAACACAGATAGAAGAATCTGATTTTGCAAAAGACAGTTCAAAGGGTGTTGCAGGTCTAAATACGCTTGATCACCCCTGCCTCTGGAATAAAGTGAATACAGGAACCGCAGCGGAAATACCGCTCTTCATGCGAACGAAAGAAGGAAAAGTTATCGGACCGGAAATGATCGACAAATTTTATGTACGTGCGCGTCTTTCCTGCAAGAACGGCGGCGCTTGCACCGACGATGGTAAGAAAAACAGCAACCGTTGGCATCTAGCCGAAGAAATAAGCGGAGAAGAAAAAGATAAACTGGCTCTCGCGTGGGGCATCACCGCCACCTGCAAAGAAAATTCACTCTGCTATCTGTACAATGCAGCAACCGTGAACAAAAACCTAGCTTCTTCTCTCATCACGTACGACATTATGGAAAAGCCATATTCTGCCGATGTTATCTTGAAAAATATCGTTCTCGCATTTACGCACCCTACTATAAATAAAAAAAAATTTGTCGGAACGGACACTTCGAAAGAGCAAACCACCGGCGCCATTATCGATTTTCTTCTGAATCAAGAGTCATGGACAGACATGAAAATAACCAAACCCATTTTTAACCTCTCCATCGCCTCACCGCTTGTGGTAAATAAGAGTAACGGTCAGACGATCGACGAAATCGAAATGCAAATCCTCTACACTCTCAAACAAGATGCCAAACCCGAACCCATCATCACCAACCCCATCGTCACGGCAACCGGCTTGAGTAGCGGCTACACCCTCTCGCTCCAAAGCAGCGTCCTCAAACAAACCGGCACCTACAGCTACCCACTCATTGGGAAATAGGGTACCCTGGGCTCACCTGGAGAAAGACGAAGCTGCAAAACTACGAACTCCAGCTTCAAAATATGGGATAATTTGACGCCTGGACAAAAATATCATATAATCCTGATCTCATCGCGGTTTTAGTTCTTAAAGAAGATAATGCCATGAAGAACGCCCCACGGTCGAATACTCTCGGATCAAATTCTCTCGCTACCCGTCTGAGCGCCGCAACCCTTGCCGCCACTTCGATGAACGTCGCGATAGAGGATGATGCGAAGGCGGCAGAGATAACGACCGCTACACACGAGGATATTATGGTGTGTTTTGGGTCAAGTAGTGGTGGGGACTACCGTACCATGCGACTCAGCATAAAAGCGATAACAGAAAATGGAAATACGAAGCTAGAGCTGACGGAAAAGCAGAATAGTAATGGCATATTTGGTAGCACCGGCATTCACCCAGGAGATTACGTCGCTCGAATATTCAGAGATAACGTCTATGGAAGAACGCACGCGCAGTGGTTAATGGATCAAATAAATAAAAATCCATTCTCGGGCGCATCCTTCAGTGTGAGTAAGGTTGACTTTCCAAATTTTTATATAAAAACCGATAATGTTTATTTCATCGAGGGGCCGAGCTTTGATCAGGATCGCCTTATTATCATTGGGGAAAATTATATAGAAATATATGCTCCCTATAAGGTCAATGGGGAACTCAAGCAAGAGTACTATAACAATGGGAATGGAAAACCTCAACCTCTCATCACCTTCAAGCCCAAGGTTCCCATCGTAGCCTCCAAGATCATCGGTGGCGTGATTTATGCGATGCAGGAAGTAGAAGATTGGAAGTACCAGCTCACCCTCTACTCTTTCAACAACGACAAGATCACGGAAGGACAAGTCGTTCCCCTTCCGGCAAACATCACCCCTTGGAACATGGGCAGAAAGGCGGAAATGGTTTGTGGAGAATCTCCAACCAAGAAATCCAAACATCTCATCGTACAGACAATCGACAAATTCGATGATCAAGACGGTGTTATGACGATAGACCTGAGCGATCTGAGCAAAACCAAGAATTACCCCGGGGTCTACGACATGGTATCGGTTGATCCGGAAGGACGGTATCAGTTCAGATCAATGCTATCCGATAAGCTTGTGATCGTCGATGGATTTACTGGAGCCAGCAAGGAAGTTCTGAGTACGGAAAACTACCCTTCGGTCAACGGCTATATCGTTTATACCCCGGGAACCAAAAATCCAACATTTTATTTCCTCGATAAGGAAGGAAAGAGCAAAGAGAAGATACCGGCAAGGGTAGTACGGATCGAATTGGTGAACCCGGCAACACTGGAAACAAAAATATCGTATGCTCCACTGCAGATGTTTGAGAAAGAGTTTGCCTTCAATGCAAAGCAATATGTGGGCGGGGCCGACTGTGTCCCCTACCCGAACGCCAAAAGCACGATACAAGTAACAGGGGGAACCCCAGAACCACAACCGGAAGCAGCAGAAGTAGAACCCCAGCCAGATACCATTGACTCCACTGATGGTGATACCGGTTCAGAAACCGTCGCAGAAGCCGTACCGATAGAAGATCAACCGGATGCTACCATCACTCAGGACACTGATACGGCTCCCGATGTTCTGGGAGAAGTCATCACACCGGATGTACAACAGGATACAAAACCTGATACCAATGAACCGGATGTTGTTGCCGGTGATACGGATGGTGGTGGAGAAGGAGATATGTCGGTACAGCCAGACCTGCAACCAGAAATGACGGCTCTCGACGCTGCTCAACCGGAAACCCAACCAGGATCAGATACCCAGACATCACAAGAAACTCCTACGGGAGTTCAAGCAGATGCCGGGAGTAACGATACATCTGTAGCGAGTAAACCACCTCCTCCGAAGAACAACGACGATAGCTGTACGACATCGAGAGTACCATCAGAAAATAATCTCCTCGCTACGGGAGTACTCATTGCCGGAGCGGCCTATGCGATCAGGAGGAGACGGAGACAGTTCAGTATGATCGAGAAGTAAACGAAGAGAGGAAGAGAGAAGGATGAGCGAACAATCTCCTTTGTTTTCCATTACTATCGTATCTGCTTCGTTGACTGGATGCTTCTGCCCTGGAAGACGGGTAACTCCGGTCCCGGTGGTTCGAACTGGATATAGACGCCGGTGGATTTATCGATGACATCCTTGAGAATAACCTTATTGGGATCAAATTGTCGCTTCTTGAGTTTAGAAAGGGTGGAGGGAGAAAGTTTCTGTACGGTCATTTTTTCGGTATCTTTTTTAGAAAAATCACCTGTCGTTATTCCTTTCTTATCCAACCACTGTCCCGCCTTGTTGGTCTTGATCTTGTCGTGGGTTCCGGTTTCCATCGCCTTGAAATAATCCTCGAAGGGAATCGGGGTTTTTTTGCTCCCCGGATCGGCGGGGACGGAGCGGAGGGTGGCGAGGTCGGTGATCTCGAACTCTTTTGGCAGGGAAATGCCACCGTCATCATCGGCGTTCGGATCACGGAACGTCGCCGTATTCCTCGCCACGATCATGCCGCGGATGAGGAGTTGGCCAAAGAGGGTAGGTTTATCGTCGGGACGGGTGGGGAGGTAGTCGGAGGGGTTAGGGGGGAACTCGAACTCGGCATTGACGGGGAGGACACTGCCATCGGCGTAGATCTGGGCACGGATCTCCCTCACCTCGGGTCCGATGAAGATGTTACCCTCGGTAGCCTTCTTGAGGTGGTTCTTCCGCAGGACGATGATACCGAGCTGTCCTTCTTCGGAGGTGAGGGTCTTCTCGATGGTGAGATTTCCACCCTCGACGATGATGGTCTTGTTGCCCTTCCAGTTGGAGAGGGAGTCGGTCAAGTGGACATCACCCTGACAGTAGTAGAGGTTATCCTTGGAGGTGAACTTGAGGAGAGAGGAGCCGGTATTCTCACCGCAGGACTTCGAGGCGGAGGGTTTGGCCATGATGACGTTCCTATAGAGGATGTCCCTCACGAGGTTCTGTTTGACGGGGTTGAGGGCGGATGAGGCATCGGAGCGCAGGGTACCGAGGTACTTCACACGGTTGAAGGTGACGGGGAAGTCATCGTCAGCGGAAGGAGGGATACTGCCGAGGAGTGAGACATCGGCGGGGTTCACGG
>Ga0233425_10001973_pt1 | contig 42790 bp, 43 predicted proteins | sample Watercolumn_Towu_2_FD_181712 | JGI IMG/M metagenome (GOLD analysis project Ga0233425, IMG submission 181712) | Freshwater microbial communities from Lake Towuti, South Sulawesi, Indonesia - Watercolumn_Towuti2014_140_MG | ecosystem: Environmental > Aquatic > Freshwater > Lake | place...
CGCGTTCTCGCTCTCGCGCACCGAGCGCACCGAGCGCTCGACCCGCTGGTCGGGGTTGAAGATCGTCTCGTTGGTCGAGGTCTTGTCGGTGTTGAGCTGGGTCGCGACGCTGACCTCGAAATTGCCCACGCCGAGATAGGGCGCCAGCGTGCGGCGGATGTTGTCCTGCATCTCGCGGCTGACCGACTTCTCCAGCGTCGCCATCTTGCCGGTCGGCGCTGTTCCGGCATCGTCGCCCGCGAGCAGCACCGTGCCCTCGGAGCCGATCACGGTGACGCGGTCGGGCTTCATGCCGGGGATCGCCGAGGCGACGAGCTGGCGGATCGCCTGCGCGCCGGAGACGTCGTCGGCGGGCTCGGTCCGCACCACCACGGAGGCCGAGGCCGGCTGCTGGTCGCGGCGGAACGAGCCGCGGTCGGGAAGGACGAGGTGGACGCGGGCGGCGCGCACGCCCTTCATGCCCTGGATGGTGCGGGCGATCTCGCCCTCCAGCGCCCGCACGCGGGTCACCTCCTGCATGAAGGAGGTCATGCCGAGCGAGCCGAGGTCGTTGAACAGCTCGTAGCCGGATTTGGAGCTCTGCGGCAGGCCCTTCTCGGCCAGCAGCATCCGCGCCTGCGCGGTGTGGCCGAAGGAGACCAACACCGCCGCGCCGTCGGACGACACGTCGAAGGGGATGCCGTTGTCCTTGAGAACGCCGCCGATGCGCGACACGTCCTCGCGCGACAGCCCCGTATAGAGCGTCTCCTGCGCCGGGCGGCTGAGATAGTAGGCGCCGACGCCGACCCCGAGAAACACCAGAAGGCCGACCAGCCCGAGGGCGATCAGCCGCCTCGCGCCGAGATCGACGATGTTGCTCCACAATCTTTCGGCTTGCTCGCGACCGAACATCCCCGGACCGATCCCGTTGGCGACCTGACATGCGTCGCCAGCCTGTCTGAGGGCTGAGCCTTGCGCGGGGATTGCGACTCGTCGCGTCCGGCCTCCAGAGTGGCCGCATGACCTTCGATCGCGAGGACGAGACTTGGATGGTCCGAGCCCGGCCGCTCGGCTCGGTCCTGTGCGACGCCGCCTTCCGCATCGCCGACAGCCTCTATATCGGCCCCGACCATGACATCGGCCCGGCCGATTGGGAGCGGCTGCGGGTTCCCCTCGGCCCGGCGGACCTGCTGTGTTGCGTCCCGCTCCTGACGGCGACGCTCGATCTGCCGGGACGCGAGCCGGCTCTGGTCGCCCATTACGAGCGACTGATCGCCCTGGCGCGCCAGCACGGCAAGGACGCCGCCCTTGCGCATCCGTTTCCGTATTTCTCGGTTACGCCTCTGCTGCTGGAAGAGGGCCGGGCGATCGTCACCTTCCCCTGGACCGACGACGTGCCGCAGACCGTCACCATCCTCACGGCGCTCGCCGGTGCGGGCTCCGACGGCGTGCTGTGGGACGACATCGACCAGGGCTGGTTCATCCGCCTCGTCGTCCGCGACGGGACGCTGTTCATCGCCGAGGGCGATCCGGACGAGGGCGCGGATACCCTGCTCCGCGCCGACGCGAAAACAATCGCCGATCAGGCCACCGCGGCGCTGGCGCGGTCGCGGAGCCTGCACGCGCACCTGATCCGCGCCGTCGGGCGCGATCTCTGGACCTGTGCGAGCTGACCGGCCGAGACGCCGATGCCTTGCGTCAGAAGAACGAGCGCACCAAGCCGCTGACCAGTAGGTTCCAGCCGTCGATCAGGATGAAGAACAGCACCTTGAACGGCAGCGAGATCACGGTCGGCGGCAGCATCATCATGCCCATCGACATCACGATGGTGGAGACGATGATGTCGATGACGAGAAACGGCAGCACGATCAGGAAGCCGATCTCGAAGCCCCGGCGCAGCTCGGAGATCATGAAGGCCGGGATCAGGATGCGCAGGTCGATCTTTTCCCCCTGCTCGGCCTTGGGGAAGTTGCGGCTCGCCAAGTCCGAAAAAGTCTGGAGGTCCTTCGGGCGCACGTGCTGGGTCATGAACTCCCGGAACGGCTCGACGATCTTGCCGAAGGCCTCCTCCTCACCGATGCGGTTCTCCTGCAGCGGCTTCACGCCCTCGTTCCAGGCACGGTCGAAGGTCGGGGCCATGACGTAGAAGGTCATGAACAGGGCGAGCGAGACGAGGAACAGGTTGGCCGGCGTGCTCTGGAGGCCGAGACCCGAGCGCAGGAACGAGAAGGCGACGGCGAAACGCGTGAAGCTCGTCACCATCACCAGCAGGCCCGGCGCCAGCGACAGCACGGTCAGCAGCGCAACAAGCTGGATGATGCGCCCGGACGCCGCCCCGTTGCCGGGCGGCAGCAGCGCGTCGAGGCCGGGCACGCCCGTGACGCCGCCGGGCGAGGCGCCCTGCGCCAGGGTGGCGGTGGCGCTGAGAGCCAGGACAACCCCGGTCAGCCCGAGACGCCGAACCACCCGCCTGCTCATTGTACCACCAGCGATTCGACGATGAACTCGCGCACCGCTCCCTTGGTGCGGATCGCGACGCGTTCGTTGAGGTCCTCGCGCAGGTGCTGGAGGCCGCTTGCGCCCTCGATCTGCGCCATGGAGAGCGTGCGCAGATAGGCAAGCGCGTCGGCGCGGATCTCGGCCAGCGTCACGTCGGGGTTCGGCAGGGCCCCGGTCTTGAAGACGACCGAGGATTCGATCCGGATCCAGGCATCGGTCGGTTCGGCGAGGTTGGCCACCACGGAACCGACGCTGCGCAGGGACAGGTCGCCGGTGTAGTTCAGCACCTTCACCGCCTTGTCGGCCTCCTCGCGCTTCTTGAGGTCGACCGACTTCTCGACGCTGCCGAGAAGGTAGACGCCGAGACCGCCCCCGGTGCCGACGGCGACGAGCGTCACCAGGGCGAGCGCCCCGATCCAGCTCTTGCCGCTCTTCTTGCCGTCCTTGGCGTCCGCCATGATCGCCCCCGTCAGAACGGCGCCACGGTCTCGAAGACCTGCTGGCCCAGCGTCGGGTTCTGCACGTCGGTGAGGCGCCCGCGCCCACCGTAGGAGATGCGCGCCTCGGCGATCTTGTCGTAATCGATGGTGTTCTTGCGCGAGATGTCGCGCGGGCGGACGATGCCGGCGACGTTGAGCACGCGCACCTCGTTGTTGACCCGCACTTCCTGCGAGCCCGAGATCACCACGTTGCCGTTGGGCAGCACTTCCGTGACGACCGCCGCGACGGAGAGGCTGAGCGACTCCTTGCGGTCGATCGAGCCCTGACCCTTGGTCTCGGTGCCGGAGCGGATGCCGGTATCGGCCGTGGCCGAATCCTTGAGGCCCGAAACGCCGTAGCCGAAATCGAAGCCGAGGAAGCTCTTCTGGCTGCGCTCGCGTTCGGTGGCGTTGTCGAACTGCGCCTTGTCGTTGATGGCGATGCTGACCGTGATGACGTCGCCGACGTCGCGGGCGCGGGGATCCTGGTAGAGCGCGGCGCTCGCCGGGCTCCAGGTCGAGTGGTAGCTGTGGCGCCCGCCCAGGGCGCCGAAGGTGGTCGGCAGCGGCTCGCGCGGCGCGTTGAGCCCCGTGCCGATCGGGGTCAGCACGGGTGGGCGGCCGAGGCGGTCGAGATCGCTCTGGCAGGCGCCGAGCGAGAGGGCGAGCAGGGCCGCCGCGAGGGGAAGGGCAGGGCGCATCACGACCTCTGGTTCTTCTTCTGAGCCGGCGCGGTCGCGTCCTTGCGGCCGGATTCCGACATGGCCCGGGCGAGGCCGGCGGCGCGGGCGGCTTCCATCTCGGAAAGGATGGCGCTCGCCGTGCGGGCGTTGAGCTTGGTCAGCAGGGCGGCGGCCGCCTCGTCGGGCATGTTGGCGAGCTGGAGCGCCGCCGCGTCGGGGCGCATCTTGGCGTAGACCGCGACCACGCTCTCGTCGGCCTTGGCCAGGAACTCGTTGCGGCGCTTGAGCCACGCCTCGTACTCGGCCCGCTTCTCTTCGAGCAGCTTGATGCGCTCCTCGACCTGCCGCTCCATCGCCGCGAGCTGCTCCTTCTGCCAGGAGAAACGGGCATCCGCCGCAGCGTCGGCGATGTTGGCGCAGTAGCCGGTCTTGGCCGGCTCCTTGGCGACGAAATCCTGGGCGGAGACGTCCTTCGGCGCGTCGCGGGCGGCGAGCGCGCGCATCGCCGCTTCCTTGGCCGGGTCGGCGTGCTCGCCGCCCGCGGCGAGGGCGGCGCCGGAGAGGGCGAGCCAGCACAGGACGATGGGCAGCGTCGTCGTCATCACTGCACCACGAGCTCCGCCTGGAGGGCGCCGGCGGTCTTCACCGCCTGCAGGATCGCGATGATGTCGGTGGGCTTCAGCCCGACCTGATTGAGGCCGCGCACCAGCGTCTGCAGGTCGGAGCCGCCGAGGATGGCGAGCTTGCCGCGCTCCTCCCGCGCCGCCACCTCGGTGCGCGGCACCACCACGGTCTGGCCGTTGGAGAAGGGCTCGGGCTGCGACACCTCCGGTGCCTCGGTGACGCGCACCGTGAGGTTGCCGTGCGTCACCGCGACGGTGGAAATCGTCACGTTGCGCCCGATCACCACCGTGCCGGTGCGCTGATCGACGACGACGCGGGCCGGCGTGTCGGGCTGGATCGTCAGATCGCCGATCTGCGCCACCAGCCGGGTCTGCGCCATCTGGCGGCCGCGCATCACCACCACGGCGCGCTGGTCGCGGGCGCTGGCGATGCGCCGGCCGAAGGCCCCCAGCGACCAGGCATTGATCGCGTCCGAGATCTGGGTCGCGGTCTTGAAGTCGGGGTTCTTCAACTCGAACACGAGTTCGGGCAGATCGCGGAAGGTGCCGGGCACCTCGCGCTCCACCAGGGCACCGTTGGGGATGCGGCCGGCGGTGGGCACGCCTTGCGTCAACTGCTCGGCCTGCCCCTGCACCGAGAAGCCCGAGACCGCGAGCGGCCCCTGCGCCGCGGCGTAGACGAGGCCGTCGCCGCCGGTCAGCGGCGTCATCAGCAGCGTGCCGCCCCGCAGCGAGGTGGCGTCGCCCATGGAGGTCACGGTGACGTCGATGCGCGAGCCGGTGCCGGTATAGGGCGGCAGGTCGGCGGTCACCATCACGGCGGCGATGTTGCGGGTGCGCAAGCGCGCGTCGCGCACGTTGATGCCGAGCCGGTCGAGCAATGATTGCAGCGACTGCTCGGTGAACTGCGCGTTGCGCAGGGTGTCGCCGGTGCCCTGGAGGCCGGTGACGAGGCCATAGCCGAAGATCTGGTTGTCGCGCACGCCCTTGAGCGTGGCGATGTCCTTGATGCGGGTGCCGGCCGCGAAGACCGGACCGGTCATGAACGCGAAGCCGAGCCCGGTGAGCAGGCCCAGCAGAACGGCGAGAAACAGGCGGCGAAGGGGCGTCATTGCGCGCCGATCCGGATGCGGCCGTCGGCCATCACCGTGCCGAGGATGATGCGGTTGGTGTCGGTGTTGCGCACGCGAATGGTCTCGCCGAGGCCGCCGTTCTGCAGCGGTGCGCCGACGGCGGTGATGACGAGGCCGTTCTCCTCGAAGATCATCTGCGTCGGTGCGCCGCGACTGACGAGTCGGGGATCGTCCACGGCGTTGACCGGGACCGGCTCGCCCGGCAGCAGCATCCGCCGCGCGGTGCGGCCGGCGATTGCCGCCGACGCGTCGATCACGGCCGTGCGCGCCCGGTAGGTCGCGGGGTAGGCCTGCATCCGCAGCATCGACTCCTTGATCGTGTCGCCGGGATAGATCGTGACGGTGGGCACCGGCAGCATGAGCTCGGCATTCGCCATGCCTTCGGCGGCGTGAGCCGGGCCGGCGGCGAGGGCGGCGAGGGCGGCGAGCACGAGGCCGCGGAGAAAGGTCTTGCGGAGCATGGGAAATCGCGCCGGAGGAGGGGGCGGGAGACGAGGCGGCGGGGGACGCCGCGGGCGCTAGCGGATGCCCTTGGAGATCGTGCCGGCCATCTCGTCGGCGGCCTGGATCACCTTCGAGTTCATCTCGAAGGCGCGCTGGGCCGTGATGAGGCTGGTGATCTCCTTCACCGGGTCGACGTTCGAGCCTTCGAGGTAGCCCTGCTGCAGCCGGCCGTAGCTCACGTCACCGGGATTGCCGACGACCGGCGCGCCGGAGGCTGGCGTCTCGCGGTAGAGGCCGTTGCCGAGCGGTTCGAGTCCCGACTCGTTGGCGAAGTTGGCGAGCGTGAGCTGGCCGATATTCTGCAGCGCGACCTGGCCGTCGATCTTGGCGAAGACCTGACCCGATTCGTTGATCGTCACCTGGGTGGTGTTCTGCGGGATCAGGATCGCCGGATCGACGGCATAACCTTCCATGGTGACGAGCTGGCCGGCGTTGTTCTTGTTGAACGAGCCGGCGCGGGTGTAGTTGATCTCGCCTGCCGGGCTGGTGATCTGGAAGTAGCCGCGCCCGTTCACCGCGAGATCGAGCTGATTGCCGGTATTGGCCAGCGACCCCTGCCGGTGCAGGTTGCGGATCGCGGCGGCGCGGACGCCGAGCCCCAGCATCGCGCCCTCCGGCACCGCCTCCTGGCCCGCCTGGTTCGGCACGCCCTGCTGCCGCTCGGCCTGGTAGAGCAGGTCGGTGAATTCGGCCCGCGCACCCTTGAACCCGGTGGTGTTCAGGTTGGCGATGTTGTTGGCGATGACTTCGAGGTTGAGCTGCTGGGCGGACATGCCCGTGGCGGCGATGGCGAGAGCGCGCATGGCGAAAAATCCTTGAAGTGACCGATCAGATCGGCATGCGGCTGAGTTCGAGGTAGGCGGCGACGACCTTGTCGCGGATCGCCACGACGGTCTGCAGGCTCTGCTCGGCGGACATCACCGCCTCGACCACTTGCTGGGCGGTCGCCTTGCCCTGGATGCCGGAGATCGCCGTGGCCTCGCCGCCGCGGATCGCGTCGCGGGCGCTGGCCGCGACCTGGGCCATGACGTCGCCGAAATCGGTGGGCGCCGTCGGGGCGGTCCCGGCGATGCCGGATACGGCGGCCGGGCTGAAGGCGGCCTTCTGGGCCGGCGCCGTCTCGGCGAACGAGGTGCCGGCGACCTTGTCGAAGGCGGCGAGCGAGGTGAGGGCTTCGATCATCGCGGGTGGTCTCAGGACTTCAGGAGATCGATGACGCTGGCGACCATCGCCCGGGCCTGCTTGATGACCTGGAGGTTCGCCTCGTAGGAGCGGTTGGCCTCGCGCATGTCGGCCATCTCGACGAGCATGTTCACGTTCGGCAGCTTGACGTTGCCGTTCTCGTCCGCCGCCGGATTGGCGGGGTCGTGCTCGGTGCGGAACGGGGCGGTGTCGGTGCCGATCTCGCGCAGTTTCACCGAGGCGGTGCCCGCGGCCCGGTCGAGCTCGGAGCGGAACGTCACCGTCTTGCGGGCATAGGGGTCGGCACCCGGCGTGGCGCCGGTCGATTGCGCGTTGGCGAGGTTTTCCGAGACGACCCGCATGCGCAGCGACTGCGCTTCGAGGCCGGCGCTGGCGAGCCGCGAGGCGGAGAGCAGGGGATCGATCATGATCCGCTTCTCACCGCGGCCATCAGCATGCGGTGGAACGACTTCACCACCGCCGTGTCGAGGTTGTGCTGGCGGGAGACGTCGCCGGCCTTGAGCATCTCCTGCTCCAGGCTGACGGCGCTCGACGATTCCAGCACCTCCCAGGTCTCGCTGGATTTGGCCTCGCGCACGGGAATGCGCGTACCCTGGGAATCGATATGGGTTTTGGCGGTCGAGGCCATGTCGAGCCCGGTCCGGGCCAGGACCTGGGCAAAGGGCATCACGTCTCGCGCCTTGTAGCCGGGCGTGTTCGCGTTGGCGACGTTGCCGGCGATGGTGGCCTGCCGCGTCGCGAGGTAGCGCGCGTGCTGCGAGGCGAGATCGAACAGGTAGACGCCGGTTGTCATGGCAACGCCCCCATCCGAGGGCCTCCGGAGAAACGCGGGACGCGGGCGGGCCCGAACGGTGCGCCCTGCGTCGGAGGCGAGGTTTAGGTAGGCAATCTTGCACGAGGCTGGCTCGTACCTTGACAGGCCCGCCCCTGGCGGTAGCGCCTTCGGGTGATGGACCAGATCGACGAGCGGGCCGGTGCGGCGGTCTCTGACGTGGACGGCGCCGAGGGGGCGGCACCCCTTCTGCCGGCTCCTGCCCGCTATGCCGGCGGCGCCGGGCCGGGGAGAGGCGAGGGGCTGCACCGCATCACGCCCAACAACCGCTTCTCGCGGGTGGGACTGAGATTTTCCGATCTCCCCTCAGGCCGCTGGGCCTGCCTGGAGTTCGGTCTTGCTTTCGACGAGGACGAGGAGGCGGCGCTCGCCGTCGATGCCGCCGCCGCCGGATTCGAGTTCCTGACAGCGGACGGCTCCAGCCTCGATCTCGACCATGTCCCGGGTCTCGCCCGCAGCCTGCTCGATCCGCAGGTCGCCTGGATTCCGGGGCCGGCGCTGCTCGGGCCCGCGCCGTTCCGCATCGCCTTGCGCGTCCCCGATCAGGCGCGCGCTGTCGTCGTCACCCTGCGCTCCTGGCGCAATAGCCACGATTTCACCGTCGCGGATCCGGTGCTGCGCCCCGGTTCGGCCGATACCGGGCCGGCGCCGCGTCGGCGCTTGCTGGGCGGAGAAGGGGTGAGGCTCGGCTTCGCGCTCGCCGAGGAGACCGCCCTCGTGCTGCGCGGTCAGATCTACGCGGCCAGGGCCGACGAGCACGCCGCGCGCGTGCGGCTCGTCTACCGGGATCGGGCGGGGGGAGAGATCGCCCCGCCCTATGCCAACGCGGTCTCCGTGCCGGGGCTGGGCGCGGTCATCAACCTGTCGGCCCAGCCGCAGGCCCGCCGCTTCACCCTGATCCTGCGTCCGCCGCCCGGCGCGGCGGCCGTCGAGCTGCATTTCGGTGTCTGGGAGGATGCGGAGGATCCGCCGGAGGCCGAGTTGATCGGCCTGCTCGAACTGGCGCTCGAGGATGATTTCCGTCTCGAGAGCCTGTGCGAGGACGAACTCCTCGACGCGCCCGCCTTCCTTGCGCGCCTCGCCGACCGGATGGGCCTGCCGGAGGGTACGCCCGCCGCGTGGCTGGCGCGTCCCGGTGCGGGGGCCCCGCCGATCCTCGCCCGCGCCCGCGCGTTGCGGGCCGGGCCGGATCGGAGCGCGCGCATCGAGGGCGACAGCGTGGTCCTGAGCCTTGCCGGCCTGCCGGATTGGGCGTTGCCGGAGGCGCCGGATTGGCGCGAGGACCCGTTCCGCTCCGTGGCGTGGCGTCTTGCCTACCAGTCCCTGGCATGGCTTCAGCCGCTCGCCGCTCTCCCGGGCGGCGCGGTTCGTGCCCGAAGCATTGCCGTCGCTTGGTCGCGAGCCAATCCCTGGGGACGGCCGGCGGACGGGCTCAGCCTGCACCCGGCGTCGTTGGCACCCCGGGGCGACGCCCTGGCGAGCCTGATGGCGGAGGGCGACGAGCCCGCCCAAGCCGAGATCGCCGCGGAGGCCGCCCGGCACGGCTTCGCGCTCGCCGAGATCGTCGGGCAGAACGCCCTGGCTCGGGCTCTGCACGGCCTCCAGACGGCGGCCGCTCTCCTCGTGCTCGCGCGGGCGCTTCCCGGTTTCCTTTTCGCCGCGCATTGGGACACGCTCGCCCGCGACGGCCTCGCCCACGGCTTCGACGCGCTCCTGCCCGAGGACGGCGCCTTCGCCGAACCCTCACCCGTGCGGCGTCTCGACCTCCTGAGCCACGGGCTGGCGATTGCCGCGGCCCTCGACGAGTCCGAGCCCGGACCGACGATCCGCCGCCGCGTCGAGGCGGCGCTGCCGGGGCTCGCCGGCCTGCTCGATCCGGGCGGACGCTTCCCCCCATTCGGCGATGCACCCGCGGGACTCGACCATGCCGGCTGGATCGCCCGGCTCTCGTCGCCCGATCGAGACCTCGTGGCGGAACGCGATACGACACCGCGTCCCGAGGCGCGTACCGCCGGCATGTTCGCGCTGCGCCACGACGCGATGGAGCGCGGCTGGGGACACTTCGCCCTCACCTACGCGGCGCAATCGCCGCACGGCCACCGCGACTGCACTTCCTTCACCTTCGCCACCGGCTCGCGGCGCTGGATCGCGGAGGGTGGCGGTGCCGAGGGGGTCGAGGTCGGCCCGGCCCGCCATCACCTGCTCTCGGCCCGCGCCCACAATGTCGCCCTCCCGGACGGGTGCGAGACCGTGGCCGGTTCAGGGATGCTGACGGCACAGGTGAGGCTCGACGGGGCCGAAGCCATGAGGCTCGCCACCACGGTGCACGGGCCGGACTACGCCCATGCCCGCCTCTTCGTCGTACTCGACGACCTGAGCGGTCTGGCGGTGATCGATCGTTTCGCCCGGCCGGGACGTGCCCTGTCCTTCGAGGGGCGGCTGCATCTTCTCCCCGATACGCTCGTCGCCCTCGCGAGCCCGCGCCGGGCGCTGGCCCAACAGGACGGGCGGCGGCTCGACGTCTTCGCCGTTCCGCTGAAAGGGCAACCGGCGGGGATGGAAGCCGCGATCGGCCGAAACGACCGGCCGCACGCGATGCAGGGCTTCTGCGCGACGGGAGCGGGCGGGCTGAGGCCCGCGCCGGTGCTGCGCTACGCCTTCAGCGGCCGCGACATCGTCTGCGGAGGCGTCGTCGTCGCCGCGGATGCGGCGGCGGAGCAGCGGCTCCTGCGGCTGCTCGCCGACGATGCGGTGAGGCGCTTGACGCAGGCGTGAGTGCCGGTCGAAGCCCCGGCACGACGGCGGGTTCAGAACCCGGCGCTGATGACGGCGACCGCCCGGTCGATCGACAGGTAGAACACGCCGAAGGCCACCATGGCCGCAGCCGCGAATTCGAGGGTCTGATTCGGCAGGGTCTGGAAGCGGCGCATGGTCTCGCGACCGAAATAGGCCGAGGCCCAGGCCAGGGTCAGCACGGCCGGCATCACGAACAGGTAGGAGAGCGTGCTCTCGATCCGCACCGGTCCGGCCGGGTCGATCAGCGCGCGGATGTTGCGCACCCACGGCGCCGAGGCGGCGGCATAGAGCGTCGTCAGCCACGCGAGGCCGACCGCCACACCGAGGTGGAAGGTGAACAGGCGATGCAGGCGCGAGAAGTCGTCGCGCGCGTCGTCGAGCGTCATCCGGCAAGCCCCCAATGATACCGGCCGCTGATTCTTGTCCGATCCGGCCATGAACCAGGGGATGGGGGGCAAGGTGGGGTTTTTTGTGACACGGGGACGGCGGCGTTCGGGCCGCCGTCCCCGGGCGTCTCAGGCGGTGGTTTCGGGCCGGTTCTCGCGCATCAGCTTCACGAAGCGCTCGAACAGGTAGTGGCTGTCGCGCGGGCCGGGAGAGGCTTCCGGGTGATGCTGCACCGAGAAGGCCGGACGGTCGGTGAGCGAGAGGCCGCAATTCGAGCCGTCGAACAGCGAGACGTGAGTCTCGACCGCAGTCGCGGGCAGGCTCTTGGGATCGACCGCGAAGCCGTGGTTCATCGAGACGATCTCGACCTTGCCGGTGGTGTGGTCCTTCACCGGATGGTTCGCGCCGTGATGGCCCTGGCCCATCTTCACCGTGCGCCCGCCGAGCGCGAGGCCCATGAGCTGGTGGCCGAGGCAGATGCCGAAGGTCGGCACCCGCTCATCGAGCAGCTTGCGGATCACCGGCACGGCGTATTCGCCGGTCGCGGCCGGGTCGCCGGGGCCGTTGGAGAGGAACACGCCGTCCGGCTTCATCGCCAGGATGTCCTCGGCCTTGGTGGTGGCCGGCACCACGGTGACGTCGCAGCCGGCCTCGGCCAGCAGGCGCAGGATGTTGCGCTTCACGCCGTAATCGATCGCCACGACCTTCAGGCCCTGGCCCGCCGCCCGGGAGCCGTAGCCGCCCTTCACCGCCCAGACGGTCTCGGTCCAGGCCGAGACGTCGCGGGAGGTCACCGGCGGCACGAGGTCGAGCCCTTCCATCGGCGCCAGCGCGGCGGCGCGGGCCTTCAGGGCCTCGCGGTCGAACTGGCCCTCGGGATCGTTGGCGATCACGGCGTTGGGCATGCCGCGGTCGCGGATCAGCGCCGTCAGTGCCCGGGTGTCGATGCCGGTGATGCCGACGATGCCCCGGGCCTTGAGCCAGCCGTCGAGATGCGAGGAGGAGCGCCAGTTCGAGGGCTTGGTAACGGCCGAGGCGATCACCGCGCCGCGCACGCCCGAGGCCGGGGCCTGATCGAGGCTCTCCAGATCCTCGTCGTTGGTGCCGACATTGCCGATATGCGGGAAGGTGAAGGTGACGATCTGTCCGGCATAGGACGGATCGGTCAGGATCTCCTGATAGCCGGTCATCGCGGTGTTGAAGCAGACCTCGCCGTCGGCGATGCCGGTCTGGCCGATGCCGAAGCCCTCGAGCACGGTGCCGTCGGCGAGCACGAGCAGCGCCGTCACCAGCGGCTCGCTCCAAGGTTCCGGCGTCTTGGGTTCCGGGTTCGTGCGCGCGGGATCGGCGCGCAGGGTCGCGTGTTCGTCTTGCAGCATGGGTCCGATCCGGCTTATGTCCGCCGCCTCGCGCGGCCGCATAGCGGGCCGCGGGGCAAGGCGATATCTCGCGGGGCTCATAGCGAGCCGGCCGCGCCCGGGTCAATCTGGGCGCGGAAGCAGCCCTGCGCAATGCCCTGGACAAGCAGGGCGGCTACGCCGAATCATCTGACTGGAGTTCGATCATCATGCTGCGCGAGCGCATCACCGCCGAGATGAAGGCGGCCATGAAGTCCGGCGAGAAGCAGAAGCTCTCGACCGTGCGCATGATCCAGGCGGCGCTCAAGGACCGCGACATCGCCGCACGCGGCGAGGGCAAGAGCGAGACGAGCGAGGAGGAAATCCTCGCGCTGCTCCAGAAGATGATCAAGCAGCGCAAGGAGGCTGCGGGCGTCTACGAGCAGGGCGGCCGGCCGGAGCTCGCGGAGAGCGAGCGCGCGGAGGCCGAGATCATCCAGGCCTTCCTGCCGCAGCAGCTCGACGAGGCCGAGATGCGTGCGGCGATCGCCGACGCCATCGCCGAGACCGGCGCCGAGAGCCCGAAGGACATGGGCAAGGTGATCGGCGCGCTGAAGGGCAAATATACCGGCCGCATGGATTTCGGCCGCGCCAGCGCACTGGTGAAGGACGCGCTGGCGGGCAAGTAGGTTGCGGCTCCGCCATCGCGAGCGTCAGCGAAGCGACCCAGCGCCGCGACCGGTTCTGAACAGGTGCGGACTGGATCGCTTCGGCCCGGCCTCGCGATGACGGGTGGGGCCGGGAGCGGCTCACGCCGGCCCTGCATCGATCCGCATCCGGAAGATCGCGTAGGGCGGCTGCTGCCGGTCGATGCCGCCGTTGTGCTCCGGCCGCCGGTTGGCCTGGGCGGATGACAGGTACAGCCAGCCGTCGCCGGTGATCCAGAACGTGTCCGGCCAGATCAGGCGCGGATCGGTGGCGACGACCTCGATCCGGCCGTCCGGGTCACGCCGGCCGATGCCGTTGAACTCTTGCAGGCTGAGATAGACCCGGTCGCGGGAATCGGCGATCAGCCCGCCCGTGAGGCCTTTCTCGCCGAGATCCGTCACCGTGTCCGCGACCGCCGCATCGTCCTTCGCGGGATCGAGCAGCGCGGCCGTCTCGACCGCGTAGAGGCGTCGGCTCATCAGCGGCGTGTAATACAGCCGCGCGCCGTCGGGGCTCAGGGCGATGCCGTTGGCGCCGCCCTTGATCGGGCTCGTGGCGCCGTCGGCCGCGCGCTTCATCAGCACCCGGCCCTCGACGATCTTGAGGATGCCGTCGACCGATCGCGTGCTGGCGTGGCCCGCGAGGCGCCGCACGGCGCGGCCGCTCGCGAGATCAACGGCGATCAGCGCGCCCTCGCCGGTCTGGCCCTGATCGGTGAGGTAGGCGACTTCGCGCCCGGGCCGGACATCGACCCGCAGGTCGTTGAGCGAGGAGGTCTTCGTCACGAGCGGTTGCAGGGAGATCGTGCGCACGATCGCATCGGTCGCCGGATCGATGCAGACGAGCTTGGCCGCGCCGGGCACCGACTCGCCGGAGGAGGCCATCAGGCCGGCATCGAGCAGCCAGAGACGATTCCTCCGATCGAAGACGCCGTTGGGAACGTGGAACAGGGTCTCGGCCGGGCGGGCCGGGTCGGGTCGGTTCGCGGCGTCGCTCGGATAGGCCGCGACCCGACCGTCAGGAAACAGCTCGCCCACCGTGAAGACCGTCTTCTCGTCGAAGCGCGGCATGAACAGGAACATCCTGCCGTCGGACGAGAGCGTCAGCCCGGTCGGCGTCGTCGGCGCCCGGGCACCGACGACCAGATCGAGGATGCCGACCGGATCGGACGCCGGTTGGGCGCTGACCGGCCTCGCTGCCATCGTCCGCGCGGTGGCGAGAGCCGCGGTGCCGGCCAGCAGCGTGCGACGGGCGAAACGAATCGTCATGGGCGGCGCCTCACGCGCGGACCGCCGCGCCGCGAACCTTGGTCTCGACGGCGAGCACCCTCTTGCCGGCGCAGAGAAACAGCCGCCGTCCATCCGGACCGCCGAAGGCGACGTTGGCGCAGGGCCCCTCGGTCGGGATGTGGCCGAGCGGGCGGCCGTCCGCCGCCCAGATCCTCACGCCGTCGCCGGTCCCGGCATAGACGCGGCCATCGGTATCGACCTTGATCCCGTCCGGCACGCCATTCGTCACGTGCGCGAAGACGCGGTCATTGGACAGCTGGCCGTCGGCGACATCGAAGGCACGAATCTCGCTCGACGTATTCGCTCGGGCTGCGGCGCCCGCCTCGCTGACGTAGAGGGTGCGTTCGTCCGGCGAGAAGGCGAGGCCGTTGGGCTGTACGAACCGATCCGTCGCGACGGTGAGGCGACCGTCGGGCGCGAGACGGAAGACGAAGCGCCCCTTCTGCTCGGAAGCGCGCGGCTGACCCTCGTCGGCCTGCGTGATCCCGAAGGTCGGATCGGTGAACCAGACCGCGCCGTCGCGGGCCACGATCACATCGTTGGGCGAGTTGAGCCGGCCGCCGTCGAATCGCTCGGCCAGGACGGTGAGCGCGCCGTCCGCCTCCCGGCGCACCAGGCGCGAGGTGCGGTGCTCGCAGGTGAGGAGGCGGCCCTGCTCGTCGAGGGTGTTGCCGTTGGCATTGTCGGAGGGTTCGCGGAACACCTCGGCGCGTCCGCCCCGGCGAATCACCATCATCCGGTTGCGCCGGACGTCGCTGAAGACGAGACCGCCGAGGGCCGGCGCCCAGACCGGCCCCTCGCACCACGCCCCGTCATCGTAGAGGGTTTCCACCCGGGCGGAGGGATCGAGCACGGCGGACAGGTCCTCGGCGGCCTCCGCCTTACAGGCGAGTCCGGGGACGAATGCGCCCAGCAGGCCGAGGCCGAGGAGCGGGCGGCGGGCGATGCCGCGTTGCGGAAGAGGCGGGGTCACTGACATCGAGCCGCCAACGCATCGCTCGGGCGAAAGCTCCGCGCCACGCTTTAAGACTCGGGCAGGCCCTCTCGGCTACACTGTGCGGCCGAGGCCGGTCCTCGTCGTCCAAGTGATCCCTCACCCGATCCGCTTCCGGCAGAGCCCCCGTGCGCTACCCGCCCCACATCCTCGAAGAGATCCGCGCCCGCGTTCCCACCTCCGAGGTGGTCGGCCGCCGCGTGCGGCTGAAGAAGGCCGGCCGCGAGTGGCGCGGCCTGTCGCCGTTCAATTCCGAGAAGACCCCCTCGTTCTACGTGAACGACCAGAAGCAGTTCTATCACTGCTTCTCGTCCGGCAAGCACGGCGACATCTTCCGGTTCGTCATGGAAACGGAGGGCCTGAGCTTTCCCGAGGCGGTGGAGCGCCTCGCCGGCGAGGCGGGCGTCGCGTTGCCGAAGATGACGGTGGAGAGCGAGCAGGCCGAGGAGCGGCGCAAGGGCGCCCTCGAAGTCATGGAACTGGCTGCCGCCTATTTCGAGGAGCAGCTGCGAGGGTCAGCCGGCGGCGAGGCCAGGGCCTATCTCGACCGCCGGGCCCTGGGCGAAGCGACGCGCAAGACATTCCGGCTCGGCTATGCGGTCTCCGGCCGCTACGCCCTGCGCGACTTCCTCGCGGGCAAGGGCGTCGATCGCGACCTGATGCTCGAGCTCGGGCTGCTCACGGTCCCCGAGGGTGTGAGCGTGCCCTACGACAAGTTCCGCGACCGGGTCATGTTTCCGATCCTCGACATCCGCGGCCGGGTCGTCGCCTTCGGCGGTCGGGCGATGCAGGCGGACGCCAAGGCGAAGTACATGAACTCGCCGGAGACGCCGCTCTTCCACAAGGGGCGGATGCTCTACAATCTCCACGCCGCCCGGAAGAGCGCGCATGACCGCGGCCGGATCATCGCGGTGGAGGGCTATGTCGACGTCATCGCCATGACGCTGGCGGGCTATCCCGAGACGGTGGCGCCCCTCGGCACGGCGCTGACCGAGGATCAGCTCGCCCTGCTCTGGCGTCACGCCGACGAGCCGATTCTCTGCTTCGACGGCGACGGCGCGGGCCAGCGCGCCGCCTTCCGCGCCCTTGATGTGGCCCTGCCGATGCTGGAGCCCGGCAAGTCCCTGCGCATCGCCATGCTGCCCCAGGGCCAGGACCCGGACGACCTGATGCGCGCCAGCGGTCCCTCGGCGATCGAGGCGGTGCTCTCGGGCGCGCGGCCTCTCGTCGAGATGCTGTGGGCCCGCGAGACCGAGGCGGCCACCCTGGACACGCCGGAGCGCCGGGCCGGGCTCGCCCGAACCCTCAGGGAGGCGGTGGCCGGAATCCGCGATGAGACCGTGCGTCGCTTCTACCGCGACGACATCGAGGAGCGCTTGCGGGGATTGTCCGGCGGTCCGGCGCGGGAGTTTTCCGGCGGACGATCCGGAGGCTCGGCCGGCGGGCGGGCCGCCGGACCGCGCGGCGCGCCGTTTCAGCGCCGGCCGCGGCCCGGCGACCCGCCGCCCTCGCCGCGCATCACCACCGGATTCAACCCGCTCCTGAAGACGGCAGCGCCGGTGCCGGCCGCGGGAGGGCGGGCGGCCAAGCGCGAGGCGATGATCGTGATGAGCCTGCTCGCGCATCCCGAGCTGCTCGGAATCGAGGAGGAGGCTCTCGCCGCCCTGGAACTCGTCAACCCGGACGCCAGCGCGCTGCGCACCCTGCTGCTCGACCGGGCGGCGGAGGCCGGCACGCCGGAGCCCGAATTGCTGGAGGCCCGGCTGCGCCGGGCCGGGCTGGAGGAGGCGCATGCCCGGCTGCTCGGCCTGGTCAATCCCGGCGACCGCTGGATGCTCGATCCGAACGCCGATCCGCAGCGCCTGGAACATACGCTGCATCAAGCCGTGATCTTGCACCGGCAGGCAGGAGCGCTACATAGCGAACTCCACCAAGCTGAGAGAGCTCTTGCCGAGGATGGGTCCGAGGCCAATTTCGCTTGGCTGTGCGACGTACAGCAGCAATTGGCTGTGATCGCCGCGGCCGAGGCGGAAGCGGAGGTCTCTCAGGATGAATGAATTCGTGCCGGCGTGACCGGAGGGTGACGGCGGCGGGACGCCGACTTGGTTAACGGTCGGTCAACGCACGGCAAGTTAGAGCGAATGAACGAGAATCGGCGCGGGCACTCGACAAGCGCGCCATTCCACGACATTGCGACGGGTCTTTCGCGGAGCGCGCGGGCTCAGCCTGCGGCGCCGCCACGAGAACAATAGGCTGAGCATGGCAACGAAGGCAACCGAGCGGGACGATGCGGACGCCGCCCAGGATCAACCGACGGACGGCCCGCTCCTTGACCTGACGGATGCCGCGGTCAAGCGGATGGTCAAGCTCGCGAAAAAGCGCGGCTACGTCACCTACGAAGAGATCAACGAAGTTCTCCCCGACGGTCAGGTCGACGGCGACCAGATCGAGGACGTGCTCGCGCAGCTCGACGACATGGGCATCCGCGTGGTCGAGGCCGAGGAATCGGAAGAGACCGCGACCGAAGCCAAGGCCAACGGCGAGGCTTCCGAGGAGGAGGAGAGCGCGGAGGGCGGCGAGGTCGCCGAGGCGTCCGGCTCGCGCGCCGTCGCGGTGGCGACCCCCACCACCCGCGAGCCCACCGACCGCACGGACGATCCCGTGCGCATGTACCTGCGCGAGATGGGCTCTGTGGAGCTGCTCTCGCGCGAGGGCGAGATCGCGATCGCCAAGCGCATCGAGGCCGGCCGCGAGGCGATGATCGCGGGCCTGTGCGAGAGCCCGCTGACCTTCCAAGCGATCATCATCTGGCGCGACGAGCTCGTCGACGGCAAGGTGCTCCTGCGCGACATCATCGACCTCGAGGCCACCTATGCCGGCCCCGACGCCCGCGGCGCGCCGCAGGGTGGCGAGGCCGAGGAGAGCGAGGAATCCGAGGAGGGCGACGGCGCCGTCCCGCCGGAGGGCGGCGACGACGAAGACGACATGGAGAACAACGTGTCGCTCGCGGCCATGGAGGCCGAGATCAAGCCGCGCGTTCTCGAGACCTTCGACAACATCGCCTCGAATTACCGCAAGCTGCGCAAGCTCCAGAACGAGGAGACCGAGCTGAAGGCCGGCGGCGGCACGGTCACGTCCGCCCAGACCAAGAAGCAGGCCGAGCTGAAGGACATCGTCGTCACCGACGTGAAGTCGCTCTCGCTCAACGCCAACCGCATCGAGGCGCTGGTCGAGCAGCTCTACGATATCAACAAGCGCCTCATCAGCCATGAGGGCCGCCTGATGCGCGCTGCCGAGCACCACGGCGTCGCCCGCGACGAGTTCCTGCGCCACTACCAGGGCTACGAGCTCGACCCGAACTGGATGGACCGCGTCGCGACGCTGGGCGGCAAGGGCTGGAAGAACTTCGTCGAGCGCGGCGGCCGTCAGGTCGCGGACCTGCGCGAGCAGATCCTGACGCTCGCCTCCGAGACCGGCCTGCAGATCGGCGAGTATCGCAAGATCGTCGCCATGGTGCAGAAGGGCGAGCGCGAGGCCCGCCAGGCGAAGAAGGAGATGATCGAGGCCAACCTCCGCCTCGTGATCTCGATCGCGAAGAAGTACACCAACCGCGGCCTGCAGTTCCTGGACCTGATCCAGGAGGGCAATATCGGCCTGATGAAGGCGGTCGATAAGTTCGAGTACCGCCGCGGCTACAAGTTTTCGACCTACGCCACGTGGTGGATCCGGCAGGCGATCACCCGCTCGATCGCCGACCAGGCCCGCACCATCCGCATCCCGGTGCACATGATCGAGACGATCAACAAGATCGTCCGCACCTCGCGCCAGATGCTCCACGAGATCGGCCGCGAGCCGACCCCGGAGGAGCTGGCCGAGAAGCTGGCCATGCCGCTGGAGAAGGTCCGCAAGGTCCTGAAGATCGCCAAGGAACCGATCTCCCTCGAGACGCCGATCGGCGACGAGGAAGATTCGCATCTGGGCGACTTCATCGAGGACAAGAACGTCGTCCTCCCAATCGATGCGGCGATTCAGTCGAACCTGCGCGAGACCACGACCCGCGTGCTCGCCTCGCTGACGCCGCGCGAGGAGCGCGTTCTGCGCATGCGCTTCGGCATCGGCATGAACACCGACCACACCCTTGAGGAGGTCGGCCAGCAATTCTCGGTGACCCGCGAGCGCATCCGCCAGATCGAGGCGAAGGCGCTGCGCAAGCTGAAGCATCCGAGCCGGTCGCGGAAGCTGAGAAGCTTCCTCGACAACTGATCCGGACGACGAACCGGCCGCCCCTCGGGGCGGCCGTTCTCATTTCAGCGGGTGGGCCGAGGGGTCGGGCGCCAAAAGCGGCGCGCGATGGCGGCGGACAGGACGCCCAACCCTCCGACGAGCGCGTACACCGCGAGGAGGGCGAACCCCAGGCCCGCCTCCCCGAACACGTGATCGCTGAAGAGGCCGACGAGGAGCGGCCCGAGGCCGAAGCCAGCCAGAGTGACGGTCGCGAGGAAGAGGGCATTGACCCGGCCACGCAGCCTTCGCGGGGTGAGGATCTGGATGCCGGCCAATCCGGGTGGGCTGGTGAAGCCGAGCAGTGCGACGAGGCCGGCGAAGCCTAGCAGCGACAGGGACAGGTCGGGGCTCAGGCTCACGAGCGCGGTCACCGGCACGGCCAGGATCAGACCGAGCGCCAGAAGCAGCGGCGCCGCATCCGCGCGTCCGGCGCTGCGCAGTCGGTCCAGAGCGAACCCGCCCGCGGCGTGCCCGAGCGGCGCGGCGATCAGCGCCAAGAGGCCGAGTCGCAGGCCACTTTCCGCCGGGCTGAAGCCGAAGGCGCGGACGTAGAAGGTCGGCGCCCAGGCGGTGAGGGTTTGGGTCATCAGCACCGCGGCGGTGGCGGCAGCGGCATGCGGCAGGTAAGCCCGTTGCCTCCGCCGGATCCAGGCCACAGCGCCCCGAATTGACGATCCGTGCGGCCCGCGGCTCTCGTGTCCCCGCCGAGTGGCAGCTGCGTGGCGACTCGTCCGGATGCGGAGGATGAGAAGGGCGAGAGGAAGATTCGCCAGCCCTGCGAGCACGAAGAGGGCCTGCCACGGGGCGAGCGGCTCGAGTCCCGGAAGAGCGAGGCCGCCGCGCGCGGTCAGCCATGCCAGCACGGCGCCGCCCGCGAGCAGGGCGACGCTGCGCCCGAGCGTGGCTGCGGCGGTGAGGGCGGAGAGGCTCCGTCCGAGCCGCTCCGGGCGCAGGTGCAGGCTCATCAGGGAGAGTGCCGCCGGGCCGAAACCTGCTTGGCCGAGCCCCAGTGCGAGCCGCGCGGCGAGCAGTGCGCCGAACCCGCCCGCGAGGCCGCTGGCGAAGGTCGCTCCACCCCACAGCATGAGGCCGCCCAGGAGGAGACCGCGCTGGCGGCCGCGATCGGCAACGATGCCGAGGAGCGGCAGGGCGAGCGCGTAGGGGAGGGCGAAGGCCGAGCCCTGGAGCAGCCCGAGTTGAGTGTCGCTCAGTGCCAGGGCCTGCTTGAGCGGAGTGGCGACCAGGGTGAGAAGGAAGCGGTCGCTGAACGCCGCGAACTGAATCGTCGCCAGCAGCGCGACGAGCGGCCATCCCGCGAGTCCGGCCCCCGCGGGCGCCGTGGGTGGAGGCGAAGCTTTGAAGGCTGATGGGGTCACAGGGTCAGGCGAGGGCGCGCGACCACATGGACATCAAACTCGCGGCGCTCTCGCCGGACCGAGGCTCGCTCCGCCCGCCCGCCCAGGTATGGCGCATCTCGGCGCGGTAGCGGCCCGGCGGCAGTCCGAAGGTGCCGCGGAAGGCTCGGCTACAATGGCTCTCGCTGGCGAAGCCGTGATCGAAGGTGAGCGTGGTGACCGAGCGCGTCTCGCTCGGGTTGCGCAGCGCCGCGCTCAACCGTTCGAGACGGCGGCTCAGGATGTGCTGCGCCACGCCCCCCATGGGCTCGAACAGGCGGTAGAGCGCGCTGCGCGACAACCCGGCTCCCCGGGCCACCGCCGAGACGCCCAGGGACGGGTCGTTCAGACGAGCTTCGATGAACGCTTCCGCCCGCCGCCGCCGCAAATCGGCGATGACGGAGCCCGAGGCTTCGTCGTCGAGCCGGACCTGCCCGAGCGTACCGGCCAGCAGCTCGGTGAGGGCGCGGGCGATGTTTGCCGCGTTGTCGGGCGTCGTCGCCCCCGCCCGTCGGGCGAGAGAACCCATCAGATCGCCGAGCAGTCCCGATGCCGCCTCGGGCAGGATCTGCCCATGATAGCGGCTCGCCTCGGGGGCGGCGGCCTCGACGAGCTCCCGGCTCAGGCTGACGGTGACGGTGCGCGCCGATTCGAGGCGTGTACGCTGCGGGCGGGTCAGATCGAACAGAATGATGTCGCCGGGGCTGAGGCGGCGCTCCGCGTCGAGGGCGCCGCCGTGGAAGGTGCCGCCGCGCAGGTATTGGAGCGTGAAGTGATCGAATCCATCGCGTCTCACGCGGGTCTTGTCGCGCCGATGCTCGACACCGCTCAAGGCGCGCTCGAACACATTCATCCGGCCGAACCGATGCGCCTCCACCCGCGCGTGAAACGGTGCGCCGGTCGCCGTGACGTCGGCTCCGCTCGCGTAGAGCGCTTGATAGCCCTCGAAGCCGTCGGCCTCAGACGAGAAGGTGAAAAACTGGTTCGACACGAGATGAGAAATAAGAAAAGTTAATCGAGGCGAAGTCCCCTTTTTATCGGAGACATTCGAGGCTTTCGCAAGTGTAGTATTCTGCTGGGGAATTCCCCTCCGCTTTCCTGTGCCCTGTGATAGCGTCGTCGTGGCGTTGTCATTCAGTCGACGGTCGACCGAGCAAAACCTCTTGATTCCGTTGCCTCACTGCGTCCACCGTGTCGGCACCGGACGGCGCTCATGTCACGATGCGGCCAAGCTTGCCCGCGAAGCAAACGGCCTGCCGGTAAGCCGTCGCCGGTCGCGGGCTTCGAGCCCGTGTCGTGACCGGCGCGAAGCCTTGCTTTGGCGATCCGAGGACCCACCTTCCCCCGATGCGCGACGCGGACGCCCCGAGACCAACACCGACGGCTCTTGCCGACGGATCGGAAGCCGAAGACGTCCCGTTCGGAGCCCTTCAACCCTGCGTTGGTATCCGCGACTGGCTGCTCGGCGAAGGCGCCCGGCTGCCGAAGGCCGACGACCTGCTCGCGGGGCTCGCCGAGCGTCTCAACGCCATCGGCGTGCCGATCGATCGCGCCTCCACCGCCATCGACACGCTTCACTCGGAATATTCGGGTGTCGGCCGCGTCTGGACCCGCGGTGCCGGCTCGACGGTCCGGCTGTTCCCCCACGGCGAGGTCTCCGCGAAGGCTTATCAGGCGAGCCCGTTCTACGCCGTCCATGAAACCGGCGAGTGGCTGAGCCTTGATCTCGCCAAGACACCCGACGACGCCTACGCGATCATCCCCGAACTGAAGGCGGCCGGGTACACGCATTATCTTATCGCCCCGCTGATCTTCACCAACGGCACCAAGAACGGCATCACCTTCGCCACGCGTGCCGATGGAGGCTTTCGCGACGACGACATCGCGATCCTGCGCTTCGTCATGCCCGCGCTCGCCGCGGTGATGGAGATGCGGCTCCTCAACAAGCAGCTCGACACGGTGCTGCGCATCTATGTCGGCGACGAGCCGCATCGGGCGATCCTCTCGGGCGACATTCGGCGTGGCCAGGTCCGCCGCATCCGCTCGGCGATCCTCTTCGCGGATATGCGCGACTATACCCGCCTGTCCGCCGGGCGGACGCCGGAGGGCGCAGTCGATCTCCTGAACGCCTTCTTCGATTGCCTCGTCCCGCCGATCGAGCGGGAGGGTGGCGAGGTGTTGAAATATCTCGGCGACGGCCTGCTCGCGATCTTCCGCGAGTCGGGGGACGACCTCGGCGGCGCGGCCAAGAGCGCGCTGACGGCGGCGGAGGCGGCGCTCGCGGCGTTGACGGAGGCCAACGCGGTCGGGCGCTTCGGCGAGGGAGAGCCGGCGGTCGATGCCGGCATCGCCCTGCATCACGGCGAGGCGGCCTACGGCAATGTCGGGTCCGGTACTCGGCTCGATTTCACGGTGATCGGCCGAGACGTGAATCTGGCGAGCCGGCTCGCGCGGCTCAACCGCACGCTTCAGGAGCCGCTGCTGATGTCGAAGCCGTTCGTCGACTTCCTCTGGGGTGATCCGGAGCCGCTCGGAAGCCATGCCCTCGACGGGTTCGAGGAGCCGATGACCGTCTATCGACCGGGGCGGCGGCCGGCCGCGAAGGCCGCTGCGGCGGAATAAATCGTTCGACGATCGCCCGCTGGCCACCCCGCTCGCACCTCGTGTGCGGTGCGTCGGTAGACCGAATCGCTCGATCCCGGTTCGCGAGGGATTGACCGCGCGGCCGGCTGGGCCCACATCCGAGGTGTTCCAGGGAGATCCCCGTCAAGGGGCTGAGAAACCGCTATCGCCGTCACCGGCAGCGCGGAAATCCTTCGAACCTGATCCGGCTCATACCGGCGTAGGGATTGGACCTGAGGGCCGCTCGATCGAGCGAACCTCGCTTCTTCGGGAAGCACATGGTGCCGGTTCCTGCGGGCAGATCCGCGGAAGGCCCTTTCGATGTCCGACTTGCTGACTTCGCCGATCGGCCAGCGTCGTAGCCTCTCGATGCGCCCGCGCGCGGCCGAGCTGCCGCAGCGCACCGACGTCGGGATCGTGGGGGCTGGGCTGATCGGCCTGTCGATCGCGTGGCGGCTGGCACAGTCCGGCCGCTCGGTGACGGTGGTGGAGCGCGGCAGCGTCGGCAGCGGCGCGAGCCTCGCCGCCACCGGTATGCTCGCGCCCGCCGCCGAGCACGAGCCCGGCTCCGACCTGTTGCTGCCCCTGGCACTCGAATCCCTGCGCCGCTGGCCGGCTTTCCGCGACGCGCTTCAGGTGGCGTCTGGCCGGGGGATCGACTACCGCGAAGACGGCACCCTGGTGATCGCCATCGGGCGCGACGAGGTGGAGCGTCTGCGCTTCCGCCACGACCTGCAGCGGCGCTCGGGCGTCGCCGCCGAGTGGCTGTCCGGTCCCGAGGTGCGCGTGCGCGAGCCGCTGCTGCGCCCCAACGTCACCGCCGGCATCCTCTGTCCGCTGGACGCGCAGGTTGATCCCCGCCTCGTGATGGAGGCATTGCTCCGCGCCTGCGAAGCGGCGGGCGTCACCATCGTCGAGAACGTCGCGGTGGAGGGGCTGGAGAGCGAGGGCGGCCGCGTCAGCGGTCTGCGCGCCGCCGGCCGCGTCCTTGCCGCCGAGACGGTGATCCTGGCCGCGGGGGCCTGGAGCGGAGAGGCGGGCCTGCTGCCCGACGACCTCGCGCTGCCGGTCCGCCCCCTCAAGGGGCAGTCGCTTGCGCTGCGCACCACGAAGCGGACCGGCACCCTGTCCCGCATGGTCTGGACCGACGCGGTGCATATGGCGCCCAAGGGCGACGGGCACCTCATCGTCGGCGCGACGGTAGAGGATTGCGGCTTCAACAGCGGCGTCACCGCCGGCGGCTTGTTCGCCCTGCTGGAAGGGGCGCGGCGGGTCCTGCCCGGCATCGAGGAGATGGAGATCGACGCGGTCTGGAGCGGTTTCCGCCCGACTTCGGACGACGACGCGCCGATCATCGAGGAGGCGGCGCCCGGCCTCGTCGTCGCCACCGGCCATCACCGCAACGGCTACCTGCTCGCCCCCGCGACCGCCGACGCCGTCGCCGCGCTCGTCGGCGAGGGCAATCTGCCGGACTTCGCCCGCGGCTTCGGGCGGGCGCGCTTCTCAGCATCGCGTGAAGGCCGGGGGAGGGCCGTGGCATGAGATTGACCGTCAACGGAGAGCCCTGCGAGCGCGAGGTGCCGAACCTCGCTGCCCTCTTCGCCGAAGAGGCCGAGGAGCGGGGCATCGAGAGTTCCGAGGGCATCGCCATCGCCGTCAACGGACGAGTCGTGCGCAAGGCCGCCTGGGCCGGGACAGCACTTAACGAGGGCGACCGCATCGAGATCGTCCGCGCCATGCAGGGAGGCTGAGCGCATGAACCATCACGACACCACTCTCGCGCAGACTGCCGCCGGGGACGACGCCCTGGAAATCGCCGGCATCCGCCTCTCCTCGCGGCTGTTTATCGGGACGGCGGGCTATCCGAGCCAGGAGATCATGGCGCAGTCGGTGCGCGCCTCGGGCGCCGAGGTCGTCACCGCCTCGATCCGCCGGGTCTCGCTCCAGGGCCACGGCTCGGACACCTTCCAGAAGCTGAAGGGCGCCCGCTTCCTGCCCAACACCGCCGGCTGCGAGACGGCGCGCGACGCGATCATGACCGCCGAGCTCGCCCGCGAGGCCCTCGGCACCGACTGGATCAAGGTCGAGGTCATCGGCGACCGCGAGACGCTCTACCCGGACGTCACCGAGCTGCTCGAAGCGTGCCGCCACCTCGTCGATGACGGCTTCACCGTTCTGCCCTACTGCAACGACGATCCCGTGATCTCCGAGCGGTTGGCCGATCTCGGCTGTGCGGCGGTGATGCCGATGGGCTCGCTCATCGGCTCCGGGATGGGCATCGCCAACCCGGCCAATATCGAGCTGATCTGCCGCCGGGCGAAGGTGCCGGTGATCGTCGATGCCGGCATCGGCACGGCCTCGGACGCGGTGATCGCGATGGAGCTCGGGGCGGCCGCCTGCCTCATCAACACCGCCGTGGCCAAGGCCGACGATCCGGTGCGGATGGCGGATGCCATGCGCCATGCCGTCGAGGCGGGTCGACTGGCGCATCTGGCCGGACGCATCCCCCGTCGTGGCCGGGCCGAACCGTCCAGCCCGCAGCTCGGCCTCGTCGGGTCCTGAGGCTGGGTGGCGCTTCCGCCCCTCCTCGTCGTCACCGACCGCCACGGTGCCGACCGGCCGCTCCCTGACACCGTCCGCGCGGCGGTCGCGGGCGGTGCGCGCTTCGTCTGGCTGCGCGACCACGATCTCGATCGGGAGGCGCGCAGACATCTCACCCGCGACCTGGTCGCGATCCTGGCGCCGGTCGGCGGACGTCTGGTCGTCGGCGGGGATGTGGAACTGGCGGCGGAGATCGGCGCCCAGGGCGTGCATCTGCCGGGCTCCGCCGGGAGCGACGGCATCCGCGCGGCGCGGACGACGCTCGGCGCGGCGGCGCTGATCGGGGTCTCGGCCCATACGGTGGCCGAGATCGCGGCGGCCGAGACGGCAGGTGCCGATTACGCCACGCTCAGCCCGATTTTTCCGACTGCGAGCAAGCCCGGCTACGGCCCCGCGCTCGGCGTCGCGGCCCTGCGCGCCGCCGCGCACGGCCTGCCGGTCTTCGCGCTCGGCGGGATCGACGCCGACAATGCCCGCGCCTGCCGGGAAGCCGGGGCAACGGGCGTCGCAATCATGGGCGGCGTGATGCGCGGGCCGGATCCTCAGGGAGCGACCGCCCGCATTCTGGCAGGACTGACTTGAGGACGGCCTCGTCCCGGCGTCGATCCTGGCCGGATACCGGCCTTGCACCGATCACCCCTGGCGCTGTGGCGCGAGGCGTATAGAAGCGCTGACAGATTCCACTCTCAGCCAGGCGCCCCTCGGGGCTGCGAGCCGACCCGCATGATCAACTCTCCCCTCATGACCGTCATGGTCGATGCCGTGCGCAAGGCCGCCCGCGGCCTCAAGCGCGATTTCGGCGAGATCGAGAACCTTCAGGTCTCGCGCAAGGGCCCCGGCAACTTCGTCTCCGCCGCCGACAAGAAGGCAGAGGAAGTCCTACGCGACGCGCTGATGAAGGCCCGGCCCGGCTACGGCCTCATCATGGAGGAGAGCGGCAACATCGAGGGCAGCGACAAGAGCCACACCTGGCACGTCGATCCCCTCGACGGCACCACCAACTTCCTGCACGGCATCCCGCATTTCGCGATCTCGGTTGGCCTGGAGCGCGACGGCCAGATCGTCGCCGGCGTGATCTACGATCCGGCCAAGGACGAGCTGTTCATCGCTGAGCGCGGCAAGGGTGCCTTCCTCAACAACCGCCGCCTGCGCGTCTCCGGCCGCCAGGACTTCGCCGACGCGCTGGTCGCCTACGGCACGCCCTACCTCGGCCGCGGCAGCCACGGACGGCTGCTCAAGGAGGTCGCCGCGGTGATGGCGGTGTCCGGCGGCACCCGCCGCCTCGGCTCGGCGGCGCTCGACCTCGCCTACGTCGCCTGCGGCCGGACCGACCTGTACTGGGAACGCGACCTTCAGACCTGGGACATCGCGGCGGGCATCATCCTCGTGCGCGAGGCCGGCGGCTTCGTCACCAGCGCGGATGGCGGCGCCGAGCCGCTCGCCGCCCGCTCCGTGGCCTGCGGCAACGAAGTGCTGCACCGCGAGCTGATCGGGCTGCTGCGCAAGGCCGCCGCGTAACCGGGCGGAGGCTCGGCCCCGCGCCGTGCCTTCTGCTCTACCCTCCGCGAATTCGAAATGAATCGAGCGCCCCGCATGGAAGCCCGCCGCCACTCTGCCCTCAAGGACTCGGTCCGCTCGATCCCCGATTATCCGAAGCCGGGCATCATCTTCCGCGATATCACCACCCTGCTCAGCGATCCGCGATCGTTCCGCCGCGCGGTCGATTCACTGGTGCATCCTTACGCGGGCGGACGGATCGATCAGGTCGCGGGCATTGAGGCGCGGGGCTTCATCCTCGGTGGCGCGGTGGCGCACCAGCTCTCCTCGGGCTTCGTCCCGATCCGCAAGAAGGGCAAGCTGCCCCACAAGACCGTCTCGACAGCCTACGCCCTCGAATACGGCACCGACGAGATCGAGATCCACGTCGATGCGATCAAGTCCGGCGATCGGGTGATTCTCGTCGATGACCTCATCGCCACCGGCGGCACGGCGACGGCGGCGGTGAACCTGCTGCGCCAGCTCGGGGCGGAAGTGGTCGCTGCCTGCTTCGTGATTGATCTGCCGGAGATCGGCGGCGCCCAGCGCCTGCGCGACCTCGGTGTCACGGTTCGCACGCTGATGGAGTTCGAGGGGCACTGAGGCCCCTCTGGATCGGACTCCCGCGGTTCGGCGGAGCCCGATCCGGTCGCCCGCGCGGCTAGACCGCTTCGGCTCCGCCGCGCGATGCCGCGACGGTCGAAAGAAAACCCTCAGGCCGCCAGGCTGTCGAACAGACCCTTGCCGTCGGTGCCGCCGACGAGGCCATCCACGAAATTTTCCGGGTGGGGCATCATGCCGAGCACGTTGCGCTGCTCGGAATAGATCCCGGCGATGGAGTTGAGCGAGCCGTTGCGGTTGGCATCCTCCGTCAGAGCACCGGTGGCGTCGCAATAGCGGAACGCGACGCGGCCCTCGCCCTCGAGGCGCTCGATGGTCTCTGAATCGGCGAAGTAGTTGCCCTCTCCGTGAGCCACGCAGACGTCGATCACCTGACCTTCGGCATAGGCCGAGGTGAAGCGCGTATCGGTGCGCTCGACCCGCAGGAATTGGCGGTGGCAGATGAAGCGCCGGTTGACGTTGCGCATCAGCACGCCCGGGAGGAGGCCCGACTCGCACAGGATCTGAAAGCCGTTACAGATGCCGAGCACGAGGCCGCCGCGCGCCGCGTGCGCGCGCACCGCGTCCATGGCCGCCGCCCGGCCGGCGATGGCGCCGCAGCGCAGGTAATCACCGTAGGAGAAGCCGCCCGGTACCACCGCGAGGTCGGTTCCCGCGGGCAGTTCTGTGTCGGCGTGCCAGACGCTGACGACCTCCGCGCCGGAGCGGCGGAGCGCACGGGCCACGTCGCCGTCGCGATTCGAGCCCGGAAAGACGACGACGGCGGCGCGCATCAGGCGATCTCGACGGTGTAGTTCTCGACGACGGTGTTCGCGAGCAGCTTCTCGCAGGCGGCTTTCAAGGTTGCCTCGGCCTGTTCGCGGTTCTCGGACGCGACCTCCAAGTCGAAGACCTTGCCCTGCCGTACGCCGGAGACATCCTCGATCCCGAACGACTTCAACGCCGCTTCGATCGCCTTCCCCTGCGGGTCGAGAACGCCGTTCTTCAAGGTGACGACGATGCGGGCTTTCATGACTGGCACTCGTTTGAATGATGGGCAGGCGGCGCGGCAAGGGGGCGGTGCGACCGGGGAGAGAGGTACCGGTGCTCGACCGTGCACGAGAAGCCTGAACTCAGGTTTGTCATCTGAGTGCAGTCGACGCGTTGCTCGCCGGAGAACGAAATTCTATCGCGCTTTCTTGACTGCGTCACCGCAGGGGTCCTCGCTACCGGTGCTTGGCCGATCCGATCGGCTCAGCTTCGGTCGCGCGACGCCAGAGCTGGACCATGATCCAGGTGGCGACGAGGCTGAACACGCCCATGAGGACGTGCCCGACGCGGTCGCCCAGATCGAGCAGTCCGGCGAGTGCCCAGCCGGCGGCGATGGCGGCGGCGAACACTTCCGTGCCGACCAGCACCATCAGGCCGAGTATCGTGATGAGGTTCCGCATACCCGCGCAAGCCTGTTCAATCCACTGACCGGCGAACTAGCCCGAGGGCGGTGTCCGGTGCAACCGTTCCCGCGATGCGTCTGACGCAGCGTGAGAAGAGAACCGGGACGATCCGGTCCGAAAAGAAACGGCCGGCGATGTTCCGCCGGCCGTCCGATCCGTAACCTGTTCCCTGCTCCGTCAGCGCGGCGCGCGCTTGGCGAGGATGCGCTGGAGCGTGCGCCGGTGCATGTTGAGGCGCCGGGCCGTCTCCGAGACGTTGCGTCCGCACAGCTCGTAGACCCGCTGGATATGCTCCCACCGGACTCGGTCGGCCGACATGGGATTTTCCGGTGGATCGGCGCGCTCGCCCGGCTGTGCCATCAGCGTTCCGTGGATTTCATCGGCATCGGCGGGCTTAGCGAGATAGTCGAAGGCGCCGAGCTTCACCGCGGTCACGGCGGTCGCGATGTTGCCGTAGCCGGTGAGAATGACGCCGCGAGCCTCGGGACGGCGTTCCTTCAGGCGAGCGATCACATCGAGCCCGTTGCCGTCGCCCAGCCGCATGTCGATCACGGCGAAGGCGGGCGCTTTGTTCTCGACGGCAGCGACGCCCTCGCTGACGCTTTCGGCCACGTGAACCTCGTAGCCGCGTGACTCCATCGCCCGGGCGAGGCGGGTCGAGAACGGCTTGTCATCGTCAACGATCAGCAGGCTGCGATCGCTGAAGGCGGAGAGAGGATCGGAATCGGATAGAAAAGCGGTGTCCGAGCCTGGCACCGTCGTCCCGCTCTGCGTCAGCATGCGGCGCTCCTCGTCGGTTCGTGTCATCTATGTGCATTATATGGGTGCGGCATCGCGTTCCGTTAGGGGTCGCAGAGAATTGTGCGCAACGCGATGGGGCGCAATCGCCTCCCTCTCGAAAACGTGACGTGCCCAGGTCACCCGCACCAGGGCGCCGTGCTGCCCCGCCTCGGTGATGTTCGACAGCAGGAGCTGCGCGCCGGAGCGCTCGATCAGCGTCTTGGCGATGAACAGGCCCAGCCCGAGACCCCCGCCCGCCTCGTCGGGCTTGCGTGTCCGACCGCGGCTTCGGGTGGTGACGTAGGGTTCACCGGCCCGCAGCAGCACCTCGCTGGGAAAGCCCGGACCGTCGTCGCGGATCGTCAGCGTCACCCGCTCGGCAGTCCAGCGCGCCTCGATCAGGACGCGCGACTCGGCGAAATCCACGGCGTTGTCGAGGATATTGGCGAGCCCGAACATCACGCCGGCATTGCGTCGGCAGACCGGCTCCGCGCCTTCGCCCTGCTTGGAGACATCGACCGCGATGCCCAGCGCGCGCTGAGGTGCGACCAGCTCCTCGACGAGGTGGCCGAAGGTGACGGTCTGGAGGAAGGTCTCGCCTTCCTCGGTCTCCTCGCCCATGGAGGTGAGCTTCGAGAGAATGCCCCGGCAGCGGTCGACCTGATCGCGCAGCAGGCTGAGATCCTCGGCGATGGCCGGCGATGCGGTGGGGCCGAGCTGCCGGTCGAGTTCCTTCGCCACCACCATGATGGTGCCGAGCGGCGTGCCGAGTTCGTGCGCGGCCGCTGCGGCGAGGCCGTCGAGCTGCGACAGGTGCTGCTCACGGGCTAGCACCAGTTCCGTCGCGGCGAGCGCCCGGGCGAGCTGGCGCGTTTCCTCCGCCACCCGCCACGCGTAGACCCCGGTGAAGGCCGTGCCGAGCAGGATCGCGGTCCACACGCCTGAAACGTAGAGGAAGGGCAGCTCGATCCGCCCGTCGGCGAACCAGGGAAGGGGGCGGTGGACGAGGGCGAGCAGGGTGGCGAGTCCCACCGCTAGAAGGCCCAGTGCGAGGGTCCGCTCCGGAGGCAGGGCGGTCGCCGAGATCAGGACGGGGGCGAGGAACAGGAGCGAGAACGGGTTCTGCAGACCGCCGGTGAGGAAGAGCAGGCCCGCGAGCTGGACGATGTCGAAGGCGAGCAGGAGCGCCGCGGAATCGTCGCTCAGGCGGTAGCTCGCGGGGAAACGGATCCGCAGGGCCAAGTTGAGCCAGCACGAGGCGGCGATGACGAGGAAGCACCAGCCGAAGGGCAGGTTGAGGCCGAGCCCGAATTGGGCGCCGACGACCGCCGCGCTCTGCCCGGTCAGGGCGAGCCAGCGCAGGCGCACGAAGGTGTCGAGCCGCAGGTGGCGGCCCGCTGGCGTGAAGGTCTCGTGGGCCGCTTCCATCATCCTGCGGCTACGATAGGGCTGGCTCGGGGCGCGTCCACTGCCCTGTCCACAGATGCCGCGGCCGGCAGCGCGTTTTTGCCGGATTTCTCCGGCTGCAACATACGATAGGATCCGCTCGTTGACGGTCGATCTGCGGACCGAGACAGGGAGGGCCGAGATGGATCTGGCGTATGTCTGGTACGAGACGGCGCGCGCGATGCTGACGCCGGCCCGCCTCGCGGCGGATGCGGCCCGGCACTCTCTCGGCAATCCAGGCAACCCCTTCGCCTATGGCCCCTATGCCCGCTCGACCGCGGCGGCGCTCGAGATGTTCGAGCGGGTCACGCGCCGCTACGGCAAGCCGGCCTTCGGCCTGCCGACGACCGTGATCGACGGCCAGGCCGTTCCGGTCTCGGAGCGCGTTGTGTGGGAGCGGCCCTTCTGCCGCGTGATCGCGTTCGACCGGGCGCTGCCGGTGGGGCTCTCGGAGCCGCAGCCGAAGCTCCTGATCGTGGCGCCGATGTCGGGGCATTACGCGACGCTCCTGCGCGGCACCGTGGAGGCGATGCTGCCCAATCATCGGGTCTTCATCACGGACTGGTCCGACGCGCGGATGGTGCCGCTGCTCGACGGGCGCTTCGATCTCGACACGTATATCGACTACCTGCAGGCGATGTTCCGCGATCTCGGGCCGGACCTTCACGTCATGGCCGTCTGCCAGCCCGCCGTGCCGGTCTTCGCCGCCGTCGCGCTGATGGAAGCGGCGGATTCGGCCCCTGTGCCGGTCTCGATGACCCTGATGGGAGGACCCATCGACAGGCGCCGCTCGCCGACCGCCGTGAACTGTCTCGCGCAGGAACGCGGGATGAGCTGGTTCGAGAAGAACTGCATCACCGTGGTGCCGCCGCTCTACCCGGGGGCGATGCGCCGGGTCTATCCCGGCTTCCTGCAGCTCTCGGGCTTCATGGCGATGAACTTCGACCGCCACGTCACCGCTCATACCGACATGTTCCACCATCTCGTCACCGGGGACGGCGACTCGGCGGAAAAGCATCGTGACTTCTACGACGAATACCTCGCGGTGATGGACCTGACGGCGGAGTTCTACCTCCAGACCGTGCAGACCGTGTTCGTCGATCACGCCCTGCCGCGCGGGCACATGCGCCATGCCGGGCAGCCGGTCGACCTCTCGGCCATTCGGCGCTGCGCGATCCTCGCCGTCGAGGGCGAGAACGACGACATCTCCGGCGTCGGCCAGACTAGGGCCGCCCTCGACCTCACGCCGAACCTGCCCGATGCCCGCAAGGCCTATCACCTGCAGGAGAAGGTGGGGCATTACGGCGTCTTCAACGGCTCCCGCTTCCGCTCCGTCATCGCACCGCGCATCGCCCGCTTCGTGCGGGAGATGGAGGGAAGCGCCTGATCGCGGGGCGAGCGCACGTCCGGCAGGTGAATTTCCGGTGAGAGACGGTTTGCTGGGATGGCTGAGCCGGCCGCCTGCGGCTAGGTTCGCCGCCATGACGCGCGCCCTGCTGCGACGGCCGGATCCGGATCACATCGAGATCGCCCATGAGGGCCAGACCTTCCGCGTCGCCATCCTGCGGCGGCCGACCGCGCGCCGGTTGACCCTGCGAGTCTCCAGCGCCACCGGCGCCGTGGTGCTGACGCTGCCGACCCGCTCGTCGGTCGCCACGGCGCAGAAATTCGCCCAGAGCCATGGCGGCTGGATCGCCACCCGCCTCGCCAAGCTGCCGGAGCGGGTTCCGTTCGCGGCTGGCTCGGTCATCCCGCTGCGCGGCGTGCCACATCGGATCGTGCCGCGCGAGGGGCGCGGTACGGCCGAGGCGGATCCGGGGAGCGCGACCCTGGCCGTCCCGGGTGATCCGGTCCACATGCCGCGCCGCGTCCGCGAGTTCCTGATGCGGGAGGCGCGGCGCGACCTGTCGCAATCGGTAGCGGTCTACGCGGCCCGGCTCGGCCAGCGTCCGGCGCGGGTGACCCTGCGCGATACACGCAGCCGCTGGGGCTCCTGTACGGCCCGCGGCGAGCTGAACTTCTCCTGGCGACTGATCCTCGCGCCGCCGGTGGTCCTCGACTATCTCGTCGCCCACGAGATGGCGCACCTGCGGGAGATGAACCATTCCCCGCGCTTCTGGGCGCTCGCCAACGAACTCTGCCCCCACGTCGAGGAGGCAGAGCGCTGGCTGAAGCGGCACGGCTCGGAGCTGCACCGCTACGGCTGAGAGCGTCCGATCAGTACTTCGTGACGACCGCCCGGCTGCGCGCGGCAGCGGGCTGGGCCGGCCACGCCGGACGCGGGTTGACGTGGCCGGGCCACATCGTGCGCGGCGCGACGTTTTCACAGACCTCGCGCTGGCGAAGGTAGGTCGGGCGGCCCGACGCGTCGCGTCGCAGCACGGTGCCCCCGTCCCGGCAGAAACCGGCAATGGCCGCCGCATCGCCGCGAAGGCGCCCGCGCGGATTCCGCTCCACCGGCGGGTGCTCGATGGTGAGCGGCGCCTGATGGTTCAGGGAGCGCTCGATATAGGTCGTTGTCGCTTCGGGCGGCAGGTAGTCCGATTCCTCGAAGGGCAGGGATAGGGCTGAGGCGCCCCCGGTGCCCAGCGCGATGATCAGTGTCGCGAGAGCCAGGGAGGAGGCGAGGCGGCGCATGGCGGTTTCCTCGGATGACGGAGAGCTTGGCCTTACTTTAGGGCAGTGCGGCGGCGAGGGGTAGCTGCTTTGCCCCAATCCCGACACACGCTCGCCGCGATTGCTTGACACCGGGACACCTGCATGGTCCCAACGCCCGAGCCCGCGCGGCACCTCCGAACGCATGGACTGCGCGAGCGCGAGGGGCGCTCGCCCGGAACCGGACGCCGCCTCACGAAGCGATCGATCGGAGTTCGTATGAGTCTGTTTGCGGGCGTGGTTCTCGCGGTTCGGCCGGGGAAGTGCCGCCGTCTTGCGCTGTCGGTCGCGACCGCTGCCACGATTCTGGCCGGGGGCGGCGCCGCGCAGGCGCAGGGAACCGTGCGCAAGACCTTCGATGACTGGCAACTGCGCTGCGAGACGCCGGCCGGTGCCAAGGCCGAGCAATGTGCCCTGGTGCAGTATGTAGCGGCGGAAGACCGGCCGAACCTCAACCTCGTCGTCATCGTGCTGAAGACCGCCGACAATCGCGGCTACCTGCTGCGCGTGGTGGCCCCGCTCGGTGTGCTGCTTCCCTCCGGCCTCGGCCTCAAGATCGATCAGACCGATATCGGCCGCGCCAGCTTCGTGCGCTGCCTGACCACGGGCTGCGTCGCCGAGGTGGTGATGGATGAGGGCCTGATCAAATCGCTGCGCAACGGGTCGCAATCGACCTTCATCGTGTTCCAGACGCCGGAGGAGGGCGTCGGCATCCCGGTCTCAATGAAGGGGTTCGGCCCCGGTTTCGACACGCTCAAGTAAGTTCGTTCGGCTCCGGAGCCTTCGAAAGTATCGCCAGGGAAGGGCAGGGAACGGTCAGACGATGCGTAGGGCCTCGATCATCTTCGCCGGTTTGGTGCTTGCCGTTCCGGGTGCCGCGCGGGCCGAACCCGGCGGCTTCTTCAAGAACATGTTCGGCGGGAGTGAGGGCGGCGCATCCGTCGCCGCACCCCGCGCGCAGGATCCCGACGACGTCTACTGCCCGCCGGTCTTCGTGCCGGACGGAGGTGCGGCGATCCAGGCCTTTGCCGGAGCCGCCGGCGACAACCGGCGCCTTAGGCACCAGATCGTGTTCAGCCGGCTCAGCCGCGAGTGCAAGGCGCGGCCGGATGGTTCTGTGGCGGTGCGCGTCGGCGTCGAGCTGCGCGCCCTGCTTGGACCGGCCGGCACCGCCGGGCGCTTCGAGGCGCCGGTCACCATCGCCGTGAAGTACAACGAGCAGCCCGTCATGGCGCGCACCCACCGCGTCGCCGTGGCAGTGCCGGCCGGCGCCGTCCAGGGCGAGGCCACGGTGATCGAGAACGACCTCTCCGTGCCAGCCGACAAGGCGATGGGTTACGATATCGAGGTGACCCTGGCCGGTGCGGCAACGCGGGCGAAGTCGGCCGTACGGCGCCGCAAGCCCGCCCCCGCGGCGGCGGCGGAGCAGAGCGAGGCGGCCGCCGAGCAATGATCCCGTCGCGCGCGCCGCACGGTTCGGAACACGCCGGAGGACGGCATCGCCCATTCTGATGCTCGGCGAGGCATATGGTGGAATCTCTGGCGGGGCCGGGCGACGCCGTTCTCGCTTGTGCCCGCCGACGACCCGCTCTTCAATTGCAGACTCGCCCTGCCCGCTACCTTCCGAAGCCCACGGAAGGGGCGGTGGCTCGTCCTGACCTACACGCTGCCGGCGCGTGCCCGGCCGCAGCGACCGCTGCTGCGCCTTAGGCGCGCCGGGGGCGGCCACGACAGCTTCGTGCTGCCCGGGCTCGCACTCGGCAGCGCCCACTGGCTCGGCTACCTGCCCGGCGATTGCGAGGGCATCGAGATTGCCGCGGAGCCGGGCTTCGTTCTCGAGCGGGTCGGGCTGCGTCGAACCGGAAGCGTTATCGCCGAAGCACTGCTCAAGCGGCCGCTGCGCGTCGCAGCGGCCCTGCGGGCCCGGTTCGCCCGCGATGAACGGCGCTGGCGCGACAGCCTGCGCGGGGCCTGCGCGGTGACGCCGATCGGGCGCTACCCCGCCTGGAGGAGTGCGCGCCTGTTCCAGACCGGCGTGGCCGAGCCCCTGTCCGCCACCTCAATCCGCCTCGTCCTGCCCACCCCCTTCGCGCGGGCCGATGCCGTTGCGCGCAGCGTGGCCAGCTTGCGTGCCCAGACCCATCGGAACTGGTCACTGTGCATTGCCTGGACCGATGACGGCCCGCCGATGAGGCCGGCGGGCGCCGATCCGCGCGTCGTATCGACGGGCTGGGATCCGTCCGCGTCGATCCACGACCTCTGCGCGGGCGCCGAGCTCTTCGGCATGCTGCGTCCTGGCGATGTTCTGGCCCCGGAAACGCTGAGCCTGCTCGCGAATGGCTTCGCGTCGGAGGCGGCTGAGTTGATCTATGCCGACGAGGAAGCCGGCGCCCGGACGACGAGGCCGCGCCTCAAGCCGGATTGGAGCCCCGACCTCGCTCTGGTTACGGGCTATGTCGGCGCGCCTGCCCTCCTCTCGCGCGCCTTCCTCGCCGCCCTGCCGTTCGAGCCGGCAGGCTCACCGGAGGAGGCGGCCCTGGCGCTCGATCTCGCGGCCGGGGCTGCCACCCGCGTGGTTCACATCCCGCGGATCCTCTGCCACCGCGAGCCCCTCGCGGCCGCGATCTCCACCCGCGCGGCGCGCCTCGACCGGCACCTGAAGGCCGTACGCTCGCCGGCGCGCGCGAGGCTTAACCGGGACCGCCTCGACCTCCACTGGCCGCGTCCGGAGCCGGCGCCGCTCGTCAGCGTGATCATCCCCTCGCGCGACCGGCTCGACCTCATCGCGCGGGTCACGGAGGGCGTCCTCCAGAAGACCGACTATCCCGCCCTCGAACTGATCATTGTGGACAACGGCTCGACGGAGCCGGGGGTGCTCGCGCTGTACGAGCGGCTGCGCGCCGACCGCCGTGTGCGGATCGTGCCCTATCCGCACCCCTTCAATTTCTCCGCGATGGTCAATGCTGGCGCGCAGGTGGCGCAGGGCGGAATTCTGATCCTGCTCAACAACGACGTGGCGGTGTTGCGGCCGGACTGGCTCGACGTCCTCGTCGCCCAGGCGGCCCGGCCCGAGGTCGGCGCCGTCGGCGCGAAGCTCCTCTACGAGGATGGCCGGCTCCAGCACGCCGGTGTGGTGGTGGGGCTCGGCGGCGAGGCCGGGCACATCCTGCGGCGGCGTCCCGCCGACACCCCCGGCCATCTCGACCGTCTACACGTGGCGCACGAAGTCTCGGGTGTGACGGCGGCCTGCCTCGCCGTGGCGCGGGAGAAGTATCGGGCGGTCGGCGGCTTCGACGAAGAGACCTTTGCGATCGACTTCAACGATATCGACTTCTGCCTGCGCCTCGGCGCACGGGGCTGGAAGACGATGTGGACGCCCCACGCCGTTCTCTCTCACCTCGAATCCGTCAGCCGCGGCCGGCCGGTCGGAACCGCCCGCACCCGCTTCGAGCGGGAGGCAATTGCCTTCACCGAGCGCTGGCGCGACGTGATCCGGCACGATCCGTTCTACCATCCGGCCCTGTCGCTGACGACCTTCGGCGAGGAGCTGGAATGAGCGTCGGGGCGGCGCCCGAAACCGTGGCCGATGCGTTGCCTGACGCGCTGCGCTTCGCTGCCGAGCCCGTGCCGGGACGCTTCCCGCTCTTCCTTCGCTCCTTGCGCCATCCGAGGCGCCTCCTGTCGATCCTGCTCACCCGCCTCTCGGGCCGTCGGCTTCGGGCGGCGCAGCGGTTCGTCGCCCTGGTCGGCGCCCATCATCATCTACATTGGCCCGCCGGCCTGGCTCCGTCAGCCGAGCCTCCTGCCGCTCTTGCCGCGGCCGGGATCGAATGCGTCGAGGTCGATGCAGGAGGTCTCGTCCGCATCGCACCGGAGGGACATCCTCTCGTTCTCCTCTCGGTCGACGGGCAGCGGATCGCGGCCGGGGCATCCGCTGCCATCGCCGCCGCCTTCGCCGACCCGGATCTCCACGCCCTTTACGGCGACGCGCTGTGCGGTCGAGGATCCGACGGGCCCTGGCTTCCCCTGCTGCGCCCGGCCTTCGACCGGGACTACCTACATTCTGTCGATTACCTCGGCCCCGTCCTCGCCCTCCGTCGCGCCAGCGTGGCCGGTGCGGCGCCTGTCGCCGGCGCCGCCGCTCTCGATCTCGCCTTGGAACTTGCCGACCGGTTCGGCCAAGGTGCCGTGCGCCACCTCCCGCAGATCCTGTCGTTCGGACAATTTGACGGGGGAGGGGGGGAGCGACAGGCGCGCTGCCAGCCCCGGCTGAAAGCCGTCGAGCGCGATCTCGGCCGCGTCGGGGAGGCAGGCACGCGCGTCGTCCTTGAGGCGGGCGGCGTGATCCGGCTCGACCGCCCGCTGCCGGAGCCGCGTCCCCTCGTCAGCCTGATCGTGCCGACCCGCGACCGGATCGACCTGCTGCGGCCCTGCATCGAGAGCCTGCGCCACCGGACCGATTGGCCGGCCAAGGAGATCCTGATCTGCGACAACGACAGTCGCGATCCCGCGACGCTCGCCTATTTTCGTACCCTCGAAGCGGAAGACGCGGCGCGGATCGTCGCCTGTCCCGGCCCCTTCGATTTCGCCGCCATCAACAACCGCGTCGCGGCGCAGGCACGCGGGAGCCTCCTGGCCTTCATCAACAACGACGTCGAGGCCGAGGCGCCGGATTGGCTGGAGCGCATGGCCCGCGAGGCGCTGCGCCCCGGAACCGGCGCGGTCGGCGCCCGGCTCATCGACGGCGAGGGCCGCATCCAGCACGGCGGCATCGTGCTCGGCACCGGCGGTCTCGTCACCCACGGCCACCGCCACTTCGCCGCCGATGGGGTGGGTTACCTCAGCGCCCTGCGCGCCACCCGAAGCGTCTCGGCCGTGACGGCCGCCTGCCTCGTCATCGGGGCGGACAAGTTTGCCCGCGTGGGCGGCTTCGATGCGTCGGCCTTCGCGATCGATTTCAACGATGTCGATCTCTGCCTCAGACTGAACGCGATCGGCCTGCGCACGCTCTACGTCGGTGGCGCCGTGCTGCACCACCGGGAATCGGCGAGCCGACGGCCCTCACCGGAGGCCGCTGCGCGCCACGACCGCGAGGTCGGGGCGTTCAAAAAGCGATGGGGGCCGCTGCTCGCGCAGGACCCCCACTATCATCCGGGCTTCGATCCGGATCTCTCGACACATCTGCGCCTGCGCCGCGGCTGGACCGGCCGAGGACCGGTCGAGCCGCGCTGAGGGCTTACTGCACCAGGCGCGGCCCGCCGGTCTGGACCTTCTCGTTCTCGGACATGATGCCGAGGCGCTTGGCGACTTCCGTATAGGCCTCGATCAGACCGCCCAGATCCTTGCGGAAGCGGTCCTTGTCGAGCTTGTCCGAGGATTTGATATCCCACAGCCGGCACGAATCCGGGGAGATCTCGTCGGCGACGACGATGCGCATCAGGTCGCCTTCCCACAGGCGGCCGGTCTCCATCTTGAAATCGACGAGACGGATGCCGACGCCGAGGAAAAGGCCGGACAGGAAGTCGTTGACGCGGATGGCAAGCGCCATGATGTCGTCGATCTCCTGGGGCGTCGCCCAGCCGAACGCGGTAATGTGCTCCTCCGATACCATCGGGTCGTTGAGCTGATCGTTCTTGTAGTAGAACTCGATGATCGAGCGCGGCAGCTGGGTGCCTTCCTCCAGCCCGAGCCGCTGGGCGAGCGAGCCGGCCGCCACGTTGCGCACGACCACTTCAAGGGGAATGATCTCGACCTCACGGATCAACTGCTCGCGCATGTTGAGCCGGCGGATGAAGTGGGTCGGCACGCCGATGTCGTTGAGGTGCTGGAAAACGAACTCGGAGATCCGGTTGTTCAGCACGCCCTTGCCGTCGATCACCTCGTGCTTCTTGGCATTGAAGGCGGTCGCGTCGTCCTTGAAATGCTGGATGAGCGTCCCCGGCTCCGGTCCCTCGTAGAGGACTTTCGCCTTGCCCTCGTAGATGCGACGGCGGCGGTTCATAGGCGTGTACCGTGGTTTGAGGAAGTCCATGGGGCCGTGGCTCCTTCGGAACTGGCACGTGAAGCGAAATCCGCGGCGCGGCGACCCGTCTGGCGGGCGGACGGCCAGGACCTGCCCTCGGGTGCCAATCCCGGCCGCCATACCATCAATCTACCGGAACGAGGTTTGCAGCACAACGCGTTGGCGCTGCACCGCTTCGCCGACGAGGGCGCGGGTCTGTGTCTATTCGCCGTCCGATATGGGGGTGAGCGCCAGCGTCTTCGAGGGATAGCGGCAAAGATCCGCGATGGCGCAGCGCGGGCATTCGGGGCGGCGGGCCTTGCAGGTGTAGCGCCCGTGCAGGATCAGCCAATGATGCGCGTTGAGGCGGAACGGCTCCGGCACCCGCGCTTCCAGGCCGGCCTGGACCTTGTCGGTCGTGCTCGCGGGAAACAGGGGGATGCGGTTCGAGACGCGGAAGATGTGGGTATCGACCGCGATCCGCGGAATGCCGAAGGCCACGTTCAGGACGACGCTCGCGGTCTTCGTTCCGACGCCCGGCAGTACCTCCAGGGCTTCGGCCTCGCGCGGCACCTCGCCTCCGTGCCGCTCCACCAGGATCCGTGAGAGCGCGATCACGTTCTTCGCCTTGGTGTTGAACAGGCCGATGGTGCGGATGAAATGGCGCACCTGCTCCTCGCCGAGCGCCAGCATCTTCTGTGGCGTGTCCGCAAGGGCGAAGAGCGGCGCGGTTGCCAGGTTCACGCTCTTGTCGGTGGCCTGCGCCGAGAGAACGACTGCCACCAGCAGCGTGTAGGGATTGATGTACTCGAGTTCCGAGCGTGGCTCCGGATCGGCCGCCCGCAGACGTGAGAAGATCTCGACCAACGTCGCATCGTCGACGGGGGGTGGCGCGATTTCGATCCGCGTCGTCAACGCCGGCTGCAGCTTGGCCTTCGTTTTCGACGGCTGAGCTTGTGCCGTCACTGACTTCGCCGTCTGACTTTTTACCGCAGTCGGGGCGGAAGGACGGGAAGACGGCTTTTTCGCGGACATCGGCGCGTTATATTCGGCCCATGGCGAGCGGCAACATTCCAGCACATCCGGACGGGCTCGATCCCGCGACGATGGACCGGCCGGTCTACTCGGCCGTGATCCGGCCTCACCAATCCCTGAGCCAGGATGGCTTTCGGATCGTGATGGGCGGCTGTTGCCTCGTCTCGCTCGTCACATCGATCGCCTGCTGGCGCGCCGGCTTCTGGCCGATCGCCGGTTTCTTCGGCCTCGACATGATCGCGCTCTACGTCGCTCTGAAGGTGAGCTTCCGCCGCGGGCGCTCCTTCGAGGAAGTGGCGATCTCGCCGATCGAAGTCTTCCTGGCGCGCATCGATCCGCGGGGCGTGCGCCGCGAGTGGCGCTTCAATCCGCTCTGGACCAAGCTCGGCCGCGTCGATGACGAGGAGTTCGGTCTGCGCACGCTGACCCTGACCTCGCGCCGCGAGCACGTCGTCGTGGCCCGTGACGCCTCCCCCGACGAACGGGCGATCGTCGCCGATGGGCTGACGCGCGCACTGGCTCAGGTCAAGAAGGGACATTGAACAACTGGGCGGGCGCACTCCTGTCGTGGAGCGGCCGCCGGATGCGTTTCGCGGGTTACTGAGGGCCTTCCTCGCACTTTCCGCGATTTTTCGATTGACGCCGCGGTTAGGGCTCCCTATACCCCGTTTCACCGACGGGGCGCCGCGGTTCACCGCTTGGTGGGCGAGCGCTTTGACGGTCTTCGGGATTGTCGGTGGAGCGGAGCTGATCCGGGTGACTGGATCGGGCGATCGCTGTCCTTCTCGTCCCGGGGTGTCGATCGTCTCCGGCGCTGCGGCGCTCGATCGGGGCGGTTGACAGGACGGTTCGCCGGCTCTAGACGCCGCGGGCCGCGAGCGGCGGGTTTGACCTGCGCCGCGGACTTCATCGCCGAGGGTGGGCTGTGTGGGCCGG
>Ga0233425_10001974_pt1 | contig 42786 bp, 22 predicted proteins | sample Watercolumn_Towu_2_FD_181712 | JGI IMG/M metagenome (GOLD analysis project Ga0233425, IMG submission 181712) | Freshwater microbial communities from Lake Towuti, South Sulawesi, Indonesia - Watercolumn_Towuti2014_140_MG | ecosystem: Environmental > Aquatic > Freshwater > Lake | place...
GCTGCATATCAATCTCCTGTGGATGCGGACTGGACCGTTTGACGTGTTCGACACCAGCAGGATACCTCAGCTTCTCGAAATGCGCTACTCTCCCAGGAGCATGGGAAAGTTATTTAATTCTCGTTCCATAGGTGATCATCACTTTGCCCGGAATCTGCGCGTAGATGCGCTCGGTGTTGGCGTAGGCCAGGCCGAAGAGCTTGTCCAGACAGTAATGGACGATCTCCGGGCGCTCGACCAGATCCATGAACGCCTGCTCCTGGCCGCGCAGATTTTTGTAGATCAGGAACGGCTCCGAGCCGCCGCCACGAATGGGATGCGTCTCCCAGCCTTTGACCTGTTGGGGAATCTCGCTGTGATCCCACCAATCGGGGATCGGCCAGGTGTAGCTGCGCTCGATCTCCTCGACCGAGTTGTACTGCGCCAGCGGGTGATAGACGCATTCCCCGTACGCGCCCGTACCGTACTCGATATCGCGATAGCGGCAGCCGTACACATCGGTGTGGGCCTTCAGCTTGGGGCCGACGTAGCGCGGGCCAACCGACACGACGTAGTCCACGTGCAGCCGGTCGAGCATCTCCCGCCGCAGCACATCAATGGGGCGCTTGCCCAGACGCGCACGCTGCCCGCCGCCCTTGAAGGCCGCGACCAACGCTTCTTCGCCCTCGCCGCTCAGACCGAGATGGCGGATCAGTTTGGCGGTGGCTTCGGGTGTGCTCCAATAGTCCATGGGCACACGGTCGGGCTTTTGGCGAGTGAGGATGGCGAGCCAACGCTCGCGAGGGGTCATGGTTTCTTTTGGCATGAAGGCGCCTTTCTCTGGTTATCACCAATCCGGGCATCTCTACGGACGCCCCATAAGGTTGAGCGTGTAAAGCGCCCGCGCTTTGAGCAGAGCGACCTGGTCAACCTCTTCCAGCAATTGATCGAGTTCGGCTTCCTCAGCAGCCGATAAGTCACTACGTCGATTCTTCGCGAGCAAGTCATGGAGCGTCGCCTGACGACCGGACGCTACTACGGCATCGGCCAGCACGCGCAGCTCCGCATGGTTCAAGCTGCCCATCGCGCTCAACGACCGCCATAGTAAACAACCCGCCCCGAAACGCGGAACAAGATGACCGTAAACACCACCACGATCACGAACATGATCCACGCCTGGGCCGCGGCATAGCCCATCTTGAAGAACTGGAAGGCGCTCTCCCACAAGTAGATGGACATCATCAGCGTGGAATCGGCCGGCGAGCCGGTGCCGCCCGTCATAACGTGCACCTCGGTGAAGTACTGAAAAGCCCCGATCAGACCGGTGATCACGTTGAACAGGATGACCGGGCTGATCATCGGCAGCGTGACGTACCAGATCTGCTGCCCGGCATTGGCCCCATCCAGTTGGGCGGCTTCCACCAGCTCGCGCGGCACGTCCTGGAGCGCGGCTAGGTAGATCACCACCGCGGTGCCCACTCCCCACAAACTCATCAGGACGAGGGCTGGCTTGGCCCATTCCGGGCTGCCGAGCCACCCCGGCCCGCGGATGCCCACCAGCGACAGGATGTAGTTGATGATCCCCCCGCGCGGGTTGAACATCCACAGCCAGACGAGCGAGGTGGCGACCACGGGGGTGATGCTGGGCAAATAGAAGATAGTGCGCCAGACCGACAGCCCTTTCACCTTCATGTTCAGCAGTATCGCCAGCAGGATGCCGAAAAACGCGCCCAGCGGGACGGCGAAGATGGCGTAGTAAGCCGTGTTGTAAAGCGCCGAAACAAAGCGCCCATCCGTCAGTAGATTGCGGAAGTTCGCCAGCCCGATCCACTTCGGACTTTGCAGGATCGGGTAAAAGGTGAAACTGTAGTATAGCGACATGAAGAACGGCACAACCCGAAACGCCAGGAAGCCGATGATCCAGGGCGAGATGAAGAGCAAGCCGGTGATCAACGCCTGCCGATCCTGATGCGTCACGTTGCGGAACTTGTGATAAAGCGTCATCGTCGGCCTCCTATCCCTTCAGCCCGGTGAGCGCGATACCTTCGATGAAAGTGCGTTGGGCAAAGAAGAACAAGACGATGATCGGCACAACGCTCATCACCGTCGCGGCCATGATCCATGCGAAGTTCATAAAGCCGTAGGTGGTGCGCATGTTGGCGATGCCGAGGGACACCGTGTAGAGCGCCTTGTCGTTGAGGTAGATCAACGGGCCAAAGTAATCGTTCCAACTATGGATGAATTGGAACAGCGCCACCACGGCCAAAGCTGGCTTGGCCAACGGCAGGATGATCTGCCAGAAGATCGCCAGCTCAGAGGCGCCATCCACCTTCGCCGCGTCGGAAAGCTCAATCGGCAGCCCCATGAAGAACTGACGTAACAGGAACACAAAGAACGGGCTGGCAAAGTAGACCGGAATCACCAGGGGCGCATAGGTATTGACCCAACCCAGGCGATGGAAAATGACGTAGAGCGGGATGAAGGTCACGAACCCGGGCAGGATCATCGTCGCCAGCACCAGGGCAAAGACCGCATCGCGTCCGGGCCAGCGGATCCGTGAGAACCCGTAGGCGACCAGCGAGTTCGCAAGCACCGCGCCGATCACCGACGGGATCGCGATCTTGAGCGTATTCACGACAAAACGCGAGAATTCGGCCTGGCCGATGGCCTGCACGTAGTTATCCCAGCGAATAGGGTTCGGGATCCAAATGGGCGGCCACACCACTAATTCCTGCGGGTTCTTCAGGGACGTGGAGACCATCCAGACCCACGGCAGGATGAAAAAGGCAGAGAAAAGCAACAGCACGGTATACTTCATCGCTTCCGTCGCGCCGTGAAGCGTCTGGTACCGCGCCGAATGGCGATGCTGCCCGGCATGGGGCAGCGCAACTGCGCTCGTCTGTGAAGCCATGGTGCTTTACCTCGGAGATAAGCTCGGCTCGTCCACGGATTACCCTGTGCCGCGAGGCAGAAGACGCACGATTAGTAGCAGTCATTGCGAGGCCCGTCTTTTGGGCCGCAGCAATCCCATACTTGGCGCAAGAGATTGCTCGCCCGCACTGCACCGGTGGTTTACGCCGATGCAAGTGTCGCATGAGGCGCTCGCAATGACATGCCGTAAGCGGGCGTCAGGGAGTTAGCCCTGCTGAGCCAGCCAGTTGTCCAGCTCCTTCTGGGCCTGCTCGGTGACGTAGTCCAGCGCTTCCTTCGGGGTCTTCTGACCCACACGCGCCTTCTCCCACTCTGCGCCGAGCAGCGACGAGTACGAAGCGCTGGTTGGGATCTTGGCCGGGTACAGATAGTAATCGGAGTTGAACAGATCCTTCAGGAAGATCTCCTGGTACCCCGGGCACTGGCCGATCACCTCGGTCTTGAACTTCGGCCAGTCGGCCATCTGCGCGGAGACCGGACCGTTGACGCACTGCCAGACCATGAAGAGGCCGGTGTACACATCGCGATCGCCGGTGGCGCCGGTCATCGAGCTGATGATCTCCCACGCGGCGCCCGGCTCCTTGCCGCCCTTCGGGATGATCCAGCCGTCGCCGTAGGTGTACATACCCTTCTTCGCTTCACCCGCCGGATAGGGGAACGGCCACACTGTGAACTCGAAGCCCGCCGGCTTGTAGCGCTTGATGGTGTCGAACTGCCAGGGGCCGGTGATCAGAGTCGCGCGGAGTGATGAGAGGAACGGGTCGTTGCCGGCCGAACGTTCACCACGGCCCTGCAACGACGCGTAGAAGTCCTGCAGCTTCTTGACGCCGACCTTCTTCCAACGCGCGGCCTGCCACTCGAGCGCCTTGATGTTGTTCGGGTGGTTAGCTGTGATTTTCGTGCCATCTTCGGACACCAACTGACCCACGAAACGAGCAATGCTCTGTGCGACCCCGGTGTAATCTCCACCCAGGACGTTGATGTTCCCCTGCGCATCATAGGTGGTCAGCTTATCCCAGGTATCAGCCATCTCATCCCAGGTCGCCGGCGGCTTGTTGGGATCAACACCTTTCTCCTTGCACATCTTGGTGTTGACGAACATGGCATAGCACTGATTCCACATAGAGGCAAAGTAGTACTTGCCCTTGTAGACGCCCAAATCCCAGATGGGAGGCGCCATCCACTTCTTGAGAGTCGCCACCTGGTCCGGCTTGCCAACTTCGTCCAGGGCCAGGATGGCCTTCTGCGCGGCGAGCTGATACGCGATGCCGGCGCCGAAGACAACCGCAGTCGAGGGTGGGCTGCCGGCGGAGACGCCTGCCAGCAACTTCTGGGTCATGTTTTCGGGGACGACGACGTGCTTGGCGATGATCTTGTTCTGCGACTTGTTGTAGCCATCGAGGATCTGCTCGATGTTCTTGGCGGCGGCCTCGGTCCAACCGGTCCAGACGTCAATCTGGACGGCTTGCGCCGGGGCGGGGGCCTTGGTCGGCTCGGCGGCCGGGGCTTTGGTCGGCTCGGCCTTGGCGGCCGGCGCAGGCGCGGCGGGCGCAGGCGCCGGCGCAGCCGTACACGCGGCCGCCACCAGGCCAGCGCCACTCAGGGTCGCACCTTTCAGGAAATCACGACGCGAGATACGCTTCATTGGGGAATCCTCCTTTGTGGTTGCACATGCTTCACGCGACTTTGATGATCGAAGAGTGACCGGATCTATCACCTGTTTTCTTGGGGTTGCACGCACCTCCTTCCCGTTGTTGAGAGAGATTCTTCGCCGGTTTGACGCCGCAACGAGAGGTTCGAGACCGACCCGCTGCTCAGAACGTTCCAGATAGAGATGCTTCGCTGGTAACTCACCGCAGCGAAACTTGTATCGTAGACCCGCTCAGCATGACAGGGCGGTATTGCCATTATATACTTCATTGCCGTACCGTCAAACTGGGGAACCTCTCCCCACCTCCCCATGGATGTGTTGGCCCGCGCCATCACCTCTGCTTGAGACACGTGCTATTATAGCGCACATTCGCGCAAAACGCGCCAGGGAAAACGCGCCATTTTTGCGCCGCGCGCGATATGATCCGCGAAACGATCAGGGCAGATTCGCACAATCCTCGCGCCTGTGCTAAGATCAATCTGCAAATCACCCGCGCGAATCCTCTGCGCATTCTGTCAAAGGAGCCTGTCGCCATGACTCAACCACTCAAGGTCGTCCTCGCCGGCTGCGGCGGCATCACCCGCGCCTGGCTGGAAGCTATCAAGAACATCCCCGAAATCCGCATGGTCGGCTTCGTGGATCTCGTCGAGCCCGCGGCGCGCGGCCGCGCCGAGCAGTTCGGCTGGACCGACGCCGTCGTCGGCACGGATTTGGCCGCGGTGTTGGATGCCACCCATCCCGACGCGGTCTTTGATTGCACCATCCCGGAGGCCCACGTGCAGGTGACACTGGAGGCGCTCCGCCACGGCTGCCACGTGCTGGGCGAGAAGCCGTTGGCCGACTCGCTGGCCCACGCCCGCGAGATGGTCGCCGCGGCGCAGGCGGCCGGCAAGACCTACGCCGTCATCCAAAACCGCCGCTACGATCCCAACATCCGCCGGCTGCGCGCGTTCCTGGAATCGGGCGTCATCGGCGACATTACGACCGTCAACTGCGACTTCTACATCGGCGCACATTTCGGCGGTTTCCGCGACCGCATGAAGCATGTACTGCTGCTCGACATGGCGATCCACACCTTCGACGCGGCCCGGCTGATCTCCGGCGCGGACGCGACCGCGGTCTATTGCCACGAGTGGAACCCGGCCGGCTCTTGGTACGATCACGACGCCTCGGCCGTGGCGATCTTCGAGATGACGCAGGGGATCGTCTGCACCTACCGCGGCAGTTGGTGCGCCGAGGGGCTGCGGACGACGTGGGAGTGCGATTGGCGCATCGTGGGCACGCGAGGGAGCGTTAAGTGGGATGGCGCGGCCGGCTTCCAGGCGCAAGCCGTGGCCGAAACGGGCGGCTTCATGTCGAAGATGCAGGATATCGAGCTGCCGGCCCACGACAACCCGGCCAAGATCGGCGGCCACGGCGGCATCATACGCGACTTCGTGCGTTGCGTCCGGACCGGCGCCACGCCGGAGACGGTCGGTGCAGACAACGTCCAGAGCCTGGCGATGGTGTTCGGCGCGATCGAGAGCGCGGAGAAAGGGGGGCGGATACAAATAGCAAATTGCAAATAGCAAATCGGCAAATGGGCCCTGACGCGGATAAGCCGAAAACAGACGGGATATACAGGATGAACAGGATAAAGACACTGACATCATCCTGTTATATCTTGTTCATCCTGTCAAAACCTCGTCAGACAAGCCTGTGCGCGATTCAAATGTCCGTATTTGACAAAAGCTGTAAGCTATGCTACAGTCTCTTTATCGTTCAAGTGAACGATAAAGTCATTGTGCTTCCCATTTCTAATTCTCCTCAGCGCCTTTGGGCGCGATAGCATTCGCTCGGTTTAGCGGGGCGGGAAAATGCGTGGCAAAGCTGCTGCACCGACTATGCGGGATGTGGCCGAGTTGGCGGGTGTCTCAATCCAGACGGTCTCCCTGGTCGTCAATGGCAAAGCGCAGATTGGCGAGACAACGCGCGCACGCGTCCAATCCGCCATCGAGCAGCTTGGCTATATCCCCCACGTGGCCGCGCAAACCCTGCGCTCCGGCTATTCGGGCAATATCGGCTTGCTCATCCCTGACGCGCACAACCCCCACTTCTGGAGTTACGTCCGCGGGGTGGAGGAGGTGGCCGTACAGCACAACTATAGCGTACTGTTGACGATCTCCAATCTCGACCCGGATTGTGAGCGCCGCGCCTTGCGTTCTCTTATCGAGCAGCGCGTGGACGGCCTGGTGCTTATGTTGAGCTATCCTGAGCTGTTCTGTAACGAGTTGGAGGCTCTGCGCCGCTGGGGTAAGCCTGTGGTCGGTGATCCGCGCAGTTACGGCGGCGATGAAGTCGTTGTTCCCTATGACCGGCTTGCGCGGGAGATGATGGCGCATCTGTTGGAGCTTGGGCATCGGCGCATCGGGTTGATCCACAGCGTGGGGCGACCGGAGCACGCCGGGGAACGTGTGGCTGCTTATCGGAACAGCCTGATCGCGTTGGGCATCGCGGTGGATGACCGGTTGATCGTGCGTTGCCGGCCTACCTTTGCGGAAACCTCGGAGGCGGCGGCGCGGCTGCTTGATCTGCATCCCAGGCCAACCGCCATCTTGGGCATCTGTGACCTGGCGGCTTTCAGCGCCATGCAGGCAGCCTTGCAGCGCGGGCTGCGGATACCGCAAGACATCTCCATCGCCGGGTTCGATGATATCGAAATGGCCGCGTTGCTGACCCCCGGCCTGACAACGGCGCGGGCCTGCTCGCTGGAAGCTGGTCGCACGCTGGCGCATTTCCTGCTCGACCGGATCGCCAACCCCGATCTGCCGCCGCGGCGGGTGGAGATGCCAGCCGAGCTGATCGTCCGGGGGTCTACGGGACCGTGCCCGGAGCCGCGGGATCGCCCGGAAACACCGTCCATGCCGGGCAGCGCGGCGACAAAGGAGGTGACCGCATAACGCTCGATAGAGAGCAGCACGCAGGGATTCACCCATGGGAATGCCAGAACGGTTTTTCATCGTCCGTCACTATTGGGAGGGATCAAGATGACTCAGGCCAAACGAATCACCCGTCGCGAATTTCTGATCGCGGGCAGCGGACTGGCTGCTGGCGCGGTGTTGGCTGCCTGCGGCGCACCCGCGCCAGCGCCGGCAGCTCCCACCCCGGCCCCGGCTGCCCCCAAACCGGCCGCCACCGAAGCCCCAAAGGCCGCAGCTCCTACCGCGGCTCCCAAGGCCCCAGCGCCGGCAGCCGCCGGCAAGTACAAGGAAGCGCCCATGCTGGCCGAGCTGGTCAAGGCCGGCAAGCTGCCATCCATTGACCAACGCCTGCCGGAAAAGCCCTACATCGTGCAGGCCGGGTCGTTCATCAGCGACAAGCACCTCAAGCTCAAGATCGGGAAGTACGGCGGAACGATGCAACTGGCGCAGGAAGCGCCGAGCGGCGATCCGCACATCTTCATCGGCAGCAACGAGTATCTCCTCCAATCCCCTGATCTCTTCGATTTCGACACCCGGATCGAAGGCGGCGTGCTCGAGAGCTGGAAGGTGAACGACGACAACACGGTCTTCACCTTCATGCTGCGCAAGGGTCTGAAGTGGTCGGACGGCACACCTGTGACGATGGAGGACGTCAAGTTTGCCTGGGAGGACGTGCTCCTCAACGACAAGATCACCCCCATCTTCCCGGAGTATCTGCGCGCCGGCTTGAGCGGCGCCGGCAACCCGGGCAAGATGACCTTCATTGATGACTGGACCTTCAGCATCACCTTCGACAAGCCTTATGGTTCCTTCCTCGCGCAGATCGGAGTCGGCGGCTGGCGCGGCTACGGCGGCTTGATCAAGCCGAAGCACTACCTCAAGCAGTTTCACATCAAGTACACCCCCCAAACCGAGCTGGCGCCGAAGCTGAAGGCCGCCTCGATCCCGGAAGATCAATGGCAGAATCTCTTCAACGCCAAGCAAATGACCGAATGGATGTGGAACATCACCAACCAGAACGGCATCGGGCACCCTACCCTCTGCGCGTGGGTGATCCAGAAGGTCGAAGGCGGCACCTTTACCTTCGAGCGCAACCCCTATTACTGGAAAGTGGACGCCGAAGGCAATCAGTTGCCCTACATTGACGGCATCCGCTCGTTGGTCGTGCAAGACAAGGAGTCGCTGACCACCCGCGCGCTGATGGGTGAGTTCGATTACCTGGGCGAGCGCGCCTCTATGAAGAAACTGCCGCTGATGAAGGAGCAGGAAGCCACGGGCAAGATCAAGGTTTATCTCCCCCGGATGCACCGCACGCCGTTGGGCTTCCACCTCAACCTGACCCTGAAGGACGAGAATTGGCGCAAGGTGACCTGGGATAAGCGGTTCCGCCAGGCGTTGAGCCTCGCCATCAACCGACCCGAAATCCTGAAGAACTTCTACTTGAATCAGTTCGCGCACTTGCCATCGGAGGCGAACAACGCCGAGTACAGCGTTGACAAGGCCACCAAGCTGCTCGACGAGATGGGCATGGACAAGAAGGATGGCGAAGGGTTCCGCCAGGGGCCGAACGGCAAACGTTTCGAGATCCTGTTCGAGATCGCAGATATCTCAGAAGACCATGTGCCGATGGCTGAGCTGATCGCCGAATACTGGAAGAAGGTCGGCGTCTACACCTCGGTTAAGAAGATTGACAACGCGCTGCGTGGTCAGCGCCAAACGGCCAACGAAATCCAAGCCTCGGGCACCTGGCCCGTCGTAGACATGTGGCACTTCGCCGCCTGGAGCGACTATCTGCCCGGCGAGTACGGCACCCTCTGGAACCAGTGGTATCGGACGCAGGGCAAGCAGGGGGAAGAGCCGCCCGCGGAGGTGAAGGAGCTGTTCAAAGCTCACGAAGCGTTCATGGCGGCGCGCCCCGGCACCCAGCCCTTCCGCGACGCCTTCGGCGCCGTCCTCAAGCTGCACCGGGACAACCAATGGTACTTCATCCCGGTCGAGCAGTCCTACTATGCCACCTTCTTCACCAAGCGCATCCAGAACGTGCCGGCGGGCCAGTCGGAGCTCTTCGGCATCGCGGTCATGCACATGATGGAGATCTGGTACATCGAAGGGTAGTCGAGATTGGATAGTCTGTGGTGGTTGTCGTTGATCGTCTTGCCGCTGGCAGCCCTGGCGGGCATCCTGGCCTTCGCCGCCTGGTTCGCTCGCCAGATGACTGATCGGTTCGTCGGGCGCACGCACCGCTGGATCGAAGAGATCTTGCGCACGGGTGAGGCCCCCGCCGCGTGGATCCGCCCGACACACCCATCGGCTGTCGTGCGAAGGTTCTCGCGGCGCAGCGCGCCGGAACAGGCGAAGGCGGGCTATCTGCGCCGGCTCGATGACCTGATCGCCTACACCGAAAAATCGCCCCTGATGGGGGATGCGGAGACGAAGGAGGTGGTTCTGCAACGATTGGACGAGGTTTACGACGACTGGGCCGGACGCAACCCGGCCAGCTTTCGGCCGAAGGAAGATGGTTCATCATCTATCACTCAAGGAGAGGGGTCACAATGTCTCAGCCCAAACGAATCACGCGTCGTCAGTTCTTCGTAGCCGGCAGCGGGATTGCCGTCGGCGCGGTGCTGGCCGCCTGCGGCGCACCGCCTGCGGCGCCGGCTGCCCCCACACAGGCGCCGGCCGCCCCCAAACCGGCCGCCACCGAAGCTCTCAAGGCCGCCGCCCCCACCGAGGCCCCGAAAGCGGCTGCGCCCGCACCTGCGGCCGGCAAGTTCAAGGAATCGCCCATGCTGGCCGAGCTGGTGAAGGCCGGCAAGCTGCCGCCCGTGGATCAGCGCCTGCCCAAAGAGCCGTTTGTCGTCGGGCCGGGCGAGCTGGTCGGCGAGAAGTACCTCCAGCCCAAGATCGGCAAGTATGGCGGCACCATGCGCCTGGCGCAGGAAGGGCCGGGCGGCGACCCGCACATCTTCATCGGCAGCAACGAGGGTGTCCTCTGGGCGCCGGCCGCCTTCGACTACGCCAAGGGGATCAAAGGCAACGTCGTCAAGAGCTGGGAGGTCAACGCAGAGGGCAGTGTCTACACCTTCAAGATGCGCGAGGGCCTCAAATGGTCGGACGGCCAGCCCGTCACCACGGCGGATGTGAAGTTTGCCTACGAGGACGTGCTCCTCAATGACAAGATCACGCCCATCTTCCCGAACTATCTTCGTGTCGGCATGAGCGCAGCCGGAGCGCCGGGTGTGATCAAAGTCGTGGACGACTTCACCTTCAGCATCAGCTTCGAGAAGCCCTACGGCTCCTTCCCCGCGCAGATCGCGATCGCCGGCTGGCGCGGTTACGGCGGCATCATCAAACCGGCGCACTACCTGAAGCAGTTCCACATCAAGTACACCAAGCAGGAGGAGCTGGCCCCGAAGCTGAAAGAGGCCTCGATCCCCGAAGATCAGTGGCAGAACCTCTTCAACGCCAAGCAGATGACCGAGTGGATGTGGAACATCACCAATCAGAACGGCATCGGCCATCCGTCGTTGGTCGCCTGGCTCGTCAAGAAGGTCGAGGGCGGCGTCTTCACCTTCGAGCGCAACCCCTACTACTTCAAGGTGGACGGCGAAGGCAATCAGTTACCGTATATTGACGGCATCCGCTCCGAGGTGGTGCAGGACAAAGAGACGCTGACCACCCGCGCGCTGATGGGCGAGTTCGACTACCTGGGCGAGCGCTCCTCGCTCAAGAAGCTGCCGCTGATGAAGGAGAAGGAAGCGACGGGCGCGATCAAGGTGTTCATCCCGAGGATGCACCGCCTGCCCATCGCCTTCATGCTCAACCTCACCAACGTTGACCCGACCTGGCGCAAGGTGACCGGCGATGTGCGCTTTCGCCGCGCGCTGAGCCTGGCCATCAACCGGGCGGAGATCCTGAAGAACTTCTACCTGCAGCAGTTCGCCAAGCTGCCTTCGCGCAGCTCGAACTCCGAGTACAGCGTGGACAAAGCCAACGCCTTGCTCGACGAGATGGGCATGAAGAAGGGCGCCGATGGCTTCCGCACAGCGTCTGATGGTAAACCATTCAGCATCCTATTCGAGGTCCAGGATGCGTCAGAGGACTTTGTCCCCATGAGCGAGCTCATGGCCGAGTACTGGAAGAAGGTGGGCATCAACACCACGGCCAAGAGGATAGATGGAGCCCTTCTCGGCAATCGCCACTCAGCCAACGAACTCCAAGCTTCGGCAGGCTGGCCGCACGAGACGATCTGGCCCAGCGCCGGCTGGGATGACTACCTCATGGGTTCCTATTGGGGACGCCTGTGGAACCAATGGTATCTGTCTCAAGGCAAGCAGGGTGAAGAGCCGCCCAAAGAGGTCAAGGATCTCCTTGACGCCCACATGAAATTCATGAGCGCCAAGGCCGGCACCCCCGAGAGCAAGGCGGCGTTGGAAGAGATCTTGAAGAACCACCGGGACAACGTCTGGATGTACGTGGTCGTGGAGGACAGCTACTACCCGACCTTCGTCACCAAGAAGATCCAGAACGTGCCGGTGGGCCAGACCGACGAGCTGGGCATCACCATCATGTACAGCATGGAGCAATGGTACATCGAGGGGTAGGACTCGGCTGGGTCGCGTTCAGGCAATGACCCCGTAAGAGGTTTTGCAAGCCCTGAGCGCCAAGTCCTTGCGACTGCACTCACGGATAGAAGAGACCGCGGATGCCCAATCGTCGTTCGTAATCCGTGTTCCTTTCTATCCGTGGGGTGTCCGACCGTCGTTACTGGCTTGAAAAGGAGCCATTTATGTTGGCATACATCGCGCGCCGGCTGCTATTGCTGATCCCAGTCGTGTTCGTCATCTCGATCGTGATCTTTCTGATCATCCAACTGCCGCCCGGCGACTACCTGACCACTTACATCAACAACCTCAAGACCTCCGGGATCGAGGTGTCGGAGTCGGTCGCGGAATCGCTGAAGCGGCAATACGGCCTCGACCAGCCGATCTACACCCAGTACTACCTTTGGATGAGGAACATGGTGCTGTACGGCGACTTCGGCCGCTCCTTCCAGTGGAACAAGCCGGTCAAAGAGATCCTGCTTGAGCGCATCCCGCTCACGATGGGGGTTTCCCTGGCGACCACCCTCTTTGTGTTTCTGCTTGCCATACCGATAGGGATTTACTCGGCGACGCATAAATACTCGCTCTTCGACTACTCGTTCACCTTCGTGGGCTTCTTCGGACTTTCGGTGCCCGGCTTCCTGCTGGCGCTGGTGCTCATGTGGGTGATCTACAACCTGACGGGCGCCACCGTGAGCGGCCTTTTCTCAACGCAGTATGCCGATGCGCCCTGGAGCCTGGCCAAGTTCGGGAATCTGTTGAGCCGCATCTGGTTCCCGATGATCATCATCGGCATGTCCGGCACGGCCGGGCTGATCCGGGTGATGCGCGGCAATCTGCTGGACGAGCTGCAGAAGCAGTACGTCGTGACTGCCCGCGCCAAAGGCGTGCCGGAGCGCACCGTCCTCTTCCGTTATCCGGTGCGCATCGCGGTCAACCCGATCATCAGCACCATCGGCTGGATCCTGCCGAGCATTGTCGGCGGCGAGGTGCTGGTCTCCATTGTGTTGAACCTGCAAACGACTGGCCCAGTGTTGCTGCAGGCGGTGCGGTTCCAGGACATGTACCTGGCGGGCAGCATCACCCTTATCCTGAGCATCCTGACCATCGTCGGCACCCTGATTGCGGACATCCTGCTCGTCTGGCTTGATCCGCGCATTCGCTTTGGGAAGGTGGGAGAATGACAACCACAGCACTGACCGGTCGGGCCGCGCGCCGCCGAGAGATGTCCACCGAGGAGAAAGAACGCTACTACCAGGCCACCCAGTGGCAGCTCATGTGGTGGAAATTCCGCAAGCATGTGCTGGCGAAGGTGGCGATGGTGGTCCTCGGGATCCTCTATTTCATCGCGTTGACGTGCGAGTTCCTGGCGCCCTACGGCCCCGCCACGCGCCTGGAGGGCTACGAAGACGCCTCGCCCAGCCCCGTCCATATCTTTGCCGATGGCAAGCTGGTCGGGCCATACGTCTACAAGCTGGAATCGGACATCAACCCCAAGACCTTCCGCACGATATACACGGAGAACAAGTCCCAACGCTACCCGATCCAGTTCTTCGCCAAAGGGGAGCCGTACAAATTTTGGGGCCTGTTCCCCACCGACATCCATCTGTTCACGACCGATCCGAAGGCGCCGGTGATGCTCTTCGGCACGGACCGGCTGGCGCGCGACCTCTTCTCGCGCACCTTTCACGGCGCACGCATCTCGCTGACGATCGGCCTGGTGGGGGTCACGCTCAGCTTCATCTTCGGCCTGGTGATCGGCGGCATCTCCGGCTATTTCGGCGGGCTGGCCGACATGGTGATTCAACGCATCATCGAGTTCATCCTATCGCTGCCGACCATCCCGCTGTGGATGGCCCTCTCGGCCGCGCTGCCCAGGCAATGGCCGGTGGTGCAGACCTATTTCTTCATCACCATCATCCTCTCGTTGATGTCGTGGTGCAGCCTGGCGCGCCAGGTGCGCGGCAAGCTGCTCTCGCTGCGCGAAGAGGATTTCGTCACGTCGGCGCGGCTGGTCGGGTCGAGCGAGCGGCGCATCATGTTCGTGCACCTTTTCCCCTCCTTCACCAGCCATCTGATCGTGACCCTGACGCTGATGATCCCCGGCATGATCTTGGGCGAGACCGCGCTGAGCTTCCTGGGCCTGGGCATGCAGCCGCCGGCAGTGAGCTGGGGGGTGCTGCTGCAGGATGCGCAGAACATCGTGACCATCGCGCACCATCCGTGGCAGCTCATCCCGACGCTCTTCATCATCGTGACGGTGTTGATGTACAACTTCCTCGGCGATGGCCTGCGGGACGCCGCCGATCCGTATTCGGTCTGATGAGTATGAATCTATGACCAATGACCTCACAGCCCTCGAGATCAGAGACCTCAAGACCTACTTCTTCTTCGACGAAGGCATCGTCCATGCCGTGGATGGCGTATCCCTCACTCTCGACCGCGGGAAGACGCTCGGCGTGGTCGGCGAGTCCGGCTGCGGCAAGAGCGTTACCGCGCAGTCGGTGCTCCAGATCGTGGGCGCGGGCGGCCGGATCGTCAGCGGCGAGATCCTTTTCCATCGCGGCGACGGCCAGATCGTGGATCTGACGCAGTACAAGCCGACCAGTGAAGAACTGCGCCAGATTCGCGGCCGCGACATCGCCATGATCTTCCAGGAGCCGATGACCGCCTTCTCGCCGGTTTACACCGTCGGCAAACAGATCAGCGAGGCGATCCTGTTCCACGAGAAGGTCTCGCCGAAGGCCGCCCGGAGCCGGGTCATTGACCTGCTCGACAAGGTGGGCATTCCGAACGCAGCGCAGCGCGTCGATGCCTACCCGTTCGAGCTTTCCGGCGGCATGCGCCAGCGCGCCATGATCGCCATGGCCCTGGCCTGCAAGCCGACGATCCTGATCGCCGACGAGCCGACTACCGCCCTCGATGTCACCATCCAGGCGCAAATCCTCGACCTCTTGCGCAGCCTCCAGGAAGAGATGGGCACGGCGATCATGATCATCACCCACAACATGGGCGTGATCGCCGAGATGGCCGACACGGTGAACGTCATGTACCTGGGCAAGGTGATCGAGAGCGCGCCGGTGTGGGAACTGTTCGACAACCCGAAGCATCCCTATACGGCCGCGCTGCTCAAATCCATCCCGATGATCGAGGAACAGGTGAAAGACCGTCTGCTCTCCATCAAGGGGGTCGTGCCCGATCCTTACAACTTGCCGCCCGGCTGCCGTTTCCACCCGCGCTGCGAATCGTTCGTGCCCGGCGTGTGCGACCGCCAGGAGCCGGTCCCGGTGCAAGTGGCGCCGGGTCACTTTGCAAGCTGCTTGCTGCTGGGGGGGCGCAATGGACAGTAGTAGCCCAACTTTGCTTGAGGTGCGCAACCTGCGCAAGTATTTTCCGTTGACCAAGGGGCTGCTTCGTAAGGTGGTGGGCACGGTGAAGGCCGTGGATGACGTCAACTTTGCCATCAGCCGCGGGGAGACGCTGGGGCTGGTCGGCGAGTCGGGCTGCGGCAAGACGACCGTCGCCAAGTCCATTCTGCGCGCCGTGCAGCCCACAACCGGTGAGATCCTGTTTCAGGATGACGCCGGCGCGGTGGATCTGACGAAGCTCGAAAAAGAGGAGCTTAAGAAGGCCCGCCGCAACATCCAGATGATCTTCCAGGACCCGTTCTCGTCCCTCAATCCCCGGCAGCGCGTGCGCGACATCATCGGCGAGCCGCTTTATGTCAACGGCGTCGCAAAGGGCAAGGCGCTGGAGGCGCGGGTCAGCGAGTTGATGGCCGCGGTGGGGCTGCGGCCCGAGTACATGATCCGCTATCCGCACGCCTTCTCCGGCGGCCAGCGCCAGCGCATTGGCGTGGCACGCGCCCTGGCGCTGAATCCCAAGCTGATCATCTGCGATGAGCCGGTATCAGCCCTGGATGTCTCGATCCAGGCGCAAATCCTCAACCTGCTCAAAGACCTCCAGGACGAGTTCGGGCTGACCTACCTGTTCATCTCGCATGACCTGGGCGTCGTACAACACATCAGCGACCGCGTGGCGGTGATGTACCTGGGCCGGCTGGTCGAGATTGCGCCCACGCAGGAGCTTTTCAAGCGACCGCAGCATCCTTACACCGAGGCGCTGCTCTCGGCGTCGCCCAAGCCACACCCCAAGTATCGCGGCCGGGCGCGCATCATCTCCGGCGAGGTGCCCGATCCGTCCTACCAGGCGACCGGCTGCGCCTTCTATCAACGCTGCAACTACCGCAAGCCGCAGTGCGCCGAGCAGCCGCCCGCGCTCCGCAGCGCCGGTAGCGGAGGAGCGCACGAGGCTGCCTGCCACTTCGCTGGCGACCTCTCTCTTTCAGGGATTTAGGAGATCGGCAAAAGCAACTTCCTGCGCGCGAGCATCCTGAGCGGAAGGCCGCAGTCCTGAGCGAAGCGCAGCACAGTCGAAGGATCGCGGCCCGTAGTCGAAGGATGCGGCTGCCAGAAGATCGAATCAGCCTTCGCAAGACCGCATCCTTCGACTGCGCAGCCGAAAAACCCGGCTGCTCCGCTCAGGATGCTCCGAGTTAGGTCAGAAAGATCAGGAGATCATCATGGCGACATCACGTCAACGCTTTCTCGACACACTGGAGTTCAAGAACGTCAACCCGCGCTGGCTGCGCACCAGCGGCGCGTGGCAAGAGACGCTGGATGTCTGGCGCACGCAGGGCTATCAGGGGCAGCCGCTCGACCAATACTTCGGCGTGGATCGCATCATGCGGGTGGACCCCTACTACGGCCCAGTGCCGGAATTCGAGTATACGGTCGTCGAGGAGGACGAGCGCACCGTCACCTACATCAACCACGAAGGCATCCTGATGCGCGAGTTCAAGCAGCATCGCGACACCAGTATGCCGCAATTCATCAAGTTCCCGGTGGAGAACGAAGCCGACTTCGAGAAGCTGCGCGCGGAACGGCTGGTGCTCAACCTGGAACAACGCCTCTCACCTCAGTGGCGCGCGCGGGTCGCGGCGGGGGGGGTCGCTGGACGGGTGAGCGAGGATCTCATGCGCGCGGAGTCCCTCTACAAGGACGCGTCGGCGCAGGATGATCCACCCCGCCAGTGCTGGGCCGACCGCTGGGGCGGCTACTTCGGCTCGATCCGCAACATGATGGGGGTGGAGAACTTGTGTCGGGCGTTCTACGATCAGCCCAGGCTGCTGGAGCGCATGATGGAAGAGCGCACCGAGGCGATGATCACCATCACCGAGAAGGTGCTGGAGGTGACGAGCTTCGACGTCTTCTGGTTCTGGGAAGATATGGCCTACAAGACCGCGCCGCTCGTCGGGCCGCAGATGTTCCGCAAGTTCGCCTTCCACCATTACCGCCGCGTGGTGGACTGGATGCACAGCCACGGCATCAAGCACGTCGGGCTGGACAGCGACGGCAACATTGACCTGCTGCTGCCGATTTGGGTGGAGGCCGGGATTGACCATATCTGGCCGTTCGAGGTGCAGGCTGGGATGGATATCAACAAGGTGCGGGCGAAGTACGGCCACAGCCTGGCGCTGCTCGGCGGCATTGACAAACGCTGCGTCGCGGCCGGCGGCGATGTCATGCGCCGCGAGGTCGAGCGTGTCATGCCGGTGGTCGAGGACGGCGGCTACATCCCCGAGCTCGATCACAGCGCGCCGCCCGACATCTCGTGGCCGGATTATTGCGTGTATATCGAGTACCTCAAGTTCCGCCTGGGCCGGGGCTGAGTGAGCCTTATCAAAAGACTTCCGAAGTCTCAGCCGGTAAGACTTCGGAAGTCTCCCCCTCTTTGACTCTCCACCTCTTTCTCGCTATAATAACACCGGTCACAAACGCGTGTCTTCCTTCTGACGACCAACGAAACGCAGGCCGAAATGTACAGCGATGCGCCGCGCCCCTCAGCGGCGGGGGCGACGACCGACCGCCGCTGGGTCACCGTGCTTTTCGCCGACCTGGTCGGCTTCACCGCGCTGGCCGAGCGCCTGGATCCCGAGGATCTGCGCGAGCTCCAGACGGCCTACTTCGCCGCGATCACGCCCCCCATCGCCGCATATGGCGGCTGCATCGAGAAGTACATCGGCGACGCCGTGCTGGCGGTGTTCGGCGCGCCGCGCGCCCACGAGGATGACGCCGAGCGCGGCGCGCGTGCCGCGCTCGCCATGCAGGAGGCGCTGGCCGCCCTGAACGAACGCCACGCGCACAGTCCGCCCCTCGCGATGCGGATCGGTCTCCAGACCGGGCTGGTGGTGGCGATGGTCGAGCCGGCCGGCGGGTTCGTCATCACCGGCGAGGCGGTGACGCTGGCCGCCCGGTTGCAGGACGCCGCGCCGCCCGGCGCCATCCTGATCGGCGGGGAGACGCAGCGACGCATCGCCGGCGCGTTCGAGACGATCCCGCTCGGCCCCATCGCCGTGCGCGGCCGCGCCGAGCCGGTGGACGCCTTCCGGCTGATGGCTCCCAGGCTGGCCGCCGCGTATCCTCACCCACCCCCGATGCGTTCGCCCCTGGTGGGCCGGCAGATCGAGCTGAACGCGTTGGTCGCGGCGATCGGCCGGCTGACCGAGGGTTGCGGAGGCATCGTCACGATCACCGGCGAGGCGGGCATCGGCAAGTCGCGGTTAATGGCCGAGGCCCGGCGGGCCGTGCCGGTGCAGCGCATTATGACGCACGCCCTCCAGCCGATCCAATGGCTGGAAGGGCGGTGTTTCTCATACACAGCCGCCGCCTATCAGCTCTGGCGCGATCTGCTGCGCAGCGCGCTCAAGCTGCCGGCCGACGCCACCGCGGAGACGGCCGCGCGCGCCTTGTGGGCGTGGGTCGCGGAGCTGCGCCCCGACCGCTGCGTCGAACTCTATCCCCCGCTAGCGCGCTTGCTGGTGTTGCCCGTCGCCGCCACTGACTCGCCCGGCCGCGGCGGCGGCGCGCCCCGCCTTTCTGGGCGCCGGCCAGAGCAAGAGCGCAAGGACCGGATAGAGCGAGACCAGGCAGACATCCATAGATCGGCGCCGGCCCAACGCCAGATCTTCGACGCCGTGCGGGCCGTGATCGTTGGCCTGGCCCGCTGCGCGCCGCTGGCCCTGGTGTGCGAGGATCTCCATTGGGCCGATCCCTCCTCCATCGAGCTGATCGAGCAACTCCTGCCGCTCGTGGCCGAAATCCCTCTGTTGCTCACCTGCGTGGCGCGACCCCAGCCCGATCACCGCGCGGCGCGCCTCCGTGAGCTGGCTGCAGAGAAGTACGGGCCGCGTCACACAGACATCCCGCTGCTCCCGCTGCCGCCCGATGCGTGCGCGGCGCTGATCGCCAACCTGCTGGAAGCCTGGTCGCCGGCGCGGCCCGGTGAGGGCGCAGGCCGAACAAGTTCGGCGCTCCAGAGGCCACGACTCGTCGCGCAAGATTTGCTCGACCGTATTCAAGCGCAGGCCGAAGGGAATCCCTTCTTTGTCGAGGAGCTTGTCCGCGCGTTGGCCGGCTGCGGCGCACTGGCGCATGATGCGGCCACCGGCGTCTGGCACGCGACCCTCGCTGCGGCGGGCATCGCGATGCCCGCGACCATCAACGGCATCCTGACTGCCCGCATTGACGATCTGCCCGCGGCGACGCGGCGCGTCGTGCGGCTGGCCGCCGTAATCGGCCGGATCTTCCCCCACCGGCTGCTGGCGGCGATCGCCGGCGACGGCCCCGACCTGGATGCGCATCTGCGAACGTTGCATGGGCAAGAGTTGATCCAGCCACGCGATCAGACGCCGGAACGCGAGTTCATCTTCAAGCACGAGCTGACGCGTGAGGCGGCCTATGAGGGCCTGCTGAAGTCCGAGCGCCGGGCCGCGCACCGGGCCGTGGCCGAGACGCTGGAACGCCAGCCCGCGACGCTCGGCGACCGGCAGCCGGGCCTGCTTGCCCACCACTGGGAGCGCGCCGAGGCGCCGGACAAGGCCGTCGAATGGCTGTTGCAGGCGGGAGATCAGGCCCGGCTGGCGTATGCCCGCGAGGAGGCGATCGGCTTCTATGAGCGCGCGCTGGCGCTGCAGCGGGCGGCCGGCGATGACGAGGCCGCCGCGCGGACGCTGATGCGCATGGGGCTGGCGCACAACGCGGCGTTCGACTACCCCCGCGCCGAGGCGGCTTCCAACGCGGGGTTTGCGCTCTGGCGTCAGGCGATGGCCCGGCCCCCGACCACCGCCGACCTGCCGGACGCCGGCCCGCCTCAGACGTTGCGGCTGTCGTGGTATCCCTGGGCGACCGTCGAGGCGCTCCAGTCCCGCGCCGCGCCGATCCAACTCCAGTTGTTCGCCGGCCTGGTTGAGGAGACCCCCGCGCTGGAGGTCGTGCCGGCCGTAGCCGAAGGATGGGACGTCTCGCCCGACGGGCGAACCTACACCTTCCACCTGCGCCCCGACGCCCGCTGGAGCGACGGCGCGCCGGTCGTCGCGGCCGATTTCCTGGCCGGTTGGCGGCGCACGCTTCACCAGGACATGCCCGACGAGACCGCGCTACTCCTTGATGACATCCGCGGCGCGCGGGCCTATCACCGCGGCGAGCTGACGAACCCCGACGATCTGGGGATTCATCCCCGTGGCCCGCACACGCTGGTGGTCGAGCTGGAACGGCCGGCCGCCTACTTCCTGCACATCCTGGCGCTGCCGGTCGCCATGCCCGTGCCCGGCCACCTGACTAACCTGAAAATAGCCCCGCCGGACGCGCCTGGCGCTTCGCAAGCGCCAGGCGCGCGTGAGCACTGGGTGGGCAACGGGCCGTTCGTGGTGGAGGCGGTCCGGCCGGGCGAAATCTTGACATTGGCCCGCAACCCGAGCTATAGCGGCCGCTTCACCGGCAACATCGGGCGCGTCGAAATCAACCAGCGCTTCGCAGCCAACGAATGGGAAGCGATGATCGAGATGTTTCGGAGCGGCGGCTATGATGTGTGCGGCATCTGGAACTTCCCGCCGGAAGCCCACGCCGCGGCGCGCAGTTGGCACACGGGCGGGTATCTGGTCGCGCCGAGCCTGAGCGTCGGAGCGTGGATCTTCAACGTGACGCAGCCGCCCTTCGACGACTGGCGCGTGCGCTGGGCATTCCAGCGCGGGGTAGACGTGTGCGACCTCATCTGGCGAGTCAATGAAGGGCGGATCAGCCCGGGCACCGGCGGTTGGGTGCCGCCCGGTATGCCCGGCCATTCGCCCGGCCTGGCCCCGGCGTTCGACCTGGCCGAGGCGCGACGGTTACTGGCGGCGGCCGGCTATCGCGACGGCGCCGATCTTCCACTCACGCGTATCTTGGGCGAAGATTCGCCGGCCGCGCACTACTACAGCGTCGTCTTTCGCGGGCAACTGCGCGACAACCTGGGCATCACCGTCGAGCGGCGGAATCCGGGGCCAACCGAGCATGATCGCATCTTGCGCACGGCCACAACCCCGCCGGCAAACCTGATGTGGCTGGGCGTTGCGGCGCGCTATCCCGACCCCGATAGCCTCTTGCGCGTGATGAGCGAGCGGGTGTGGCGGATGGTGGGTCGGCGCGATGCCGAATTCGACCGGCTGGTGGAAGAAGCCCGCGGCCTGCGAGATCACGAGGCGCGCCTGGCGCTCTACCGCCAGGCCGATGCGATCCTGGTGCGCGAAGCCTACGTCTGGCCGCACCTGTACGCGCGGACGCACCTGCTGTTGCAGCCGTGGGTCAAACGCTACCCGGTCTCGCCGCTGCCGATGAGCTTTTGGAAGGATGTGGTGATCGCGCCGCATTGATCGGGAGGCATCATGTCCGGTCTCGACCTGCTCCGCAAAGCCCCGCTCTTCGCCGGCCTGCCCGAAGCTGAACTGACGACCCTGGCGGCCCGGCTGGGCAAGCGCACCTTCGGCAAGGGGATGATCCTCTTCCACAAAGACAGCCCCGGCCAGATCCTCTACCTGATCGAGTCGGGTCTGATCCGCATCTTCGTGCTGAGCGAGAACGGCCAGGAGATGACCCTCAACCTCCATGGGCCGGGAGAGTGCTTCGGCGAGCTGTCGCTGCTCGACGGCAAGTCGCGCTCGGCCGGCGCGCTGGCGCTGGAGCCGACCGTCACCTACACCCTCCACCGCGACGACTTCCTGGGCTGCCTGCGGGAACACCCGCTGCTGGCGCAGCGCGTCCTGGAGCTGCTAGCCGACCGCTTGCGCCACCTCACCGCCTTCGCCGAATGCCTGGCGTTCCTGGACGTGCCCGGCCGGCTGGCGGCCGCGCTGCTCGATCTGGCCGAGCGGCACGGCACGCGGCTGGGCAATGGCACGGTCGCGATTGATCTGCATCTGACGCAGACCGAGCTGGCGACCTGGGTGGGCGCGACGCGGGAGATGGTCAATCGAGCGTTGATGGTGTTTCGCGACCAGGGCTGTATCACCATCGAGGGGCAGAAGATCAAGATTGAGGATGAGAGATTGTTGCGCGCTCGCACGATACGGTAGCGGCTACACCCCCCATACGGAGATCGCCCAATCCTGATAACGTTCATTGCGCTGCCAGATCTTCTCGGCCCATGACCGATCTGGCCGCCGGTCGAAGATGACGAGATGCGCCTCGTCGGCGGCGCAACGGTCGGCATATTGCGAGGTCTGCGTCAGGCCGGCTGCCAGCGTTTTCTCCCACGAATCGCGCAGGATCTTCAGTTCGATCACCGCGCGCTGCACGCCGCCGCTGTAACGCCACAGCACAAGCAGATCGGTGCGCCGGCGTCCCAGGCCGTACTCGCGCTCAACGCGCCCACCGCCGTTCACGATGCGTTGCAGAAATGCCTGCATCAGCAGTTGCGGCCCGGCTTCTTTATAATCGAACCGCTCCAGCCATATTTCTGAGTTCTCACGGAAGAACTGCTGGAACGCCGCCAGTAATTTGGCAAGGTCAAGCCGACCATCAGGCAAGACATACCAGGCTGGCTGTTCAGCGATCGTGAGCTGGGTGCTGAAGGTCAGCTCGCGCGGGATGACTTCCTGATAGATGCGGTTCGCAATCGTGAGCTGTCCCTCGGTCTTGATCAATCCCAGATCGCGCACATAGGTGATGTCATCCGGCGGCATGATCTCGGCCGTTTGATCGCCGGCCAGGATCGCCTCGATCACCCGGCGCACGCGCTGCTCTTGCAGCTTATCGGCCAATTGATCCAGGTGCGTCACGCGCGCCAGGATCAGATCCTCTTTGGCCTGCTGGATCATCTCCGCAGTGATCGGCTGGCCGCGGTCGCGGCCAGCGCGCGACTCGAAGCACGTCCGATAGGCCAACGCGTTGACCAGCCACGGCTGGCCGCTAGTCAGCTCCCAAACCAGGTCGCGCGCCTCCCGCGAGAAGATCTGGCCGGTCTCGGCGGTATGCTCCGCCAGGAGCGCATTCACCTCGGGCTGGCTGAAATCGCCCAACCGCAACGACTTCGCCTTGATGTTGAACGCGCTGCCGCCGGTGATGATCATCTTCTGCGCTTGGGAGTGGATCCGATAGTCCTGGATATCGCGCACGCCGCAGAGGATCAGGCTGTGAGGAAACTGGCGAGGGCGCTTGGGATAGCCGGCGCGCAGTTGGCGCAGCAGCGAGATCAGGGTGTCGCCCACCAGCGCATCCACCTCATCCAGCATGAGGACGAGTGGCTTATCCAACTGCTGGCACCAGCGCGACAAAAACACACCCAAAGCCGAAGCGGGCGGCGTCGTGGCGAGCACTTCCTGCGCTAGGGGCGTTGCCGTCAGGTCGCCCGCGAGATCGTGCGCCCAGGTTGCGATATCGGTGACGACGGTGACGATGCCTTTGTCTATGTCCTCGCGGTGCGCCTGTGCGCCCTCAATGTTCGCGTACACGGCATGATACTTGCCGCCCTGTTCAAGGCGCTTCGCCAAGGCCAGAAGGCAGGTCGTTTTGCCCGTCTGACGCGGGGCGTGAAGCAGGAAGTATTTTTGCCGGCCGATCAACTCCGACACTTCATCAAGGTCGAGCCGAGTCAACGGCGGCAGGCAATAGTGTTCTGCGCAGTTGACGGGGCCTTCGGTGTTGAAAAAACGCATCGGCGCCTCCCGGCCAAAGTATACCACAGAAACCGATTTTGCGCCCGATGTCGCGGATCGGCGCACCCACCAGCCTTGTGAGATTCCTCACTGTCCTACCGTGAACTCTTGCACAGACAAGAGGATGCGGCGGCGCGATGATGGCGCGCAGATGAGCCAGTTTGACCCAGGGAGGAGCGAGCCAGCATGTCTCGCAAGGCACTAGAGGCAATCATCGGCCGGGCGGTGATAGACGCCGAGTTCCGCCTGGCGCTCTTTGCTGACCCGGATGCGGCGCTGGCCGACTTCGAGCTGACCGCGGGCGAGGCGGCGGCGATCAAGATGCTGGATGCGGAAAGCCTGGATGCGTTCGCGAAGAGTGTGGGAAGTCGAGTCATCAAGAAGCTGCAAGCCAATTTTCTGTGATCTGGTTGATTGATGCATTTGCGCCTATATGGAATGAAAGGAGCAAACGCCAACATGTTGAACCATATCAGATCCAACTACACCAAAGCGTTGTGTGATGCCATCTTCCGGCTGGGAGTGGTTTTGGCGCTGTTGGGCCAGATGTGGACGGTGGCGCCTGCGCCCACTGCCCATGCTGCCACCCTTGTGGTAGACACCCTTACGGACGAAAGTGATGGCAGTTGCACCGATGGCGACTGCTCACTGCGGGATGCCATTGCGATTGCCCATCCGAACGACAATATCACCTTCTCCGTTGCCCAAGGCACAATAGGGTTGACTCAGGGTGAGTTGGCCATCACCAAGAACCTCACCATCAACGGTTCGCCGTGGCTATCCATCAGCGGCAACAAACAGTCACGTATCTTTTCGATCGCCACAGGCGCTGTCGTCCAGATCAGTGACTTCAAGATTATTGATGGTAAAGCCCCTGATGGCGCGCGCGGTAGTGATAGTGGCCGTGCGGGTGTTGGGGGAGATGGCGAAGTTGGTGGCAATGGCGGGGGTATTTATAACGCAGGTACGCTGACTTTGACCCGGTGTGAGATCTCCAACGCCACTGCCGGCGCCGGCGGATCGGGGGGAAATGGCAGCGATTCGAGTGACAACCGCGCCGGCAGCGCCGGAGGCACTGGCGGTGCCGGTGGCGATGGCGGCGGCATTTACAACGCAGGCATGTTGATGCTGAACGATTGTTCTCTCATCTTCAACGCGAGCGGCGCAGGAGGTCGCGGTGGCAACGGAGGAGACGGGGGCCTCGGCAGTAAGGGTGGCAACGGCGGTCGCGGCGGTCGCAGCGGTAGTGGCGGAGGCGTCTATAATGTAGGCGTGCTGAGGGTCCAAACGAGCCAGATGATTATTTCCAATGGAAGCGGGGTACCCGGCTCCGGTGGTGATGGCGGTCAAAGCCATGCAGGTAGCCAAGGCATTGCCGGTGGTAGTGGCGGCGACGCTGGCGATGGTGGGGATGCTGGTGACGGCGGCGCTATCTACAACGCGGGCATGTTGGAACTGGCTGACGGCAGCTTTGAGCTCTGCTACACAGGTCGGGGCGGCGATGCCGGCAAGGCGGCTGATGGCGGCGATGGCGGCACGGGCAGCAATGGCGGTAATGGCGGTAACAACGGCAAGGGGGGACGAGGTGGCCACGGAGGCTGTATCTTCAATTCCGGCTGGATGATCCTAAGCCGCAGCACCATGCAATCGAACTGGACCGAACGCGGTGGCGACGCCCTTCCCTACAATGCCGGCATCGGAGGTAACGGGAGTGATGGTACCGACGGTAGCGATGGTACCCCCACCGGCTCAGGAGGTGGTGGGGGCAGTGGCGGCATGGGCGGCAACGGCGGTTCCGGCGGCAGTATCTACAATACCGGCGCACTGGCAATCTATGACAGCGCCATCGTCTACAACCATACTGGTGGAGGGGGAATTGACTATTCGGCAGGGGCAGGGGGCTCTGGCGGGAATTGCTTTGCTCCACTCGTCTGTACTCAGAGGGGAGGAAAAGGCGGCATCGGAGGCGCTGGGGGTGCCGGCGGCAATGGTGGTTCCGGTGGCGGTATCTACAATGCCAGTACCGGCGTGCTCACCTTGGTCAATAGCACCATACTCAGCAACACCGCCGGTTTCGGGGGAGATGGATGGGGTGGTGGAGGCGGTGGTCACGGCGGTTCCAGCAACGATGGCGGGGCTGGCGATGGTGGCAGGGGGGGCAATGGGGGCAACGGTGGCAACGGTGGCAATGGCGGGGGCATCTACAACGCGGGCAGGCTTACGCTCACCCGTAGCGTCGTGAGCGGCAACAATGCAGGCTCTTTCACCCCCGGACCCAGCGGTGGTCACGGCGGCAGCGGCGGCAACGGTGGCAACGGCGGCTATGGTTGCAATGGTCTGTGCAACGGTGGCAACGGCGGCAACGGCGGCGCGGGTGGCAGTGGTGGCAATGGCGGCCGAGCTGGAGGTATCTACCAGGCAGGCACGCTGACATTAATTGACAGCACGGTCAGTGGCAATGGCGCCGTTAATGCCATCGGTGGTCGCGGAGGGGACCCTGGTCCAGGCGGCTTCGGCGGCCCGGCTATTCCGCCTGCCCTGGAAGGCACCCCCGGTGCTGATGGTCTTCCTGGCATCACTGGCCTTGATGGCGCGGTTGAAGATGTAGTTTATGGTCCCTGGCGTATACTTGAGGGCGGCCCAGATATAGCCGGTCTGGGGAACCTTGACTTCTCGTCTGACGGTACCCATCTCGTCGTTGCTGGTGGAGATCATGCTTTCACCTGGGATGTTCCTTCCGGTGACCTGCGCGCCCGATTCGCGGTGCACACTGCTATCATTGACACGGTTGATTTTTCGTCGGCCGATGATCAAATCCTCTCTGGCGCCCGCGATGGAACATCACGCATCTGGGATGCCTTGACGGGGCACGAGATCCGTAGCTTCTCGGCGGTTGCCGGCGCACCGAACCCCGCGGCCTTTTCCGCTGACGACGCCCAGGTTCTGACCGGCGGTGGCGCGAATCGGCCGCGTCTTTGGGATGCCCTCACAGGTAGCGAGCTACGCATCTTTACGGGTCACACCGCTGTGGTCAATGCTGTCGCATTGTCGCCTGATGGAACGAAAGCATTGACGGGAGACATGGAGGGGACTGCGATCTTGTGGAACGCCGGCACCGGAGCCCACCTGCGCACTTTGTCAGGCCACACGCAGGCCATCCAAGCAGTGGCGTTCTCCCCCGAGGGCGCGCGAGTCCTGACTGCCTCCGGCGATGGTTCGATCCGCCTGTGGGATGTGGTCTCCGGCACCCAGGTTGCCCTCCTTAACCAGGGCAGCCCCGTCGTGTCAGCAGTGTACTCGCCTGACGGAAGATATGTGGTCTCTGGCAACAATCAACAGCCCAGTACGGCCTACCTGTGGGATGTGTCATCGGCCGCAGTACTCCGCACATTCACGGAGACGATGGCCACTATGAGTGGGGTCGCCATGTCACCCGACCAGGCCTTGATCGCCACCAGCCATGCCGATGGCCGGGTACGGCTCTGGCAGTCCGGTCTGAGTGTCACGCCACTTTGCCCGATCACGCCGTTAGCCATCGGCTCGGCCTTGTCAGTGACGCTGCGTTCCAATAGCTTCGCTTACTTCGAGGTCAATGCTGAAGCAGGACGCAACCTCCTCATCAGGCTTGGCCAGGAAACTGGCCTGCAAGCAGCAGGGCAAAGCAGCCCGGCCGGATTCGCCGATCCGCCGCTCGGAGCAACTGAGGTCGTGTCGGCTACTGCCGTCCCTGATCCAACGGCCATCCGACTTCTTGTGCGCAAAGGGAATTTGCCATCTGCCTTCGAATACGACTCTTTCGCCCAATCATCTATCGCCGACCTGCACGTCGAGTTGCCCATTGCGCCGACCACAGCGGGCAAGTACTATGTGCTCGTGCTCGCGCCTGAGTTGCCTCAAGGCACCATCGGCACCACCATCCGTGCGGATTACACCGGATTTCACATCAGCAATATCTCGCCAGAACGCGGGGCCAATACCGGAAAGATCACTGCCAGAGTACGCGGGGCAGGCTTCACGGTTGACATGGTGGCTCGCTTGATAGCGTCAGATGGGGTGGTCATCACAGGCGAGAGACCTACCTTCATCAACCCTGCGGAGATGCTTTTCACCTTTGATCTGCGCGGTGCGGCGCGTGGCGACTATGATGTCCAGATCGAGAGACTAGGCCACTCACCTATTTCTTTGGTGGATGCTTTTGAGATCACAACTGGCGCTGGCCCACGTCTTGAAGCCCAACTGGTGGCTCCCTCGGCAGTGCGGGGCTTCAGATATTCCACGCTATGGCTGGAATATGCCAACGTAGGCGATGCGAACATGGCCGCTCCTTTGTTCATTGTTTCCACCTCCCCGACCGTACCTGTTACGTTGCGTAAGGAGACCCCCTATGAGCCGCGATCAGTCGAGATCCTTGGCGTCAACTTCGACGGGCCAGCGGGTGTGCTCCCCCCTGGTGCATTGTATCGCATCCCCATCTACTTCCTGGCCCCCTTTATGGGCGAGATCACCTTTAGCCTGAAGGTCATGATGGCTGACGCCACGCCCATTGATTGGGACGCGGTGGAGGCGGGGGTGGAATTGGGGGATACACCCCCTGATCTTTGGGCCGCGACCTGGGCCAACTTCAAGGCCCAAACTGGCACCACCTGGGCCGACTATCTGCGCGCGCTCGACGACCAGGCCACCTACCTGGCAGGATCCGGAAGCCTGGTGTATGACGTGCGTGAGCTCCTCTCGGACGCCCTGAGCAGGGCGGCGGGCACCTATCTACACCGCACGTTGGCCTGGAGCGTGGACGCCTACTCTGCTGCGCGCGGCCTGTCCATGGCATTCGGCCGCATATCCTTGGACACCCTCGACCAGCGCTTCAACGTCGGCCCCTTCGGCAGGAGCTGGTCCCACAACTACGAATATGCGCTCACCTGGCCGGACCAGGATACGGCCATAGTGAAGGGTCCGGGCGGCGTTGCGAGACCGTTCAGCAGAAATCTGGACGGGTCGTGGCAGGCATCGCCTGGTGACCTGGGCGTGCTCGAATCAACGGGAGATGGATACCGGCTGCGCGAAGGAGACGGATCAGTATGGTGGTTCGATTCCTCAGGCCGGTTGGTGTACCTTGAGGAACCGAACGGCAACCGGATCACCTTACATTATAGCGGGGACCGCCTGACCGGGGTGAGCCACTCCAACGGCCAGAGCTTCGCTTTAGAACACAATGCCCAGGGGCGCATCAGCCGGCTAACGGACCAGGCCGGGCGTGCGACTGAGTATTTCTACGACGCCAGCGGTGAGCATCTTCTCAGCGTGGTCGCGCCTGGTGGCGTTACCACCCACTATTCCTACGTTCCTGCCACCGGAGGACCGGCGAATCATGCCCTTCAGACGATCACCTATCCCGATGGCACGCACCAGTACTACGCGTATGACGGCCGGGGGCGTCTGGCAGCTCAATGGCGCGATAACAATACTGAACGGCTAGAGTTCACCTACGACGCGCAGGGAGCCGTGCAAATAAAGGATGCCTCGAACGCGGTGAGCAAGCTGGACCTGGGCGCGTTTGGTCAGACCATTGGAGTTCAGGATCCACTGGGCAATCGGGGGCGCTTCCAGTATGATCAAACATTCAATCTGACCCGCCTGACCAAGCCGGACGGTGGGACATACGTGATGACTTACGACAATCGGGGTAATCCGACCCAGGCGACCGATCCGCTGGGCAATATCATCACGATGGGTTACACGCCCGACCTCAATCGTCTGGATTGGCTGCGCGACGCCAGGGGCCATCTCACTGACTTCATCTACAACAGTGCAGGCAACGTGACTGCCATTACCTATCCCGATGGCAGCTTGGAGACTTTCAGCTATGACTCGACCGGCAACCTGGTCAACGCCGCTAATCGCCGCGGGCAGGCCGTCACCTTTTCCTACAACGCGCTGGGCCAGATCACCCGGAAAGTGCACCCCGATGGTAGGACTGTGGACTATACCTACGACGCGCAGGGGAATCTCCTTTCCGCAGCCGATTCCGCCACGGGGGCGATCACCATGCAGTATGACGCGCGCAGTTTCCTGACGCGCATCGAGTATCCGGGAGGCCAGTGGTTCACGTTCGAATACAATGACGCCGGGCTGCGTACGCGGCGCACCAGCCAGGATGGCTATGTACTCAACTACTACTATGATGCGGTCGGACGACCGGAACGCCTGACCAACGGCACTGGCGCCGAAATCGTCCGCTATGAGTATGACAGCATCGGACGCCTGAGCAGAGAGTCGAAGGGCAATGGGACGTCCACCACGTATGAATACGATGCGGCAGGGCAGCTCCTGCACATGGTCAACTACGCCCCCAATGGCGCCGTGCAGTCACGTTTCGACTACACCTACGATGCCAACGGCAACCGCATGGCCATGACCACCCTGGCCGGCACCACCTCCTATGCATACGACGTCATCGGCCAGTTGGTGGGTGTTACTTACCCCGATGGCCGTCACGTGGTCTACACCTACGACGCGGAAGGCAACCGCGTGGCTGTCTCAGACAACGGCGCCGCAACCGCCTATGCCGTGAACAACATGAACCAGTACACCCAGGTCGGCGGCGCAACGTACACCTACGACGCCGACGGCAACATGACATCCAAGACCGACGCAACCGGCACGACCACCTACCAGTACGACGCCGAGAATCGCCTGGTCCGAGTAGTCACCCCTGCCGACGGCGCCCGGGAATACACCTATGATGCCCTGAGCAACCGGGCCTCCATCAGCTACAACGGCGCGGTGACCCGTTTCATCCATGATCCTACGGGCCTGATGGATGTGGCCGCCGAATATGATGGCAGCGGTGTGTTGAGAGCGCGTTACATTCACGGCTTTGGACTCGTCGCACGTGTGGACGGCGCTGGCGCTTCTGCCTACTACGCCTTCGATGCCGGCGGCAACACGCGCCAGATGACCGATGGCAGCGGCGGCATCGCCAACACTTACGACTACGATCCGTTTGGCATCCCCCTCCTGACGAACGAGACCATCCCCAACTCGTTCCGGTACGTAGGACGATTGGGTGTGATGGCGGAGGCGAACGGGTTGCAGTTTATGCGGGCCAGATACTATAGCGGTGAACTCGGAAGATTCATCACGGTAGACCCCATCGGTTTGCTGGGTGGCGACACAAATCTGTATACCTATGCCGGCAATGATCCAATCAATGCCTCTGACCCGCAGGGAACATTTATTTGGGTGCTCGCCCTCGCGGGCGCAGCAGCAGGCGGTGCACTCAATGCAGCTTTTTATGCATTGGGCCAAGCTGTTCAAGGGCAACCCATCTCCGGGTGGGACCTTACGGGCGCGTTTGTTTCAGGAGCGCTGTATGGCGGAGTTGTCGGCGGCACGGGTGGCCTCGCAAGCTGGGGCACTTTGGGAAGCTTCGCGGGCATGGCGACGTTGGGGGGAATCACCAGCGGTTTTGGTCACCTAATAGGGCATGGAAGGGGTTCAAGTTTGAGTGGGCTTTGGGGTTCCATGGTGGCGGGTATCGCAACCGGCTGGATACCGATCAAAATGCTCGGCTTTAACGGCAAATGGGGTATGAATATGTTCGGGAAGGCGCTCCGGAACGCATTGCTGGGTCATAACAAGACCGGTAAGTCTTTATATGGAACTCTGTTTGCCAGCATGGCTGCCGGCTTCCTCTGGAGTATAGCTACAAACATTGTTCAGGCCATTGACCCCAACGACAAACTTGGGCCAGCGGGGATCGGCTCTCAGCGAACTGTCCCTGCGGACGGCGAATTGACCTATACAATCGACTTCGAGAACACGATCACGGCCACTGCGTCGGTTCAGGAGCTGGTGGTCGTAGACCAGCTCGATCCGAACCTCGACTGGACGACGTTCCAATTCTCCGATGTGGCCTACGGCAGCCAGTTGCTCTCGGTTTCAGGCGATTCGCTGCAGTTTTCAGCCCGCGACTTCCCGACGCCCCCGACGATCACAGGCACGACCCAGGGCCCCATGGCCGTGGATATCACGGCCTCGCTCAATCCCCAAACGAGACGGGTGGAATGGCGCCTGAAGGCCATTGACACGGCCACCGGCCTGCCGCCCGAAGATCCGTTCGCCGGCTTCTTGCCCCCGGAGGATGGCACCGGTCACGGCCAGGGGCATGTTAGCTTCTCGGTGCGGCCTAACCCTGGTATCGCCATTGGGACGCGCATCACGAACACGGCGCGTATCGTCTTCGATAGCAACGACCCGATTGCGACGAATGCGGTTTGGAATACCATCGGCGATCTCAGCCAGTTACAGTTCGAGGCAGGCATGTATGAGGTTGATGAAAATGCTGGCACGGCCACTGTCGCTGTCCGGCGCGTGGGAGGTCAGCTTGGCCGGGTCACCATCAACTACGCAACCAGCAATGGTAGCGCTACCGCTGGCGCTGACTATGTTGCTGCCGCGGGCACCCTCACCTTTGCCGATGGGGACACGACCGACAAGATGATCACCGTCACGATCAAAGATGATACCCTGGCCGAAGGCAATGAGACGCTGTTCCTGACTTTGAGCGTCCCCACCGGCGGCGCCACCCTGGGCGAACCGAAGACAGCCATGCTGACAATTGCCGATAACGAAGCATTGCCAACCGGCGCAGACCTCGCCATCAGTAAGGTTGCCAATTCCGCTTCGGTTGCGGTCGGGTGCATCATCACTTATACCATCACCGTTGCCAACCATGGCCCCAATGCGGCGTCGGGCGTCATCCTGACCGATCCTCTGCCAGCGGGCCTCGCCTCGGTTTCGGCGACAGCGAGCCAGGGCGCTTGCGATGGGACCAGCATCCTCACCTGCGGGCTTGGTACGCTCGACCGCGGCGCATCCGCCAGGGTCGTCATCGCCGCCTCTGTGACGATAACAGGCATTGTGACCAACACTGCGACAGTAACCGCACATACGAGCGATACCGACCTGACCAACAACACCGCCTCTGCAGCGGTTGCGGTATCTGATGTGACCATCCGCAAGATCATGTTGCCGCTAATCCAACGTTCGGTTTCTACGATGGAAAGTCCACAACCGGTCCCGGTCGCGCCGACCGACTTCGACTGCGCCACCGTCACCCAGATTCCACTCGCCGAATGCCAGGCGCTCGTCGCACTCTACACCAGCACGAACGGCGCAGGCTGGACGAACCGCAAGGATTGGCTTGTGACCGATATGCCATGTAGTTGGCGCGGGGTCTATTGCAGCGCCGGGCACGTCCAGGCCCTTGACCTCACTTTCAATAAACTGACCGGGACCATCCCACCGGAGCTACGCAACCTGTCAAACCTCGAAGGCCTCAACTTGGTCGAGAACCAGATCGGCGGCGCCATCCCGTCGCAGTTGGGTGATCTGGTCAACCTGAAATGGCTCGTCCTGGCGATGAATCCAATAGGCGGGAGGATTCCCCCAGAATTAGGTAAGTTGAGCAAACTGGAAGACCTTGAGATCAATGACATGCAACTGAGTGGAGGGCTACCGCCAGAGCTCGGCAATCTGAGCGCGTTGCACAACATCTATCTATCCAACAACTTGTTGACTGGCAGTTTGCCGAGGAGTTTCATGCAACTCAACCAACTGCATGAATTCTACTTCGACCACACCGGTCTATGTGTTCCTGGCGACGACGCTTTCCAGACTTGGTTGGCGAGTATTCCGGCTATGAATGGAACCGGAGTGATCTGCCGTTACCAATATCTGCCCATACTCTTGAGGACAGATTGAAGGAGAGGAGTTGCCCCCATGTGGCACATAACTGATTTCTGGAGGATTCTGCTGACCAGCCTGCTGATCCCGTTGAGCATCGGCCGAGCAAGCGCCGTATCTGCCGGGACGTATATCTGGCTCAGCTCAGGGGCGGAAGGCGGCGCTGCTCTCCCGGATTTTGCCACACCTGATCTTAGCAGGAGTGGCAGTCTCAGACTGAACCCCGGCGAGGACTTTCTCATGTCTGCTGTGATTGACCCCGCCGCGGGCTTCGCCTACTTTGGAACGGCAAGCGGCCCAGGCAGCGTTGTGAAGGTACGCCTCTCCGATTTCAGCCGCGTCGCTGCGCTCACGCTCGATTCCAATGAGTACGATCTGACTTCCGCCGTGATTGACCCCGCCGCGGGCTTTGCCTACTTCGGCGCAAGATCTTGGGCCTTAGACACTGGCATGGCCGGCAGCGTTGTGAAGGTGCGCCTCTCTGATTTCAGCCGCGTCGGCGCGCTCACACTGGTTTCCGGCTATACAGAAATCACCTCCGCCGTGATTGACCCCGCGGCGGGCTTTGCCTACTTCGGCGCAGATACGTCGCCGGGCAGCGTTGTCAAGGTGCGCCTCTCCGATTTCAGCCGTGTCGGCGCGCTCACGCTGAACCCCGGCGAAAACGAGCTCACCTCGGCTGTGATTGACCCCGCGGCGGGCTTTGCCTACTTCGGCGCAGATACGTCGCCGGGCAGCGTTGTCAAGGTGCGCCTCTCCGATTTCAGCCGCGTTGGCGCGCTCACGCTGAACCCCGGCGAAAACGAGCTCACCTCGGCTGTGATTGATCCTGCGGCGGGCTTTGCCTATTTCGGTACCTGGAGCGCCACGCCAACATCGCCAGGCATCATTGTCAAGGTGCGTCTCTCCGATTTCACCCGTGTTGACGCACTCGAACTGTATTGCCCCGCGGTCGCATTAACTTCCGCTGTGATTGACCCCGTCGCGGGCCTGGCCTACTTCGGATCGCCCACAACACCAGGCACCGTTATGGAGGTGCGTCTCGCTGATTTCACCCTCGCAGACAAACTTTCCCTGAACCCTGACGAGCACGGGCTCTACGCCGCTGTGATTGACCCCGCCGCGGGCTTCGCCTACTTCGGCACAGGATCCTCGCCAGGCATAATCGTGAAGGTCAAACTAGACAAGAGCACGACTAATCTATATCTGCCGCTAATCGTGATGAATTCAAGGTGAGCATCTCCATCTTCAATGCTGAGCTTGCCTTCTCAACTGCCTGGGACGCCCTGAAGGATGACAAGTTTGAGGTACGGCTCATGACCAGAAGGGGGTAGCATGTTCAAGGGAATCCTTATTTTCATGCGCCTGATGACGCTCCTGCTCATGGCGCTGGTCATCGTGTCTGGCTCGATGCCGATCGCTGTTGAAGCGCAGGTGAATAGACAGGTCGCGCCATCCGATCTGAAGGTGAACGCCGGAGATACACCGAACCCATACTACAGCGTCCAAACCATCACGCTCAGTGACGGTACGCAGTTGAAGCAAATCACGATCAATGGCCCGGCGAAACCGCCGCCAGGCTATGAACTTGAGCGCGCACCTGTGGCGCCCGCGATGCTCAACCGGCCCGGGATTGCCGCCAGCCTGCCTGTGCCGGCCTATGACTGGGTGTTCGGATGTTCGGCCGTCTCGGCTGCAATGATCGGCGCGTACTTCGACCGCAACGGGCTGCCGAACATATACACCGGCCCGACTGACGGCGGCGTCATACCGATGGATAACAGTGTCTGGCCGACCTGGACGGACAGCGTCGGCCAGACCTACCCCGGGAACCCACTCGTGGCCTCCCGCAACGGATCGGATGGCAGAACAGCCCGCGGTTCGATTGACGACTATTGGGTCGCTTATGACAGCGCAGACCCAGATCCCTACATCACCGGTGGGTGGGCGCAACATGCCTGGAGCGACGCATTTGGCGACTTTATGAAGACCAGCCAGTCCGCCTATGGCCATAGCGATGGCGCGACAGGCTTTTGGGGAAACGACTCTGCCGCGCCGCTTACATGCGCCGAGATGGAATCATTCGGGCTTGCGGAAACGGACGGCACCTACGGCCGCAAACTATTTTACGAGGCGCGCGGCTATTCGGTGGCAGAATGCTACAATCAGGACACCGATAACAACACGGCCGGCGGATTCTCCTTTGCCGATTACAAAGCGCAGATTGATGCAGGCTACCCTGTTCTGCTCCAGCTACGCGGGCACTCGATCGTTGGTGTCGGCTATGCCGATCCGGCAACGGTCTACATCCACGACACGTGGGATCATCAGACGCACCAGATGACCTGGGGTTCGTCTTATGGGGGCCTGCCATTGGAGGCAGTCAGTATTGCGAATCCGGCCATCCCCGCACCCGCCCCGACCGTCGCCGGTCTCGCGCCCGCCTCAGCTACGGCGGGCGGCCCAGCCTTCACGCTCACGGTTAACGGCGCGAGCTTCGTCAGCAATTCGGTCGTGCGCTGGAACGGCGCGAACCGACCGACAACATACGTGAACAGCGCCCAACTGACCGCCGCCATCACGGCCGCGGATATTGCCGCCGCCGGCGCGGCGAATGTCACAGTGTTCAACCCTGCGCCGGGCGGAGGGACATCGAACGCGGTGGCATTTGCGGTGAACAACCCTGCGCCAGCGATCGCCGGGCTCAGCCCATCCTGGGCTACGCCGGGCGGCCCGGCCTTCACCCTTACGGTCAACGGCGCGGGCTTCGTCAGCGCTTCGGTCGTGCGTTGGAACGGCGCGAGCCGCACGACAACCTATGTGAATGGCTCGCAATTGACCGCCGCCATTACGCCGGCCGATATTGCGGTCGCCGGCGCGGCGAGCATCACGGTGTTCAACCCCACGCCGGGCGGAGGCGCATCAAGCACGGCTTCTTTCACGATCGGCAATCCTGTGCCGGCGATCACCGGCCTCAGTCCGTTTTGGGCCACACCGGGCGGGCCGGCCTTCACACTCACGGTCAATGGCATAGATTTCGTTAACGGTGCGGTCGTACGATGGAATGGCGTGAATCGAACAACAACGTATGTGAACAACATGCAATTGACCGCAAGCATTATCGCTGCGGACATCGCCGCCACAGGCACAGCAACCATCACAGTAGCCAACCCAACCCCAGGCGGGGGCGCATCGGGCGCAGCATCGTTCCTGGTGGGCGCGTTGAAGAAGGCTTATCTGCCGCTCGTCGTGAAGAACTTCCCGCCCTTACCAGGCATACCGACGCTGAATCCGATCAGTAACGATGATCGGGATGGGAACTACACAGTGTCCTGGACCTCAGCAGAAGGCGCTGCTTCCTACAGCCTTCAAGAGGATGATAACAGCGGCTTCGCCAGCCCGACCGTGGTCTATAGCGACGCGGCGACCGCCTGGCCGGCGAGCGAACAACCTGCGGGCACGTACTTCTATCGAGTGCAGGCGGTCAACGCGTGGGGGCGAAGCGGGTGGAGCAATACAGTATCAACGGTCGTACAACCGGCCGCCAATAACGGCATCAACGGTCATGTCGCATATCAGGGGGCGGCCGCTGCGAGCATTGGGCTGCTACTACGCTTCTTTAATGGCTCGAGCTGGTCCATGGCTGCAACGACCTACACTGACGCTACCGGCCTCTACCGCTTTTTGGGCCTGGCGAGTCTGAGTCCCGGGCAGAAATACTACGTGCGCTTTGGCCCGAATACCAGCAACCCCGCCTACCTTTGGGCCTGGTGGGGGCCTAGCATTACCTCCTATACAAGTGGCAGCACAGTCCCCGGCGGCGACTTCGATATCGCCGATGTCTCCTTGTTATCACCGGCGGATGGCAGCGCCGCGCACCTCCCGGTGACTTTATCATGGCAACAGCGCGGGATCGCGACTGATACTTATCGCGTCCAACTCTGGGACCCCAGCACGGGCGAGGGTTGGTTAACTAACGATCTGGGAAACGTGGGCAACTTCAACATAACAAGCCTGCCGCCCGGCGCAGTCTTCGGCAGGATGTATCGTTGGGATATCCTGGTCTTCAATGGCCCAGACAGCTACGGCGAGTCACTCAGCGACCGCAGGATCACCTTTGTCTCAAGCCTGGCCCAGTCGCCAGAGACGCTATCCGAGTGGGTCACACAATACACTTCGAGGGAGTAATCCACCGATCCAGACGACATGCAAGATCGTTTGGATCGGCGTCTCCCAGGCTCCGAGCATCCATTGTGACGCTTCTGTCACGTTTCTGTCACGCATGCCCGGTAGAATTGAGGGTGAGTCAGAACGCTTTCAGAACGCTCAATCTGCTATCCAATAGAAAATCTGTCGCGGTTAATCGGCGATACCGGAGCTGGCTGCGCACTGGATGCAGCCGGCATGTGCTTTTTCTGGTGAAAGGCAGGTCAGACCATGTCAACGAGAGTCGTGTCCAACCCTATCCGTTTCGGCATCGTGTTGCTGGCGTTGAGCCTCGCGCTGATCGGCCAGCACGTGTGGGCTGCGATCGCCGCCGCAAGCCTCCCGGCCGCCGACGGCCCGGTCAACGCGCAGCGAATCGCGATCCCCTCTTACTTCTATCCGGGATCGCTCTGGACGCAGATGGAAGACGCCGCGCCAGTGGTCGGCCTGGCGATCATCAATCCGAACAGCGGGCCGGGGAACGCCGCAAACCTAGACTACGCGGCCCAGGTCGCGCACAGCCAGGCGGCCGGGCTGACCGTCATCGGCTATGTGCACACCTCATACGGCGCTCGATCGGCGGGCGACGTGCGCGCAGAGATTGACGCCTACTACACTTTCTATCCCTCCCTCGACGGCATCTTCCTGGATGAAGTTTCTACCGCCTGCAATCTGGTGGACGGCCCGCCTGCGGGCAACCGGTATTACCAGGATTTGCACGATTATGTCAAAGCGAAGGATGGGAAGGCGCTCGTCGTCATCAACCCCGGCACGCAGACCAACGAGTGTTACATGGCGGCCAGCGATATCATCGTCAACTTCGAGGGCACGTATGCCAGCTATATCGGCGCCCCGGCGCAGCCGGCATGGGTGGACGCCTATCACCCCAGCCGCTTCTGGCATCTGGTCTACGACACCGCGACCATCCCCGACATGCGCAACGCGTTGACCCTGAGCAAGGCGCGCCATGCCGGGTGGGTCTACGTGACGCCCGATCTGAACACCGGCCCCTGGCTCAACCCCTGGGATACCCTGCCGGACGCCCCGTATTGGCGCGCTGAATTGAACGGCGTGCAGCCGCGCCGCGCCGCCTGGATCTACGGTTTCGGCGGCGCGGGGTGGAACGACGCCGTGCAACTCGATTTCCTGTCGAGCATGGGCGTCAACCAGGTGTTCCTCAGCGTGGACACGCGCAAGATCAACAGCGGGCACGCAAACTACGACGCGGCGTATACGAACGCGCTGGCGAACCTGATCAGCCAGGCGCGGAGCCGCGGCATCCAGATCCATGCCATGACCCTGCAAGACCCTGTCTTCACCCTCACCGCCCACCACGCCGCCGGGGTGGCATTGGTCCAGAACATCCTCGCTTATAACAGCGCCCACCCGGCCGCGACCCTGGCGGGCGTCCACATTGACACCGAGCCGCACACGCTGCCGGAGTGGTCGAGCGGAACCTGGGCGCAGCGCGAGGCGCTCATGCAGCAGTTCGTCGCGCTGCTGGGCGACATCCGCACGGCGGTCGGCCCCAAAGGCAGTTCCATCGAATTCTCGGCCGCCATCGCCTGGTGGTACAACGAGCAGGCGGTCGCGGGCAACCTGCCCTCTGGCGCGGCCGCGACGCTAGGGCAATCGCTGGATGTCCTCGTCCCCATGGTCTATGACGATATCTACAACACCATGGGTGGTTCCGCGGCCGACATCATCAGCCGGGCCAGCGACGAGGTGAACGCCGCGCCGACGATCATCGGCATCGGCGCGCTCGACCTGGGCGCGTATGCCAACATCGCCGCGACCGCCGATGCGCTGGCCGCGCAACTCGTCGGGTCGGCGAACTACCTGGGCACGTCCACCTTCGGCTACGATGATCTGCCGGTCTGGCCGATCTATGCGGCGAACACCCCCGACTACCTGGTCAACGACCGCAACCGGCTGTCGTCCACCTTCGGCCCGCGGCTGAAGGCCAGCGCAGGCAACCGCTACGACTGGCATCGCGGGATTGACATCCCGGCCGACTGCCTGACGCCGGTACACGCCATCGCGGCCGGCGTCGTCAACAAAGCCGGCGTGGTCAGCGGCTACGAAGACCGCATGGTGCAGATCAAACATGCGCGGCCGGGCGGCGGCTACTTCTACAGCAACTATCTGCACCTGACGTCCGTGACGGTAGCCGTGAGCGACACGGTCACGGCCGGACAAATCATCGCCTATTCGGGCGAAACCGGGATAGAGGATGTCAATCCGACCTGCGACCCGGACCCGGCCGGCGGGTTCGACCACCTGCACTTTGAAATCCGCGACGGTGGCCTGTGGCAGGAAAATGCCGTTCATCCCTTCACGCGTCTGGCCTACCCCGACCTGACCGCGCCGCAGATCACAATCACCGATGTGCACACCACCGACCCGGCCAGCCCCACTGTGGACGTGCGGGTGGAGCTGCCGCCAGACGAGCTGGACCTCAACCGGGTGGAAGTCGTGCTGTTCGACCACTCCGGCGCCAGCCCGGTGGAGCTTAGCCGGCGTTCGTTCGACATGCAGGAGTGGACGGCGCTTTACACGCCGCACCCCGCTGGGGTGTCCGACCTCACTATCCTCGATACGGCGCCGGCCTATGACGGGGTGTACGATGGCGACTACGGCGCCGGGCCGGTCAGCCCCGCGCCGCTGGGGGTGGCCGTGCGCCCTGCCCGCTACGGATATGAGCCTAGAACGAATCGGTATCAGATTGATTTCACCTTTGCGGTGACCGGGAGTGCCGGCGCCGCCAGCTACCTCGTGCGCGGCCAGGCGGTGGACATCAACGGCAACCGCGCGGCGGATGCCGTGACGGTTCAGATTGACAGGATGCCGCCGACCATCAGCGCCAGCGCGACACTGCCGGGTGGCGCCGCCTACACGGCCGGCGTCTGGACGAACCAGACGGTGACCGTCCACTTCACGTGCAGCGACACGGGGTCTGGGATCGCCTCATGCCCGGCCGATCAGATTTTCAGCGCCGATGGCGTGACGCCTTCAGCCAGCGGCACGGCGACCGACAATGCCGGCAACAGTGCATCCGCCAGCTTCGGGCCGATCCGGATTGACAAGACCGCGCCAAGCATTAGCGCGGCCGCAACCGTGGAGTTCACGCCAGCGCAGTCAGGCCGCATTGCTTTCCATAGCTACACCGAGTACGATGATGACAACGGCGACGGCAACCATACACTGGACGGCGCGATCCATGTGGTTGACCTCGGCACGAATACGCCTTGTGGGCTTGCTGAAACGACCATCGCCAGTCAGGTTCAGCACGCGATGAACCCGAAATTCTCGGCAGATGGGGGCAAGCTCGTCTTCATGGGTTTGCCAAGAACGCTCAGCTACAGCCACAGCGATAGCGCCTGGGCCAACTATCTCGACATCTTCCTGTACGATTTTCGCACCAACACGGTGACGAACCTCAGCGCAAACGCCGGAAGAGCAACGTTCGGTTCGGTGGAAGAAGACCCTGATCTCTCTCCAGATGGCACGAAGGTCATCTTCAAGCAGAACCGCACTGATCTCTGGCAGATGGACCTGATCTCGTTTGCCGTATCACAGGTCACCACGGACGGGAACGCAACAGAGGAATCCGGCCCACGCTATTCCCCCGACGGCCAATGGGTGGCTTATTGGACCGGCAGTGGCGCCAATGCTGATATCTACCGGCGCGCCCTTGCGGGCGGCCCAGCGCAGGCTCTGGTCAACAATCCGTCCATCCAGGACATGTATCCGGCTTATCAGGACGCTGGCCGGCTACTGTATTCGCGGTGGACAAGCGAAGCCCAAAGGGATGACCAGATTTATGTGCTCGACCTCCAGGCGGGCGTCAGCGTCTCGGCGCCCTTCAATGGGGTCTCCAACGACTCCGACCCATTTGCGATGGGAGGCAATCTGGTCGGTTTTTCAAGTGACCGCCCTGGTGGAGCAGGGGGCTATGATCTCTTCATCGGCGATCTGGGCAACAGCACACCTGACCGGCTCGCAGCGACCAGTACGACGAAGCATGATCTCGGCGGCAGCTACACATCATACGTCGTTACCGAGCTCAGTCCCTATGTTGCAGGCACCTGGACAAACCGAAGCGTGACCATCCACTTCACCTGTAGCGACACAGGGTCCGGCGTTGCCACATGCCCGGCCGATCAGGTCTTCAGCGCCGATGGCGTGACGCCTTCGGCCAGCGGCACGGCGACCGATAATGCCGGCAACGGCGCATCCACCAGCTTCGGGCCGATCTGGATTGACAAGACTGCACCCGAGACGGCCATCACGGCCCAGCCTGCCGATCCCAGCCTCAGCGGGGACGCGACCTTTGCCTTCACCGGCAGCGACGCGCTGTCGGGCGTGGCGCGCTTCGAGTGTAGCCTCGACAATGCGCCCTTCGCCGCCTGCGCCAGCCCGCAAAACTACACCGGCCTGACGAACGGCAGTCACACCTTCCGGGTGCGTGCGGCCGATCACGCCGGCAACGTAGACGCCACCCCCGCCAGTGTCACCTGGAGTGTGCAGATACCGTCAACTCCAACGCCGACGCCAACCGACACGCCGACATCCACGCCGACGCCAACCGACACGCCGACATCCACGCCGACGCCGACCGATACGCCGACTGACACACCGACGCCGACCGATACGCCGACATCTACGCCGACATCTACG
>Ga0233425_10001975_pt1 | contig 42781 bp, 33 predicted proteins | sample Watercolumn_Towu_2_FD_181712 | JGI IMG/M metagenome (GOLD analysis project Ga0233425, IMG submission 181712) | Freshwater microbial communities from Lake Towuti, South Sulawesi, Indonesia - Watercolumn_Towuti2014_140_MG | ecosystem: Environmental > Aquatic > Freshwater > Lake | place...
CCGAAGTGCGCATGGCGCGGATTACCCAGGAACTCCTGGCGGATCTGGACAAGGAAACCGTCGATTTCGTCCCCAACTACGACGAGTCCGAAAAAGAACCCTCGGTCCTGCCGACCCGCATCCCCAACCTGCTGGTCAACGGCTCCGCCGGCATCGCGGTGGGCATGGCCACCAACATCCCCCCCCACAACCTGACGGAAGTGGTCAACGCCTGTTTGGCGCTGATCGAGAACCCAGCCGCCACCATCCAGGACCTGATGAAGCTGGTGCCCGGCCCGGATTTTCCCACCGCCGGCATCATCAACGGCGCCACTGGAATCCGCGAGGCCTATCTCACCGGTCGTGGCCGGATTTATCTGCGGGCGCGATGCCATTTTGAGCAGAACGAAAGAAGCGGCCGCGATGCGATCATCGTGACGGAATTGCCCTATCAGGTGAATAAGGCACGGTTGATGGAAAAAATCGCCGAGCTGGTCAAGGAGGGCAAACTTGAAGGATTGGCCCATGACGGTTTCCGTGACGAATCCGACAAGGACGGCATGCGCATGGTGATCGAGCTGCGCCGGGGCGAAGTGCCGGAGGTGGTGCTCAACAACCTGTACCAGCAGACCCAGATGCAGAACGTGTTCGGCATCAACATGGTGGCGCTGCTGGACGGCCGCCCGCGGCTGCTGAACCTCAAGGAGATGCTGGCGGCCTTCATTGACCATCGCCGCGAAGTGGTGACCCGCCGCACCCTGTTCGAACTGCGCAAGGCGCGCGAGCGTGCCCACATCGTGGAAGGCCTGGCGGTGGCGCTGGCCAACATCGACGAGATCATCGCCCTCATCAAGGCCTCGCCGACGCCGGCCGACGCCAAGGAGCGCATGCTGGAGCGGATCTGGACCTCCGGCGTGGTCGCCGAACTGCTGGCCCGCGCCGAAGACGCCCAGCGCTCCCGCCCGGAAAGCCTGGAGTCGACGTACGGTTTGGTGGAAGGCGGCTACCGGCTGTCGCCGGTGCAGGCCCAGGCCATCCTGGATCTGCGCCTGCACCGCTTGACCGGTCTGGAGCAGGACAAGCTCATCGACGAATACAAGGGCCTGCTGGGGGAGATCGACGAACTGCTGCTGATCCTGGGCAGCGACATCCGGCTGATGGAAGTGATCTGCGACGAACTGGTGGCGGTGCGCGACCAATACGGCGACAAGCGCCGCACCGAGATCATCGAAAACCGCCTGGACCTGTCGGCGGCGGACCTGATCACCGAGGAGGACATGGTGGTGACCGTGTCCCACGCCGGCTACGTCAAGGCCCAGCCGCTGTCGGACTACCGCGCCCAGCGCCGCGGCGGCCGCGGTCGGCAGGCGGCCACCACCAAGGAAGAGGATTACATCGACAAGCTCATCGTCGCCAATACCCACGACACCATCTTGTGTTTCTCCAGCACCGGCAAGGTCTACTGGCTCAAGGTCTACGAGTTGCCGGTGGCCAGCAGCGCGGCCCGCGGCAAGCCCTTCGTCAACCTGCTGCCGCTGGAGGAAGGCGAGAAGATCAACGCCATCCTGCCCATCCGGGAATTTGATGACGACCACTACATCTTCATGGCGACCACCTCGGCCACGGTGAAGAAGGTGGCACTGAAGGAATTCGAAAGGCCGCGCCCCAGCGGCAAGATTGCCGTGGAACTGCGCGACGACGACCATCTGGTGAACGTGGCGGTCACCAACGGCAGCCAGGACGTCATGTTGTTCAGCAGCGACGGCAAGGTGGTGTGCTTCAAGGAAACCGACGTGCGTCCCATGGGCCGCACCGCCACAGGGGTACGCGGCATGAGCCTCAACGAAGGCCAGAAGGTCATCGCCCTGATCATCGCCAGCGAGGGCACGGTGCTCAACATCACCGAAAATGGCTACGGCAAGCGCACCGCCCTCAGCGAATTCCCCCGTCATCGCCGCGGCGGCCAGGGCGTCATCGCCATCCAGACTTCCGAGCGCAACGGCGCCGTGGTGGGCGCGGTGCTGGTGGAAGAGCAGGACGAGTTGATGCTGATCACCGACGCCGGCACCCTGGTCCGCACCCGCGTCGCCGAAATCCGCGAACTGGGCCGCAACACCCAGGGCGTCACCGTCATCCGGCTGAGCGAAGGGGAGAAGGTGGTCGGGGTGGATCGGATTGCCAATTTGCCGGGGGAGGGCACGGAACTGGACGAGCTTAGCCCATCGGATTCTGACGACGATGGGAACTGACTTGGTTCCTGAGGAGATTCGCGGTAGCTACGAGGTCCACGAGTGGAAACACGCTTGTGCAATTTTGGCGAGCGATTTTCCGGAAGAATGGAACGACATATTGGCGTTGTTGCGCCAGTTCCGCTTATTGAAGAGCTGGATCATCGAGCCTGGCAAGAATAAGTCCAAGGTGGCGGCCTTTATCGACGATTTTCTCGGCCATCGCGGCTGGATCGAGAAAGACTTTGCCACTTCTGTGCATGTGGACGACAGGGTGATGGACTCGCCCACCCATAAAGTGGATTGTTACAAGAGCCGGGTTGCACTGGAGATTGAATGGAATAACAAGGATCCGTTCTTTGACCGCGACCTCAATAACTTTCGGCTTTTGTTCGATCTTCGGGCAATTAGCGTCGGCGTGATCATCACGCGTTGCGACGATTTGCAGGACATCTTCAATCTATTGGGACGGGGGCCATCCTATGGCGCATCGACGACCCATATGTCGAAACTCCTGCCGAGAATCGAAGGCGGCGGCGGGGCCGGATGCCCCTTGTTGGTATTCGGTATTGGCCGAAGCGTTTATGTGGAGGATTGTTGACCATGAACGACACGGCGTCTGTTTCGGCCGCGAATGATTTTGTCCAACAGGTCGGTAGCAAGGTTTTCGGTACCATACTAGCGGACCCTCCGTGGCAGTTCGCCAATCGTACCGGGAAAATGGCGCCCGAGCATAAGCGGTTGAACCGATATGGAACGCTCACCCTGAAGCAAATCTGTGAGATTCCGGTGGGGGACGTTGCCGCCGCCCAAAGCCATCTTTACTTATGGGTTCCCAACGCCTTGCTCAAGGAAGGTTTGGCGGTATTGGAGGCCTGGGGATTCGAGTACAAAACCAATCTGATATGGCAAAAAATCCGGCAAGACGGCGAGCCGGACGGAAGAGGCGTCGGATTCTACTTTCGCAATACGACAGAAATGATTTTGTTCGGGGTAAGAGGAAAACTTCGGACATTGGCGCCGGGCCGTACCCAGGTCAATGTCGTGAAAACCCGCAAACGCGAGCATTCCCGCAAACCGGACGAGATGTACGAAATCATCGAGGCATGCAGTCCCGGCCCCTACTTGGAGCTGTTTGCCAGAGGCAGCCGGCCCCGTTGGGAGCAGTGGGGCAACCAGGTCGAGGATTACGTACCGACCTGGCCGACTTACGCGAATCATAGCCAACGGGAGATGGAAGACCCGCAACAAGAAGAAGTTTTCACCGTTAACTCTCAGGAAGTGTCATGACCCGAGTCTACAAGGTCAGAACTGTAGGCAGGAATGAGCGGCAGCGAATTGCGGCAATTGGATGATGAATCCGGAACCCGGTTGGTCAATGTGGCATACGTGCATTGATTGTCCAGTGTAAGTGGGTTAAGTTGCTCCCAACTTTTTGCGAAGGGGTGATTCGATGAAATCGAAGCTTGAAATCTACGCATTGTCGGTGTGTTTCGCTGCGGTGGTTTGTCTGGTTATTTCGGTAGGGATTGCCGGGTTTTCCATATTCGAGGTTGCTGTCCCGGAGTTTACGATGAGCGCCTACGAATACGACAAATATCAAACGAACGATGCCTATTGGGAATCGAGACTTCGTTGTTCGCGGGAAGATAAACCCGAAGCAAAGCCGGGTGAGGAACAACTCAGCAAGGAGAGATTCGAGGCGTTTGCCATAGCCATCAAGGCGGAGAAAAGAGGCGGTTTTCAAACGTTGATCCGGTGCTTCATGTTTCTCCTTGCGGCAGGCATCACTCTCGCCATTCACTGGCAAATTGCAAAGAAGGCTCGATCGGCTTAGTTGCGGAACCTGGATTTAACGAAGGAAATGTCGCTACCTTTTGAAGATTGATTGAGCGATTGTGCGGTTACTGCCATACAACAGCTTTGTCACGGCGATATTAATTCTGTCCTTGGTATGTGCGTTGGCGGTTCGATTCGGTCCCGGCGATATCAGGAATACAGGGCCGCAGTTGGTGAGGGACGGCGTCATTATTACTGAGTTCGTGGGATTGTACGTCAGCCTAGTATCTTCCCTGATTTACTCAGGGAGGGCGTTGGTCGCGCTGGTAAACCTTCAATGGATACATCTACTTTGGAGCACCACATGGGTTGTGGTCCTGATCCTGTTTACAGGATTTATTTGTTATCTTGAGCCCATGTTTCTTTATGCAACATAAGGAATTTACGCTGGAATGAGAGGTGGCGAATTCCAGTAGTAGGGTACGCACCGCGTACCCTCGTGGGCTGGACTCCCCTACGGTCATTCCAGCCTACGAAATATCGGATTCAACAAAATCATAAGGTCGAGGTAACCATGTCCAGAGTGTATAACTTCAGCGCCGGTCCCTCGGCGCTGCCGGAAGCGGTGCTGCGCAAGGCGGGCGAGGAAATCCGCGAGTGGCGCGCAAGCGGCATGTCGGTGATGGAGATGAGCCATCGCGGCAAGGATTTCGTGCGTATAGCCGAGCAGACCGAGGCGGACTTGCGCGAACTGCTGGCCATTCCGGCCAATTACAAAGTGCTGTTCCTGCAGGGCGGCGCTACCGGCCAGTTCGCCGGCATCCCCATGAACCTGCTGCGCGGCAAGACTTCGGCCTGCTATCTCGACACCGGCATCTGGTCCGGCAAGGCCATCGACGAGGCCAAGCGCTACTGCCAGGTGGAACTGGCCGCCAGCGCCAAGGCCCAGTCCTACACCGTCATCCCGCCCCGGTCCGAATGGAAGCTCGATCCGGCCGCCGCCTATTTCCACTACACCGCCAACGAGACCATCAACGGCGTGGAGTTCCAGAACATTCCCGAGGTGGGCGATCTGCCGCTGGTGTGCGACATGTCCTCCAACATCCTGTCGCGACCCATCGATGTCAGCAAATTCGGGCTGATCTACGCCGGGACCCAGAAGAACATGGGGCCTGCCGGCATCGTGGTGGTCATCGTGCGGGAAGACCTGATCGGCCAGGCCTCGCCGCAGACGCCGGGGGTGCTGGATTACAGGAAGCAGGCCGACAACGGTTCCATGCTCAACACCCCGCCCACCTATACCTGGTACCTGCTGGGGCTGGTGCTGGAATGGCTCAAGGCGGAAGGCGGCATCGCCGCGCTGGAGCAGCGCAACATCCGCAAGGCGGGCAAGCTCTACGCCGCCATCGACCAGTCGGGCTTCTTTTCCAATCCGGTGGACCCGTCCTGCCGTTCCCGCATGAACGTGCCGTTCCGTTTGGCCAACGCCGAACTGGAAAAGCCCTTCGCCGCCGATGCCAAGGCCGCCGGCCTGGTTACCCTGGAAGGGCACCGTTCGGTGGGCGGAATGCGCGCCAGCATCTACAACGCCATGCCGGAAGCCGGCGTGGATGCCCTGATCGAATTCATGGCGGATTTCGCCAAGCGGCACGGCTAAAGCCATGTACAAGATCCTGACCTACAACAACATCTCCATTGCCGGCCTGGAGCGCTTTCCCAGGGACCGTTACGAAATCGCCTCGGAGATCCAGCATCCCGACGCCATCATGCTGCGCTCCTTCAAGCTGCACGGGGTGCCCATCGCCGACAGCGTCCAGTGCATTGGCCGGGCTGGAGCGGGGGTCAACAACATCCCGGTGGCGGACTGTTCCAAGCGTGGTATCCCGGTATTCAACGCACCCGGTGCCAACGCCAACGCGGTGAAGGAACTGGTGGTGGCCGGCATGCTGTTGGCGGCCCGCAACATCTGCCCGGCCTGGGATTTTGCCCGCGGCGTCGCTGGCGACGACAAGGCCATCGACCAGGCGGTGGAGCAGGGCAAGAAGAACTTCGCCGGCACCGAATTGGCCGGCAAGACTTTGGGCGTCATCGGTCTCGGCGCCATCGGCGTGCGGGTCGCCAACACCGCCCTGGCCCTGGGAATGAATGTCATCGGGTTCGACCCGCAGCTGACCGTCGACAGCGCCTGGCAGTTGTCGTCTTCGGTGCTCAAGGCTGCCGGGGTGGACGACCTGGTATCGCGGTCCGATTACGTCACCGTCCATGTGCCGCTCAACGACCATACCCGGAATCTCATCAGCGCGGACCGCGTCGGGTTGATGAGGGCGGGGGCGGTGATCCTCAATTTCTCCCGTTCCGGCATCGTCGACGACGGCGCCGCTGCCGTGGCCCTGGAGTCCGGCAAGCTGCGGGCCTATGTCAGCGATTTCCCAGGCAACACCCTGCTGGGCAAGGCCGGCGTGATCCTGCTGCCGCACCTGGGCGCCTCTACCGAAGAGGCCGAGGACAACTGCGCGGTGATGATCGCCGACCAGCTGCGCGATTACCTGGAGAACGGCAACATCCGCAACTCCGTCAATTTCCCCAACGTGGAAATGCCGCGCACCGAGGGTTACCGGCTGGGGGTGGTGAACGAGAACGTGCCCAATATGGTGGGGCAGATTTCCGCCGCCCTGGCCGCCGCCGACCTCAATATCATCGACCTGCTCAACAAGTCGCGCGGCGATTACGCCTATACCTTGCTGGACCTGAGCGCCCCGGTGCCGGCGGAGACCCTGGCGGCCATCGGTGCCATCAAGGGCGTGCTGGCGGTGCGGGCGATCTGAGGGATTCCATGGCTGGCGAGCTCAACCTGGCCGATCTGCGCCGGCAGATCGACGCCCTCGACGATCAGTTGCTGGAACTGCTCAACTGCCGTGCCCGCTGCGCCCAGCAGGTGGCGGAAGCCAAGCAGCAGGACGGCGAGGTGGACTGCTTCTACCGCCCCGAGCGGGAAGCCGAAGTATTGACCCGCATCGCGGCGAGGAACCCCGGTCCGCTGAGCCGCGAAGCGGTGCGGCGGCTGTTCCGTGAGGTGATGTCGGAGTGCCTGGCGCTTGAAAAGCCCTTGACCGTGGCATTCCTGGGGCCGGAGGGCACCTTCAGCCAGCAGGCCGCCTACAAGCATTTCGGCCACGCCATCCAGGCCAGCCCCTGCGCTGCGATCGACGAGATCTTCCGGGCGGTGGAGAGCGGTTCCAGCCAGTTCGGCGTGGTGCCGGTGGAGAACTCCACGGAAGGCGTCATCGCCCTGACCCTCGATAACTTTCTCCACAGCCGCCTGCTGATCACCGGCGAAGTGGTGCTGCGCATCCACCAGAATCTGATGGGCAAGATGTCTTCCTTGGGGGACATCCGGCAGGTGCTGTCCCACCAGCAGTCCCTGGCCCAATGCCGCCGCTGGCTGGACCACAAACTTCCCGGTGTCGAGCGGGTGGCGGTGGCCAGCAACGCCGAGGCCGCGCGGTTGGCGGTCGAGGCCGAGGGCAGCGCCGCGGTGGCCGGCGACATGGCCGCCAAGCTCTACGGCCTCAACATCCTGGAGCGCAACATCGAGGACGACCCCGACAACACCACCCGATTTCTGGTGATCGGCCGCAACCCGGTGGGTCCCACCGGTTCCGACAAGACCTCCATCCTGATCTCCACCCGCAACAACCCCGGCGCCCTCTATCACACCCTGGAACCCTTCGCCCGCTGCGGCATCAGCATGAGCAAGATCGAATCCCGCCCCTCCCGACGGGAAGCCTGGGATTATGTGTTTTTCATCGATATCGAGGGGCACCGGGAGGATGCTGCCGTTATGGAAGCGTTGAAGGAGTTGGATGGGCGGGTGACGATGGTTAAGGTTTTGGGGTCTTATCCGAGGGCGGTGGGGTGAATTTCAGATTTGTCTCAGGGCCGATACATGAGTGAAGTCCTCGTTACGGTGTTCCATCAGGGTACAGTGATATCCATGGCACGGTCGGGCAAACACTCGGAATCCGTCTTTGGTGGTCCGTTTGAAGGTACTGTCTCCACAAATGGAGGCCTGAGAAAACCTCTTCACCACGTTGCGACGATATCCCGAGCTGAAGTGAAAGCTCTTGAGGCGCTTTGGGTATGGGAAGTGCCGCTAATTTATGGCTTCTCTTACAGTGGATGTGAGTTGATCTATACCTTTGAGCAGAGCAATTCGGTTGTTGAATCACTGCAGCCTGGAGAGCCCGAAGAAGGCTGGCCGTATCCGCATTATCCTGAACTTCTGCCATATATTCCTCTGGAGGTTTGCTGCATACGACAAGAATCCTGGGAGGCATTTAGACGTTCGGTGAGAAATCTGCCAAGTCAGCAACCGACCGAAATGGTGGTTTTAGTGCCGCCGCCGGCAACCATAGGCCAGTCATTGTGGGGGAGAACTGGCGATGCGGAGGGGGTTACGGTTGTATTCGAATGCTCGCTGAGCAACAAGCGTATTCATGCATATAACGTGTGTAGCTAGGTGACGTAGATTAAGTATTGAAGCTTCGTAGGTTGGGCATTAGCGCAGCGTTGCCCAACAAAGGAGGTGTATTTCGGATGGTTGTTGGGCACGAAGAGCCGTGCCCAACCTACGGGAGCTACGACATTTGTCCCGGCTAGGGCGAGGATTGGGCGGCGACTTTAGAGACAGAGCTATCGGATGTGCTGACCGAAGGGAAGCGCATCGTTCGAGTCACGGATTGAGGAACAGAGCATGACCGAATATCGCACGCTTCTACGTGCCGGGATCGACATGGTTCTTCACCGTGAATCTGGCGGAGCGGCGAGATAACCGGTTGTTGGTGGAACGGATCGACTCGCTGCGGGCGGCGTTTCGTTATGTCAAGAAACGGAGGCCGTTTCGAATAGAAGCGGTAGTTGTTCTGCCAGAGCATTTGCATTGCATCTGGACCTTGCCAACCGGGGATGTTGATTTTTCGCAGCGCTGGAGTTTGTTGAAGACTCACTTTTCTCGGGCCATCAATCCAGGCGAAAGAGTTTCAAGCAGTCGGAGCAAACGAAGGGAACACGGGATCTGGCAACAGCGATTTTGGGCGCATTTATTGGTGGGGCAGGAGGATTTCAATGCACATTTCGACTACATCCATTGGAATCCGGTAAAGCATGGTTGGGTACGGCAAGTGAGCGAATGGCCATATTCCAGTTTTCATCGCTTTGTCGGGTTGGGTATTTATCCTGCCAATTGGGGGCATTCCGGTGTTTTCGATATCGCATCGAGCGGAAGTCTCGAATAATGCGTTTCGTTCCTCAGCACATCCTATAGCGCTGCTCGGCATTCAGGGGGTGCCGGAGGACGAGGTGGTTTATATCCGCAATATCGCCTTGGTATTGAGTGCTACCGTTACCGTGCTCACCGGTTTCGATACCTTTTCCAATCATCGAACACTTTGGGTGCGCTATACCCAAACGGTGACCCATTTGCTCGGGCTTCAGGCCAGGCTGGATTATCTCACCGCCGCGGCCGGAGAGGTTTCCGATGGCGAAGTGGAACGGTTGTTCGAGGAGATGGAGCGGATCCTCGCGGAAACCAATCGCAGGTGGCAGGACCAGCGCTCCGAGGGAGCCCTCGGGGTTCAATTCTCTGGCTTGATCGATAGGCCGGATTGAGTGGCAGCAAATTTCGGCAGGTGGCCGAAGCTGGAATTCCCGTTGGTAATTCCGGCCCACGGAACTGGCGCTAATTCTTACGCTAAGTTTCGGATAGTCGTGATTTTTGTGGCAAAGTGTTTGGGTGGGGAAAGGTGTGGTATTAATGGAAGTTAAGGAGAAAATATGCCTGCGAACGTTTCATATGATGACCTGGTCAAGAATTATCCGAAACCGCGGAATATTTCGCATGATCAATTATTCGATGATTTGGGCTGGGGAAGCATCAAGGGTAACCCTGTCTACAAAAATACCTGCGCTATTCGTATGAGTCTTTGTTTGCTTCGGTCGGGCGTTCATGTGGCTGGGCGAATCCCAATAAAAGCGGGGCCTCAAAAGGGAAAATGGATTGAGCCAGGACAGGTCCGTCTTACAAATCAGCTGGCAGGGGAAAAGTTGTTTGGCCGACCTCGGAAATTTAAAATCCCGGAGCGAGATAAGGTTTTGAAGAATCAGAGAGGAATAGTCTCATTCATGAAGATTCCTGGTTATACTATTGATGGGGCTCTAAGCGGTCACATCGACCTCGTAGAGTACGGGACTTTTCTTTATTTCTTTGAAACATACACGTGTGCCTCCCATTGCTATTGGAACGCCAATGAATGCTGGTTTTGGTCCCTGAGGTGAGGGTTATGTGTAACGCCTTCCACGCTATTATTCTATTGGCGCTAGTAGCTGAATCTACTTCTGCGGCGGAGGTAGTAAGATCCGAAGACCAGCGGCGGCGTGAAATCGTTTATTCGATTACGGATTCTGGCTGCACGATTTCTTGGGTAACCGACGCGGTTGCGACAGTGGATGGTTTGGGGGTGGAGGAGCGATCCAAATGTTATGTTTCTCTGGAAAGGCAGGGTGAATTTCGGGCACAGTTGCTGAAAAAATTGCTATCCGAACATAAACCGGAGGAGATCCGTAATTATTATTGGGGATCCATGCAGCGAGGCGATGCGAACGATGAATACAGTCTGCGCCTCGCCAAGGCCGCATCCAGATCAAAGCATTGGGATAAGGCGAGTGGTGATATTAGGCGATTTCCGAAGGGAATAAATGTCTTCGTTCAAGAGATTCTTCAGCGAGACTGTGTTTTCTCTGAGATAACAGCGGTTTTTGCCTCGGAAAATATTGATTTGAGGGTTGGTGGGGTGGAAGAGGTGATTGTAGGGCCAATGCCGCCAGATCAATCTCAGGATAAAGAAGCCAAGTCCTTCAAATATCCGATATCTGGTCTCGTTACATTTTATATTTCAAAAACGCCGCCGCGATAGCCTGGTCGCCAGATTTGGATTAGCCCGAACTACGAAAATCCTAGAAACCATGAAACCCGAACAAATGGTCGTTGCCGGTGTGCAAGGGCTGACTCCTTACCAGCCCGGAAAGCCCATCGGCGAACTGGAACGCGAGCTGGGCATTTCCAACATCATCAAGCTGGCTTCCAACGAGAATCCCCTAGGTCCCAGCCCCAAGGCTTTGGCGGCCATTTCCGGATTGCTGGGCGAACTGCATCTTTACCCGGACGGCGGCGGCTTCGAATTGAAAGCCGCTTTGGCGGATCATTTAAATGTGGGGGCCGACCAGATCACCTTGGGCAACGGTTCCAACGACGTGCTGGATCTGGTGGGCCGGGCGTTTCTGGGGCCGGGCACGGCGGCGGTATTCTCCGAGCATGCCTTCGCGGTCTATCCCATCGTCACCCAGGCCTGCGGGGCGGATTCGCGGGTCGCCAAAGCTCAAGACGGCAGCCAGGGGCCAGCTTACGGGCACGACTTGCAGGCCATGGCCGCGCTGGTCGATGACTCGGTGAGGGTGGTGTTCATCGCCAACCCCAACAACCCCACCGGCACCTATTTGCCGTCGGGCGCACTGCGGGCCTTCCTCAAAGGCGTTCCGCGGCATATCGTGGTGGTGGTCGACGAGGCCTATTTCGAGTATGTGGATTTTCCCGATTATCCGGATTGCCTGCAGTGGCTTCCGGATTTCCCCAACCTGATCGTGACCCGCACTTTCTCCAAGGCTTACGGTTTGGCGGGGTTGCGGGTCGGTTATGCGGTGTCCAGCCCGGCCCTGGCGGATCTGTTGAACCGGGTGCGGCAGCCCTTCAACGTGAGTACCCTGGCCCTGGCCGCAGCGACGGCGGCGCTGGGCGATCGTAACCATCTGGCTCGCACCAAGGCGCTCAACGATGCCGGCGTGCGCCAGCTGAGCGAAGCCCTGGCGGCGCGCTCCCTGGCTTACATCCCCACGGCGGGCAATTTCATCACCGTGGACCTCGGCCGGCCGGCGGGTCCGATCTATCAGGCATTGCTGCGGGAAGGCGTGATCGTTAGGCCGGTGGCCAATTACGGCATGCCCCAACACCTCCGGGTAAGCATCGGCACCGCGGCGGAGAACCAAACCTTCCTCGCCGCCTTGGACCGCGTGCTGGCCTCATGATCGAGCGGCTTTGCATCGTCGGCGTCGGGCTGATCGGCGGTTCCATCGCCCGCGCTGCGCGGGCGGCGGGGGTATGCCGGAGCGTGGTCGGGGTCGACGCCTGCGCGGATAACCTGGCGGAGGCGAAAGCGTTGGGCGTGATCGACGAGGGCTATGACGAGGTCGCCGCCGGAGCCGCGGGCGCCGACTGGGTGGTGATCGCCACCCCGGTGGGTGCGGTGCCACAGGTGTTTGCGGCCCTGAAGCCGATCTGGTCCGACTTGGGTCTCTGCACCGATGCCGGCAGCACCAAGCAGGACGTGGTGGCGGCGGCTGCGGCGGCGCTCGGTGAACTGCCCGCCAACTTCGTGCCGGGGCATCCCATCGCCGGGGCCGAGCGCAGCGGGGTGGGCGCGGCCAACGCCGAGCTGTACCGGGGCAAGCGGGTGATCCTGACGCCGCTGGAAGGCGTCACCGACCCGGCGGCGGTGGGGCGGGTGTCGGCCTTCTGGGAACGGCTGGGCGCGCGGGTTTCCTGCATGGACCCGGCCCATCACGACCAGGTGCTGGCCGCCACCAGCCATCTGCCCCATGTGCTGGCTTTTGCCCTGACCCACATGCTGGGCCGCCAGGACGAGCAGCAGGAGATCTTCCGCTATGCCGCCGGGGGCTTTCGCGATTTCACCCGCATCGCCTCCAGCGACCCGCGCATGTGGCGGGACATCTGCGTGGCCAACCGGGACCAGATCGTGGCTCAGTTGCGCCATTACGGCGAGGAACTGGTACAGTTGGAGGCTTTGCTGGAGCGGGGCGATGCCACCGCCCTGTTCGACTATTTCACCGAGGCTCGCGAGGCCCGGCAACGCTTTCTGGATCAGTTGGAAACACCACCATGAACAACAACGTCATCTTCCACGTCACTCCCGGCGGCAGCCTCAAAGGCGAAGCCCGGGTGCCCGGCGACAAGTCCATCTCCCACCGCTCCATCATGCTGGGCTCCATCGCCGAAGGCACCACCCGCGTGACCGGGTTTCTGGAAGCGGAGGATTGCATTTCCACCATGAATGCCTTCCGTGCCATGGGGGTGCAGATCGAGGGTCCCGAGGACGGCGAGGTGGTGGTGCATGGCGTTGGCCTACATGGGCTGAAGGCCCCGTCCGCGCCTCTGTATCTAGGTAATTCCGGCACCTCCATGCGCCTCTTGAGCGGCTTGCTGGCCGGGCAGAACTTCGAGACCGTGCTGACCGGAGACTCCTCCCTGACCCGCCGGCCCATGAAGCGGGTGACTGGGCCCTTGGCGCAGATGGGGGCGGAGATCGAGACTTCCGAAGCCGGCACGGCGCCGCTCCGGATCAAGGGCCAGGGCCAGCTCAAGGGCATCCACTACGACATGCCGGTGGCCAGCGCCCAGGTGAAGTCCTGCCTGTTGCTGGCGGGGCTCTATGCGGAAGGGGAGACCAGCGTGATCGAGCCGGCCCCCACCCGCGACCACAGCGAACGCATGCTGGCCGGCTTCGGCTATCCCGTCAGCCGCAACGGCAACCGCATCGCGGTGCGCTCCGGCGGCAGGCTCCAGGCCATGGACATCGACGTGCCCTCGGACATCTCTTCCGCCGCCTTTTTCTTGGTGGGGGCCTCCATCGCCGAAGGGGCGGACGTGACCCTCAAGCATGTGGGCATGAACCCCACCCGCACCGGGGTCATCGACATCCTGCGGCTGATGGGAGCTTCCATCGAGGTGCTCGATCCGCGCGAGGTGGGCGGCGAACCGGTCGCCGACCTGCGGGTGAGATCGGCCGCGCTGAAGGGCATCGACATCCCCGAGGCGCTGGTGCCCCTGGCCATCGACGAATTCCCGGTGCTGTTCGTGGCGGCGGCCTGCGCCGAGGGGCCGACCCGGCTGAGCGGCGCCGAGGAGCTGCGGGTGAAGGAGAGCGACCGCATCCAGGTGATGGCGGACGGCCTCAATGCCTTAGGGATAGACGCCAGACCGACCCCCGACGGCATGGTGATCAACCCCGGCTTCATGAAGGGCGGTCGGGTGCATTCGCACGGCGACCACCGCATCGCCATGGCCTTCAGCATCGCGGGGCTGCGCGCCAACGGGCCGATACGCATCGAGGACTGTGCCAACGTCAACACATCCTTCCCGACTTTCGTGAGCCTGGCCCGCGCCTTAGGGCTCAGCATCCGGGTGCTCGAGGAGTGAGCGCCATGCAGGACATCCCGGTCATGACCCTGGACGGCCCCAGCGGCGCCGGCAAGGGCACCGTGAGCCGCGCCATCGCCCGCCAGCTGGGCTGGCATTATCTGGACAGCGGCGCCATCTACCGCTCCCTCGCCATCGCCGTGCTGGATCGGGGCATCGCCCTGGATGACGTGGACGCCATCGTGGCCGTTGCGCAATCCATGGACCTGGCCTTCGACGCCGGCGACCCGCCCAGGGTGCTGCTGGACGGGGTCGATATCTCCGATCGTACCGGCACCGAAACCGTCGGCAATGCCGCCTCCAAGGTCGCGGCCATCGGCTCGGTGCGCCAGGCCCTGCTGCAGAAGCAGCGGGAGTTCCGCCAGGCTCCGGGGTTGGTGGCGGACGGCCGCGACATGGGCACGGTGGTGTTTCCCGAGGCGAGATACAAGGTATTTCTCACCGCGAGCGCCGAAGAGCGGGCGCGGCGCCGTTATAAGCAGTTGAAAGAGAAGGGGGCGGATGTTAGTCTTGCGCGCTTGACAACCGAGATCGAGGAACGGGACCGCCGCGATCGGGAGCGCACCGAGGCACCGCTAAGAATGGCAGACGGCGCCTGCTTCGTGGATTCGTCGGACCTCGGCATCGAGCAGGTGATCGAACATTGCCTGGCGCTGCTGGAGGCCTGATCCGCCTGTTGTCTCAAGGTGGCCGGATTGCCGGCCGAACATCAACCCTAACCCATGAGTCCCGCCGAGATTTTTCCTGTCCGGAAGGGGCTTAGAGATTTTAGTCATGAGCGAAAGCTTTGCAGAATTGTTTGAAGAGAGTCTGGCCAAGGCCGAGATGCGTCCGGGCAGCATCGTCTGCGGTACCGTCGTCGACATCGGCCAGGACGTGGTGGTCGTCAATGCCGGACTCAAATCCGAGGGCGTGATCCCCAAGTGGCAGTTCCTCAACGCCGACGGCGAACTGGAAGTTCAGCTGGGCGATCAGGTGGAAGTGGCCCTGGACATGCTGGAAGACGGCCTGGGTGCGACCCTGCTGTCGCGCGACAAGGCCCGCAAGCAGAAGGCTTGGGGCGACCTGGAAAAAGCTTACGAAGGCAGCGAGACCGTGGTCGGCCGCATCACCGGCAAGGTCCGCGGCGGTTTCACCGTGGCCATCGGTGCGCTGAGGGCCTTCCTGCCCGGTTCGCTGGTGGATGTCCGCCCGGTACGCGACACCACCTTCCTGGAAAATCGCGACCTGGAATTCAAGGTCATCAAGATCGACCAGAAGCGCAACAACGTGGTGCTGTCGCGCCGCGCCGTGGTCGAATCCGAATTCAGTGCCGAGAAGGAAGCCCTGCTGGGTAGCCTGCAGGAAGGCGCCATCGTCAGCGGCGTGGTCAAGAACCTCACCGATTACGGTGCCTTCATCGACCTGGGTGGCATCGACGGCTTGCTGCACATCACCGACATGGCCTGGAAGCGCGTGCGCCATCCGTCCGAGACGGTGCAGATCGGCCAGGAACTGCAGGTCAAGGTGCTCAAGTACGACCAGGAAAAGAACCGCGTTTCGCTGGGCCTCAAGCAGCTCGGCGAAGATCCGTGGATGAACATCGCACGGCGCTATCCGGCCGGTACCCGGCTGTTCGGCAAGGTCAGCAACCTCACCGACTACGGCTGCTTCGTGGAGCTGGAAGAAGGCGTGGAAGGCTTGGTGCACGTCTCCGAAATGGACTGGACCAACAAGAACGTCAACCCCGCCAAGCTGGTGCAGCTGGGTGACGAAGTGGAGGTCATGGTGCTCGACATCGACGAGGACCGCCGCCGCATCTCGCTGGGCATGAAGCAGTGCAAGGTCAATCCCTGGGAGGAGTTCGCCGCGACCCACAAGAAGGGTGACAAGATTTCCGGCAGCATCAAGTCCATCACCGACTTCGGCATCTTCATCGGTCTCGATGGCGCCATCGACGGCCTGGTGCACCTGTCGGACATCTCCTGGTCGATGGCCGGCGAGGACGCCATCCGCAACTACAAGAAAGGCGACACGGTGGAAACGGTCATCCTGGCCATCGATCCCGAGCGGGAGCGCATCTCCCTCGGCGTCAAGCAGCTGGAGCAGGATCCCTTCCAGAACTGGCTGGCTTCCCACGACAAGGGCGTGATCGTCCGCGGTGTGGTCAAGGAAGTCGATGCCAAGGGCGCGGTGATCATCCTGGCCGACAGCGTGGAAGGCTATCTGCGCGCTTCCGAGATCCAGCGCGACCGCCTGGAGGATGCCCGTACCCAGCTGAGCGTGGGCAGCGAGGTCGAGGCGAAGTTCATCGGCGTCGACAAGAAGACCAAGTCCATCAGCCTGTCCATCAAGGCCAAGGACCAGGAAGAAGAAGCCGCCGCCATCAAGGACTACTCGCAGCAGCCGAGCACGCCGACTCTGGGAGACATCTTCAAGGAGCAGATGGAGCGCTAGTTCTTAAGCTCAATGCTGTTGAAATAGGGAACCCTCTCCTTCTCTGGGAGAGGGCAGGGGCGCCTGATGTTCCAATGAGATCGTCGCAAGCGCGAGCGCCCAGGCCCTCCCCCAACCCCTCTTCCGGAGGGAGAGGGGCTTATTCAACGACATGGGTTCTTAAGCTTCCGTGCCATTCCGGGGGGGCGGGTGCTGCCCCCTCGCATTGTCAGGTGATGAAACGTGACCAAATCCGAACTGATAGAAATTCTGGCAAGAAAGAATCTGCACATGGCGACCAACGACGTGGAGGCGGCGGTCAAGACCGTGATCGAGCACATGAGCAACGCCCTGTCCGTGGGCGAGCGCATCGAGATCCGCGGCTTCGGCAGCTTTTCCCTGCACTTCCGTCCGCCCCGCACCGGCCGCAATCCCAAGACCGGCGACGCGGTGGAGCTGAGTTCCAAATACGTACCCCACTTCAAGCCCGGCAAGGAGTTGCGCGATCGGGTCAATTCTGCGCGGGAGCACGATACGGACTAGCCGCCGTTCGAGTCCGGGGATGGAGGAGTTCCTCGTCATCCTGGTGCCTGCCGCCGCTGCCTTGGGATGGTGGGGAGGCCGGTGGTATTACACCCAGAAGTTTCTGGTGCGCCACACCCAAGCCATCCGCCAAGGTTATTGCAAGGGACTGAATTATCTCCTGAGCGAGAAGACCGACAAGGCGATCGAAACCTTCGCCAACCTGCTGGCCAGTGACATCGAGACCATCGAAACCCACGTGGCGCTGGGCAATCTGTTCCGCCGCCGCGGCGAGGTGCAGAAGGCCATCGAGATCCACGAGGAGCTGCTGGCCCGGCAAACCCTCACCGGCGAACAAAAAACCGCCGCCCAGTTCGAACTGGGTCTGGACTACCTGCGCGCCGGTCTCTACGACCGCGCCGAGCTGATCCTGGCCAACCTGGCCGATTACCCTTCGCACCGGCGTCCTGCGCTGGAATTGCTGTTGCAGATTTACCAGCAGGAGAAGGACTGGACCAAGGCGCGTTCTTGCGTCGGCCAGCTGAGCCGCATCGGGCGGACGCCGCGCGGCGAAAGCGAGGCCCAGCTGTTGTGCGAACTGGCCGACGAGGCCTTGAAGGCGCGCCAATACGCGGTCGCCGACGGCTGTCTGGACGAGGCCTTGGGGTTGGACCCGTGCTGCCTGCGGGCGGTGCTGATGAAGGCCGATCTGCTGGCCCGCGACGGCTATTTCCGGCCCGCCTTGGATCTGCTCAAGACGGTGGAGAGCATCCGGCCGGCCTATCTGCCGGAAATCCTCAAGCCCCTGATCCGCTGCCACGACCAACTCGGGCTGCCGCGCAACGAGCTGTCGGCCTACCTCGACCGGCTCTCGGCCAGATGCCGCCACCCGCAGATCGCCATTGCTCTGGCGGAACTGGTCGCGGCCGACCAGGGTCAATCGGAGGCACTGGCGTATTTGCGGGAGGCCGCGACGGCGCATCCTTCCATCCGGCTCATGGCGGCCATGGTGCGTTTTTTGGCCAAGGCCGACGCCACCGGGGAACAGCGCGCCGTCTACCAGGGGTTGGGCGAGTCGCTGGACCAGCTGGTCCAGAGGCAGCCGCGCTACCGCTGCAGTCAGTGCGGATTCAGCGGACAGGAGCTGCATTGGCGCTGTCCCTCCTGCCGCCATTGGGACACGACCGTCCCGCTCGATTAGGTGTGGTATGGCCGAAGACGACGACGTCAGCCTGTTTCACCGGGAAATGTCGGATGTCACGCCGATCAAGGCGGTGACTCCGGGCCCGCGGCCGGCCAGGGCGAGCCCGACGCCGGGCCAGCTCTACCGGCGCGAGGCCGCCCAGCGCACGCTGGACGGGTCCGGCAACTTCCTGCCCGCCAACTTCATCGAGCCGGTGGACCCGCAGGCCGAACTGAGCTTCAAGCGGCAAGGCATCCAGCGGGGCGTGTTCCACAGCCTGCAGCAGGGCCGCTATTCCATCGAGGCGACGCTGGATCTGCACCTCATGTCCATCGAGGAGGCCCGCGAGCAGGTGTACGCCTTCATCCACGACTGCTGCCGGCTCGACGTGCGCACCGCCCTGATCAACCACGGCAAGGGCAGCCGGGCCATCCTCAAGAGCTGCGTGGCGCGCTGGCTCCCCATGTTTCCCGAGGTCATGGCGTTTCACAGCGCCCAGCGCTTCCACGGCGGTACCGGTGCGGTCTATGTGCTGCTGCGCAAGAGCGCCAAGCAGAAGGAACAGACCTTGGAAAAGCTCGGCTTGAAATCCGGCAAGCCGCAACCCTGAATCGCAACGCGCTCTTGAGAACCAGCCCATGGCCCCCACATCCGGCAAGCAGACCCACGAATCGGCAGAGCAGCGCGTCGAGGAAGAAGCCCTGCGGGTCGCCAGGAGCATTCAGGCGCCGGGCCAGACCAAGGAACAGACCCGGCTGATTGCCAAGGGCATCGAGAAAGGCATCGCACTCTACAAGCAGCAGCAAGGCGCCAAGCTGCGGGAGCGCGACAGGCAGCGCAAGAAGGCCGCCAAGCTCAAGGCTAGGGAGCGGGAGGAAACCCAGGAGCTGGAGATCGCCGAGGAGTTCGGGGACGGCTCGGCGGCGGTATGCTGGACCCTGTGGGCGGGGGCCGCGTTGTTCGGCATCGGCGCCCTGCTCCACCTGCTGCGCTTCGTGCTCGGCACGGCGCTCATCATCGGCACGCTGGCCATCGACCCGGTCTGGTCGCTGGCGGCCGCCGCAGCCGGCGCCACCATCGCCGTCTGGCTGGGCTGGCTCGGCGCGCGGCTGCGCTAGCCGTTGACGGCAGGGGTGGATTCGCGGGACTCTAGGACAGTCCGAAACGCTGCAATCCGGGACCAGTGGTTCCCGGTCACGAGAGTGCCGGTTTCCAAGCGTTTGGCGGAGCCGCCGGATCGATCCGGTACGTGGTTTGACCCACCCTGCGGCAGGGAATGCCGAACGAATCGGCGGTTTCCCTGGTCACAGCGGTGTCCGACGTGGCCCGCCGGGGAAGCGCTGGAGTACCATCCGGGGCTCGGTGTCGGTCGCCGGAAACGCGGTTTTCCCGGTGACTGAAGATCATCGACGGCGTGCGGCCGCTGATTTGGACGGTACCCACCTCCATCGCAGGAATCGCCGAATCATTTGGCGATTCCTTAAAAGGCCGCAGTCTTTCAGTTTTCCTTACTTCGACGAGTGAACGATGAAACGATCAACCACAGTGTTCCTGGCATCCTTCCTGGCAGTGGGTTTGACCCTGATGTCCATGGGCGAGGCCGATGCCAAGCGTCTGGGCGGCGGCCGCTCGTTCGGCAGCCGTCCCTCCTATAGCGAGCCGTATCGGGCGCCGAGCGGGATGAATCCCGCCGCTCCCAGCCAGCAGCCGGGCTATCAGGCGGCCCAGCGCACTCCTGCGTCCGCGCTGCCGGGGCAGACGCCGCGCCGCAACGGCTTGATGGGTATGCTGGGCGGGCTCGCCATCGGCGGCTTGCTGGGCTCCCTGCTGTTCGGTCATGGATTCCAGGGGTTGAATCTGCTGGACATCCTGCTGTTCGCAGGGGTCGCCTTCCTGCTGTTCAAACTGTTCTCGGCACGCCGTCCCCAGCCGGGCGCGACGCCGGCGGGCGGCTACGCTCCCGCACCGGTGGCGGACGACGGGGCATACCAGCGCCAATCGGCAGCGACCGCCTCCGGATTCAATACCGATCTGCTGTTCGGTGGCGGGCAGGGGCCGGCGGTGGCGGCGAGTCTGCCGGCAGACTTCGATCAAGCCGCTTTTCTGACCGGTGCCAAGGCAGCCTATGCCCGCATGCAGCAGGCGTGGGACCAGGGGGATGTGGGCGAACTGCGGGCGCTTGCCACCGACAAGATGTTCGGCGAACTGCAGGATCAACTGCGTCAGCGCGGATCGGCCTCCGGCCGGACCGAACTGGAGACGGTGGATCTGCGCATCCTGGCCGTGCGCGACATCGGCTCCGACCGCGAGGCCAGCGTCCTGTTCGACGTGATGATGCGGGAAGACGGCGGCGATGTGGCCCGAGTCCGGGAGGTCTGGCATTTCGTCCGGCCCCGCGCGAGCAAACAGCCCACCTGGTTCCTCGATGGCGTTCAGCAGTGGGAGGATTAGTTCTACGCTGTTAGATCGTCGTCCATCGTAGCGCAGTTGCTGATTTGGCTTTGAATCGCTGCGCGATGGTCGATTTGAATGTGGGTTCTCGGACCCACGGCCGAGGAACTTTCTTTTGCTTGGCCAAAAGAAAGTTCCCAAAGAAAAGGCCGCCCCCAGCCGCGAAAGCCCTTGCGCTCCTCGCTTTCAGCAGGGGTTGGCAGAAGGGCGATCCTTCGCCCTCTGCCAACGCGCGGCTTTGTTCGCGATGCTGTCCTGCATCGCTTCCAAAGTCCTGGGTTTGCCTTCCATGGCAAACCCGCTCAGCGTGTCCGCTTCGCCCCTGCCGCACCCCCTGCGGGCTGATCCACTTGGCAAGCTACGGTGCTCAGCGCGGCTGCAGGGGCATATATCGCACGCACAGTCCGATCGAGGAGGCGCCGCGAAGCCCGGATTCCGGTGTGTCGTCGTTCGGCCAGCCGGCCCGCTGGGCGCGGTAGGTAATCCCTAGAAAAAGAGGTTTGTCCCCATGTGGTTAAAGGCGTTCCATCTGATTTTCATGGTGACCTGGTTCGCCGGCCTGTTCTATCTGCCGCGGCTGTTCGTCTACCACGCCATGACCGCCGATGCGGTGGGCATCGAACGATTCAAGATCATGGAGCGCAAGCTGTATTGGGGCATCACCACCCCCGGCATGGTGCTCACCTTGGTGTTCGGGATCTGGATGCTGGCCGATTACGCCTGGGCCGCCTATGGCAGTGGCGGCTGGCTGCACTTGAAGCTGGCGCTGGTCGTGCTGTTGCTGGGCTATCACGTGCTGTGCGGGGTATGGCTGGCGGACTTCGCGCACGACCGCAATCGCCGCAGCCACATCTTTTACCGGTGGATGAACGAACTGCCGGTGCTGTTCCTGATCGCCATCGTCCTGCTGGCGACGCTCAAACCGTTTTGATGCTTTGACGGAGTTGCTCGATGCCGACTTACGACTACCAGTGCCAATCCTGCGGGCACGATTTCACTGCCACCCACAAGATCGCAGACCCGGCACCCCGATGTCCGCAATGCGGCGGCGAGGTGCGCAAGAAGCTCAGCGCTCCCGCCATCGGCAAGAGCGCCGCGGCGGCGCCGAGTTTCTCGGGAGGCGGCTGCGGCAGCGGCAGTTGCGGCCACAGGCATTGACCGCACGAAGGGAAGAGGGTAGGAGCGGGGCCTTGGCCTCGCTGCCCCGCCGCTCGGATGCGGGGGGATTTCGGAAGGTTGGTGCCGATGGGCTGGCGAGGTCAGTGCCCCGCCGGCACGGGGCCGCCTTACTCGCTGGGTAGGGCTTCTTCGCCGGCGACCGTAGTCGCCGGCAGGTCGCCGACTCCGTCGCCGTCCAGATCGATCTGGGAGACCGCCTCGTTGGCGGCGAACAGCAGCCCGTTGCGGAAGAACAGACAGGCCTTGACCGGCTGGTCCTGCTGCAGCAGGACGTCGCCCATCAGCCGGTAGGCTTCGACGCTGGGCTCCCGGTCCAGGCTGGCCTGCACGTAACCGCGCGCCTTCTCGGACTGGCGTGCGCGCAGGGCCAGCTTGGCCAGGACTCGCAGCAACACCGGGTCGTTGTCGTGGCGGGCCAGCCACCGTTCCGCCAGCTCCAGCTGCTTGGCCGGGTCCGGCAGCTGGATGCAGCCGTACAGGACCAGCAGGGTGTCGGTGCGTTCCTTGTCGATCAATTGGCGCAGCCGCGGTTCGATTTCCACGCCGGCACCCGCCTCGATCATGGCGGCGAAGTACAGGTGCTGGATGCCCGCCAGCGCGCGGATGTGTTCCGGTACGTCCAGCCAGGCGTCGCGCAGTGCGCCGGCGTCCTTGGCCTCGGCTTTGCGCTTCAGCAGCGCGCTGTAGGTGTCGGTCTCCAGCAGCCGAATTTCCGCTTCCATCATCACCTTGTTGGCGTGCAGCTTGGGAATCAGCTTGCGGATGCCTTCCCAGTCCTCCAATTGGGCATAGACCTGATGCATCATCTTCAGCACCTTGGCGTGGCTGGGCGCCAGTTGGTCGAGTTGGGTCAGGCTCGCCAGGGCGTCGGCGAACTGCTGGTCGGACAGCTGCAGTTCGGCGCGGGTGAGGCCGATGGCCAGTTCCGCTTCCGGCATGCTCTCCCGCGCCAGTTTCAGGTATTCGTCGCGCTGTTCGTAAGCGCCGCGCGATTGGGCCGCGCGTGCCGCCGTGAGGTAGTTGATGAGCGGCACCCCGCTGTTGGCGGCGTGGCGGATCAAATGCCGTTCCGCCGTTTCCCAGTTGCCCTCGGCCGATTCCAACAGGCCGGCGATCAGGGCTTCCTGGGATTTCTGGGTGCGTCTGGCGCCACCGCGCTGCTTGAGGATGGAGGGCAGGCGGAAGGTGTTGATCACCAGCCGGATCGCCAAGTACAGGGCCAAGAAGCCCAGGGCCAGTCCGAGCAGGCCGAGGAACAGTGAGGTCTCGACCGACCAGGACCCGAACCCGATGATGATGAAGCCGGGGTTGCCGGCGGCGGCCATCTGCCGGTAGGCCAGGACGGCCAGGGCGATGAGCACGGCCGGGATGAGCAGCAGCGGGGCTAGGATTTTCACGGCTGGGCTCCGCTCTCCGGTTGCGGCTCTGCGACCGGCGCCGGTGCCGGTGCCGGCGGCGCGGCGGTCCTGGCGCCGGATTGGGCCTTCTCCACGTCCAGCCGCACCTTTTCGATGTTGCGCAGCAGGCTGAGGGATTTGCTGATGTCGGGGAAGGGGATCTGGATCTTGAGTTCGCGCAGGGCCTTCAGCTCGCCGGCGATTTCCTTGACGGTCGGGGTATCGTGATCGAAGTTCTCGTGCAGCCACTGCGAGGCCGAGTCCACGTTGGCCTGGAACATCGCCTCGTCCCCGCGCAGCAGGGCGGCCCGCGACATTTCCAGCTTCAACAGCATCACCTGGCGGATTGCGCTGGCTTCTTCCGGCGCCAGGATCGCGGTGATCGGCCGGTCGGTGCGGCGGACGGTGACCAGGTCCTTGAAATCCTTGAGCTTGGAGTCGAGGAATCCTTCTCCGGCGGCGCCGTCGGCGGCAGGCGCAGTGCCGCCGTGCGGGTCCGGCTTCGGGTCCGAGTGGGGCAGAAACAGCGGTAGGCCGCGTATCTCCGACTCCATCACCAGCAGCTTGGCGGAGGTGCCGACCAAATCCGGCGGGGTGATCGACTTGACGATCTTGATCTCTTCGGCGAGCGCTTCACGGACCTTGAAGGCGGCCGGGTCACCGCTGTCGTGCAGGCGCTGGTCGGCGGCCTCCATCATCGCCAGCACCGCCTTGACGTCCCCCACCAGGTGGAGTTTCTGGTTGGCCACGCTCAACAAATACTCCGCATCGGCGATCATCAAATCGCCGCGGCTCCGGTTCATCTGGTGCTGCAGGTGCTGGATGGCGGCGGCCAGTTCGGCGCGGGTGGTGTCCAGTTTTTCGTTGAAGGATGTGCCCTGGGCGCTGACTTCCCGCTCGAACTTGGAGTCTTCGGTGGTGACCTGGGATTGGACGGTGGCGAATTGGGAGTGGAGGGTCGCCAGTTCCGACTGCAGGCCGGTGATCTGGCGGGTCAGTTCCAGCATCTGCTGGTCGCCCTTGTTGAGTTCGCCGCCCAGCCCTTCCTGCTTGGAACGCAGTTCCTGCAGCAGCAAGAAGCCTCCTGCCGCCAGGATCACCACGAAGAACAGCGACAGATAGCCCAGCCAGGCGCCGTAATGGGATTTCTTGGGAGGCGCCGCCTGGGTCTCGCCGTTGACGATGTCCGGGTTCGCGTCGGGCTGTTCCGCGTCCGGCTGTAGTTCTTTTTCCTCGTCGGCCAATGGAGTATCCCCGTTGTTGATCGATGTTCTTGAAAGTTCTGCGAGCGTCCCCGCGAGGGCATCGACGATGGCGCGATCGTCGGCTCCGGCGGCGGTGACGACCCGGCCGCATCCCGCCGACCGGGCCTGCTGGGCGATGCGGTCGCTCACCACGACTGCGGGGGTCGTCGCCAGCAGCTGCTTGTCTCGGCCTGCCAGCAGCAAGCCCAGGTTCTTCAGGGCTTCTCCGCTGGTCAGCACCAAGGCGTGGATGCGCCCGCCGCGCCAGGCGTCCAGCACCGCACTGGCATCGCGCGCCGGCAATACCCGCCGGTACACTTCGGCATAGCCCACTTCGGCACCCCGTGCCGCCAGCGTTTCGGCGATCAGCTCGCGTCCGCCGCGGCCCCGCACGATCAGCACCCGCCGGCCGGCAACGTCGGCCAGTTCCGGCATGGCTAACAGAGATTCGCTATTAAACTGCGGTTTCGGCGTCAGGTCCACCGTGATGCCGGCCCGCCCCAGAGCCTCGGCGGTGGCTTGGCCGATGGCGGCGATGCGGGGGCCGTGCAGTCTGCCCGGATCGCCGTCCAGCAGCAGGAGCGCGCAACGCACCGCGTTGGCGCTGACGAAGATCAGCCAATCGGCGGTGGCGGCCCGCGCGAGGGCGGCGGCGCCCTCGGAGTCCGGCCCTTCCGGCAGGATTTCCAGCAAGGGCAGCCGGATGGGCTGGCCCCCGGCTTGTTCGATCAGCCGGCACAGCGGCTCCGCCTGTTCGGCGGGGCGGGTGACGAGGATGCCGAGCCCTGACAAATCGGCCATGGGGCTTATCCGTAAAGTTCGCGAAGTATGGAGTCGGCACCCTGTAGCAGCAGGGCATCGGCCAGCTGCTGTCCGAGTTCTTCCGCCTGCTCGCGGGGACCTGTGATTTCGTCCCGGATCAGGCGGCGGCCGTCGGGTGTGCCCACCAGTCCCCACAGCCACAGGGTATCGCCTTGCAATTCCGCATAGCCGGCGATGGGGACCTGGCAACCGCCCTGCAGGCGCTGGTTCATGGCGCGCTCCGCCAGCACCCGGTCGGCGGTGTCGCGGTGATGCAGCGGGGCCAGCAGAGCATTCACGGCGGCATCGCCGCTGCGGCATTCGATGCCGATGGCGCCCTGGCCGATGGCGGGCAGGCTTTGCTCCGGGGTCAGCAGGGCGGTGATGCGGTGGCCGAAGTCGAGCCGCTTGAGGCCGGCGGCGGCCAGCACGATGGCGTCGTAGTCGCCGGCATCCAGTTTGGCCAGGCGGGTGTTGACATTGCCCCTCAGGTTGAGAATTTCGCAACCGGGATGGCGGGCCCGGATCTGGCACTGGCGGCGCAGGCTGGAGGTGCCGATGCGGGCGTCGGCAGGCAGTTCCTCGAAGCTCCCGTAGCGGTTCGAGACCAGGGCGTCGCGGGGATCCTCGCGGTTGAGGATCGCCGCCAGATGCAGTCCGTCGGGGAACTCCACCGGCACGTCCTTCATGGAATGCACGGCGATGTCCGCCTCGCCGTTCAGCATGCCCACTTCCAGTTCCTTGACGAACAATCCCTTGCCGCCCACCTTGGCCAGCGGAGCATCGAGGATGCGGTCGCCCTGGGTGGTCATCCGGACCAGTTCCGTAGCCAGGCCGGGATGTGCGGCGCGCAGCCGTTCGGCGACATGTTCGGCCTGCCACAGGGCCAAGGGGCTCTTGCGGGTTGCGATTCGGATGACTTGCTGCGGCACCGTGGTCTGTTCCGGGGGCGTGAAATTGGCCCATTGTACCAGATCGCGGCCAGCGGCTAGCCGCGCCTTCGGGTCGGCGACGTGGCCGGAGCGGGGCTAGCCGCTCGACTCGGCGGGCAGCTTGGAGGCGGTACCGGCGGCGAAATTCATGCGCCTGCCGTCGTGCCACCAGCGTTCGAATTGTTCCGGCCTCATGGGCGGTGCGATGCCGTACCCCTGGGCGCGGTCGCACCCCATGTCGCGCAAGGCGGCGTAATGCTCGGCGGTTTCCACGCCTTCCGCCACGGTGGTTCGGCTGAAGGCCCGGGCCAGGCCGATGATGGCCTGGACGCAGGCGTGGTCGGATGCGTCCACCAGCATGTCGCGGACGAGAGAATGGTCGATCTTGAGGGTCTCGGCGGGGAGGCTGCGCAAGTAGGCGAGGGAGGAATAGCCGGTGCCGAAATCGTCCAGCGCAAAGCCGATGCCGAACTGTCCGCAGCTTTCCATGATGCCGGCGATCAGTGGTACGTCGGTCAGCGCTTCGGTTTCCAGGACGTCGATCTGCAACCGGGACGGCACGCCGCCGGCCGGCAGTGCACCGTGCAGCTGCTCGGCGAACCCCGGCCCCAGCAGGTGGTAGCCGGATACGTTGATGCTCACCGTGAACCGCAGCCCGGCCGCACACCAGTGGCCGATCTGGGCGAGGGCGGCGTCGATGACCCATTGGCCCAGTTCCCGTTCCAGCCCGGTCCGTTCGATGGGGCGCAAAAACTCACCGGGCGTGAGCAGGCCACGTTGAGGGTGGCGCCAGCGCAGCAGGGCTTCGGCTCCGGTCACGGCATTCGACCGCAGATCCACGATGGGTTGGTAGTGGAGCTCGAACTGGCGCGCCTCCAAACCCTCCCGGACCGCGGCGGCGGCCTGGTTGTGGGTGCGGATGCGGCGATCCTGGGCGGCGTCGTAGCAGTGGTAACAGTTCTTGCCGGCCTGCTTGGCCAGATACATGGCTTGGTCGGCGTGGCGCAGCAGGCCGTCGGCGTCGGCATCGTCCTGGGGAAACAGGGTGACGCCGATGCTGGCGGTGACCCGGCAGGGCGTGCCCTCGATGGCGATGGGTTGGGCGATCGCCGACAGCAACCGCTCCAGGCTGGCGGTGATCTCGTCGGGCTGATCCAGCCCGCCCATCAGCACGACGAATTCGTCGCCCCCGAGCCGCGCCACGGTATCGCCGCTACGGATGGTCTGGCCGATGCGGCGGGCGGTTTCCACCAGCACCCGGTCGCCGGCCGCGTGACCCTGGAGGTCGTTGATGGGTTTGAATCCGTCGAGATCCAGGTAGCACACCCCCAGCCAATTGCGGTCGCGGCGGGTCCGCGCCATGGCTTGCAGCAGGCGGTCCGCCAGCAGGGTGCGGTTGGGGATGGAGGTCAGGGCGTCGTAGTGGGCGATATGTTCCAGCTGGCGCTCATGGAGCTTGAGCAGGGTGATGTCTTCGTAGATGCCCAGCACGCCGGCCACCCGGCCGTTTTCCCGCAACGGCACCTTGGAACTGCGGATCCAGAAGCTGCGGCCATCGGGAGTGCTCATGGGTTCTTCGAAGCCCAGCTTGGGCTGGCCCGATTCCATTACGGCGCGGTCGTCCGCCCGGTAGTACGCCGCTTGATCGTTCCAGCCCAGCTCGCTGTCGTCCTTGCCGACGATGTCTGCGGTTCGCGCCATGCCGGCATCCCGGGCGAACAGGGCGTTGCAGCCCAGATAGCGGCTGTCGCGGTCCTTCCAGAACACCCGGATGGGCACGGTGTCGATGATGCTGCTCAACAGGGCCTTGCCGCGGATGACCTCCCGCTGGGCCGCCAGCAACTGCTCGCGCTGCTTCAGCAGCAGGCCCTGGCGGACCATCGCCAGGATGATGACGGTGAGGGAGCCGATCTGCACCGCGGCCCGCACCGGCGCCGGCAAGCCCGTGGAGATGGCCGCGGCGATCACCGCGCAACCGGCGGCGATCACGCTCAACAGCGGCAGCAGGCGCAGCAGGCCCTCGCAGAACCGATCCCAGGCGGGGTCGTCGCTGGATTCCAGGCGCCAGTCGGAAACCGCCGTTCCCGCCGCCAGGATGGCCAGCGAGAAGGATATGTTGAGCCAGCCGCCGTCCCCCGTGACGCCGTCCAGCGCATCGAGGTTCCAGATCATCCAGCTCCACGCGGTGACCGCCACCGAAGGCAGGAACAGCCAGAGGCTGAGCGTGCTCTTGAGGCGCAGCGCGGCGATCATGAACAGGCCCAGGCAGGCGGCCGCCAGCAGGCTGACGGGATAGGCCACCAGGACTGCCAGCGGCGCCAGTTCCATCTCGCCCCGTTTCGGCAGATACAGCGCCAGCACCAGGGTCACTGCGGCCACCGACAGCGACAGCGTGTCCAGCTTCAGTGCCCGGTGTTCGGGCAGCCGGGTGCTGCGGCGGATTTCCAGGATCAAGCCGGCGCACAGGCCCGGCCCGAGCCAGAGGTAGAACAGATCCGAAACGGACGGAAAGCCGGCGCTCGCCCTCACGGTCTGAATGTCCCAGGCGATCTGACCGGCCGCATAGCCGGTGAATCCGGCGGCAAACCACCCGAGGGTCGCGGCGTTGCGCGTGTTGGCGGCTCGCCGCCATCCCAGCCAGGACAGTGCCGCGGCAGCCAGGGTGGCGGAAGTCCAGTGGAGGTTGTCGAAAAACCGGATCCAGGCGGCATCGGCAGCGATCGCGATGCCCAAGGTGCCGGCCAGGATGCCGGCGAGGCCGGCGAACAACACCAGCCGGCGGGTGGAGCCGGGGCTCATCGGCGGTTGCAGGGGGCCAGTTCCGTTTGTTTGCATACCGTTATCGTCCAGGCCGGACCGCAGCCGGATGCCCCGTTCCGCGGCGGGAAGCTCGCGGAGCGAGGCGGTGCCGGAACAGTCCTGCCGGTTCCGCAGGGGTTGAGCGCGCGATGCGCTAACATCATCGGCCGATTCCTTAGAGTCCGGACGGTCATGCCGTTCGCGCCGGCTGGCTAAAGCGGGGCATCGGGCCTAATATCCACACAACATCCATGCCAATCACGGAGCCGATTCCATGCCCATCGACCATAGACCGCTTACCGGCTGGTGTCTAGGGATCGCGGCAGGACTGGCTGCGGTGGCCGGGGTCTGTGGCGAAGGGGGCGGCAGCAACTACCTTCCCGGCTTTTACGGAGATTTCGGCATGGGCGTGATGCCCGATCACGGCACTTTCCTGAACAACTTCGCGGAGGCATACCGGGACCGAGCCGGAGATTATCCGGCCGCGTTCGAACTGCCGGGCATCCTCCACGTGACGGACCATCATTGGCTGGGTGGCCGCTATATCGTCGGCTTCTATCCGGGCCTGGCGGGGATGGCCGATCCGGCCGGAAGCCGGGTGGGACTGGCCGATTCCTATCTGATGCCGGTGGCGCTCAACTGGTACTGGGGCAAACTGGCCGTGCTGGCCTACGAGGGCATCATCATCCCCACCGGGCGCTACCGCAAGGGCGAACTCAATGCCGGCCGCAACCTCTGGACCTTCGACCACATCCTGTCGCTCAGCTACACCCTGCCGCTCCAAAGCGAGCTGTCGGTGACCGTGGGCTACATGAACAACCTGGAAAACACCGCCACCCATTACCGGAGCGGCGACGAATTCCACTTCGACTACCTGTTGGGCCACTACCTCAGGCCCGATGTGGGCCTGGGCATCGCCGGTTCCTGGTACCGCCAGACCACGGCCGACCGGGCGCCGGCCGGCACCGAACCGGCCCCCTTCGGCGAGGCCGCGACCATCGGGCCGGCGCTGATGCTGATGCCGCGGCTGGGCGGGCGCGACGTCACCCTGTCGTTCAAGTGGCTGCACGAATTCGGCGTGAGCGGGCGGCCGCCCGGCGATTACCTGGTGTGGCGGGCGTTCCTGCAATTCTGAATCGCGCCGCGGCGGCATCCGTTCTGATCTATCCTTGTTCGGCACGGTGATTCGCCCGGCCGGCCGGAGCGGTCGTCAGGGCGACGGGGCGGGATCGACAGCGAGGTCAGATTGACAATGGCAGCCGGAACAGCGTGCGCAGGATCGCTCCTGTGGTGGTTACCCGCCTGTGCTCTGGCGGTCGATCCCGCACCGAAGGCGGCGGGTGAAGAACTCGAGCGGATGCCCTTGAGCCGTCTGGTCGATGTCGCCAACCTGGAAGACCTGGCCAATATGGTGGTCACCGAGACCAAGCTGGCCCAGCCCGTCGATTCCGTGACCCAGAACATCGCGGTGCTGCGCGCCGAGGACTTCGACCGCCAACCCCTCTACAACCGCAACATTGCCGAGCTGCTGCGGCATACCTCCGGCCAGTTCGTCAACGTGCTGTCCCGCAACGACGCCAACTGGGGTTCCTACGCCGGGTTGGGGCCGAAGTACAACAGCTATCTGCTGGACGGCTTGCCCATCGATTCCTTCGTCGATTCCATGAGTCTGGACCCTTGGGCCATCGAGCGCATCGAGGTGCACAAGGGGCCGGCGGCGGTGATGTATTCCAATTACCTGACCATGGATTTCGCCGGTAACGAAAGCCCGCTGGCCGGTACCACCAACCTGGTGCTGAAGGACCGCATCGATCGGACCCAAAGCCGGCTCCAGGTGGGCTACGGGTCGTACGACACGGTGGCGGGCCGAGCCTATCATCAGGGCAGGGCCGGCGACCTGAGCTATTTCCTGGGGGGTGCCGAGGAGGTGTCGGCGTACCGGCGCTATGGAACCGCGGATTCCGGACTGCGGACGCTGGACCCGCCGCACTACGAGAAGACCAAGTTTTACGGCAAGACCAGCTACGCTTTCGGGAGGCCCGACCATACCCTGTCGGTGTTCGGCCACTACACCTTCCACAACGGTGATCTGGGCCGGCCCCACCGCGATTACTCCCACGATTACGGCACCCTCAACGTGGCCTACGACAATCGTCTGAACGAGGCCTGGCACCTCCAGTTCAAGATCGGGGAACGCTATTACCAGCGCAAGTTCGCCAACGACGGCTGGGCCGGCAACAAGAACCTGGCGCTGACGCTGGTGGAGACCACCCGTCAGCGCATTCTGCCGGTGGATTTCACCGTCAACTTCCGGCATTGGGGCCAGTCCTGGCTGACCGCGGGGGTGGATTACCAGTCCATCGACTACCGCACCATCAACCGTTCGCCGGCAGGCAGTGCCGGCGTCGAAAATGCCGCCGAGGCGGAGTCCGTCGGGCTCTATCTGCAGGAAAAGATCGTCTGGCGCGACTGGGTGCTGCGCGCCGGCGTGCGCCGCAACAGCCTGGAGCATCGCTACGCCCTGCTGGGCGGCAAGCGGCCGGCGCTCGACCGCAAGCACTGGGATGCCATGCTATGGAGCACCGGAGTGCGCTACAACCTGACCCCGGAGCTGGCGCTCTATGCCAACGCCGGCACCAGCTTCATGGCGCCGACCGCCAAGCAGATCGGCGGCACCATCGCGGCACCGGCCGACGAAGGCAATCTCCCCAATCCCTCGCTGAGTCCCGAAGAGGGCCTCGGCAAGGATTTCGGGATCGACTGGCGGCCCACCAGGACCCTGAATCTGGGCGCGCGCGCCTTTCACAATGAGATATCCTCGGCCATCGTCGACAACGTGTTGAGTACCCGGCCGTCCCAGGCCATTGCCGTCAATGCCGGCAGCGTCACTGCGATGGGGATCGAACTGGACATTCGCCACGCTCCCCTGGAGCGTTTCCAGTGGTTCGCCAACCTCACCCTCAGCCACGCCCGGGTCAAGAATCCCGGGCAGCCGGATCAGGACGGTACTGCCGTGCCGTTCGTGCCGGAACAGGTGGCCAACCTGGGTTTCACGGCGCGCTTGCCGGGCGATGTGATCGCCTCGCCCTATCTGCATTGGGTCGGGCGTTATTGGGACAGCACTTCGCTCAGCACGCGGCGGGCCTTCGGCAACTACGCGCTGCTCAATCTCCGTTTGCAGCGGCAGCTGCTGCGGACCGGCGCCGCCACCGTGGACCTCACCCTGGACCTCGACAACCTGGCTAACCGCCACTACGACATGCCCTTCGACTTCCGCGATCCCGGCTTCAACGCCTTCGCCGCCGTGGAGGTGAGGTTTTGACGGCCGTCCGCCCCAGCCGTCCGCGGCTCGGAATCGCAGGCCGCGTGCTCGCCCTGGCCATCCTCGCGCTGCCGGCCGCGGCGCAAGATCTGGGAGCCAAGGTCAAATCGGCCTATCTCTACCATCTGGTCAAGTTCGTCGAATGGCCGGAACTGCCGCCCGATGCGGTTCACTTATGCGTTCTGGGAGACCCCGACATAGGTGCCCTGCTGGGAGAATTGTCCGGCCGGCCGGTCAAGAACCGCTCATTGAATATCGAGGTCGATCCGGCCGGCGACCCGGCCGGCTGCCAACTGCTGTTCATCGGCAGCGCCCGTGCCGACGCCCGCTCGCTGCTGGAGCGTGTGCGCGACGCGCCGGTGCTGACGGTGGGCGACCAGCCCGGTTTCGCCGGTGGCGGCGGGATCGTGGGCTTTTACCGCGAAGCCGGCCGCATCAAGCTGGAAATCGACCCGGAAGCGGCCCGCCGTGCGGGTCTGCGCATCAGCGGCAAGCTGATGGAGCTGGCGCGGCCGGTGGTGCCGCACTGAGGTGGCGTATGCATGGCCTGCCCATCAAGTCCAAGCTGGTGCTGATGATCGTGCTGACTGCGATGGCCGCCCTGCTGCTGCAGGCCGCGGGTTTCGTGGTGTACGAACGGATGCGGATCCGGCAGGAAATGATCCGTGACCTGACCTCGCTGGCGCGCATCATCGCCGATCGCAGCACCGCGGCGGTCACTTTCGGCGACGAGCAGATGGCACTGGAGACTCTGTCCGCCCTCCGGATCAAACGGATGGTGACCGCCGCCTGCATCTACGATGCCGGCGGCCAGGTGTTCGCCCGCTACGACAGCGGCGAGGAGCGCCCTTTCGGGTTTCCGCCGGCCGGCCCGGCCAGCGGCGCCCAGTGGGAGGGCAACTACCTGCACTTGACCGAACCGGTTCTGGTGGAAGGAGCGCCGGCCGGAGCGGTGTTCATCCGGGCCGGGTCCCGCGATCTGGACCTGCTGTGGCAAAACTTCCTGCTGTTCGCCGGTTTGATCGCCTTCGGCACCAGCCTGATGGCGCTGCTGGTGGCGGCCCGTTGGCAGCGGGTGGTGTCGGGGCCTTTGGAGGACCTCACCGAAATCGCCCGGACCATCTCCATCGGCAAGGATTACCGTATCCGCGCCAAGCCGCACAGCGACGACGAATTGGGAATGCTGGTGCGGGCCTTCAACGGCATGCTGGAGACCATCGAACTGCGCGACGGCGAACTGCTGCAGGCCAACCGGCTGCTGGCCCAGCGCGAAGACCAGCTGCAGCAGGCCAACGAGGAGCTGGAGCTGCGGGTCGCCGACCGTACCGCGGAATTGCAGGCGCTGTTCGATTCCGCCAGCGTCGGCATCGTGTTGCTGAAGGAGCGGGTCATCGTGCGCTGCAACCGGCGCATGGATGAAATGTTCCGCTACGGCTCCGGCGAGCAGCTCGGCCTGCCCACCCGAATCTACTATCCGGACGAGGAATCCTGGGCCACCGCCGGTACGGAGATTTATCAGACCATCTGGCGCGGCGAAACTGCCGTGCGCGAACAGATCATGGTACGGCGCGACGGCAGCCGCTTTCTGGCGCGGGTTTCTTCCCGCGCGGTCGATGTCGCCAACCACGGCCGCGGCATGGTGGCGGTGGTGGAGGACATCACCGACGAGCGGGCCGCCTTGGAGGAAATCCAGCAGGCGCGGGCGCTGGCGGAGGACGCCACCCGCATGAAGTCCCAGTTCCTGGCCAACATGAGCCACGAAATCCGCACGCCCATGAATGCCATCCTGGGCATGCTCTACCTGGCCCTCAAGAGCGACCCGCCGCCGGCTTTGCGCAACCACCTCGGCAAGGCCCAAAATGCCGCCCATTCGCTGCTGGGCATCATCAACGACGTGCTGGACTTCTCCAAGATCGAGGCCGGCAAGCTGGATGTGGAAACGGTCGAATTCGGCCTGGACGGCGTGCTGGAGCAGCTCACCGACTCCCTCGGGCTGCAGGCCGAACACAAGGGCGTGGAGTTCCTGATCCGTTACGACGCCAGCATCCCGCCGGTACTGATCGGCGATCCCCTGCGGCTGGGCCAGGTGTTGCTCAACCTGTGCGGCAACGCCATCAAATTCACGGATCGCGGCGAAGTGGAGCTGGCATTCCGCAGCCTCGCCAACGACGAATCCGGGCTGACCCTTCAGGTATCGGTGCGCGATACCGGCATCGGCATGACTCCCGAAATGCAGCACCGGCTGTTCGAGAAGTTCACCCAGGCCGACCAGTCCACCACCCGCCGGTTCGGCGGCACCGGTCTCGGGCTGGCCATCTGCAAGCATCTGGTGGAACTGATGGGCGGGCGGATCTGGGTGGAGGACTCCCAGCCCGGCCGCGGCACCACGATCTGTTTCACCGCGCGCTTCGACATCGCCCGTCTAGCCCAGGTCCGCCGGCGCGAGCTGCTGGAGCAGGCAGGGCCTCTGCTCAAGGGCATCCGTGTGCTGGTGGTGGACGACAACGAGGTGGCCCGGGAAATCCTGGCGGAAATGCTGCGCTACCTGCATCTGGACGTGACTCTGGCGGCCAATGGTCCGGCCGCCCTGGCCCTGCTGGAAGCGCCGGGCGGCGAGCCTTACGACCTGGTGCTGATGGATTGGCGCATGCCCGGCATGACCGGCGATGAGGCCACCCGGCGAATACACGGCAATCCGGCGATCCTCCGCCAGCCCAAGGTGGTCCTGGTCACGGCTTATGGGCGCGAGGACGTGATCCGGCTGGCGGAGCAAGCCGGTGTCAACGGGATGCTGATCAAGCCGGTGACGCCTTCCACCTTGCTCGATACCATTCTTACCGTGCTGGGGCGGGGCCGGGTGCTGGAGGGTAATGGCAAGGCCGGACCGGGGCCGGCGCCGGAGGTGGCGGATTTCGCCGGCGCCCGGCTGCTGCTGGTGGAGGACAACGACATCAACCGGGAGTTTGCGGTGGAATTGCTGGCCAGCATGAATGCCGAGGTGGACCAGGCGGTGACCGGCGAGGAAGCCGTGGCGGCGGTGCAGCGGTGTCACTATGATGCGGTGCTGATGGACATCCAGATGCCGGTGATGGATGGACTGGAAGCGGCCCGGCGCATTCGCGAACTCGGCCGCCGGCCGGGCAACGAATGGCTGGCGGTCCTGCCGATGATCGCCATGACCGCTCTGGCGATGGCTCAGGATGCCGAGAAGACCCGTGCGTCCGGCATGAACGACCATGTGACCAAGCCCATTGACCCCCAGCGTCTTTCCGCCACCCTGGCGCGCTGGCTCAAGGTCTCGCCGCGCCGGATCGGGGAAGATCGGACTCCGCCACCGGAACCGGCTTCGCCCGCCCAATTCCAGGGGTTGGCCAGCCTCAACGTGGCCGAGGGCATACGCCGCATCGGCGGCCGCGCCGAAGCCTACCGGCGCCAGTTGGCGCGGTTTGCCAGCCATTACCGGGGGGCGGCGGCGGAACTGCGAAGGCTGGTGGGCGAACATGGGCCGGCCGCCGCGGAAAGTTATTGCCATACCCTCAAGGGCGTGACCGGCAATCTCGGCGCCCAGGGCCTCTACCGGGCCATCTCCGCACTGGACGTTCGGCTCAAACAGGGCTTCGAACCCGATCAGGATCATTGGCAGGAGTTGGAACGGAGGCTCGAGGAGGTGTTGCAGGATATCGATGGCTTGAACGATGCGCCGACGAAACGATCCACCGAAGAGCCAGGTTCGGCGGTGCCGGTGGAGCGGCTGCAGACACTTGCGGCCGAACTGGCCGATGCCCTGCACAACGACCTGGGTGCCGCCGAAGCGGCACTCAAAGCCTTGCGCTCCGGAGCCGGCGGAGGCGAACACGCCGAGGCGGTGGCCGCCATCGCCGCTCTGGTGGACCGGTTCGCCATCGATCAGGCGCTGGAGGCGCTCCAGCAATTGCAGGCAAGCCTCTGCGATGGGAGCCGCTGAGCGGCCAACCAGAACCTAGAACCCGCCATGGTCGACCACCGCAACGACAAGCCGCGTGTCCTCATCGTCGACGACGTCAGCGAGAACATCCATGCGCTGATGAACATCCTGCGCGACGACTACGCCATCCTCGCCGCGACCGCGGGCGACAAGGCGCTGGAGATGGCTGGCCGGGTTCCCCGGCCGGACCTCGTCCTGCTGGACATCAAGATGCCGGGCATGGACGGCTACGAGGTATTGAGGCGGCTCAAGGCGGACCCTGCGACCGCCGGGATTCCCGTGATCTTCGTCACCGCCCTGGCGGAAGCCGCCGACGAGGCGCGCGGCTTCAAGCTGGGAGCCGCCGATTACGTCACCAAGCCGGTCAGTCCCGAACTGGTGCGGTTGCGCATCCGCACCCAGCTGGAACTGTGCCGCTACCGGCGCAAGCCGCAACTGCCGGGTACCACGGAGCAGCGAGCGACCCTGCTGGTGGTCGACGACGTGCCGGACAACATCCACGAACTGGTGAACGTGCTCAAGGAGGAATACCGCATCCTGGTGGCGGCCAGCGGTCCCAAGGCCATCGAGCTGGTGCAGGGTCCGGCACCGCCCGATCTGGTCCTGCTGGACATCGTCATGCCGGAAATGGACGGCTACGAGGTGTGCCGGCGCATCAAGGCCACCCCGGAAGGCAACCGGATACCGGTGATCTTCGTCAGCGTGGTGGACGGTTCGCTGGAAAAGCTGCGGGGGTTTTCCATCGGCGCCGCCGATTACGTGACCAAGCCCTTCGACATCGACGAGGTCCGGGCGCGGGTTCGGACCCACCTGGAGCTGAGCCGGTTCCAGCGCTTCCTCGAACAACTGGTGGAGGAGCGTACCGCGGCCCTGGCGGAGAGCCGGGAGAAATACCGGGTCCTGGCGGAATATTCACCCAACTGGGAATACTGGCTGGCCCCCGATGGGCGCTATCTCTATGTCTCTCCCGCCTGTGCCGCGGTGTCCGGCTACCGGCCGGAGGGGTTCCTGGCCGATCCGGAGCTGATGCAGCGCATCATCGCCCCCGAGGATGCCGGCAGATGGTGTGAACACCGGGAGACGGCGCTGCGGGAGCCGGGGGCAGGGGGCGGAACCGTCAATTTCCGCATCCGCACCCGGGATGGAGAGACCCGCTGGATCGAGCACGAGTGCCAGCCGGTGGTGGACGGGACCGGCCAGTTTCTGGGGTGGCGCGGCAGCCACCGCGACATCACCGCACGGGTACGGGCGGAAGAGCGGGTGCAACTGGCCGCCATCGTGTTCGAACATTCCGCCGAGGCGGTGGTGATCACCGATGCCGACAACAACATCCTGACGGTCAACCGGGCCTTCGTGGAAATCACCGGCTACGATGCCGAGGAAGTGGTGGGCCGCAATCCGCGGCTGTTGAAATCGGGCCGCCACGACCGCGACTTCTACCGGGCGATGTGGGCGAGCTTGGAAGCCTCGGGCGGCTGGCGAGGCGAAATCTGGAACCGCCGCAAGGACGGGACCCTCTATCCGGGCCTCGCCAGCATCCGCATCGTTCGCGACGACCTGGGGCGGGTGACCCACCACATCCAGGTGTTCGCCGACCTCAGCCATATCAAGCGCACCGAGGAGAAGCTGGATTTCCTGGCGAACCACGATCCGCTCACGGGCCTGCCCAACCGCACCCTGTTTCGCGAACTGCTCAATTATGCGATCCAGCAGGCTGAACGGGGTTCGGCGCTGTTTGCGCTGGTCAGCCTGGATCTGGACGGCTTCAACTTCGTCAACGACAGCTTCGGCCACGGTTTCGGCGATCGCGTGCTGGTCGCCGCAGCCGCCCGCCTGGGTGGGATGCTGCGCGCCAAAGAGGCGCTGGCGCGGAGTGGCAGCGCCCGTTTCAATCTCATCCTGGACGAAATCGACAGTCCGCAGGGTGCCGGCTTTGTGGCCCAGCGGCTGATCGAAGCCTTGGATGAACCCTTTGTGCTGGAAGGTCAGACGGTCTTCATCGGCGCTCGCGTCGGGTTGGCGCTCTATCCCACCGACGCTACCGATCCGGAAACTCTCCAGCGTAATGCCGATACAGCCCTCAATCGCGCCAAGTCCCAGGGCCGCGGCAGCCTGTGTTTCTTTTCCCCGGAGATGACCACCCATGCCCAGCTCCGCCTGAGCCTGGACGCCGAATTGCGCAACGCTTTGGAAAATGGCGAGTTGCGGGCGTATTACCAGCCTCAGGTCGGCCTGGTGGACGGCCGGGTGACGGGACTGGAAGCCTTGGTGCGCTGGCAGCACCCGCGGCGCGGTTTGGTGTCGCCCGGCGAGTTCATCCCGCTGGCCGAGGAAAGTGGCTTGATCGTCGGGCTGGGCGAGTGGGTGCTGGTCGCCGCCTGCCGGCAGATGAAGCGGTGGATGGACGCGGGGCTGGCACCGGTGCGAACCTCGGTCAACGTGTCGGCGGTGCAACTGAGCCGGGGCGATTTGCTGGGATCGGTGGAGCTGGCATTGAAGGATGCCGGCAGCTCCCCCGAACTGCTGGAACTGGAAATCACCGAGAGCTTCGTCATGTCGGATCTGGAGGGTACGCAACGAATCCTGGCGGGCATCAAGCAGATGGGAGTGAGGCTGTCGATCGACGACTTCGGCACCGGTTATTCGTCGCTGTCCTATCTCCAGCAGCTCAATGTCGATCAGCTCAAGATCGACCTCTCCTTTATCCGCGACATGACCGTTAACAGCGGCAAGGCGGCCATCGTCAAGGCCATCATCGCCCTGGGCCATGGCCTGGGTTTGGAAGTGGTCGCAGAAGGTGTGGAACAGCAGACCCAGGCCGACCACCTGCGGGCGCTGGGGTGCGACGTGATACAGGGCTATCTGATCAGCCGGCCTCTGGCCGGAGAAGACATGACCCGGTTTTTGGTGGATTACCGGCCGGGTTTGAAGCGGGAGTAGCGATCGTTACGGTTTGTCCTTCAACCGCTCCCGTACCTCCGGCAGGCAGCGCCGGCTGATTTCCACCGGTTCCGGGATACCGTCGAGAAACACCCCCACCGTGCCGGACGGCAGTTTTTCGAGCCGGGTGACGTGCGGCAAGGCGACCAGGGTGTTGCGGTGAACCCGCACGAAGCGGTTGTGGAATTCTTCTTCCAGGGATCGGAGGGAGTCCTCGATGAGGGCCTCTCCGTCGTCGCAGCGGATGGTGGTGTATTTCTGCTCGGCTCGGAAATAGCGGATGCGGTCCAGCGGGATCAGGCGGATTTCCCCGTGCAGATAGGCGCAGAGCCGGTCGCGGGTGGTGCGGGCCGGTGGCAGGGAATGTTCCAGTTGCTGCCAGCGCGGGGCCGCAAACCGCTGGGCCTTGTCCAGCGCCGCCGCCAGCCGTTCCTTGCGCACCGGCTTGAGCAGGTAGTCGCAGGCGGCCACGTCGAAGGCCTCCAGGGCATAGTCGTCGTAGGCGGTGGTGAAGATCACCGCAGGCGGTTGCGGCAGTTTGGCCAGCTCCCGCGCGCAGCCGAGGCCGTCCAGCACCGGCATGCGGATATCCAGCAGCACCGCGTCGGGTTTGTGGGCCAAGCAGGCGCGGAGTGCTTCCAGGCCGTTGCCGGCTTCGGCCACCACCGTAACCGGCGGCTCCAGCTGGCTCAGCATGTCGATGAGGCGCGCGCGCGCCAGCGCTTCGTCATCGCTGACCAGAACCTTCATGGCGTTTCCTTTGTCAGGGGCAGGACCAGGCGGATCTGATAGCGGTCGTCCACTTGGCTGGTCTGCAATTTGGCCTCGCCGGCATAGCAGCTGTCCAGCCGCAGCCTGAGGTTCTCCAGCGCCAGCCGGTTGCCGGGGCGCGGGAGGAAGCCGTTGCCGGCCCGTTCCGGCACCGGATTGGTCACCGTGATGACCAGCCGGTCGTGGCGCAAGCGCGCTGCGATCTCGATGACGCCGCCGGTTTCGCCGGGTTCGATGCCGTGGTACACGGCGTTTTCCAGCAAGGGTTGCAGGCTTAGAGGGGGCACCCGGTAGACCTCCGTTTCGGCCGCGATCGCCCATTGCACGCGGATGCGGTCTCCCAGCCGCTGCTGTTCGATGTTGAGGTACTGGCGGGCCAGCTGGATTTCCTCGCTCAGTGGGCAGAGCGGCTGGTCCTGCTTGAGGATGGCGCGAAACAGCTCCGCCAGGTCCAGCAGCAGTTCTTCGGCCTTGGCCGGATCGAGCCGGGTCAATCCGGCGATGGCGTTGAGGCTGTTGAACAGAAAGTGCGGGCGCATGCGCGCCTGCAGGGAGTCCAGCCTGGCTTGCGCCTCGGCGCGGGATTGCCGGCGCTTCTCGTGCTGGACGAACTGGAATCGCAGCCACAAGCCCGCCAGCAGGGCGGCGCTCAGGCCGGTGCGCAGATGGGTGTAGCCGTTGTTGCCGTCCATGGGATGCATCAGCGGCGATTCGGCCAGATACACCGCCAGATGATTCATGCCCTGGGTGACGGCGAACACCAGGCCGCAGCTGCGCGCCACCGACCAGCCGCGCCACCAGCGCTGGCTCAGGCACAGCAGGGCGGCGCTGGCGAGGATCACCCACAGGATGAACAGCGACTGCAGGCCGAGGCTGGCCCACAGGTCGGACGCGGTGGCGGCGGACGCCAGGGTCAGCAGCAAGGCCAGCAGTTCCGCCAGCATCACCAGGACGAAGGTGGTGCGGACGGCGCAGAAATCCGGCAGAAAACGGTCGCGGTTGGGCATGGGCGACAAGCTTAAACCACGGGGCTGGTCCGTGTTGTGGAATGCCACGCAGGCCAGGCCCCGCGGGGTGATTCGAATCGCTGTCCCCGCGGGGAAGGTCGCGACTAAGGCGACGTTTGCGATTGGAGAGGGGCTTAATTCAACGAAATTGCCTATCGGGACGAGGGGGGAACGGGCTATGATGCAAACTCATTTTTCTCAAACAGAGATCTTCCTGCATGGAAATTTCCGACAGCAAAGTGGTATCGATCCACTACACCTTGACCAATGACGACGGCGATGTGCTCGATACCTCGCGTAACGGCGAGCCGCTGGCTTACCTCCACGGCGCCGGCAACATCATTCCCGGCCTGGAGAATGCCCTGATCGGCAAACGCAACGGCGACCGCCTCAACGTGACGGTTGCTCCGGAAGAAGGGTATGGCGCATACGACGAAGCCATGGTTCAGCGGGTTCCGCGCGGCGCCTTCCAGGGTATCGATACCATCGAGCCGGGCATGCAGTTCCACGCGGAAACCGCCGAAGGCTTGCAGACCGTAGTCGTGATCGACGTGGACGACGACACCGTGGTCATCGACGGCAACCACCCCATGGCCGGCCAGACCCTGAATTTCGACGTGGAGATCGCCGACATTCGCGACGCCACCGCGGAGGAACTGGATCACGGTCATGTCCACGGCGCGGGCGGGCATCACCACTGAGAAAACTGCGGGAGCGGGCTGCTTGAGCCCGCATCGGCAGTACTGCTTTCCGGTTCGGCATTTTCCGAAGGACATTCTCGGCGAAACTCGCTGCACCTTATCCTCTTCTGCGGGGTAAATCCCGCAGGGCTAAAAAACTTCACATCAATTTGGTATGAGTCGTGGCCGGATTCTGGCCGCCTTTCCGGCCGTGCGGCGTCGGGAACGCCGTTAGGCATAGCAATTCTGTGGGACACGCTGCGCGGGTATCAGCACGCTCACCGCGGTCACCTATCCCGATGGCACGAAACGCAGCTATGTATACGGCGAGTCGGCGAATGGCGCCGACGTTTGGCCCTTCGCTCTGACCGGTATCGTCGACGAGAACGGCGGCCGTTACGCCACCTACCGCTACGACGCTTCCGGTTTGGCCGTCGGCGAAGAGCATGCCGGTGGCGTCGACGCTTACAGCCTCGCCTATCAGGTCGACGGTTCGGGAAATCCGACCTCCACCTCCCTGACCGATCCCCTGAATACGGTCTATACCCACAACTTCACGACTGTCCTGGGGGTCGTCAAACCCACCGGCCAAAACCAGCCCGGCGGCTCCGGCTGCTCTGCCAGCGCCAGCAGCTTGACCTACGACCCCAACGGCAACGTCGCCAGCCGCACCGACTTCAACAGCAACGTCAGTTGCTTTGCCCACGACCTGACCCGCAACCTCAATGCTGTTGAAATGTAACTACTCGCCCCCCTTGAACCAGGCCTTCTGGAGTGGGCGGCCTTGACCTTCAAGGGTTGCTTGACATCATAGCCCGCATCATCTAGGGTACTGATCCAATCATTCGATCTGGATCACCCCTG